>Ga0233431_1000310_pt1 | contig 112931 bp, 95 predicted proteins | sample SI_118_April2016_FD_179867 | JGI IMG/M metagenome (GOLD analysis project Ga0233431, IMG submission 179867) | Seawater microbial communities from Saanich Inlet, British Columbia, Canada - SI_118_April2016_200_MG | ecosystem: Environmental > Aquatic > Marine > Inlet | place: Canada: British... | reverse complement strand
CAAGTATAGCGATAGGTATCCCACAACTTTGAAAAAACATCAAAGGAAAAAACAAGATCTAAGTGGTAAGTCCATTGGATGGAGCGGTTCCAGAGCTACCGCGTAGCGGTTTCGTTCATGTTGGAGATATTGCTGGTTTCTCCAAAAATATGGGAGCCACAATATCCGGTATGACCGCCCAATATTGGAAAAGCATGGACTTTTAACATCAATCTGCCGAAAGGCTACGCGCTACGCTTGCTCCGCCCTTTGCCTGGCGGCCGCTGTTCCGTGCGCACCTCCCACACCCCATGGCGCTGACACACGGCCAAAGGCAAAAAGATAAGGTAAGTTCAAACTGATTTCAGAAAAAATAAGTTTTTCGAAAAAAAGCGGGACATTTTATTCTGAATATGCTACCTAAAGTCGAATTACTTTGAGCTTTAGGGCATGAAATGAACATAAAGGACATCTTATCAGTCACTTACTCCGCTTTCTCGAAATTGTCTGTGGGCAATCTCGTAAAGGCATTTCAAAGCCTACGGGAAAAATATGTCAAATTAGAAAAAGAAAATAATGAGCTTAAGGCAGAAAATCAAAGACTTATAAACCTCCTCAAAAAGCAAAAAATTGAGTCCGTCAACAAAGATGCGAATAAACCATCATCAAAGCGGCCGGAGTGGAATAAAAGCGGCGCGGGTAATGATGGCAAAGAGAAAAAGAATCGGAAGGGAAGAGGTAAGAAACCTCGTAAAGGCGCAGGTAATCAGTCCAAAAAGCTCAAACCTGACCGCACAGAAAAAGCGACCGTTGTTAATTGCAGTCTCTGTGGTAAAGATTTATCAGGCCAAAAGGTGCTTGAAAGCAGTAATGGCAGAATCATTGAGGACATTCCGGATGTTGTTGAAAGACCGGAAGTCATAAAAGTAGAGCAAGAGAAAAAATATTGTCCGGATTGCAAAGAGGTCATCACCGCGAAATCCGAATTGGCGTTGCCCAAGGCAGATATAGGCCTGAACAGCACAATTTTGATCTGCTATCTGTGGGTGGCTTTGTGTTTGCCATTCACCAGAATCGGAGATTATTTGAAGGCCTTCTTTGGAAAGGACATCTCGACATCAGGGCTTTCGAGGCATGTAATTCGGGTTTCCAAGATAATGGGAGATGTTTACAAAGAAATCCTCGGAGACATCAATAATGCTGTAACCCTGCATGCTGATGAAACCGGATGGCGTGTAAGAGGGAAGAATTGGTGGTTATGGGTATTTGGCACCCAGGAGTCGGCCTATTTTACAGTAGATCAATCGCGAGGTGGATCTGTAGTCCGCCGAGTGCTCGGAGAAATATTTCTTGGGCTTCTGGTAGTTGATGGGTGGGGCGCGTATTTGAAGCTCATCTGTGAACAACAGAGCTGTATGGCCCATCTGCTGAGGAAGATAAGAAAATTCCGTGATGTATTTCCACATCTTTCCAGCATCGTGAAATTCTATATGAAACTACGGCGAATTCTGCGCGATGGTGAACGACTTCAAGCAGATCGCAAAAAATTGGGCGAAAAGGTCTTTCAAAGACGTCTGAGAAGGCTGAAAAAGAGACTAGAAAAGTTAGTAAACTGGCCTGATCCGGATGATATTTTACAAGAGATCATAAAAAAGGTGAAAAGGCAGCAACCACGCATCCTGACATTTGTTGAACATCCAGGCGCTCCCTGTCACAATAATTATGGGGAATTCCTGATTCGAGTGGGAGTTCTCAAACGCAAGGTTTCAGGTGGGAGTGTTTCAGCTGAAGGCGCAAACGCCTATGCCATTTTACTCTCAATTTATGTGACCTGTAAATTGCGTGGAATATCTTTTCCGAAATATATGAAGGAGAGTCTGCGACACTACATAAGGACAGGCAAGCCGATGTTGCTGGGAACATACTCAACTTTCATTGCTGACAGCCGCGACCAAGAAATGGCAGCATAATAAATGACATCCAAAAAAATCCTCCAGAAGAGTACTGCTAATTCTCTGAAATCAGTTTGAACTTACAAGATAAGAAACCAGAAACTACTGTGCCCTGACGAGGCGGAAGCCAACGGCGGCGTTCCGGGAAAACGCATCTTCGGTCTCCCGATTCGCCGAACGGCAGCTCCTGGCATAGGCGCCCCAGCCGCCGCCACGAACCACGCGGTAGGAGCCCGCTGAAGGCCCAGGCCCCGTAGGATCGGTCACCGCGCCGGAAGGATAATCGCCGTACCGGTCCTTAACCAATTCCCATACGTTTCCACTCATATCGTAGAGACCCCAAGCATTAGGCTTTTTCTGGCCAACCGGATGCGTCCAAGGCTTCGGCCCTTCAAGGTTTGTATTTTTTTCGTACCACCCTATCTTGTCCAGATTGGGGTCATCACCCTGTGGCTTTGTTATGTGACCATTGTAAAAAGCAGTTGTGCTCCCTGCCCGGGCCGAATACTCCCACTGCGCCTCCGTCGCCAGACTGTATGTTCCCTCCTCCCTTAGGTTTATCTTAGTAATGTATGACTGCACAGTATCCCACGAAACATTTTCCACCGGACAAGAATCGCACCCTGAAAAGTAGGATGGATTACTCCCCATCACCGCCTTCCACTGGGCTTGCGTCACCTCGGTTGTCTGCATATAAAAGGATTTGGTAAGGGTTACCTGGTGCTGGGTCTCATCACTTTTCCTTCCCAGTTCCCCCGAAGGGCTCCCCATTGTGAACGTCCCTGCGGGGAGGAGTGCAAATACCTGCCCCAAACTGTTTCCGAAAGTGGTGGGAATCGGAATGATGACATCCTGGATATTGGAATAATAGCTGCAATAGAAGCCTGAGGCATCACAAGCTTTCACAGCTACGTGATAAGCATTCCCTGGCACAAGATCGACCGAAAAAGTTGTTTTATCTCCCATATCAATTGTTTTGATAGATTCAGGATTATCATACGTGTATTGTGCGTAATGCAACACGTAATAGTCCGCACTAAACACACTGCTCCATGAGAGGGTCACCTTCGTCCCTTCAATGGTAACCGTTAACCTCGGTGCCTCAAGCGCACTTTCAGAGCTTACAGAATCAAATATCCCGGAATCATCAGCCAGAGCGATCCTACCAACCAGGAAACTCGCCAGAAGAACATAAATGATGATCAAAGGTTTTGTTGTTTTCATTTAGTCCCCCTTCAAAAATGCTTTAAAGCTGCAACACTCTTTTGTACACCGTAAAAGGCCAAATCGTCACATTATTTTTTCAGTCATTCATCAGCCAAAAAATAAATGGGGCAAACCGAATTCTTGAATACTTGTCAATACCTCCGGTTCAATCGGCGCTTATCCGGTTCCGGCAGAAGAGTACGTGCATGATACTTCCGTAGCATAGTGGTCAGAGTTTCGCAAGGCTGGCAGATGTATTCTGGTACCTTTCCGAGGGATAGATGTTGGGGGAGGAGAGTGAGCCCATTAGGGTTGCTTGACAAAGGTCAATGATATTGATGGGTCAAAATCCTTGTTATATTTTTGGATTTCGGAGATTGGCTGACCGTGAATTGATTGTCCGAACCTGGCCTTCAAATATGTTGGGTTTTCAATAAAAACCCAAGTGTTGGGATAATCAAAATCCGGTTTTCGGTGACTCAATTTTTATCTTCTACGATAGTGGTTGTTTATGGCTCTAATCACCATCTATCCGAACCTCACGCCTGCCAAGAACCCTCTGCCTGGATGATGGTTTTCTTGTATAGAATGAGTCCTACGTCCATTACCTGCCAGGTAGGGGTGCAGCCATATTTCTCGGGTATCACCTTTAGCCAGCGATCCGAGGCGACGTAGATTACCAATTCCTCAGCCGAGCTCTAAATCCACTACCTCCGGATAACCCGAAACCCCTGTTGCTAGCCGATCGTTAATAAAGCCTTTTGATATGGTAGTATAAAGGCTATAATACCCGATGTTGAACATGATTCAGGGAGGAAATAATGCACAAGTACTTGAAAATGAATAGAAAAACTTTTTGCGCAGCCATGCCGGGTGTTATCTGTTTGACACTGTTTTTATGGATTCTGATGATCCCGTTCCATTTTGTGCCAAGCGCCCATGCTAAAAACTACATCAAAATCGGTCTATTGGAGGAACCCAAAACACTCAATATCTGGTTGGCCACCGATGCCTGGTCCGGCAAGGTCCTGAGTCAGATATATCAGTCCCTCTATATTCGTGAGCCAAAAAACCTGAACCTGACGCCCTGGCTGGCTGCGGAACATCCGGTGTATGATCCCGACGCGCTGACTTACACCGTAAAAATGAGGCCTGCAAAATGGTCTGACGGATCCGAACTGACCGCCGAGGATGTGGCTTTTACGGGCCATCTCATCAAAACACTGAAAGTTCCCCGATATCTATCCAGTTGGGAATTCGTAGAAAAAATTGAGGCCCCGGATAAGCACACCGTCCGATTTACCCTCAGAGAGCCCAAGGCCATTTTCCTTTCCCGGACCCTCACCACGCCCATTGTTCAAAAAAAATGCTGGCGTGTGATTCTGGAACGGGTGAAGAACCTTGAAAAGCCACTTCTGGAAATCCTGAAACAAAAAATTACGAACCCCATTAGCAGCGGTCCTTTTGTGCTCAAGGAGTGGCGCAGAGGGGCCTATGTGTTTCTGGAGAAAAACGAACATTTTTTCGGACGGGGGCTGGAGATCGCGGGATACCATCTGGGTCCCCATATCGATGGTATCATTTTTAAGTTTTTTGGTACCAGCGACGCCGCTGTCCTGGCGCTTCGCAAAGGCAGCATTGACATGTTCTGGTGGGGGTTGCAGCAGGGGTATCTGGCGGCCCTGGAGGATGATGAAAACGTAAAAATTTACACCAGTGAAAAAAGTGCGCTCTATTATATGGGGTTCAATCTCAGGAAGAAGCCATTCAATGACCTTCACTTCAGGAAGGCCGTTGCCTTTGCCACGGACAAGCGTTTCATTGTGAAAAGGATCCTTCAAGGATACGCCCTGCAGGCCGACTCCATTGTGCCTTCCAGTAATGCGTTCTGGCATGATCCCAATGTACCCGTTTATGGTGAGGGACTGGCCCGGGATGACAGAATTCGAAAGGCCTATCAGCTGTTGAGGGAAGGGGGCTATACATGGGAAGATCCTCCGGTGAATGCCGACGGAGAGGTTGTTCGGGGGGAGGATATATGCCTGCCGGACGGCAGCGAAATGAAAAGGCTGACCATCCTGACGCCCCCCGCGGATTATGACCCACAGAGGGCCATGGTGGGGATCATGATTCAGGAATGGCTCAAAATGCTGGGTATTTCCGTCACCTCCAAACCCATGCCCCTGGGTTCCCTCATTCAACAGGTGAAAACCCGCCATGACTTTGATCTTTTCGTCCTGGGGTACGGAAACCTCTCCCTGGATCCGGACTATTTGAGGAATTTCTTCATCTCAAAAAACAGCAAGCCCAAAGGCTGGAACACCAGTGGTTACAATAACCCCCGTTTTGATCGTATTGCCAATGCCAGTGCCGATGCCATGAACCGCGAAAAGCGTAAGACGCTCATCTGGGAAATGCAGGAAATCCTGATGAATGATCTGCCATGGCTGCCCCTTTACACACCCAAACTGGCTGAAGGGGTTCGAGGAGACCGTTTCACGGGATGGGTCAACATGGTGGGAGGTATCGGGAATCGCTGGTCTTTTTGCAGCATCAAGCCAGTGAAAAAAAGCGATTAAGACGAATTTGCCATGTGCTTTCGAATGGTTCTAACGCGTGTTTGCGTGTTAATCAAATAGGCTTCCAATGGTTGTTTTGGCAGCGGCTTTTCATCCCATTCGGCAGTCTTGACGCGCGCTACAACGCGGTCAACATCCCCTTTTTCCTCTTTCAGATATCGCTTCACCTGAACCACGTATTCACCCACCTGACGTATGGACCGGGTCATATTTGTTCTGACATCCGGTCCTGTGAAGATGAAATTGTGTGCGGTACACAATACTTCCACGTCTAATCCGGCCAGACGTTTTATGGACGCGCCATACGCCTCATGGTCAACCAGGAACTCACAGACCCCGTCACAACCGGCGGCTTCCCCTGCCACCAGAATCTTCATCTCCCGAATAAAATAGGCGGTGGAATCCCATGTGTGGCCCGGCGCGGCAATGACCTCAACTGACAAACCCTTTTCGATCTCCATCCTCTGACCATCTTCTAAAACAACATCAAGCGTAAAGGGCTTGAATTCGCCTTCATGAATCTCCCGTACGCCCCAGCTGCGAAGAACCCCAAGAGCACCCTGATTCAGTGATTTTATTTTCGAAAGGGCACCTTTACGGGCCAGGATTTTCGAAGATTCCCGGGAACCCGCAATTTTCATCTCAGGCCAGATTTTTTTCAGGTAGGCCACCGTGCCCACATGATCCCAGTGGGAATGGGTCAAGAAGAGGAAAGCGGGAGACCGGTTTCCCAAAACATTCTTGATCGTTTTTTCGTACAGATGCCATAGGCCGGTAAAGCCCGCATCAAAAAGCAGCGGCGCCGGGCCATCCAGAAGAAAAATCGGGCTCGCCGAATGCCCCAGCACATAAAACCCGTCGGCAATCTCTCCAGTCCTGTTAATACGCATGTTCTCGTTCCGTTTGTTTTTGGTGCACATTCTGCATCAATAGAAATAAAAGTCAATGGGCTTCTAAAAGGGAACTGTCCAGACTTTTTTTCTTGACTGAATATGATGGATTGGAATATTCTACTCTGGATTATGTTTTTGTGGATCAACAATGGAGATTCGCCTGATTCCGTGATGCGTAACAGAAATCATAGGGACCCATGAAAGATAAACCTGCTACGGAGTATGCCCTCCTAGGGGCTTTGATGCCGGGGCCCCGGCATGGATATGAGATCCTTCAATTTCTGGAGACCGGCCTGGGACCGGCCTGGCGTGTCAGCACCAGCCAGTTGTATGCGCTCTTAAAGCGCCTGGATAATGAAGGGTTGGTGAATTCAACCCTTGAAACCCAGGATACGCGGCCCCCAAAACGGGTTTTTGCCATTATGCCGGCGGGCAAGGAGCGTTTTTTGCGGTGGTTGAAAAGTCCAACGGAGCATGCGAGGGACTTACGCATTGAATTCTTGGCCAAACTCTATTTTCTTCGTCATCTTGGCCTACAAGGGGGAAGCGAATTGGTGAATTCCCAGATTGCCATTCTGGAGCGGTTTCAAAAGCGTCTAACGGAGAAGAAGCAGGCGGAAGAAGACGATTACAACCGGTTGGTTTATGGCTTCAGGATTTCGACGCTTGAAGGATGGCTTGAATGGTTGAAAAAGGAAGCCGCTTTCTTTTTAGGATGAGGTTTTTCATAGAATGGATGATGTATATAATGAGTTGAAAGAGCGCGTTTTTGATTTGTTGAAGGCGGAAGGGCTTCTTACGGAAAGCGTAGAAATTCGGGCCAGAGCCCTCAGCACCAGAGAAGCCATCGGTAGTCCGGAGCATCAGGATTTCCCCATTCAACAGGGTAAAGAAAAACTCATGCAGGCCACCTTCAGGGGGGGCGGAGGCCAGGCATTTACGGACATGTACGGCGATTATGAGGGAACCCTTGAACAGGTCCTGCAACTGCCCATGGACAATAACCACCAGCGGGCCGTATTTGTGGCCTCGCTCAATGCGGTGCTGCGGTATCTGGGACGAATTGAAGGGTCCATTCATTGCCGGGATGAGGAACCGGTACAATGTGGAAAATCCCTGGTCCCTTACCTGAAAGACCGATATGCCGATGTCAGAATTGCGCAGGTGGGTTTCCAGCCGAGAATGGTGGAAAACCTGGCTGGTTCGTATCCTCTGCGGGTACTGGATATGGATCCGGACAATATCGGTACCCGGAAGTTCGGGGTAACCATCGAAAGCGCGGAGCATACGGAAGATGCCGTCAACTGGGCCGATTTGATCCTGGCCACGGGGACCGCCCTGGCCAACGGCACCATAACGCCGCTGTTAGGGAAAAAGCCCATTATCTTTTACGGCACCACCGTGGCGGGGGCGGCCCATTTGATGGGGTGGGAACGGTTTTGTCCCTGGAGCCGTTAGGCGATGGCCATGGGCAAAAAATGGTCTATCATCACGTGTAAAGGGGTTGCGTTACTGGCTCTGTTCGTTATCATTTTCGGCTGGCCTGCGAATGGTTTTTCAGCGGATCTGCTGCTTTTTGCAGGGGCCGGTCTTCGCCAGCCTACGGACCGGTTGATCCAAACCTTTCAAAAAGAAACCGGAAATACGGTGCGCGTTACCTATGCCGGCAGCGGGCAGCTCATGTCATCCATTCTTGCATCGGGCCAGGGGGATCTATTTATGCCCGGGGCCTTTTTCTATATCAATAAACTCGAAGAAATGGGGCGCATCGATTCCTTCAAAAATGTGGTGGCCCACACCGCCGTGGTTGGCGTCAACATAAACAAGGTTGGCCTGATCCGATCATTTGACGATCTGGCCCTGCCCGGCCTCCGGCTGGCCATGGGAGATCCAAAAGCCATGGCATTCGGGCGGGTGGCCCGAAAAATCCTGTCCCGCTCACTCTTGAAGGAGGCAATCCTCAAAAATGTGGTGGTGTATGGGGCCACGGTCAAGCAATTGGCCTTGTACGTTGCACAAGGTGACGTGGATGCCGCCATAATCGGACGGGCTGATGCTTTTCAATTTCGGGATCGCATTCATATGGTCCCGATTCCCACGGTCTACTATCAGCCGGAAACCATCGTCATCGCTGTTTTAAAAGACTCAACGCAACAGGAGGCGGCATGCCGATTCCGTGATTTCACGGCATCAAAACAGGGGATCGACGTATTCGAAAATTTCGGTTTCCTGCCACTGGAAGCCGGCAGGGATCAAAAAAGGGCGCCATGAATCGTGTGTTTATAATTCCCCTTGGGGTGATTTTTCTTTTTACGGCCGGTGTGTTGTCAGCCCTTTTTTTTCGTTTGTCTCCCGAAGAAATCATCACGGCACTGGCATCGGAAGAGACGCGTTTCGCACTGCGCCTCAGCCTCATAACCTCTGTTTTTTCCACTTTTCTGGCGTTGCTACTGGGCGTACCTACCGGCTATCTATTGGCGCGAACAAACTTTCCCGGAAAAGCGATACTGGATACGTTTTTAGACCTTCCCCTGGTGATTACGCCGCTGATCGCCGGAGTGGGACTTCTCTTCCTGTTTGGACGAAACATGCTGGGTGGCGCCTTGGGAGAATGGGGCATCCATATCCTTTTTACCCCATTGGGAGCTGTTCTGGCACAGAGTTTTGTGGCGACCCCCATAGTGATGCGAAGCAGCCGTGCCGCATTTGAACGGGTGGGGCATCGGTATGAATGGGCGGCCGCCACAATGGGCCTTCGGCCATATCAGATTTTTTTCCGGATCAGCCTGCCGTTGGCCAAGCAGGGGATTCTGGCCGGCACCGTTCTGGGGTGGACTCGTGCCATCGGAGAATTCGGTGCCACACTCATGGTGGCCGGTGCCATCCGTTTCAAAACCGAGACCCTTCCCATGGCGGTATATCTCAATATTTCCAGCGGTGAAATGGGCACGGCCCTTTCCTGTGCATGGGTCCTCATGGCTACCGGATTTCTGCTTCTGCTGGCGCTTCGTTGGATCGGGCATGTGCCAAGCCCTGAAATCTCGTCTTTACGGTAACGCTATGGCTGAAGTTGACCTTCAGGATGTTCGAAACGGCTTTATCAAAGGGGTTTCCGTGAATATTCGGGACGGGGAACTCTTTGTGATGGTGGGGCCCTCAGGTGCAGGGAAAACCACCCTGCTGAATATGATAGCGGGGCTTGCTCCTTTTGAAGGGCACATTTTAATAGATGGGGGGTGTGTGAACGGTCTTCCCACGTTCAAGCGGAAAATCGGATATCTGTTCCAGGATCTGCTGCTTTTTCCCCATATGTCCGCAAGAAAAAACATTCTGATGGCCCTCAAAAGGCTTTCCATGAGTAAAGGGGAAAAGGATGAACGGGTTTTGAATATGATGGAACTTTTGAGCCTGGTGCCTTTGGCGGAACGTCTGCCGGAGACGCTGAGCGGCGGAGAAAAACAGCGTGTGGCCTTGGCCAGAGCCCTGGTATCATCTCCGAAGGTTCTGTTGTTGGATGAACCCTTCAGCAGTCTTGATTTTCGAACGGCCCGCTACCTTCGGCTGGAGCTGAAACGAATACAATCACAGATCAACACCACCATGCTGTTTGTCACCCACAATCTGGAGGAGGTACAGGATCTTGGTGATCGTATGGGGGTCATGACCGAGGGGGAACTGGATCAGGTGGGCGGAATTGACGAAATTATGCTTCAGGGAAAAACTTCTGAATGTGGATTTCTGGAAAAGCCCAACGTGTTTTGCTGCACTTACCAGGAAAGCTTGGGAAATGGACTGGTTCATGTACGATGGGCCGGCAGAGCACTTTTTGTCCCGGAAGACGGGGGAAAACCGTTTAACCGGGTGGCCATTCATCCAAAGGATGTCTATATTTCCCCTTATCCGCCGCCGGGCCCCCGGGTAAACCGGTTCCAGGGCCGGATCCGAAAGATCGAACATAAGGGGGGCATGGCCCATGTGGAAGTCATGGTGGCGGAGGAGCGTGTGCATGCTCAGATGACAACGGAACAGGCCCGGTCCCTTTCTCTATCGACTGAAAGTTCCATATACGGTATTCTCAAACTTCGTGCCCTTCACGGATGTTGAAATGGGATTTGCCGTAAACCGGTAAAAACCGGCCAACAGAATCAAGGAGTTTTAGAATGGCAAACAAATTCAAGTCTTCGGCTAAGATCATTCCCATTGACCAGTCCGTGGGAACCGTCCTGGCCCACGATATCACCGAAATCAGACCCGGGCAATTTAAGGGACCGGCCTTTAAAAAAGGTCATATCATCAGGGAAGCGGATGTGCCCCATTTAAAAAGGGTCGGGAAGGAGCATCTGTACGTTTTGCACCTGGATGCGGGAGAAGTCCATGAGGACGATGCGGCCCTCCGCCTGGCAACGCTCCTGGCCGGAAAGGGCGTGTCTTTCGATCCCCATCCTTCCGAAGGAAAAATTCAGCTCATAGCGAGTCATCGAGGTCTTTTTAAGGTGGATGTGGCAGCGCTCACCCGCATCAATCTGGTGCCGGATATCAGTTGTTCAGCCAGGCACACCCATTCGGTGGTTGAGAAAGGAGACGTCATTTGTGGCGTGAGGGCCATTCCCCTGATCATTGACGAAGAAAACCTTCAAGCCGCTGAAAAAATTGCCTTGGCAGTGGACGATTTTTTCTCCGTAAAGCCTTTTTTGACGCCTAAAACCGGTATTGTAATCACCGGCAATGAGGTGTTTTCAGGACTCATCGATGATAAGTTTGCGCCCATTATTCGGAAGAAACTGAAGGATTACAATTGCGGTATCATGGGGATCTCCTTTGCCCCCGATGACAGGCAGCGTATCGCTTCCGAAATCAATCAATACCTTCAACAGGGCGCTGAAATGATCGTTGTGGCCGGTGGCATGAGCGTGGATCCCGACGACATTACGCGCGTGGCCATTGCGGACGCCGGAGCCGAGGACGTGGTCTATGGAACCCCTGTTCTTCCTGGTGCCATGTTTTTGGTGGGGCGTTTCGGAGATGTTCCCGTCATGGGACTGCCGGCCTGTGTTCTCTTTTTCCGGACCACGGTTCTGGATCTCATTCTGCCCAGGGTGCTGGCAGGCGAGTCGATTACCCGGGAAGATCTTGCGTCCATGGCCCACGGGGGCATGTGCCTGGAATGTGAACCGTGTCATTTCCCCCGGTGTTCATTCGGAAAGTAGGTTAAAATCTTTTTGACCAAAAATGTGGTGGGAGGTTCAAACGTGTTCAGCCAAAAACGAATCGTCATCAAGGGGGCAGGGGATCTTGCCACCGGCGTGGCCGCCCGGTTGTGGCGAAGCGGTTTCCCTGTTATGATGACCGAAATCGAGCAGCCCCTGACCGTTCGCCGAAGTGTTTCGCTCTCCGATGCGGTCTATGACGGGGAAACAACCGTGGAAGATATGACAGCCCGGCGGGCGCAGGGCCGTGCGGATATCTTGAAAGCTCTGGATAATCGGTTGATTCCCGTAATCGTGGATCCGGAAGCAGAAATTGTTAACGAAATAGAGACTTTTGCCGTAATTGACGCCATCATGGCCAAAAAGAACATCGGTACCCATATGGATGATGCGGCTTTTGTGGTGGGCCTGGGACCCGGTTTCACGGCAGGTGATGATGTTCATGCCATCATTGAAACCAAGCGGGGGCATACCCTGGGCCGGGTCATCTGGCAAGGATCGGCAATTCCCAATACCGGCATTCCCGGTGAAGTGAAGGGATTCGGCTCGGCGCGTGTCATCAGGGCGCCCGGACCGGGCGCTTTTAAGGGTGTGCTATCCATCGGAACCCATGTGGAAAAAGGCGATATCGTTGCTTATGCCGGGGATACGCCTGTTCCGGCGCCCATTTCCGGGATGCTGCGCGGATTGCTCCATGACGGCATATTCGTAGAGAAAGGCCTGAAAAGCGGCGATGTGGACCCAAGGGATGTTCAGGAAAGCTGCTTGACCATTTCCGATAAAGCCCTGGCCATTGGCGGGGGTGTGCTGGAAGCGGTTTTAACGGCGCTTAACAGCTAAGGCGGCAAGCCGCAGATTAAAGTTTAAAGTTTTAAGTTTTAGGTTTTTCAGTCAATGAACTTCTTGTTTTTTGTGAAAAAAACAAGGTGATAAGGCACTAACAGCTGATCTCAGGAGGTAGTGTAATGATTGATGTATTTGAAGCAGCCCTAAAAACCTTGCGGACTGGTGACAGTGTTGCCTTGGCCACCATTGTTCGGTCCCATGGGTCAACCCCCCGGGCCATAGGGGCCAAGATGCTCGTTTTCCCGGATGGTCGTATTGTGGGAAGTATCGGTGGCGGCGCCATGGAAAACCAGGTGATTGAAGAAGCCAGAGCAGCGCTGGAAAGCGGCATGCCCAAAATGGTGCAATACAAGCTTAAAGAAGTGGAACTGGGTCATCTGGGGGTATGCGGCGGCGAAAACGATATTTTTATCGATGTCGTTGCCGGGAAAAAACAACTCCTCATTGTGGGTGCCGGTCATCTGGGGCAGCAACTCTCGAAACTGGGCGCTTTCCTGGGGATGGACGTGGTACTATTTGATGACCGGTTGGAATATGCCAATAAAGAGCGGTTCCCGGATGCCCGTGACATTATCGTGGGAGATGTGGAAAAAGAACTTGAAAAATTCCCCATTACCCCCTGGTGCCATGTGGTGATCGTCACCCGCGGCCACGAACAGGACGGCGTGGCCCTGTCGACTGTAATCCGCTCACCGGCTCGATACCTGGGAATGATCGGCAGCCGTACCAAGAAGGCCAAGATCTATGCCGAATTGCTGGAAAAAGGCATCGAACAGGATCTCCTGGACCAGGTCCATTCGCCCATCGGACTTGATCTCGGCGCCGAGACCCCCGAGGAGATCGCGGTCGCCATCATGGCGGAAATCATCTCCATCGGCCGCAACCGCAAGCTTGGGCGAGCTTAAAATGGACGTCCTTAAATCCTTATATATCAAGCGCTGAAGAATCGTTATTTTACAATTTAAGGACGTCCTCAAATCTCTTCGTCCCCAAATCTCTTGAAAATGGCATGTGTGGTTCTATAAGCTTTGTCCGTGAGACATTAACGGGGCTATCGATGGAAATGCTTGGGTGAAGGCGCGTTTGAATCGCCCCTATCAACTCCGATGCCATAAATTAAACAATCTTCTTGATAGCCTAAAATTAAGGACAAAGGATTGAAGACAAATGTTCTGCTGCGGATGATTTTAATGGATATGGGGCCGTTTGGCCGTGCAAAATAAATTTCAACGAATAATTAGTTTGCGGCGCAATCAGAAAATGGTCAAACCATGACTGTACACCCTATTCGATAAACTCATGCGTCAGGGCTGATATTTACTTGACAACTTTATGTCTGGGTGGTAAGTGTCTATTTTTCAAGGAATATTTTGCTATCAGCGCCTGGTCATGTAAACCGTTATGGTCGGTAGTGACAAAAATCTTGGGAATAGGACAGGGAGTTGGAGTGCAGAAAGACAACACTACGAAAATGTCGCTGAGAAATGACAACATCCTGAAACTCCCCAGGCGAAAATTTGAAGAGGATAAAGAAAAACTTATTGACGGGCCGAAGGACACAATAGGACTTGTCGATAAAAGAGAATTCGCACCTCCACCCTGGCTATTTCAACATCAAGATCTCAATAATGTATTAGAATCTGCTAAAGTGATCGATGAAAAATCCCTGAAGAATAGGCTTAATCATGCTCACTTTATGGATAAGCACATCCTTATCCTGCTGCGCCATCTCAAATACGACGATAACGTGATTGTAAAAGCGAAGTTTGGTCCATGTCTTGGCAGTGAACTGACCTGTCAGTTTTTGGCTGATTGCCCATCACAAATAAATTTCCAAAAATATGCGTTTCTTCACCTTATTATCGATAATGGGCAATCGGTGATACTGATACCGGCCACCCTGAAAACCATGAACAAGCGCAGTTTTTCTCTCAATTTACCTCAAGAAGGCTATGTGGTGGGTCAGCGTCAGATAAGGCGCTATTCTTGTGAGGAAATTGATGTGGAGATGGTTCAAAGAGGACTCGTGATAAAAGGAGAGCTGTCGGATTACAGCCCTAAAGGGTTCTGCGTCAAATTAAGTCATATGCCTTTCAAGGGCTTTGCCCGATCACCTGGTTCGGATGTCTTGACCATGGTTCATCTTAGCAGAGATCAACAGAGTTTGTTTTCCGGGCTCTGTCGCTGCATTCGTCAACAGGAAGGCTTGAATTACGCGAACGTCGTCTTGGTGCCCGCAGAAAATCAAGTCCAAGGTTCCGAGAGTGAGAAAGCCAGAAAGCCCACACAGAATATTCCACTAACACCTTCTATCGTTTTTGACCATCCCTTTTTTGGGAAAAAAATGCAACTCGATGTTTCAGATATTTCTACTTCAGGGTTCTCTGTATTCGAACCAAGAGATGAAGGTGTCTTAATACAGGGCATGATCATCCCCGAGCTAACGATCGAATTTTCCGGTGCTGTTGGAATGGAGTGCTCTGTGCAGGTAATCAGCCGTTTGGAAATGGGCAAGAAAAAGGTCCGCTGCGTCTTTACCATTCTCGATATGGATATCAATTCCTATAGCCAGTTGTCCCATATCTTAGCCAACTCCTTAGACGCTCACGCTCATGTTTCCAACAGGGTCGAGATGGATGAACTCTGGGAGTTCTTTTTTGAATCCGGTTTTATCTATCCCGAGAAATACGGGATGCTCAGTTGCAACCGAAAACTTTTCAAGGATACTTACGTAAGACTTTATCGGGACAACCCTGAAATCTCAAAGCATTTTACCTATCAGAAAAACGGGCGGATATATGGTCACATCTCAATGACCAGGGCCTATGAGCGGGCCTGGATGATTCATCACCATGCCGCAAGAAGTGTAGAGGGTAGACGGGCGGGGTTTTCGGTTTTAAAACAGATCATGCTCTACTTAGATGATATACATCGTCTACCTTCTGCTAAGATGGATTATGCAATGAGTTTTTTTCGCCCAGAGAACAAGTTCCCAGACCGCGTTTTTGGCGGTTTTGCCAGAGATTTAGGAAATCCCAGGGGATGCTCCATGGATCTGTTTTCCTATCTTTCATACGCAAATCTGGTTTCTGGTGCTACTCTCCTGAAGGGATGGACTTTTGGTGAATGCTCTCAGCTTGATCTTTGGGAGTTGGATCGCTTCTATAGCAATTATTCGGGCGGCCTTCTTATAGACGCCATGGGCCTTAGGCAAAATAATCTAAGCGAGGAATCACTTACAGAGGTTTATGGTCGCTACGGTTTCCTACGGAATACGATGACCTATGCTTTAAAGTATAAGGAAGAGCTAAATGCGGTTTTGATAGTTGATCAATCAGATCTGGGGTTTAATCTATCAGAGTTGTTAAATGGGATCAGGATCCTGGTGGTTAATATCGATGGTCTTGCCTGGCGTGTGCTATCCATGGCAATTGCCCAGCTGGTCGGTAAGTCTTCCATGGTTGAGGTGCCCATACTATTGTACCCCTTTGAGTATGTTAAAGATAAAGGGTTGCTTTATGAGAAGCAATACTATGCATGGGCCCTGGATGTCCGATGCGGAAATGAATACATGGAATATATGCACAAGAAATTCAAATTAAACTACAGACGAGAAACAAAAAACCCTGGCCCAAAATCCCCTCGCTGAGCTAATAGGAATGATTTAAGAGATGAAAATAGTCTTGATTAATGTCTCCGGGCAACTTTCTTCCGATGGTTCTCGCTTGATTTCTGCATTGCTGAAGCGAGCTGGGCACCCGGTAAAGAGCGTTTTTCTTGCGAGACAGGAGCCCCTGAAATACGAACCATACGAACTTGAGCTGTTGGACGAAATTCTAAAAGAGACCGATTTGGTGATGCTTGCCGTTTATAGCAGCTATTCTATTCGAGCGGTACAGGTGACCGAATACGTTCACAAAAGATATCCCGGTTTGAAAGTAATTTGGGGAGGCCCACACTGTATCTCTGTGCCAGACCTCGTGCTTCGTTATGCCGACGGTGTGTGTTATTCAGAGGGCGATCAAGTCGTCCTCGATTTCGTCAACAAAATGGAGTCAGGGGAAAATTATCTAGATACGCCCAATATGGCTTTTAATGTGAATGGGTCCCAAGTGGTAAACAATGTCTTACCGCCTTTTTCCGATTTAGACAGCCTCCCTTACTATGATTATTCCTTAGAGAATCAATTCTTGCTTGACCACAAGCTTTCCCCCATAACGAAGGAGAAACTCAGGGAGCGACACGCCGGATATCCCTACTACGTGCCCATGTTATACTCTCTGACTTCTCGAGGCTGCCCCAATAAATGTTCTTACTGTAACAATTGCCGATATGTGACAATGTTCGGCCATAATTCCATGCGTTTTCATAGTGTCGACCGGGTTATCGAAGAGTTGGAATTTATCTTGGGCCAGTTTGACTTTTTTCGCCTTATCGGCTTTGCAGACGATGATTTTTTTATGCGATCAACAGAGCAATTGGAGGATTTCGCGATAAAATATAAAAGCAGAGTAGGCTTACCGTTTGGCGTGGCTTTAAGCGCAAGGACTTACAGCAAGAAAAAATTGGAGATTCTTTTGGATTCAGGTTTGATGCTCGTCCAGATGGGAGTGCAATCGGGAAGCCAACGAATACTGGATGAGGTGTATGACCGCAAGATCCAAATTCAAAAGACTAAGCAGGTTATTCGTCAGATAGCCCCATATAAAAAGACATATGGTCTGGAACTCCTTCTGGATTTCATAGTAGATAATCCCTACGAAACCAAAAATGATATTATGAAAACCTATCGGTCCCTTGTCGACTTGCCAGCCCATATAAAAGTCAATCTATTCTCTCTAGCTTTTTTCCCGGGAACTCCCATATATGAAAGGGCCTTGCAAGATGGCATAATTGAAAGTTTTAGTGAAAAAACATCTAGGTTTTACACCAGAAGCGATATACGCTATCAGCAGAATTACGAGACATTCCTAATCTTGTTTCTTAGGTTCCTTAGGAGCAATCCAGCACTCCGAGCATACATCCCGAAGTTTATCATGCGTGCCTTGGGAACCGGTCCGGTAAGGGCTGTTGCGTCTATTTTCACTAAGGAATTTTACTCATTGCTCTGTAAGAGGATACAGAAAGTACCGAAACAAAGGCTAACTTCTATGCGCGCTCAAGCCGATCACATCTGTAAATCTTGCAGAACGGAGCCGAAATGAACAATTCTGATAAATCCAAGGAACTTTCAATGGAACCCTCTAAAGAGCCTTCTGACACAATTGACGAGCCCCTTTATAACAGCCGGCTTATAAAGAACTATTCGGAATATACCAAGAAATCTTATCCTGAGATAGACATCGAACCCATTCTCGTTTATGCAGGAATTACCCGTTATGAATTGGAGGATCAGGGGCACTGGTTCAGCCAAAGACAAGTAGATCGGTTTCACGCAATGCTCAGCCAGAAAACAGGCGACCCTCACATTTCTCGTAAAGTGGGGCGTTTCGCAGCCGCCTCCCAGGCATCCGGCGCTTTTCGGCAATACGCGTTGGGGTTCATGACCCCTGCCTCTGCATTCAAAATGTTAGGGATATTTGCTTCCAACATGACACGCTCTACTGTATTCAACGCCAGGAACATCAATAACAACACAACAGAGGTAACGGTAAAAGCCAAGAAAGGTGCAAAAGAAAAACCCTATCAGTGTGATAACAGGTTGGGCCTTTTAGAGGCTGTTGGCAAAGTCTTAACCAGCAAGTTTGCAGAAATCGAACATCCTTCTTGTATTCACAAGGGAGGAAAATTTTGTCGTTACATTATCACCTGGGAAACAAGTCGTTTTCGCTCACTGAGAATGGTTGGCAGTTTTCTTTCTATTTCCGCTTTTCTGAGCTCTCTGATCCTTCTTTTTATTTTGTCTATTGAGTATTGGCTTATTTTTACCCTCCTTTTTGCTTTGATAATCATGGCCATTTTCTTCTATTCCGAGTTTCTTGAGAAAAGGGAGCAAAAGAAGATGATTGAAACGCAAGGGGATGTAGCTAAAGACCTTCTGGAGGAAATGAAAATTCGTTACAATAATACCCTGCTTATACAAGAAATAGGGCAAGCTACCAGTGAGCTCTTAGATATTGATCAGGTTGTCAAAAAAGTGATTGACGTCATGGAAAAACGTCTCGATTTTGATCGTGGAATGATCATGCTTGTCAACAAAGAAAAAACCCGACTCCTTTTCAATTTTGGCTATGGATATGACGAAAAGTTGAACGGGATCTTACAAAGTACCGAATTTCATTTGGACAAGTCTGAGTCAAAAGGGATTGGCGTAGAGGTGTTTAAAAGGCAGCAATCCTTTTTAGTAGATGACGTGAATGAGATAAGAGGAGACCTGTCCGAGAAAAGTCTGGAGTTTGTCAAAATAACAAATGCACATTCTTTTATTTGTGTGCCTATTGTTTACGAAAATGAATCATTGGGCATATTAATCGTAGACAATGTCAAGTCAAAAAGATCCCTCACCCAGAGCGATATGAATTTATTAAAAGGAATTGCGTCCCAGGCCGCCGTCAACATTACTGAGGCCATGTCTTTTCAAAAACTCCAGGAGAGCGAGGAGAAATACCGAACCATCCTCGAAGGGATTGAAGAGGGATATTTTGAAGTGGATTTGGCCGGTAACCTCACGTTTTTCAATGACTCGATTTGTAAGCTCCTTGGGTACCCCCGTGCGAGACTGATGGGTATGAGCAACCGGGAGTATACCCGATCGGAGATCTCTGCGAGAATGTATAAGGTTTTTAATGACATCTATCGTACCAGGAAGCCCGCGAACATTGAAGATTACCAGATTATACGAGGGGATGGAGTGAGTAGAAATCTTGAGTTCTCCGCTTCCCTGTTGAACGATTCGGCAGGTGAACCGGTAGGATTTCGGGGGGTAGTCCGGGACGTCACAACGAAAAATCACGCCGAAGCGCTACGTAGGGAGAAGTTAGCGGCAGAGGCCGCTAACAGGACAAAGAGCAAATTCCTGGCCAACATGAGCCATGAGATCAGGACACCTTTGAACGGTATTATCGGTATGACGGAATTGGCCATTATGACTGACATGGATAGCAATCAACGTAATAGATTACAGACCATCCAGACAGAATCGAACGCCTTGCTAGGTATTATCAATGACATCCTCGATTTTTCAAAGATCGAGGCGGAAATGCTCGAATTGGAGGAGATCTCATTTGGCCTCACGAGCATGGTCGATAATCTTGTGAACAGCTTTGCACACAGGGCCAAGGAAAAAGGTCTGGAAATCAAGGCATCTCTGGCGCCGGATGTCCCGTCCGGTGTCATTGGTGATCCTGGACGACTGAGACAGATATTAACAAATCTTGTGGCCAACGCCGTTAAATTCACTCTCAAAGGTGAGATAAATATTGACATTCACCTGGCTGAAGACCTTGGCAAGAGTATCAAACTACGCTTTTCGGTCAGGGATACGGGTATGGGAATACCAAAAGACAAAAAGGAGACCATTTTCGAGAGCTTCACCCAGGCAGACAGTTCAACCACCAGAAAACACGGTGGAACAGGTCTGGGAACCACTATATCAAAGCAGTTAGCAGAACTGATGGGTGGCGAAATCGGTTTGGAGAGCGAAGAGGGAAAAGGTAGCATCTTCTGGTTTACAGCGGTTTTCCTCAAGCAAACGATTGAAAAGGATCCCCGGATCAAGAAAGATGAAAAACAGGTTATCAGCCCAAAACAGATAGAAAAACAGCCAAAATCGTCCAAAATACTTTTGGTGGAAGATTACCCAACCAATCAGGAAGTGGCCATGAGCTATCTAAAGATGGCCGGGTACAATGCGGACTTGGCGGAGAATGGTCTTGCGGCATTAGAACTTTATAGGAAGAACTCGTACCACCTCATTCTAATGGATGTCCAAATGCCTGTTATGGATGGTTATGAGGCTACCCGCGAAATCAGGAAACTTGAAACTCAAAACAGGCAAAGCGAAACTACTGATAAGACGTGTGATTATCAACAATCACTATCCAGCAACACCGGGATACCATCAACAATCCAAAAGGTCCCTATCATTGCCATGACAGGACACGCCGTGGAAGGTTACAGGGAGGAATGTTTAGCGGCAGGGATGGATGATTATATCACCAAACCTTTGACAATGAAGCATTTTTTAGCCACGGTGGAGCAATGGATCGGTTCGGGGTAGTAGATGCTTTTCTATCCTGTGAGGATGAATTCATAGCAATCTTTGAGCGTTTTTCCAGAAATTAAACCGGCTTCATCCCCTTGCAGAGGATCAGCGGTGTATAGGTAAACCGCCTCGGGTCATTGAAGAACTTGACAAAGTCAGTGAAGAATTTTTTGTACCCTCCAGGGTAATCTTCAAAAATCTCCGAGGCCTTTGTGGCGGCCATTTCCAGTTTCTTTGTCCAGTTGAACAAATCTGTCTCATTTGTCTTCCCGTAAATCAGATGATGTGCTCTCAGATCCATCTGGATGTTTTCATAGCCCAGATCATACAAGTAGGAATAGAGTTTTCTTCCTGCATAGGGATCAAAATTATGTGCCTTTTCTACCAAAGTCATGACCTGCAACAAGATGTCTTCTATCTCGTGGGTCAACTCGTAATGGCTTAGACAGTTGTAGTCCAGGTCGAGTAAGCAAAGATGTCCTCCCGGTTTCAGGCAGGTCGTCAGGTTTTCAACAATTTTGATACTTTCTGCGCGGTTGTATTCCAGTGCAAAACGGACCCAGATGAGATCGAATAATCCAGTGTCCTCTAAGGGGTTCCTTAGATCATGGACACGAAAATCGATTCCCGATTTATGAGGGTGTTTTTTTTTGGCATGGTTGATCCTTTCCCTCGAATAATCGACTCCAAGTATACTGCCGCCTGGTTGAATTGTTTCGTAGAGGATTGAGGTTACTTTCCCCGGGCCGCATCCTGCATCAAGCACCCGCAGGCCAGGGCTTACGCCACACCAGTGGGCCTCTTTACGCACAGCTTCAGGATCGGTCTTGATATCCAACCGAAAAGCCTCCTGGTCGTTTTCCATAAGGTAAGAATGGGAGCGTTGCATGACAGCCTCTATCGAAAATGGAGAACAAGAGAATTATGACGTGTTAAGTGCGGCAGTGTATATGAATTCACGTACCGTTGCAAAACAAATTGTTTCCAAATCCTGCTTAAAGAACAGGCCAGTGGTCATTCCATGGTGAGGCCTGTTCATATTGATATGCTGCCTGAAGGACCAGTGCATCGCCATGTCTGGGGCCTACAATCTGAAGGCCCGCCGGGAGACCTGATTGGGTCAGCCCGGCCCTGATGGTTGCGGCGGGATGGCCGGAGAGGTTAAACGGGTATGTGAATGCCACAGCGCCGAGCAGTGGGGTCGGTTCGCCGTCAATTTCCGCAGGCGGGGGTCCTTTGGCCGCAAATGCTTCCGTTGGCATGGTGGGCGTCAAAAGAAGGTCAAAACGGTTGAAGAACTTCCAGAGGACCCGGTTTAAATCGGTTCGGGTTTCCTGGATGTTCACATGGTCTTGGAGGGAAAGATCTTTTGCACGGTCCAGGGATTGGGCAAGGGTCCGCCCCAGCTCCGGCCGGATTCTTTCCATATCCTCATGAAACTGGGCGGACAGCTCCCAGTTCATCAGATCGGACCATGCCCGGCTTACATCAGGCAGTGGGCTGCGCCAGATGTCAACCCGATGACCCATTTTTTCAAATGTGTTCGCAGCCTTCTCCACCAGGGCCATCACCTCTTTCTGAACCTTGGCATATCCCAGATCGGGGCTGAAGCCGATTTTCAAGCCCTCAGGTTGCATCTTGAGGGTTTCCAGATAGGAAAAAGGTGGTTGCGGCAGAGACTCGGGATCCGCCGGATGATCTCCTGCCGTGCAATCCAGGTAAAGGGCGGCATCGATAGCGGTTCGGGTCAGCGGCCCCAGGGTCCAGGTGCGCGTCATATGGAGACGGCCCGATGGTCCGAAAGGGATTCGCCCAAAGGTTGGTTTAAAGCCGAAGCACCCGGAATAGGAGGCGGGGATACGGATGGACCCCCCCGCATCCGAACCGGTGGCCAGGGGAACCATGCCCGCCGCAACGGCCGCGGCCGATCCCCCGCTGGATCCGCCGGGAGTTCGCTCCCGGTTCCACGGATTTCGTGTGATGCCGTACAACCGGTTTTTGGTGAACCCGGTGAACCCGAATTCCGGAGTGTTGGTTTTGCCCACGATGATGGCCCCTGCCTGCCGCAGCCGCGCCACCTGGACAGAGTCCTGTTTCGCCACATTGTCTTTATAGGGGATGGAACCGAAGCTGGTCACCATGCCTTCCACGTCTTCCAGGTCTTTGACGCCGACGGGGATCCCGGCCAGTGGACCCGGTGCCATACCATTGACAATTTGTGTTTCTATTTTTTTGGCTTCTGCCATGGCCTGGTCAGCCCGGAGCGCAACAAAGGCATTGAGATCCGGGTTCACCGCCTCGATTCGATCGAGTGTTTTTTTCATGAGTTCAATTGGGGAAAGATCCCCGTTGCGGATCAGTTCGGCCAGTTCCCATGCCGGTTTATGGAGAAGGGATTTCATTGGAAGATCCTTTTTTGCCCAAAAAGCATTGTTTCCTGCTGGTATTTCAAGCCAAAGCAAAAACTTCAACCCACTGGTTTTTCCCCTTTACCTGAGTTGGTGGCAGTTGATTAAATTTAGATTTATTAAAATCAATTTCATTTAAAAAGGAATGGGTGACGCTTGATATGATCATATCCGTATTCTTTTCTTTGGTCAAAGACTGCAACCGGGATGCCAGATTGACCGTGTCGCCCACCAGAAGATATGAAAGACGGTCAGGGCTGCCGATATTGGCGGCCAACGCTTCACCGGTATGGACACCGATTCCGTGACTTAGTTTGGGCCAACCCTTTTCTTCGAAATGTTTATTGAGTTCTACCAGACGTCGCCTCATTTCCAGCCCGGCCCGGAAGGCCCTGGCGGGATGATCCGGCCGAAAAACCGGTGCTCCGAAGACCGCATAAATTTCGTCCCCGATGAATTGGAGGACCAGGCCGCCTTCATCTTGTATGGCCTCCGCCATCTCCTTGAAGTAGCTGTTCATGATTTTGACCACGAGCTTCGGATCGTTTTCCTCCGTCATGGGGGTGAAATTTCTGAGATCGGAGAAGAGAACCGTCACCTCCTTTTTTTCGCCGTCCAGCGGAATCCGACCGGAGAGCACTTCGTCTCGAACCTCCTCGGCCACATATTTCCCGAAGGCGTCTTTGATGATCTCACGTTCCTGAAGGCCTTCCGTCATTTCATTGATGACGTCCCCGGTGTAACCCAGCTCATCATTGGAAACCACTTTGACCTTTCGGTGGAAGAGGCCGTTACGGACATCCCTCAAGACGCCGGTCATCTCTTTAAGGGGCCGGGTGAGGTTAGCGGTTACAAGACAGGTTAGCCCCACAATGAAGGGGATGAAGATCAGGAAAATTGTCAACAAAAGCCCTGCGAAATCATCAATTTTCTGCTGAGGCGTCAGAACATTGGAATGCTTAAACTCCCAGGTCCCGAGAAAAACAATACAGAAGGGGACAATGCTGATGGCCAGAGCCAGGGCCGCAAGACGGGCACCGATCCACAGGCGCAGGGTTCCGGGTGTGGCCCAGAGCCGCCCTTCCGGGAAAAAGACCGGCGCCAGGAACATCTGAAGCGCATACTCCAGAAGGAAAAAGGCTGCGGCGACCGCCGCAAGACCGGTCAGCAGGGTCCTGAGAACGACCAGGATGGTTACTTGAGAAAGTTCGTTACTGTTCATGTACACCGCCGCCAAAATAATGGAAGGGACTATCCATGTGAAGAAGGTCAGCGAAATGGCAAAATAAGGTTCATTGAGCAATTTTCGACGTGCTTTTTTCAACTGATCCGGGGAAGGGGTTTCTTGTTGATGGATCATTTTCAGGCATTGACGTATGGGCTGCTCATACAGAAGCATAACCGCAACGGAGAAAACACCGGCCGAAAGAGAATAAAAAGGGCTGAAATTTGATGTGAAAGTGAGGGTTTCCGGAGAGGCTTTGATCATGGTTGCCCGCATGAGGTTGTTGATGGCGACCACGGCACACATGTTGGCCACGCCATTGGCGATCACCATGGCATTGGCCAGAAAAAAATAGCGGCGCTTTGTCATGTTCAGATCCTTTTTTTCGGGATGTCAACGGTGCCGGGGCATGTAATCTTCTTTCTCCATTTGAACTGAAATTGTGTCTGAGTGTCTGGGTGTTGGCTCGTCGTAGAACCACAACGAAACTGTGTAATCCCTTTGACCACCGGAGCCATCAGCGATTTCGATTTCCGCCCAGGTCATGTTGGGTTGTTTGTCAATCCAGGTGCCCGTATTGACATAAATGGTTTCAACGTCATCTGAATGATATTGAAATGCCGCCTCATGGGTATGCCCGAAAAGAACAATCCGGGGGGTGAAGGGATAAAGATCCCTGATCCGTTCCGGCATTTTAAAGAGAAGGTTGGCGGCGCTGTTGAGGTGTCCCAGTTCGTTAAAAATCGCGTCATAATGGTTGACGATGTTCTGACGCGTGGGCCATCCGCTGAATATGGAATCGTACATGGCGGAAATCTCTTCCACCATGGGATCATCCGTAAAACCGTCCAGCCTGTTCATGTTAAACTGGCTTAACGGGCCGTGTCCGGACCAGAAAGCAATGGCGTTAAAAACTGCTGTGATCAGCGTGTCATCAATCAAACCGCCGGGGGCATTGGTGTAACCTGCCTGTGTGAAGTATTCTTGAACCTCACTGGGAGAATTGATAAAAAGATCCAGTAATTCGGGAGTGGTATATACCTGGCTCCCGGCAGCGGATTTGGATGCGGCAAGTCTGGAGATGAAGTATCCCATGGGCAGGTGTCCGCCCGGGCGGCTCCAGATGTCGGGTGCGTTGAACAGGGTGTAACGGTGGCCGTGTTCGGCCCAGATAATATTGTCTTTGGTGTAGGCCCCCATGCCGGGGGAATTGGAGATGATGTTCATGTTGGGAAAAGCCCCGGAGATGACATCTTTATTTTCCGGCTTAAAAGAGAGCATGTCGTGGTTGCCGGTTACATAGGTGACGGCAATGTCGTTGTTGTGGCAGACCTCCTGCAGGGCCGGCACCACGCCATTATTGTAGTTGGCCGAAAGGATGTCCGAAAAAGTCTGGGGCGTGTATTCCACGGGGGAGACCCAATCATCCAGCAGGTCTCCTAAAATGATCAGTTCGGCGACGTCATCCCGTTTGTTGAGATCACTCAGGAACCGCGCCAGATCAATGGCATGCTTGACCAGCCAGGAGTAGGCGCCGTCCACGTTCATATGAAGATCGCTGATGAAGACCAGTTTGTTTCTTCCTGAGGCGGCATGAGCGCTTCGAGGTGTTCCCAATGTGGGAACCATATCTAAACCACCGGCCACTGAAGCCGCACCCGCGATCGCCATTCCCTTTAGAAATTCTCTTCTGTTCATGGTTTTCTCTCCTGAATTGATGATCCTATCTTTTCTTATACACCTAAAAGCGCCTTTTGGTCACACATTAAATGAAGATAAAAAATCTGCCAATTGCAGGATTGAACATTGAAGCCGATACTTTTTCATGATAAGTTTACAAAAAGCCGACGAATAGGGAAATCATGCAACAGTTTGCTGTACTACAATTAACGGGATGCGCCGGATGTGAGGTATCGCTTCTGAATGCGGAAGAATGGCTGGAAGAGTACGAACTGGTCTACATGCCGCTGGTCATATCCGCAAACAGCATTCCCGATGTGGATATCCTCCTGGTCAGCGGCGGCGTGCGGACCGACGATGACCTGTATCGGTTGCGCCGCGCCGTTCCCCACGCAAAAAAGGTGGTGGCCGTGGGAACCTGTGCCATATCCGGTGGTGTGGTCAACCTGGGGAATCGGGATGAAGTTCGCGAGCTATTTCTGGCCGAAGAGGACCGCCGACACCTGCCCCGGCTTCTCCCCAGATGTCGGCCCATTGCCGAAGTGGTTCCCATTCAACAGACCCTTCCCGGCTGCCCACCCACCCCGGAACTCTTTGTAAAACTCCTGTTTCATCCCAAGGATCTCCGCATTGCCAAAACCGTATGCCGGGAGTGCGGACGCAAGAAGCACAAAGAAATGCGCCCTCGCCATCTGGCAGGGGTTCTGCACGGTTCTGTGCTGCCCGATATATGTCTCATTAACCAGGGATATCTCTGTATCGGTATATCAACCCGTGGCGGTTGCCATGCCCCCTGTACCAATGCGGGGCAGCCTTGTGTTGGCTGCAGGGGCCCATCGGACGCCTTTATTCACAAGGAGCCGGAAAGCTGGTTGAATGCCATATGGAAAATCTTCTCAAAAATGACCGATGTCCCCCAGGATGAAATTGAGACCGCCCTCCGCTCACCGCAGTTATCGCTTTTCCTGTTTCAGTTTTCGCATGACGCATTAACCGGGGCCTATCCCGATCAGAACGTTGAGGTTTTATGACATGGCAACCCTTATCTTCCCCTTGAGCCGAATAGAAGGCCATGCCCAGGTGGTCATTGAGCTGGAGGCGGGAAAAGTGGTTTCGGCGCACTTCCAGGCCACGGAATACCGTGGTTTTCAGCATTTTGTTCAGGGCGTGCCCGCTGAACAGATGCCGGTTATTGTTCCGCGCATCTGCGGGGTATGTTCCACCGCCCATCACATTGCGGCTGTCGAGGCCCTGGAAGACATCTACCGCGTGGTGCCGCCGCCGGTGGCGGTGAAGCTGCGGGAATTGCTGTTGCTGGGACAACTCATTCAGAATCAGGCGACTAGTCTGTTTCTCTTTACCATGCCGGACTGCCTGGGTCTCAACAGCATCTTTGAACATTCCGAAGACCCCCGTCTTGAAGCGTTTCGAACCTACTTCGGTTCCCGTTCTTTAATGGTGCGTAAGGCCGGTACGGACCTTATCGCCGCTGCGGGCGGACAATCCATTCATCCCGTTAAGGCGGTGGTCGGGGGAATGACCACCGGCATGCCTTCGGAGGAGGCGGATGCGGTAAACCGGGAGATGAAAAAGGCCCTGCCCATTGCATGTGAACTCTTTGAGTCCTATTGGACAAAGCTGTTGGACATGGAAAACCGGATTGGCTCCTGGGGAGATAATGCGCCGGCCTATTATGTCTCCGCCGCCGGAAAGGATCGGCCTGATTTCGCATCCAAGACCATTTACATCATGAACCCGGATGGCACGGACGGCGGCGGCTTTTCAGCGCCGGAATTCCTGGGCCGGGTGACCCATGAGGAGACGAACTACAGCTACGCCGGCAAGACCAGTTACAAGGGCCAGGTCATTCGGGCCAACAGCCTGGCCCGGATCAACATGTTTAATCGCATGGAAACGGCCCTTGCGGACAAATACCTGAAACGGTTTCGATCGGATTTTGGCCGTCCCGCCCATGAACTGCTCCTTTATGATCTTGCCCGGGGGATTGAGCTGGTCTATGCCATCGAACGGGCTATCCAGATCCTGGAAGAACCGCTCACCGACACCGAAACGGCTGTGCCCCACACGGCGCGGGATGGGGAAGGGTATGGTCTGGTGGAGGCACCTCGCGGTCCTCTCATCCATCGCTATCGCGTTAAGAAAGGTTTGATTGAAAAGGCCGAATTCGTTATTCCCACAGTCCACAACGTCATGGCCATTGAACGGGCACTTAAAGTCGCGGCACAGCAATACATTTCCTCCCAACAGGTGGATATGGAGTTGGAGCAGGCGGTCGGCCGGGTGGTACGCGCATTTGACCCGTGTATCGCCTGTGCCACCCACTGATCTGAGAGGGCATGACGCGGATATTCAGTCTGAAAAACGGTTTGCCGAAAAGATTGCCGCGGCCCTAAACGCCTGACTGAACAGTCAAGGTTTCACCATACGCCTTCAAAAGGGCTCCATCATCCATTTCTTATAATCTTTATTGAGGATATTGTTGTATCCACAAAACTTCATTGCGCCCTCAGCCGACATCAGAGGAAGAATGAAACCCTTATAAACAATTCGATCAAAACCGATAATAGTTTCCTTGACGAGACCTGAAAACCTTTCTATAAGTTTTTCATGAGTCACCTCTTTCGTTTTTGGATGGTGTTTGATTGCTCCATCTATTTTACAAAAGAGGCGGCTCAAAGTCATATCTAAAATCTTGGGTTGCGGGCATAGCCCGCCTTAGAAAGGTAAAGACATGTCATCACTGTTTAATAATGACGCTATTGAAAAGATAGCCCGCGAGAGGGATCAATGGCAAGAAAAGGTTTACCAAACTGCAGAAAAGGGTGAGAAGATCTTTGAGACCCTTTCAGGACTCCCTATTGAACCTTTATACACCCCCGTTGATACCGCCCATATGGATTATCTTAATGACTTAGGCTTTCCCGGCCAGGCGCCTTATGTTCGGGGTGTTCATCCGACCATGTACCGGGGCCGGACCTGGACTTTACGGCAACTGGCAGGCTTTGGTCCCCCTGAGGAGACAAACAAGAGGTATAAATTTCTTCTCAAGGAAGGGGCCACGGGTATAAATGGGGTGTTTGATTATCCCACCCTCAGGGGATTTGATTCCACAGACCCTTTCGCCCGGGCCGACGCCGGCAGAGGCGGGGTAGCCATCGACACCATAGAAGATATGCGTATACTTTTCGATGGGATATCCATAGATAAAATCAGTTGTTCCTTGGTCACGTGCCAGCCCGTCTGCAATATCACCGTTCAATCCATGTATTTCGCCAATGCCCAGATGCGGAATGTCCCACTCGATAAACTGACCGGGACAAGCCAAAATGACTTCTTGATGGAGACGGCCATTACCGTTTCACCAGAGCTTTTGCCTCCCAAGTTTTCCTTTAAATTAAGCTGCGATGCCATCGAGTACTGCACTAAGCATGTTCCGCGCTGGAATCCCATAAGCTTTGCCGGATATAACTATCGCGAGTCCGGATGTTCAGCCGCGCAGGAGGTCGCTTTTGTTATTGCCAACGCAGTCGCCTGCTCTGAGGAATTGATCCGAAGAGGGCTTGCAATAGACGATTTCGCCCCCCGTCTCAGTTTTTTCCTGTCCGCCCACAGTGACTTTTTTGAGGAGATTGCCAAGTACCGCGCTGCCAGAAGGATCTGGTTTCGCATCATGAAGGAGCGCTTTGGGGCAAAAAACCCACGCTCTTTGACGTTGAGGTTTCATGTCCAGACCGCAGGAGTCGCCCTAACTGCTCAACAACCTCTAAATAACATATCCAGGGCGGCCTACCATGCCCTATCAGCGGTGCTTGGAGGTGCTCAGTCGGTTCATATTGATGGATATGATGAGGCACTATGCACACCGACCGAGCTTTCTTCCCTCACCGCCCTCAGAACCAACCAGATCCTGCAATTGGAAACAAGGGTTACCCACACCATCGACCCATTAGGAGGCTCTTATTTTGTGGAGACCTTGACCAACAAAGTGGAAGAAGAAACCCTTAGGCTTTTGGGAGAAATAGAGGGAATGGGAGGGATTGTAAAGGCAGTGGAAACCGGGTGGATACATAAAGAGATCTCCAATTCGGCATATGCATACCAACGGGCAATTGATTCGGATAAGATGCCGATTGTGGGAGTGAATTGTTATCAGATGGAGGAAGAAGAATTGCCTGTAGAGCTTTTTGAAGTGCCCGAAACCCTTCAGATCCAGGAACAGAAAATCAAGAAAATCAAGGAGGAACGGAATGGGGCCCATGTGCGGGAAGCGCTGGATGCCGTTGCGCGCTGCTGTGATAAAAACGGAAATCTCATGGAGGTCATTGTGCAATCTGTCAAGGCCCGGGTTACACAGGGGGAGATCTCACATGTCCTAAAGGGTTCTTACGGCACCTGGGATCCCCCGATTTTTTAGGTCTATTGATGATGGAAGAGAGAAGATCTTTATGAAAAAGAAAATTAGGATGGTAGTAGCACGTCTCGGCATGGATGCGCACTGGAGAGGGAGTATTGTTGTGGCCCGCGCCCTTCGTGATGCGGGGATGGAAATTATTTACTTAGGCAATCAACTGCCTGAAACCATTGTTGAAACAGCAATACAGGAGGCTGCAGATGTTGTTGGTTTGAGCACCCTTTCCGGTAATCATATGGCATTGGCGCCAGAGGTGGTTCGAGTTCTCAGAGAAAAGGGAATGGATGGCACTACAGTGATTCTTGGGGGTACCATACCTCCGAACGATGTTCCAAAGCTTAAGAAGGCAGGCATCGCAGAGGTCTTTGGACCGGGGACACCTCTAAAAAAGATCATCGACTTTGTATCCGGGCTCAATTGAGTCAAGGTTGCCAGGCAAGCATTGATCGCAAGGCGTGAAGATTATTAACTCCCGGACACAGGAAATATGAAACCTCCCCAAAGCAGCCCTCTATCGAGGATAAAAAAACTTCAAGGGGCAATGTTGGATGCCGGTGTAGATGCTGTTTTGCTCACCTATTCCAGGTCTACCCTCTACTATGGGGGAACCACTGAACCATCAGCCTTTATCATTACACCGGAAGACTACCACTTGTTCGTCATGAGGGGACTCGACAGTGTCCTGGAGGGAACGTGGCTCGAAACGGATAAAATCAGTTCGGGTAGTGGCTACGGAAATGCGAAGGAGTGGCTGAAAAACAGGACGATCGAACAGGGCCGCCTGGGGATGGAGTTGGATATCGTTCCTGCGGCGCAATACTTTAAGCTTTCAGCGCTCTTCCCCGAATTTGAAATGCTTGATATATCCGGGCTGATCCTTGAGCAACGACGAACCAAAGACTCTCAAGAAATCGAATACACAAAGGAGGCCTGCCGTATTATCCATCATGGGCACCAGAGGATTCTTGAGGTGCTAGGGGAAGGGATGACCGAATTGGAATTGTCCTCTGAAGTCGAGGATGCCCATCGCAAAGCGGGACACGAAGGCCTGTACTTCATGAGGCAGTTCGATTTTTTTATGGGACGCGGACCTCTTGCCTCCGGTGTCAATCTGTCGAAAATTGCGGGTAAGCTCCGGTCAATCACCGGCGTCGGTTTAAGCCCTTCCATCCCCATGGGAGCCTCAACAAAGACCATCAAAAAGGGCGATATGATCGTTGTGGATATTCCCACTCACTATTGCGGTTATCACGCTGATCAGAGCCGAACATATATTCTGGGAGAGCCATCCGATATTTGCAGGACTATGTATGGCGGAATGAAAGAGTTAGCAGATCGAATTATTGAGATGCTGAGGCCTGGAATCAGATGCTGCGATTTATACGCGGAATCATTCACAATTGCCAAGGAAGAGCTTGGCATGGGTCCTTATTTCATGCGCCTGGGGACTGATTCAAAAAGAGTTCCTTTTATTGGCCATGGCGTGGGTCTTGAACTTAACGAGCCACCTTTGCTTGGTAACAATAATCATGAGGTCCTTGAAGAGGGGATGATCATAGCCCTCGAACTTGAAATGAGTGCATCCATTGGAGAGGTGGTGAAGCTGGAAGACACCATCTTAATTACCCCTGAGGGTGTTGAAGTTTTGACCATAACTCCAAGGGAACTTCACCAGATATGACAAACGTCTAATTTATACTTCTACCTTGCCGAAAGCATCCTGCCCAAGATCATTCTCTGGACCTCGGACGTCCCTTCCACGATCTGGAGGAGTTTGGCCCCTTGATAATAGCGGGACACGGGGTATTCGACCATGTACCCGTAGCCACCATGAATCTGGACGGCATCACTGGCCACCTTCTCTAACATCTCCGATGCAAAAACTTTCGCGATTGTGGCTTCAAAGGTATGTTTGCGCTTTCGGTCTTTGAGCCAGGCTGCTTTAAGATATTGATTTCTGGCCAATTCAATGGATATTGCCATGTCGGCTAATTTGAATTGAATGGTCTGGAAATCGAAAATCGGTTTGCCGAACTGCGTTCTTTCTTGCGCGTAACGCAAACTCTGATCCAGGCAGGCCTGGGCCACTCCCACACTCACGGCCGCAATGCTTATTCGTCCTGTCTCAAGGACGGCCAGATGCTGAGCAAACCCGCGGTTTGGGTCGCCTAACAGATTTTTTTTGGGAAGCCGAAAATCCTCCAGAATAACCTCGTGCGTTGCAGAGGCACGCCAAGTCATTTTTTCATATTTCTTGCCCAATTGAAAACCCGGTGCGCTTTTTGGCACGATGAATGTGGATATGATATTTCCTTTTTCATTCTTACCGCTTATTGCGGCCACCAGAACAACACTGGCGTTGTTCAGGCCGATATTGGTCACAAATTGCTTTGTGCCATTCAAAATCCATTCATCACCTTCCGGAACAGCCTTTGTCCTCAAGGCGCCTGCATCGGAACCGGAATCGGGTTCGGTAAGGGCAAAGGCCCCTATTTCTATTCCCCGGGCTATGGGCACAAGCCATTTTTTCTTTTGCTCTTCCGTGCCAAAAACGTCCATCTCCTGCCCGACCACACTTGTTGTTACATCCAACAACGCTCCCAAGGTAAGATCACCCCGTGATATCTCTTCAATACACACATGCGTGCCCACCCAGTCGCCGCCGCTGCCTCCGTATTCTTCGGAAAAGGGAATTCCCATCATTCCCAATTCGGCCATTTGGGCAATGATATCATAAGGGGGTTCGCCTGTACGTTCCATGTCCTCTGCGCGGGGTGCAATGACCTCATCGGAAAAATCTCTTGCCATGTCGCGTATCATTTTATGTTCATCGGTTAGATCAAGATCCATTTTGTCCTCCATGGTTTATAAAGGTTGGCAAAAATTTTCACACCGGGTATCCCGCGCTTTTGAGCTATATGCCTGTGGCTCGATCCTAAATACGGCCACACTGCCAACAAGGCCGCCGCGGATGCCCCCATGCCGATAATATATTGTAAATGAATTTAATTGTACACGCAATCCATCCGCCTTTAATAAGAGATGCCACTGCGTTTCATTTCTGGCTGTGCCCATCAGGCGGATGACGACTTGCCGCAAAAGTGGTTTGCTGCTGAAAGAAAGAACTTGAACAGGAAGCGAAAAAAATCTAACGTCCTGAATTAAGATTGAAGAATGTACTGAGGATTGCACAAAAACCACTTGGCTCAAGCCGCTTGAGGCAAATACAATGCCGAAAGCATATATTATCAAAGAACTTTTTTTCGAAAACTCAAATAAGAGGAGGGGAGGATCGGAATCATGGCAGGGGAAAACATTTTGGCAGGGAAAAGAATACTCGTTGTGGATGACGAACAGGATATTTTAGACACCCTGATAGAGATGCTTGATGAATGTGAAATAGAAACTGCTTACACCTTTGAGTCAGCCGAAGAACTCTTGAAGACCAAGGTATATGATGCGGTGATCCTGGACATTATGGGGGTCAGGGGATTCGACTTGCTGGAGCTTGCCACGCGCAAAAAAATGCCGGCATTGATGCTGACAGCCCATGGGCTAACTCCCGATAACCTGATAGGTTCCATAAAGCTTGGCGCCAAGTCTTATATCCCAAAGGACAAGATTAATGCATTGGATCTCTATCTTAAGGAGATATTCCTGGCTCAGGAAAAAGGGATAGAAAAGTCGGGAAACTGGTTTGCCCATCTGGGTTCCTTCTTTGACGAGCACTTCGGATATGGGTGGAAAAACAAAGATAAAAAGTTCTGGTCAGAATTCGACAAAACATATCAGGTTTCCAAGGATGAGCTTGAAAGGCTTCTATAGGTTGAGGGATCAAACCTCCCCTGTCAGCCGTCAAGGGAGATGGGCGTTCATTTTTCCTTGATTTCACCCCTGACCGTAAGGGTTAATCTCGGCTTCTTGGGGTTGTCCGTCCTGATGGTCAGGTGTGCGGTATAATCACCTGCCTTTTCGGAGATGTCCTCAACTTCCAAACCGTAAACAAATCCTGGCCTGACTTCTTCAAGACGCCATGTGACCCGCCCCGGCAGATCATTGTCCACGCCGATGACCTTCAGTGGGGTCTCGTGCTCATTGATGATCTCCACACTGCCGCGGACTGCCTCCCCTTTGGTGCCCCACAAAGAAATGAACCCACCCGGATCAAAGGAGACATGGGGTTTCACTTGCCCCTTCAGATGGAGTTCCACGCTCATCCCGGGTCGGTCATCGGACCAGACAACGGCCTTCTTCTTAAACTCCCCTCTTACTCTGCCGGTATCTATCGTCAATGTGATTTCGCCCCTCCCTCCGGGAGGGATGACCCTGTCATAACGGGCCGCTAAACACCCTCACGAATGGGCCACTCTTCTTATATGAAGATCGGCCGTCCCTCGATTGTAAAGAACGAAGGTGTGGGCAAGCGCTTCTCCTTCGAATATGGTGGGGAAAGTATGCTCGGTTTGTTCAATATGGATCGCGGGCCCCTCTTCCCTTGCTGAATAGGATGCGGTATAGCTCAAAAAAGACAGGAAAAATGAGGTGATAGTGGCAGAGATTATTTGATTGCCTCTCTTCATGGAACAACTCCTTCCTGCAGATGACATCGTTATTGAAAAAAAGTTATGTGGAAACAACCAGCTCCAAATAAGGAGCTTCGAAGAGGGCTCTCCCAACGACGACTCCAGGAATGCCAACTGAATCATACCTTAATGAACACATTTGCTCATTGTCAAGGAGCTATTAATCCGCCTCTTACACCAACATTCCACGGGCTTGAAGCAAACCGCCCCGGTCGAGTCAAATTCAGGTGCAAGAAATGGCCGGAAGAACATAAACAAATAGGTTAAGAGGAAAAAACGGGGCTTTGTAATTTTATTGTTGACAATAGTGTACACTTATTGAAGATAGAAAGGGTATGAAAAATGATGCACCGCCAGGTGATTCTCGAAGCCGCAGAAAAGCGTGAGCATTGAACTTATCACATGCGGCATCAAAAAACAGTGATGTTTGGACCCTTGTGAACGTCGAAAGCTCTTTTGAAGTGTCAGTTCTCAATGAAACAAGGAGGTTTTAACAAATGAGTGGTCTGCCGTTGACCTTCCCCCACATCCTCTTGGATAACGCAAAAAAATTCCCTCCCACCAAAGCCGCCATACGTGAAAAAGATTTAGGTATATGGCAGTCCTACTCTTGGCAGGACTATCTTCAACAGGTCAAGGATTTTGCCCTGGGATTGGCCTCTTTGGGGTTCAAGAGCGAAGATAAAATGGCTATCATCGGGGATAACAGGCCCCAGCTATACTGGGGGATGGCGGCGTCCCAGTGCCTGGGGGGGGTGCCCGTTCCCCTCTATCAGGATGCCATTCACAAAGAGCTTGAATTTATTGTAGATCATTCAGAGTGCCGGTTTGCGCTGGCCGAGGACCAGGAGCAGACTGACAAGCTCATGCATCTCAAAGACGAGATGCCGGGTCTCGAATATATTATCTATGATGATCCCAGGGGGCTGACAAAATACAAGCATGACTGGCTCATCGCGTTCACGGATGTCCAGGAGATGGGTCGAAGATTCGGCAAAGAGAATCCCGACTATTTCACGAATGCGGTCGAACAGGTGAAACCCGATGACCTCTCGCTTATTTGCTACACGTCGGGCACCACGGGCAACCCCAAAGGGGTCATGCTGACTCACCGAAAAATTGCAGCCTGTTGCCGAGGATTTAATGCCTGGGACAACCTGGATGAGACGGGAAACGTCATGGCCTATCTGCCCATGGCATGGATCGGAGATCATGTCTTCTCCTATGGTCAAGCCCTTTGCGCCGGTTTTACGGTCAATTGCCCGGAAAGCACCACCACAATCGTCCATGACCAGAGGGAGATCGGGCCCACCCATGTTTTTGCGCCTCCCCGCATCTGGGAGAATATCCTGACCCAGATCATGATCAAGATAGAAGATACGGCCTGGATAAAACGAAAGGCATTCCACTACTTCATGAAGGTGGCCGGCCGGGTTGAGAGAAAGAGGATTGCCAATGAGCGAATCCCGACCGGGGACAGTCTCCTTTATCAATTGGGCCGGATCTTGATTTACGGTCCACTGGTAGACAATTTGGGCATGAGCAACATCAAGGTGGCTTATACGGCAGGGGAGGCCATCGGTCCGGAGATATTTGAGTTTTACAGGTCTCTGGGGGTCAATTTGAAGCAACTCTATGGCATGACAGAAAGCTGTGCCTATGTATCCATGCAGAAAGATGGGGATATAGACTCTGAATCCGTGGGCCCCCCGGCTCCGGGGGTCGAGATAAAGATATCGGACACCGGAGAGGTAATGTATAAGAGTCCGGGCCTTTTTCTGGGCTATTTCAAAAGCCCGGAAGCCACAGCCGAGGCCCTTGAAGACGGGTGGCTCCTTTCCGGCGATGCCGGCTACATGACGGAAAGGGGCCATCTCAAGATCATCGATCGGGCCAAGGATGTGAGCAGATTGAACGATGGGACGCTGTTCGCGCCAAAATATATCGAGAACAAGCTCAAATTCAGTCCGTATATCAAGGAGGCCGTGGCCCATGGAATGGAAAAGGATTTTGTGGCCGTTTTCATTGATATCGACTATGGATCGGTTGCAAACTGGGCGGAAAGGAGACATCTTGCGTTTACAAGCTACGGGGATCTTTCCCAGAAGCCACAGGTTTATGACCTGATCCATGAAGCCATCTGCAAGGTCAACCAGAGCCTGAGCAAGGACGCGAAGCTCAAGAATTCCCAGATCAGGCGATTTCTCATGTTTACCAAGGAGCTGAACCCGGATGACGGGGAAATCACTCGCACCCGAAAAATAAGGAGGAAATTTGTCGCGAATAAATATCGGGAACTCATCGATGCCCTCTATTCACCCGGACAGGACAGTGTGGTCATGGAAATAAAGGCCACCTATGAGGATGGCCGTACCACCAACGTGAGGGCCGATCTCAAAATCCGTGATGCCCAGGCCTATTGACAGGGGAGATACGCCATGAATGAAGGAAAAGAACCCATACTCCGAGCAGAAAATATCAGCATAACCTTCGGAGGCCTGAAAGCCTTGGATAATGTCAGTCTGGAGATTAATCCCGGCGAGATTCTGGCGATCATCGGACCCAACGGCGCGGGAAAGACCACCATGCTGAACATTCTCAACGGATTTTATAAACCCGATGAGGGCCGCATCATCTTCGAAGGGAAGGAGAGGCCCAGGCATATGAAGCCGAATGCTATTGCAGCGCAGGGGATTGCCAGGACCTTTCAGAATCTGGCCCTGTTTACGGGGATGTCAACCCTTGGAAACATCATGGTGGGGCGGACCATGAAGATGCATTCCAACATCTTTTCCCAGGGGATTTACTGGGGTTTCAGCCGGAAAGAAGAGATCGAGCACAGAAAAGCGGTAGAGGGGATCATTGATTTCCTCCAGATCGAGAACATCCGCCGGACACCGGCCAGCATGCTCCCTTACGGTCTCAGGAAAAGAGTAGAATTGGCAAGGGCCTTAGCCGCAGAGCCCAAACTCCTCCTCCTGGACGAACCCATGGCCGGCATGAACCTGGAAGAGAAGGAGGATATCGCCCGGTTCATCCTGGATGCCAATGAAGAATTGGGCTACACCATCGCCCTGATTGAACACGATATGGGGGTGGTTATGGATATCTGTGACCGGATTGTGGTGCTCGATTTCGGTAAAAAGATCGGCGAAGGGACACCGGAGGAGGTTAAGGCAAATCCCGAGGTTGTTAAGGCCTATCTCGGGACGGCAGGAGAATAAGAGAAGTGAGTTCCACCTGGGGAGGGATGAACAAAATGACCGAAAGTTGAGTGAAAATTCCATAATTAATTATTTTGTGTTAAAATTTCAAGCACTTGTAAACGGAACATGAAGGAGATAACAGATGGCTTTTTTCTTTGAGGTGCTGATTACCGGGCTAATGGTGGGCATCATGTATTCCCTGGTCGCCCTCGGATTTGCTCTGATCTTCAAGGCATCCCAGGTCTTCAATATGGCCCAGGGCGCCATGAGCCTTTTTGCAGCGCTCGCCCTTTACGGTTTTTTTGAGCAGTATCTGCATCTCCCGTTATGGCTTGCCCTCCTCTGCACCGTGGCGGTCATGACCATCTGGGCGTACGCCATTGTGTTTCTTATCCTGAAACGACTGGTGAACCGTCCCCCTCTCATGCTCTTCATGGCCACCTTCGGCATCGCATACCTTATGGAGGGGATTGGGCAGAGCATCTATGGCACTCAGGCCAAAGGTTTGAACCTCGGCATACCGGATGAACTATATGAAGTGGCCGGCATATTTATCAGCTCTTTTGATCTCTTTTTTGCAGTAGTGGCAGCCTTGCTGGTAGGCGGTCTGGTCTGGTTTTTTCAGAAGACGAGGAACGGAAGGGCTCTCAGAGCTGTGTCCGACGACCATGAGGCGGCCCTGTCCGTGGGGATCCCCCTTCTCAAAGCCTGGACACTGACCTGGATCATTGCAGGTGTGGTTGCTACAGTAGCGGGCGTGGCCTGGGGAACACGTTTAGGGGTCCAGTTCAGCCTCACCTTTATCGCGCTCAAGTCCCTTCCCGTTCTCATTATCGGTGGGATTGACAGCATCCCCGGCGTGATCCTCGCGGGACTGATCGTGGGCGCCTGCGAAACCTTAGGGGAGGTCTTCATCGGCCCTTATGTGGGAGGGGGTATTCAGACTTTTTTGCCCTATCTCCTGGCCCTGATTGTCCTCTATTTCAGACCATACGGCCTTTTCGGCAAAGAGATCATAGAAAGGGTATAAACCATGTTCTATAGAGAATGCGGTAATTTAAAAGACAGTTATGACAAGGATATGGCTATCTTCCCCATCCCTTTGGACAGGTGGGGATTTATCGTGATGCTTTTTGTGGCTTTTGTCATTGTTCCGTTATTTGCCAGCGAATACCTGATGATGAACATCATTGTTCCCTTTTACTGTTTCGCGCTTTCCGCCTTCGGGCTTAATGTTTTAGCCGGATTTGCCGGCCAGGTCTCCATTGGGCACGCCGCCTTTATGGCCGTCGGGGCTTACAGCTCATTTATCATGTACGGCCGGTACGGCGTGCCGCTCATCCCGAGTATCATTGGCGGCGGCGTGGTCGCCTCGATCGTAGGAACTTTTTTCGGGCTCCCTTCCCTCAAGATCAAGGGGTTTTATCTGGCCATTTCCACCCTGGCCTCCCAATTCATCATAGAATGGGTTATCGTGCATGTACATTGGATAAGCGGCGGGGTTTTTGGAACCATTGAGGCGCCGAAGATGTTTATCTTTGGGTTTGCTTTAGACACGCCGGTTAGGAAATATTATTTGGTCCTCTGCATTATGGTCCTGTTTATGACCATTGGCAAGAACCTGGTCCGTGGTCAGTTGGGACGGAATTGGATGGCCATCAGGGATGTTGACTATGCCGCCGAGATTATTGGTGTGAATCTCTACAAGGATAAGTTGATTGCCTTTGCCGTCAGCACCTTTTATGCGGGTATCGCAGGAGCTTTAATAGCTTTTTGCTATATAGGGGTTGCCAACATTGAAGAGTTTAACGTCATGACTTCTTTTGCCCTTTTAGGTATGATCATCATCGGGGGGTTGGGGACGGTCCTCGGTGCATTTCTTGGAGCAGGTTTTTTCGTCATGCTCCCGATCGCCATCAACCATGGGTTGGGGATATTCATGGAGATGGTGCCTGCTGATATATTATCCAATATCGAGGCCATTGTTTTCGGGGGCCTGATTATCTTTTTTCTCATTGTTGAACCCTATGGCATGGCCAGGCTATGGCACACGATCAAGGAGAAGTTGCGGCTCTGGCCATTTCCATATTAGTTGGGGGATAGTCAAATAGTTAACCACTCAGCCACTTAACGACGTCTGGATTCAGTCTCTGAATTTATGGGGAGGGTTTTTAACCACGAACTTTAAGAATAGGAGGAGGTGGCATAGGACGTAAATTGGTTTTTGGTTTATTTGCTATTGTGGTCGCAGCGAGTTTTGTCCTGGTTTCAAGGTCGGCAATTGCTGCCGAGGAAAAAAATGGAGGCGCCAACCCAGCTATGGGGAGGGTTTTTTAACCACGAATTTCAAGAATAGGAGGAGATGGCATGGGACGTAAATTGGTTTTTGGTTTATTTGCTATTGTGATTGCAGCGAGTTTTGTCCTGGTTTCAGGGCCGGCAATCGCTGCCGAGGAAAAAAAAGAAGCGCCAACCCAGTTTGCCGGTATCTTAGCTTACCGGACCGGTCCCTTTGCAGCGGGCGGCAGCGGGTTCAGCAGCGGCTTGGAAGACTACATGGAGTTGATAAACGTCAATGGCGGGATGAACGGCATCAAGTACTCATTTGAGGAGTGCGAAACCGCTTATAACACGGCACGAGGTGTTGAGTGCTACAATCGTTTCAAGGATAAGATGACCTTTGTTCATCCATTGAGCACAGGTATTACCTACGCCCTTATCCCCAAGGGCACAGAAGACCATATCGCCGTTATTTCAAGCGGCTACGGTCGAGCCGATGCTTCGGATGGAAGGGTTTTTCCCTGGGTCTTTACACTCCCTACCAATTACTGGTCTCAGAATACGGCCAAGATTAAGTTCATCGCCATAAAGCAGGGATGGGACGGGAAAGATATGGCGACAATAGGGAAATACCTGAAGGGTTTGAAAATCGCCAATCTCCACATCGACGTTCCCTACGGCCAGGAGACCAAACCGATCCTCGATGCCCTGGCCAAGAAGTATGGTTTCACAGTCAGGCACTTTCCTGTGCCCTGGCCGGGTATTGACCAGAAGGCCCAGTGGATGGACATCGTGAGAAGATACAAGGCAGACTGGGTGATCAATCGTAACTGGGGCGTGTCCTGTACTGTGCCGCTTAAAGAGGCGGCCAGGCTCAAGTTCCCCAGCAACAGAGTCCTCGGTGTCTGGTGGTGCGGGTCCGAAGAAGACGTGCTCCCTGCAGGCCCTGCAGCCAAGGGTTATTACTCCGCAAACTGGCACGGTGTTGGAAGAGACTTCCCAGTTATCAAGGAAATCGTCGATAAGGTCCACGGCGTTATGAAAGGGCATATCTCATTTACCCGTGTGGGTTCAGTTTACTATAACAGGGGAGTTTATGCAGGAATCGTCAACACTGAGGCCATCCTAACGGCCCAGAAGAAGTTTGGGGTTAAGGTCCTGAATGGAGATGAGGTAAGGTGGGGCTTTGAGAACTTGAATATCACCAAGGAAAGACTCAAAGAGATCGGCGCGGAAAAGTTTATGCAGCCCATCAAGCTCAGTTGTGCGGACCACGAGGGTGGCGGACCGGTTTTCTTCCAGCAGTGGGATGGCGAGAAATGGGTCATGACAGGGATCGTCGTAGAACCGATGACGAAGTTTGTCAGGGAGAAGATTGAGGCATCAGCCGACAAATATGCCAAAGAGAATAAGATAAAAATAAGAGAATGTAAGTAGAGCAAACCTTAAACCTGCGGGAAGGGGAGCGTGCACGGTCCCCTTCCCCATTCAGTTAGATCAGTCGTTGGAGGTGAATATATATCATGGCCACAGAGCAGACCCCATTACTCAAGGTTAATAACATCGAGGTCATCTACGAGCATGTGATACTGGTCCTGAAAGGGGTTTCCCTCAATGTCTATGAAGGGCAGATCGCTTCTCTCCTGGGCGCCAATGGCGCCGGTAAGAGCACGACCCTCAAGGCCATCTCCAACCTGGTCAAAGCAGAGCGTGGTGAGGTGACCAAAGGGACCGTGGAATTTGACGGGAAGCGGGTGGATAGGCTGTTTGCCCCCCAATTGGTAAAAATGGGTCTTATCCAGATAATGGAAGGGAGGCACACATTTGAGCATCTGACCGTTGAAGACGATCTCCTCACAGGCGCATATACAAGGGGTCGAGACAAGAAGGGGATTAAAGCGGCCCTGGAGAAGGTCTACGGATATTTCCCCCGTCTCAGGGAACGCAGGGGCGCCAAAACCGGTTATATATCCGGGGGCGAGATGCAGATGTGCGCCATCGGACGTGGCCTCATGGCAAAACCGAAGATCATGCTCCTGGACGAGCCCTCCATGGGCCTGGCGCCTCTGCTTGTGGAAGAGATATTCAACATTATCCATCGTCTCAATAAGGAGGAACATGTGGGTATGCTCCTCGCTGAACAGAATGCGGCCATGGCCCTCAAGTATGCCGAGTACGGGTATATCATGGAGAATGGTCGCGTTGTCCTGGACGGGGCCGCTGAGAAGCTTAAAGACAATGCCGATGTGAAGGAGTTCTACTTAGGCCTGACCGCGGTGGGAAAGAAGAGTTACCGGGATGTGAAGCATTACCACAGGAGGAAACGCTGGTTGGCATAAGGCATCCCTTTCATTGAACTCACAAATTTCGGTCCATCCGGTCTACATTCGAATTCCGCACAATTTATAGGCGCAGGACTTGGCAGACTCAATGTCGGCCAGTCGTGTAGTCATGATTTTTTGGGCCCGGGGAGAGCCTGCTCCATGAATCGATTCCGTTAAATATGAAACCGCCCCTGGTCCTAATGTGATGTTTCCCATTAATCCATACACGAAACCGATAAATTTGTTCCGAAAAAAATGACCTCCTATGAAATTTTTTTCTGCACCCCGTGATCGGTTACAAAAATTTGATCTTCATCACTGTAATGAATTGAACCATAATATCCTTTATGACTCATCATATCTTTCATAACGCCCCCTTCTTTTTAAGAAATTCAAGGATATCATCAATTAACATGCATTTTGAGAATGTTTTATCGGGGTGAAGTTTATGCAAAGTGATGGTGGCAGATGTGGGATGAATAAAACGTCTTCGCATCCACCTTCTGAGAAAATATCTATGATATCAAAATAAAAAAGCAACTGTTTTTAGTCGCAAAATGAACTCTGGTTTGAGAGTTGAAAGAAATTGGTTGTGCCTATTTGACTAGGGATTTTTCGAACGTTATACTTTTCAGTGTGAAATGTATTCGTTTTCACCCCACGAAAAAATCCGCAAAGGGAAAACCTCATGAATGAACCACTCCATAGTACCGGAATCAACAAAGACAAGCATTTCAATCGGTTGAGATATAAAAAGCCTTTCAATTTCAAACAGGTATTGTCTTTTCTGAAGCGAAGGGCCATGGCAGGTGTGGAGGTGGTTACGGAGACCGGCTACAGCAGAACATTTCGAATGAAGAATACCATGGGTTTTTTTTCCGTTACGGACAGCCCGGATCAATCGGCCCTGGAATTGAGGATAGCCTGTGAGGACATCAACTGCCACATGGAAATTCATAACCGGGTTCGCAAGGTGTTTGACCTCGATACCGACTTTACGTTGATCAACGAGAGATGCGCCAAAGATGAACACCTCTCAAAAGGCATGGTGGAGGGTCATGTGCCCCGGCTCCCCGCCGCCTTTGATCCCTTTGAGTTTGTTATAAGGGCCATCCTTGGCCAGCAGATATCCGTCCAGGCGGCAACGACCCTGGCATCACGGGTTGCCGCAAAAGCGGATCTGAAAAGTGATGGCGGTTATCCTTCCGGGCTTGATTATTTTTTCCCGAATCCAACGGAATTTCGGCACCTTGATCTTGATGGCCTCGGGATTCCCCGAACCAAACAGGCGACCCTTAAAACCGTTACACAGGCCATTCTGGATGAGCGTGTAAAACTCACGACCCATCAGCGTTTTGAAACATTTCGTGAGAATTTCTTGTCTTTGAAAGGAATTGGAGAATGGACGGTTCATTATGTTGCCATGCGGGGACTGGGAATGGTCGACAGTTTTCCCGCCGGTGATCTGGGAGTGATTAAAGCATTGACAAACCACGGTAAAGCGCCCTCAAAAAAAGAGATAACGGAAATGGCTGAAAAGTGGCGGCCCTATCGGGCCTATGCAGCATTATGCCTTTGGAATGGTCAAGGAACCGGTTGATATGCCTGATGTATTATGCACGTTATGTTGCCGGTTAGGTTATGTTGCGTGATTTGATTCCTTCCATTTTATTCTGTTGCTGTTTTCCGTATAATTCTCTCCCCGTTTGAGCTTTTTTTGTGACGAAAAGGGTCTGTGCCGTGTATATGGTACAAAAAGGTCCCAAGCTGAGAAACAAACCTCAGCCTGTAGCCATGAGGTCCCGGTCTACTCGACAAAGTTTCAGTGGGGAGCTGGTGAGCCGAAAATAGATCGACCACTGTATATTGTGGTGGTAAGATTTCTCGATTTAGCTTTATGGGTCTGACCACAGTCCTGGATATGTAAAAGACTTATCACTGACATTTATTTTTCGATATAAAGAATCACGGGAGGCAATTATGAGTAAATTAACAAAACCGCAAGTTTACTTAATTAAGTGTTTGGGATTTGTATTGTCTTTGGGGTTTATATCATTATTTGTTATCGTTGGCTGTAGCGACGACAACGACAACGACAACGACAACGGCAGCGGCAGCGGCAGCAGCAGCGGGGACCTTGCTGTTTTATTAGGTGAACACAGGTAAGATGCGGCAGACCATATAGAAGCGGCTTTTGATGTGGGACTCCCCTTCGATGGCGAACTCAACCATATTATTATTGATGGTACGAATTTCGGCGCGCTTACGGATGAAGAAAAACTGACCATCCGGGATGTCTACGAACAGGGTTTTATCGTAATTATTTACGATGCTACAGAAGCCCAAGTAGAAGAATTGTATCATATCATTGACCACCGGTCTAAATTCGATGCTGGAACAACCATGTCTCATCTCGAAGAAGGAAATGACGGGGAAATTCATGATGTGATTACCATCGAAAAAATTGGAAGTGTTCACTGGTCAAGCATAATGCACATCGGAAACCTTGAAGCAGTAGAATCAGTTGAAGGTGGATTTCTGCCGGGGACGGGACTTCCTACTGAAGATATTGGATTTCAGTTTCACGCGTTCCATATGGAAGAGTGGATAGAACAACAGCAAGATCGCGTTCAGGACTTAATCTCTGACGGCCTAATCGATGGAAACGCTACAAGTGTATTAACGAGATTCGGCTTAATGGATGAATTTGAGGACTCACTGCAAACTGTAACGCGCTCAGCTGAACAGACAGGTACTCTACTAAACCTGGCATCTGCGGATATACAAACCAATTACGTTAGAACCGGGTTCTCAAGTAGTGGAACCATCGGTGTAAGCGTTTTATCTGCGGATGAAGTTAACACCTACCAATTTACTAGCAAAGCATGGATAATCACAGCGATCACACCCAACGGGTTATTTTCTTTCCTATTCGTTAACCAAGATTTCACTTTGGCAAGCTCAAATGGATTCCAGACAAACCATGAGGGCAGTGCTGCTTTTTCAAACGCTCAGCAGGCTTGGTATCTATCCAACCTAACAGCCGTAAACACTTTAGCAGTAGGTTCTGCAACCTTGGATTCAACAGAGGTAACGCTCCTTGATAACAAGCCCGGCACAAACCAGGCGTCGAGTGAGAGCGTAACCACATCCATAGATACCAGCGTATCAGGAACTGTCGGTGTGGATCAGGACGGAGCGAACGCTTCTATCAGCGGTGGAGTGAGCTGGGGAACCTCTGAAACTTATTCAAAGGCTAACGTGTCAATCAACAACAAGTCTCTATCCGAAACCCTCACAGGCACCGACGCATCATGGGAATACGTACCGGCAGCGGCAACACCAGGTGGGCAGAAGCTTGCATGTAACGACTTTGGGGCTGCGAGGGTTAGCGGACCTGGCTCATGAAACCTTCACTCCAGCGCAAGCGTTCATCTATCGAATCTCCCCGAATTATGTAGGGGAAACCTTAAAGCTAAAAACAAAAATCTCTTTCCAAATGAGAAATACCTACACTTCAGACTGCAACGCATTCGGTTGCTCCTGTGGTAAAACAGACCAAAATTCAACTGCTAACGGACCTTGGACCTTCACACACTCTATAGCCGTTCCGGAGTGGCCTGAAGGGCCAGTTGGAGACCCTACTTGCAGTGACGGTATAGATAACGATAAGGACGGTGACACCGATTCAGCTGATAATCAGTGCTGATTCGAATGATATTCATCCCCCTACCGGTGCTGTTCAAACATATGGCAATATGATTTGCTTGCCTGATTATAAGATCGTCACCGTAACTCTTGAAGGTTATGTCAAAAGGAACGTACAGGTTGATTATCAAAATAATGGCATGCCAATTCTCCAAACAATTATATATTTAATTTAAGGTTTTGAGGGTGTTTTATGAATTATCTTAGATTATTGGGAGGTTACATGATGAGGTCTCAATTAACTTTTTCTATAACTGCACTTGCGTTGATATTTCCTTTAACATTTATCTCCTGCGCTGATAATGCTGACAATGATACTAACAAAAATCTGGAAGCTCAAGCACATATAGAGCAGGATTTCGTATCGAACCCGAACCTGGTTGCTCATCCGGATAGAAAGGTGGTTGCCGTCTATCTGGAGCCGGAAACAGCAGAAGAATCGGAAAATCTAACAGGGGATCCGGGATTTGATGTTATTCCTTACCATTACACGGATCCTACGAATCAGACATTCTGCTGGGAAGACCCGAATGCAGATTCCGACCACATGATGAAACTCTTTGACAGTGAAGGTCAGGAGCTTGCGATAGTTACTGCGAATGGGGAATGCACGACGCTCACTCTCCTGCCGGGAAGATACGAGATGCATCTATTCCACGACAATAAATCAGATGAAATGAATATGATATTCATTAATCCCAATGTATTGACAAACGAAACCACAAAACTTCTTCCAAGCTCTGAGGGTCTAATGAACAATACACTACAGCCCTTCAGCATGCTCGACACCTCTCCAATACCGCAGGCTCAAAGTCCCACACCGTCTCCTACTGAGCTTTCGAACTTGAAAAAATTGATAAAAACTAACAATTGTGACGGATGTGACTTAAGGAATACCGATATAGTTGGGTTATTAGATTCCTGCCCAATCTGCCTTGATCCCACTACTGGGTTTTGCACCGTAGATTCTAAATTCTTTGTAAATTTATCTAATGCAGACTTAACAGGAGCGACAATAGGTCCAGACGATTCAAGCGGAATTATCATCGATTGGTGCACGGCAACTATAATTGAAGCGAACTTCACAAACACAACTATACAAAATGTTACCTTTTATGAATCTATCATGAGCAGCACAGTGTTTAGCAACTCCTCAATCGATTCTGTGTCTTTCTTTGCAGTTACGTTATCGGGCGCTAAGTTTGTAAATGCTAATATAAGTAATACTAGCTTTGAATACGCGGACATGTCCCCGGACATAGACAATGATAATCTACCGACAGATTTTACACAAGCAATGGTCAATGGATCGGACTTTCAATACGTGATTGGTATTAAAACTGTGGTTTTCTGAAATACCAAACTGACAAATTGCGATCTCACTGGCCTTGACCTCTCGGAGACATTTCTATTTGACAATACCGATCTCACGGGCTCTAATCTTACAGCGACAACCATCTCGAACGTTGTCATGGTTGATGTGACCTTCGACAAGGTAAATTTAGAACAAGCCGACTTATCGGGCTTTGCATGTCGACAATGTACCTTCAAAGGTGCTAGTTTCAAGGGAGCTGATGTTCAAGATATCAATATAGATGCTACAGACGCGATATGGACAGATGGCACTTGCGTATGTCAAGACGCAAGTTGCTCAAACTGCTAGTATATGTAACGGAACATTCTGTGGATCTGATCGCCCTTGATATGGTCATACCCAAGGGGATCAATGGACGTAAGACATACAAAGAGATAATAAAGATTCGACCCGGTCAGAAGACCATCATGAATTCGGGGGACAGTGTATTTATTTTTAACTTAAATGTAAGATCGGTCGTGTGCTTTTTACATGGCAAGAATTGCGGGAGCGGTGGCGGAAGGCATTTGTGATGCATGAACGTTATCTGCTGGCATGTGCCCGGTACCCGGTATATTGAAGATAACCCTGTCCGCGCGAACCTGACTGCGAATTGCGGCCCGGAAACCCGGGAGAAAATCAAAAAAGAGTGATAATTAATACACTGTCCCCGTAATTATGTCCGGTTTTACGATGTTACCGGAGGCGCCATTCTCATTGATGGAAACGATGTGCGCGATGTGACGTTGAAATCGCTTCGGAAACGCATCGGGATTGTGAACCGGGATATTCTGCTTTTTAATGAAACCATTTCGTACAACATCAGCTATGGCGACCCCGAAAAAAGCACCCACGAGATCGAGGCCGCGGCAAAAGCGGCTTATGCCCATGACTTTATTATGGCGCAGCCCAAAGGGTATGACACCACGGTGGGGGATATGGGGAGCCTGCTATCCGGTGGACAGCGGCAGCGTTGCCATTGCCAGGGCCATTTTGGTGGGTTCCGCCATTCTGATGCTGGATGAGGCGGCTTCCGCCCTGGACGCCGAGAGCGAAGGGCACGTTCAGCGCGCCATTGAAGGGCTGAAAGGGAGCGAACCATCCTGATTGTGGCGCACAGGCTCAGCACCATTCGAAAAGCAGATCGTATTTTTGTGCTGGAAGCGGGCCGGATCGTGGAGTCCGGCACTCTTTCGGCGCTATTGCAGCTGAACGGACGATTCAAACAGCTCTACGATATGCAATTCAAAGGGAAATGATACTCCCTTTTCGTGACCAACCAACAGGGACTTTCTTTTATCTGGTTGTTCATTTTGCTGCAGCTGGATTGCCATGAAATGCCTTGACAGCAATCCGTAACCTGATTAGGATGCCTGCAATCCTCGGCAAGAAGCCGATACGCTCAGAAACGCCATACAACAGAATACGGATTATCAAATTTTAGCCATGAAGGCTTTTCCTTCTCGTAGGAAGGGGTCTCTTTGTGGCTTTTTTTGTGGACGTTCACAGGTTCCCGGTTCAGCGTTCCGGGTTAATGAGAGGAAGGAAACCATGCCTGACCATTTTTTGCGATGTCTCTTTTGCGGGATGCTGATCCTGTGTGTTTTTTTGATTTTACCGTCCGGTGTTTCGGCGCAGAATTCGTCTATGGATATCCGGATCGCGGACAGCAAGGGAGGTTGGGGCTACCCCAATCCTTATAAACACTATCCCAGGGGACCCGGTTATCTGAGAATGGCGTGGGTTTTCGATACCCTGGTCTGGAAGGATAAGGACGGATATATTCCAGCTCTGGCCAAATCATGGCGGTATGACCCTGATTCTTTAAGTTTTATATTTGAACTTCAGGAAGGGGTTTTGTGGCATGATGGGAAGCCTTTTACGGCAGAAGATGTGGTGTTTACCATCGAATATTTCAAGAAACATCCCTACCAATGGGTGCCCCTGGATAAAGTGGCAGGCGCCAAGGCCCGAGGGTCCTACGAAGTGTCCATCAAGCTCAAGGAACCTTATGCGCCCTTTATGGCTTACATCGGGGGGACCATGCCCATCATTCCCCAACACATCTGGAAGAAGGTGGATGACCCCAAAAGGGTCCAGTCTCCGAATGCGTTTATCGGTTGCGGTCCCTTCAAATTTGTAGATTTTGACAACACCAAGGGGACGTACCTGTATAAGGCCAACGAGGGCTACTACAAGGGAAAACCCGCCGTCAATCGACTCATCTACATCAAAGCCAAAAATCCTTTGATGACGCTCTTGAGCGGCAAAGCGGATCTGGTGAACATCAAACCCGACATGGCCGGTCACCTTAAAAAGAAGGGCATGGTGGTTCTGGAAAGTCCCCGGGGCTGGAACAAGAAACTGATGATCAACCATCGTAAGCCGCCTTTGAATGACAAACGCTTTCGAAAAGCCCTGGCTTATGCCATCGATCAGCAGGAGATGATTGATAAGGCTCATCGGGGGTTCGGTTCCCCTGCTTCCTTTGGATTGCTTTCACCGGATCACCCGTTCTACAGCCCGGAAACGCCGGGGTACCCTCACGATCCGGAACGGGCCGAGAAGATCGTGGCCTCATTGGGGTATCAAAAGAATCAGGCGGGCTTTTTCGAAAAGGACGGCGTCCCTTTGAAAATAGAGGTGCTGGCCTCAAACATCACCGTGGCGGCGGAGTCCGTGTCCGATCGGGATGGAGAGGTGCTGAAAAAACAGCTTCAAAACATCGGAATACAGACGGACCTGGTGAACCTTGAGCAGGCTACGGCCGATGCCAAAGTCAGGAACTGGAATTTCGATTTGGCCATCACAGGGCACGGCGGCCTCTTGGGAGATGCCATGATACTTGGCCGCATGATCAGCCCCAGGGTGGCCGGATCGATTAATTCAGCGCGATACGGCGCCAACCGGGAACTTCTCGAACTGCTGGATGCACAGATGAGGGAAATGGATGTGCAGAAGCGCAAGGCCCTGGTAACCAAAATACAGGCGATTTATGCCGATGAACTTCCGGCCATCTCACTCTACTACCCGGTCTCCATGGCGGCCTACAACCCCCAAAAGGGTATTGAATGGTATTATACCAAAGGAGGGATTGCTTTGGGAATTCCCATTGCACAAAACAAGATGTCACTGATAAAGCGCTAATGACACCTACACCGCACAAGTTTTTCAACCATGACCTGGGGCTTGTGGTCACCTTTTGTCTGGCCGCCCTGGTGATGACCTTCCTCAGTTACGGCTTGCCGCGGTTCCTTCCGGGGGACTTTGTGACGGCCACCTATGGTGCGTCACAGGTCACCTTGACCTCCGAGCAGGAGGCGGAATTGAGGGAGTACTATGGCCGGGATAGGGGATTTGGGCATTACCTGTCACGGGTGGCTCGGTTTGACTGGGGTTATTCCTATGTTTTCGAAACGCCTGTGTCAGCCCTTTTCTTCAGTGCACTGCCTTGGACCCTACTGCTGATGGGATCTGCCCATGTGATTTCCATGGTTATCGGCTTTGTGGCGGGGGTAGAAGCGGCCTGGCGGCGCAGCAGCTCCTTTGAAAAGGGCATGGTGAGCGGTATGACCGTGCTTGAGGGTATTCCGGAGATTTGTACCGGGGTGATCCTCCTTTTTGTTTTTGCCCTTCAGCTGCAGTGGTTCCCCGCGGCGGGGGCCGAGACCGCCTATGCGGAGAAAAACGCTCTGGCCCATGTGGCGGATGTGGGTCATCATCTGGCATTGCCCCTCTGCACATTGGTCCTGGCCTATTTCCCGGGCAATTTTCTACTGACGCGAAACAGCATGGTCATGGTCATCATGGCCGATTACATTAAAACAGCGCGGGCCAAAGGATTGCCGCCATGGCGCATCCGTTATGTGCACGCGGCGCGAAATGCCCTGCTTCCCGTGGTTACACGGTTTGGAATGCGTTTGGCCTTCATGATTACCGGCGCCCTGGTGGTGGAAAAAATCAATGCTTATCCCGGGGTGGGCACCCTCCTCTACAATGCCATTGCAGCGCGGGACCTGCCGGTGATTCAGGCGGTGGTGCTCATGAGTTCCCTGATCATTCTAACCATTTTCTTCGCATTGGAATTTGTCTACCGGTTCATTGACCCCAGGACTCATTATGCACGTTAACGTCCATGGCACACTCCGCCGGGACCCCTGGTTTTTGTCCGGGATGACCTTGAGTGTTTTCTTCCTGATGGTCACCGTTCTGGGGCCGATTCTGGCCCCGTTCAGCCCCTGGAACATGGATTTTGTCCCCCTTTCGCCCCCGTCCCTGACGCACCTCCTGGGCGTCAACGACGGGGGTCAGGATATTTTTTCAGAGCTGCTCTACGCCATCCGCAATACCATGATTTTCGGGATGATCAGTGCATCGGCCGCCCTGGTTTTGGGGGTGCTTCTGGGCGCCCTGGCGGGATGGTTCGAGGGTGTGGTGGATCTGATTCTCATGCGTCTGGCCGATGTACTCCTGGCCACACCCGCCATTATGATTCTGATCCTCGTGGCCGCGCTGTTTCGCCCTTCGCCCCATGTTCTCGCCCTGATCCTGTCAGGACTCATGTGGCCCACCATCAGTAAAACCATCCGTGCTCAGACCCTGACCCTCAAGCAAAGCCTTCACGTTCGTGCCGCCCGGCAGATGGGGGGCGGCAGCGGATACATTATCATCAGGCATCTCATTCCGGAGATGTTCCCCCTGTATCTCATCGGATTTGCCGCAAAGGCCCGCATGGCCATGTTCATGGAAGTATCGCTTGCTTTTTTGGGCCTTCTGGATCCCAGCCGGAAATCCCTGGGAATAATGATCAACTACGCCCTTAAATTCTATTATATGGATATCTGGTGGTACTGGCTTTTCCCCCCCATCGTCTGTTTGTCCCTGCTCATCATGATGGTCACATTCCTGGCCATCAGCCTGGAAAAGGTGGTGGACCCGCGTTTGAAGGTAAGTCTGCCCGGGAGGACCCCATGAGTTTGATGATCAAGGATTTCAGTGTCATATACCGGGACGGGGGTCACAGCATCCAGGCGGTTGAGGAGGCCACCCTGGTGGTCAAAAGGGGGCAGTGCCTTGCCCTGGTGGGGGAGTCGGGGTCCGGCAAGACAACCCTGGGAAAGGCCTGTCTGGGGCTGCTGCCTGAAAATGCCGAAACAGCCGGGCGGATATTATTAAATGATCGGGAGATTGATTTTGCCAATGAAACGGCCCTTAACCAAATGCGATGGCAGAAGATTTCAATGGTCTTTCAAAACGGCGCCGAGACCCTGAATCCTGCCTACCGGGTCATTGACCAGGTGGCGGAACCCGCCATGGAGAAGGGTGGGGAAAATCGAAAATCGGCCTTGAAACGCGCCTCCCGGGCACTTTTTGATATGGGCCTGCCCGAATCATGCCATGGGCGATACCCTCACCAATTGAGCGGCGGACAGGTTCAGAGAAGTCTTCTGGCCATGGCTACGATCCTGGATCCTGACATCCTGATCCTGGATGAACCGACCTCTGCCTTGGATGCCTTGAATAAAAACGTTGTGGGGGAAATGATCGGGGATTACCGGAAGCGGGGTAAAGGCATCCTTTTGATCACCCACGATCTGGACTTTGCCGTGCGCCACGGGGATGAAATGGCCGTGCTCTATCTGGGGCAGGTGATGGAAACCCTGCCGGCGGTTGAAATGCTGTCAAATCCCATTCATCCCTACACCATGGCCCTGGGAAGGTCTTATCCCACCATGGGCACGGCCAGGGACCTGGGCGGCATTCGAGGTGACGCATTTTACCGTCTGGTTCACCAGCACGGCCGCCATGACAAGGCCCAATATCACCACTCCCACATTCAGATCCCCGAATCTGCTCACGCAAACGGACACGCGCCGCCAACGGGGTGCCTGTTTCAGGGCCGTTGCACCCAGGCCGCCCCAGCCTGTAAAACCGGTGTTGTGAACCTTGAAGCGGTAGAAAATCACCAGGTCCGGTGCCTGCGCCACGGCATTGTCAACATGCTCTCTTTTGAAGGGGTGACCAAACGATATGACAGCACCGTGGCCCTTAACCCCACCGATCTGGTACTGAAGGCGGGAGAATTGCTCTCCCTGGTGGGTGAGACCGGATCGGGAAAGACCACGCTGGCAATGATTGCGGCAGGGGTGGTGGATCAGGACCGGGGGCGACGAATTTTTGAAGACCGTGACATGGACGAATGGCTGAAAAAGGATGCTGGCTCCATTGCCCGACGGATGGGTGTGGTTTACCAGAATCCCGCACAATCCATCAGCCACCGGTTTACCGTATATGATGCCGTGGCTGAACCCCTGAACATCCATGGCGTTGGAAAAGGCAAAGAAGAAAAACGGAAAATGGTTAAGTCCGTTCTGGCGGATGTGCACCTGTCCACGGATGATGCATTTTTGGGGCGGTATCCCCATGAATTGAATATGGGGGCTCTTCAGCGGGTCTGCATTGCCCGGGCGCTCATCCTTTCCCCGTCTCTTTTAATCGCTGATGAGCCCACCAGTGCACTGGACCCAAGCGTTCAGGCCAAGGTGATGAAACTGCTCCTTGACCTACAGACCGATCGGAGCCTGACCATGCTGTTTGTCAGCCACGACATTGCCCTTGCCCGTAAGATCAGCGATCGCATGGGCATCATGCTGGCAGGCGGGCTGGTGGAACTGGGAATGGCATCGCTCATCCTTTCCCAGCCTGCGCACCCGTACACAAGAATGTTGCTGGAGAGCGCCGATGGAAAGTGGCAGAAGGCGGGTAAAACCAAATCAAGGGAGGTGAGTTCGAAGGGCTGCCCCTTTTTTCCCAGGTGCCCGAACCGGCAGGATTTGTGTGAAAAAACACCGCCTTCAATTCGTGAAATCGAACACAGACAGGTTTCCTGTCATTTCCCCTTATCATGGCCAACTTCCGAAAAGCAATAATCAGTGATTGTCAATCGGTACACGCCATCAGCAATTCAAGTGGAAACAGGCAAGCAATCCTTTCTTTGATGACGCGTTGAATAATTTTACGGCTTTGCTTGTAGGCATGATATGGACCTGAATCCCCTTGCCCCTGATTTGTTCGACCAATTCCTGCGCCTCGTTGTTCAGGGAAGCGGCCCCGTTATATCCGGTGCCGATGATAATAGCCTTGACCTTGTCGGTGATTAAGTCCTCAATAATTTTTTTGGAGAAAATATGGTTGTTATCAGGGTCGAATCCCCAGTATCTTACTTTGCCCCCTGGCAAAATGACCAGATCTGAAACTTGGTCCTGGCCATCGATGACCATTTTGCCAAATGAGTAGTGCGTGATCGCTGTTTCGGTGTTGCCGGCAGGGGGGGTGAAATCGACATCATCCGAACACCCGGCGATGCACAGCGTGATACCGAAGAAAAAGATGATTTTCAGCGTATAACGACGGAAGATCATTGGATTACCTCCTGTGTAATTTGTTTACTTCCCAAAAAAAGGGGAAGAAATTGATCTGACATCCTTGTCTTTCCGACCGTTTCTTGCGAGTCGACAACCGAAACATTTTTACTTACATCTTTTCATTCACATATTCGGCGATCCGGTTGATGGTCGTCAGTTTTATGTAGTCGTCTTCATCAATCCTGATGCCGTATTCATCCTGAAGGACCAGGGCCACCGTGGCCAGATCCATACTGTCAATGCCCACCTCGTCCACCAGATCAATTTCAGGGTCAAATGTTTCAGGGGTGACATCCTCCAGTTTCAGTTCATCAATCATAATTTTCGCAATATGGACGGTGATGTCCTTTAAATCTTTTTTCACGGTGTTTCCTCCTTCATATTTTCTGTGTCCAGGTCCTTCACAAAAAGCACGCCATTACATGCCAGTTCATCTTCAACCAGGATGCGAAAGGCGTAAGATCCTTCCTGCGGTTTTCTGGGCGTGGCGATAACCTTCAGTTTTTCGCCGGGCCGTATAACCCGTTTAAAACGGACCTTTCTGAATCCTGTAACCGATAAATTCCGTTTACTCACAAGCTGGATCGCATCAATGGCCATTTCCAGTTGTGCGATTCCCGGAAGTGTTGGATTTTCAGGGAAATGACCGTCAAACCAGGGGGATTCGGGCAGTACCTCAGCATCTAAAATTATTTGATCGTCATCTGAGGCTTGAAGGCCCAATATGGAATACCATTTCATTACCATCAGCCCTTACTGAATCAAATGCTCCCACAGCGGTCCCGTGTGCCCCCGTTCATATAGTCGGGCTACAATTTCGGCTGTGGCTTCACCGCCTGCACCCACAACCCAGTTGGGGCGTTTCGCCCCATGGGTCTCAAGCCGCTCAAGGATTTCATCCCGGGGGATCTTGTGAGAGGCGTAGAAGCATGGCTCAAGAAGATTCCGGGAAACGGATATTTGCCTTTCCCCCACAGCGATGTCATAAAGATCCGTATGCGGATAGATACGCAAAGCGGGGAAAAAAAAGAAGACACTGCGGTTGAGCTTCTCAATGTTGCTTAGTGTTTCTTCAATGGAATCCCTGTCTTCACCGGGTCCTCCCAGCAGGAAAAAATGGGATACGTATAACCCAGCGCCAATAGCCGCTTTGTGGGCGTTATAAACATCCTTTGTGCGAAACGGTTTTCCGTAGCGGTCGAGCACGGCATCGCACATGGACTCGGTGCCGAATTCCGCATGTGTAAGACCCGCCTGCGCCATCAGTTCAAAGTATCCTCTGGGAGGTTCCATGGGCGCGAAAAAAGCCCCCCAGGGAATCTTAAGCCCGGCCGCAATAAAGGCTTCGGCCACCGCCATACTGTGGTCGGTATGGGAATTGAATACGGAATCCGTCACAAAAAAGTACTTTGCGCCCGCCGCCTCAAGCCGTGACGCGTCTTTTGCTGCTGCTTCCGGTGAGATCAAACGCAGCTTTCTGCCTTCAATGTGGGGGTAGGTGCAATAGATGCACCGAAACGGGCACCCCCGTTTGGTCTGAAGGTTCAGCATCCCGCCGTTTTTGAGATAATACTGCAGGTGAGTGCTTTCGGGCAACTGTTTTCGGCTGTACGGACCCGCCAGCGGGGGCGGGATATCTTTGGACCCTTTGGGGGTTACCACCCCGGGGATCCCCACAATCGGCGCCTTTTTTTCCATTGACCTCAGCAGATCCGCCAGGCGCTCCCCTTCACCCACAATGCCATAATCGGCGCCGAGCATAGCCATCATCTCATCGGGAAACAAGGTAAAACCACTGCCCCCAAGCACCAGGGTCGCCCGGGTGGCCTTCCGAATCAAACCCGCGAGACGCTGGTATTCCGCTATAAAACTCTGCTGGTCTGTTTGATCGGTGTTATCGATGTTCCTTAGGGACATACCGATTACATCCGGATCAAACGAATCGATGATCCGGATCAACGGTTCAATGCCACCCAGCGCATTGACGTCCGCAATCCGCACGTCATGATCCGACGAAATGGCATTCGCCACGTGGTCAAGACCCAACGGGTATACCGGATAGGGTGTTGTAAGAGTATTGGCTGAAATCAGCAGGACTTTCATGACGATCCTCTCTCTGACCTGATCTTTTCAACTTAAAACCCGAAACTTAAAACTTAAAACTGTGCCTGAACAGCTTTTTCGTTCAGGCACTACTTACGGCCACAGCCGTGACAAAGTTTCCCAGGCCCAATAAAACAATCCCCTTTCCCTTTAGCTTAACAGTCTCTTTCTCCGTCAGTGTGGAAGGAATCTCCCCGGTTTTCAACAATGATGCCGCAAGGACGGTTGCCACTGCCGATGCCGAGGCAAACTCGCCCAGGTAACGGCGGTAATCAATAACCGGCCCGTTGAACCCGGCGGTTTGAATGAATAAATCCAGCTGTTTTCTGCCCATGATGCGGGACGCAGCGGGCAACCCCGCAAAAACAGCGCCAAAATCGAGGTTTATTTTTTCAGTTCCTCCCAGACATTGTACAAGGGATGAAATCACATGGGGGTTTTCATTTGCATTTTCATAAAATAAAGGTTCCAGCTTCAGGCCTGAACCCGGTTTTCCCCGCCCCACCAAAAGTGCGCCCCCGCCGTCTGAAGGTGTCTCAGCCTTTCTAACGGAAGCATCAAAAATCCCGGACAACTCCGGATGAAATTCATCAGCCCCCATGATCAGGACCGGTTTATCCGTCTCTGTTGTCATAAGATGGGCCGACATCAATGCTTGTTCAAAGGAGTAGTCCCCGCCGGTGGTGGTGATGTTGGGCCCCTTGGCACTATATTTTACGGCAATTCGACCGGCCGTGGCATTGTGAACGGAACCCATGAAATCCGTGGGGCTTGAAAACCGTTCGTCTGTTTCGTACAGTGCTTCTAGGAAATCATGGGTTTCCGAAAGGCCCCCCCATCCGGTGCCGAAAAATACGGAGCCCGGTTCTTTGTGGTTCCCGGCATTCTCAAAAGCAGCCGTGGCCAGGGACAGACCCATTCGCGAAAGCCGTTTGAGACGTCTGACAGCTCGGGTAGAAAGGGGTCGGGAAATCTCCTTTTCGGAAAGCAACCCCCGGCAGTTCAGACCCTTGGCAAAAGCGTTCAGCGTCTCGGAAATATCCCCTGCGCCTGTTATACAGGCAATACCTGTTACCGCCAAAGGCACGGGCAACGGGGATGCGGCGCCCTGTGTTTCTCTAGACCTTCCGATTACAATACTCGCGTTGCTGCCGCCAAATCCAAAAGCGTTTGACAGGACAGTCCTGATGAGCGCCACCGCCGATTCTTTCAACGGGCTCAATTTCAACCGGGGGTCGAGTGTGTGGCACCCCACGCTACCCGGCGCCATGCCTGCTTCAACGCATTTGGCCGAAACAACCGCCTCAATGGCCCCTGCCGCTGAAAGAGTGTGTCCAAAGGCCCCCTTAACCGAAGAAACAAGCGGTTGTTCCTCATCAAACAGACGATTGAAGGCTTTGGCTTCTGCCAGATCATTGTCAATGGTGCCCGTACCATGGAGATTGACATAATCGATCTCAGACGGGCTTATGCCCGCATCCTTCAGGGCCTCTTTCATGGCGGAAAGTGCTCCGTCGCCTTCGGGATCCGGAGAAGCGGGATGGTAGGCATCGCAACCCAAGCCTGCGCCGAGGATCTCAATGGCTTCAGGATCAATGGCTTTATCTTTGCTCTCAAGAAGCAGCATTCCGGCCCCCTCGGAAACCGTGAGGCCCTTGCGGTCCCTGTCCAGGGGACGGGACCCGTGTGGGTCAATCAGTTGCAGGGAATGAAAACCGAAATAGGTGAGACGGCACAATGATTCAGCACCGCCCGCCAGAATTTTTTTGAATTTGCCGGTTTTCAACAGGGCAAGCGCCATTGCGATGGCTGCACCTCCCGATGAACAGGCGGTCGAAACCGTGATCACGGGGCCTTTGCATTTCAGTTTCAAGGCGAGATATTCGGCAACCGACCCGGCGCCATGGTACGAAAAGGAAAACAGAGATGGATCCAATTGCTTATCTTTCAACAGCACTTCCGTACGGCTCATCCCCCCCGTTGTACTGCCCATGATAATGGCATCCGGCGCACCTTTCGTATGTTCAACGGCTTCTTCCGCCGCCATCAGGGCCAGTTGGTGCGTTCTTGGCGCTCCCTCGGGGGAAAAGGATTCCGTGACTTCCCCCACGGGAAAGAACAGGTCATTCGCTGTGGGAAAGAGGGTGAGTTCGCCGATGCCGGTTTTGCCCTTTAAGAGGGCCGTCCAGTTCCGGTCCACACCGCTTCCCAGGGGCGTGATCAGCCCCATGCCGGTAATCAGAACGCGAATGTCCGTCAAAAGATTCCTTTCGGTGCTGTTTTCTCGATATAAGCGGCAAGCGTTTTCAGATTGGCGAAAACACGGGCGCCCAGTTCCTTGTTGTCTATTTTCACAGCGTAGTCCTTTTCTATCATGATGACCATTTCCAGCACATCAATGGAGTCCAGGCCCAGTTCGCCGCCCACCAGCTGATCTTCTTCACCCATATCCTCAGGTGAGACATCTTCGAGTTTCAGGGTGTCAATTATTTTAATCCGCAGTTCATCGATGAGGTTGGCCATATGTTTTTCCCGTAAAAGGTCCGTTAAAATCTCAAAATATGAGATTGTCGCTTTACAGAAACGACAAAGTATCGTAAAAATTCTTTAAAATATCACGATCCTTTGTTTCGGTCAATGTCAATTTCTAAAACTCGAACCCATATGATTTCAATAGGTTGGGAGGATAAATCGTGACGATTGAGAGTGTAGAGCGTCTGATTCCCCACCGGAATCGCATGAAGCTGGTTGACGAAATCATTGATGTGGATGAAAGAAAGGCTGTCACGGCATCCACGGTGGCCGAAAACTGGCCCCTGTTTGAAGCGGGTTCGGCCCATTGCATTGTCCTGGTGGAACTGGTGGCCCAGACCGCGGGGGTGTGCATTGGATGGAAGGAATATCAGGCAAAGGGCAATAATCAGGGTGGCGCCGGATGGATCGTGGGTGTAAAAGAAGCCGTCTTCCACTGTGATGCAATTCCGCTGAACAGCCGGATCATCACTGAGGCAGAAAGAGGTTTTCAGGTAGAACTCTATACCGAAATAGCGGGTACGGCGCGCATGGGGGATCAAATCCTCGCAGAGATTAAACTGCAGGTGGTGCAATCCGATACGGCTGAATAGAGGAGGTCGGGACCATGAACAGGAAAGAGAGCTTTGTGGCGCTGGTGACCGGTGGAAGTCGAGGCATTGGACGCGCCATTTGCCTGGAACTGGCAAGCGCGGGCTATTATGTGGTGATCAATTTCCATTCAAACAGTCCGGCCGCTGAAGAAACCCTAGAGATGGTGACAGGGCAGGGGGGGCACGGTGAGATCAGCCGTTTTGACGTGGCCAATGCCCGCGAGACCCAAAAAGCGATCGGAGACATGATTCATCGGCATGGGCATATCCATGTTCTGGTCAACAATGCGGGCATTACATCCGATGGACTTTTTGTATTTATGACCGAAAATGAATGGGACAGCGTTATCAATACCCATCTCAAGGGTTTTTACAACGTCACACGTCCCGTTCTGGAAAATATGGCGGCCCAAAAACAGGGCAGTGTCGTGAGCATTTCGTCGGTATCAGGCATCGTGGGGCACCGGGGGCAGGCCAACTATTCGGCGGCCAAGGCCGGGATTATCGGCGCCAGCCGTGCCATCGCATCTGAAGTGGCACGGTTGGGCGTCAGGGTTAATGTGGTGGCGCCGGGTTTGATTCAGACTGAAATGATCGAAGACATTCCAAAGGGACAGATCAAAGGAATGATCCCCATGGCCCGGGTGGGTCGGCCGGAAGAGGTGGCAACGGTGGTCCGGTTCCTCTGCTCTGATGATGCGTCTTATGTGACCGGCCAGGTGATTTCAGTCAACGGGGGAATGGTTTGAGATGGCAAGAAATGGAAGACTGCGAAATCTCCGTTCAAAATGGCCGGCCCTGTGTATCGTATTCTTATTCATGGCGGTTCCCTGTGCCCGGGGCGGGGACTGGGATCGGATTCGGGAAAAAGCGATCGATATTCAAACCATCAGCGCCCAATTTGATCAGGAAAAGCACCTGGAAATTCTGATAAAACCATTAATATCCAAAGGGGCATTTTATTTCAGATCACCGGGATCACTGAGGTGGGAATATTTTTCCCCCATACAGAGCATTCTGCTCATGCACGACGGGAGGGTACGCCGCTTTATCGGTAGTGAAAGCGGCTTTAAGGAAGACGCGGGCCCGGGCCTTCAAGCCATGGAAATGGTGCTTCAGGAGATTACCCTCTGGCTGAAGGGAGAATTTACCGACAACCCCAATTACCATTCATCTCTTGAGGGGGATAACAAAATCGTGATGGTGCCCAGGAACAAAGCATTTGCAAAAATCATTCAAAAAATTGAAATCCTGCTCTCGGATCGCCCCGGCGTGATCGAAACCGTCACCATATATGAGGGGAAAACCTCTTTTACGAAGATCCGCTTTCGGGATGTCAATATCAATCAGGGCGTGGCGGATACCCTTTTTGAATCTATCCCATAATGAACGGACACCCGGTAATGTTTGGTGAAACAAAAAACGTTAATACATAGCGCCCGAGGTCCTGTGCTGCTCCTGTTGGGGATGTTGCTTTTAACGGGTTGCGCCGGCATGCCCCGTATCGTCGCCGTTGATACTGCCCGGGCTTCAAAAACCATTTATGCATGCGAAAACGCCTTTCCCGGTGGCAAATGGCAGTTTGCCCACGTCATTGAGGCGGATCTTCCCGGAGGTCGGGACGCTCAGCTGATCGGGGTCACCGAAGTGTCCAACCACCCGAAACGGATTCATGCGGTCATGATGACCATTGAGGGCCTTGTGCTCTTCGATGGTTTGGCGCTCTTTGATGGTCTGGAAGACGGTAAATTGACCATCAACCGGAGTGTTGCGCCTTTTGATTCCATTGGCTTTGCCAGAGGATTAATGGAGGATATCCGCTTTATTTTTCTTAAACCTGATGGTGCACCCATGGATGCGGGCATCACCGAAAATGGATTCGAGATATGCCGCTACCGGGTTTCAGATGACGCGGTCATCGATGTGATGGTTCGTCCGGATCGCATGCTTGAAATCCGAAAATACACAAATGAGCGATTGATCAGAAAGGTTGTTGCCGAATTAACCCCGGGATCCGTCCCCGAAAAAATAACCTTTACGGCACAAGAACCCGCCGGATATCGCCTGAACCTGCGACTGATCAGTGCGGAACAGATAAGTACGGGCGAATGATGATTCGCCCCTAACCAGGAATTCTTATGAAATTTAAACTCATCTATCCCAAGTGGGCAAAACTTGAAAAGCAGACCGAATTTCATCTGCCGCCCCATGGGCCTGTTGTTTTTGCCGCCGCCCTTCCGGACCTTGTTGAGGTGGAATTTATCGATGAAAACCTGGAAGAGATCCCTTTTGATGATCCGGTGGATTTTGTGGGCATCTCCATGATGCTGACCATTCAGGTGAAAAGGGGTTGGGAGATTGCCGATAGTTACCGCAAAAGGGGCATAAAAGTCATATTCGGGGGTATCGCCACCATGCTGCATGCCGAGGAAACCCTGCCGCACGGCGACGCGGTTTTTCTGGGAGAAGCGGAAGGGCGCATGGAAAAGGTTTTTTCGGACTTTTCAAAGGGAGATCTGCAGCCCGTCTATGACTACCTCAATGATCGTCCCCCCATCGAAATGGTAGGAACCGCCCGGCGCGACATTTTAAATCAGACCCTTTACAATTACCGAGGGGTCCAGATGGTGGACCTGGTTCACGCCTCCAGGGGATGCCGTTTCCATTGCTATCCCTGCGCCGTGGCCTATCTGGGAGGACAGGTGTTCAGACCGCGTCCCATTGACAAGGCCATCGCCGAAATGGAGAGCATCGACAACAACCGTCTATTTATCGTCGATAACTCCCTGGCCCAGAACACCCAGTGGGAGCTGGACCTGTTCCGGGAAATGATCCCCCTTAAAAAGAAATGGTGCAGCCACCCCATTGAAGATAACCCCGAAGTCCTGGATCTGGCCGCCCGGGCCGGGGCCTGGTATGTATATCAGGCGGTGTTTGATACCTCCGACTACATCAGGGACCGGATCAAGCGATATCATGACCATGGCATTTCGGTGGAAGGCACCGTCCTCCTGGGCCTGGACCACCACACGGAAGACTATATTAAACACCTCGTCGATTTTCTGCTGGAGATCGATCTGGACCTGGCGGAGTTCACGGTACTCACCCCATTTCCCCATACCAAGGCGTTTCAGGATCTCAAAAACCAGAACCGGATCTTTTCCTTCAATTGGAATGATTATTCAGCGGACCGGGTCGTTTATCAACCGAAACACATGTCGCCCGAGAGACTGCAGGAATTGTTCTACTATGCCTGGGACACCTTTTATGAGGATGAAAGCCAGCAAATGAAGATGTTCAAACTGCTTCAGAAAGTCGTTGAACGGGAGAAGCAGGACGACACTTTCAGACCCAGAAAGCGTGAGTTGGCAAAACAGGCCTTTGGCAGGAAGTCGATTTAAAAGAATTTATTATGAAGCATGGAAACGGAACAATGAACCACAAAATGAAGCAGGAAGTGAAGGGGTATGGCATAGAGACCTGCTTTGGCGCCGGCGGCTGCCCCAACCGTGCATGCCATACCGACGATCTTCCGGAAATGATGGAGAAGGTTCTGGAGAGAAAAGACCTCAAAGGGTTCTTGCAGCGGAAAGTGAAAGGGCCATTAAAGAGGCACCATGAATTCCGGGTGTCGGTATCCGATTGCCCCAATGGGTGTTCCCGGCCCCAGATTGCGGATTTCGGTCTGCTGGGAGCCGAAAGACCCAAGGTGTCTAAGAAACCCTGCAACGCTTGCGGGGCCTGCGAAGCGATCTGCAAAGAAGAGGCCATTGTTTTGCAGGGGGAAACGGTCCGGATTGATGAATCCAGATGCCTGGCTTGTGGGCAATGTATCGGGGTATGCCCTACCGGAACCCTCATTTCGGCGGAGAAGGGATATCGAATCCTTCTGGGCGGCAAGCTGGGAAGGCATCCAAGGCTGGCGGAGGCGCTGCCCTCCATTTACTCGTCTGCCCGGGTTCTGGAAGCGCTGAATCAGTGCCTGGATCACTATCTTCGCTTTTCCACTCAAGGGGAACGGCTTGGAGAGATTCTGGAACGGGTCCCCTTCAGCTATAAACCTGATGAACCCAAGAAGAAATCCGGATCCACCGGTTCAAAAACCTGAAATCAGGAGAGCTTATGGCCAACGGCGATAAAGTATGGAGAGATCAACACGGTGTCTGCCATGTTGAGGGGAAAGACAAGACAGAAGCCTTCGGCCTGATGGGGTATGCCCATGGAAAAGACAGGGGAATGCAGATACTTCTAATGCGTATCCTGGGACAGGGGAGGGCGTCTGAGCTCCTCGATTCCAGTGATGAAATGCTTGGAATCGACAAATTCTTCAGGAGAATGAACTGGACCGGTTCAATCTCTTCGGTAATCGAAAAATTCTCTCCTGAAGCAAAAGAAGTAACGGATGCATACTGCAAAGGCGTAAACAGGGCTTTTGCAGAAAAAGCTCCTTGGGAATGCAAACTTCTCAGGCTTAAACCGGAGCCTTGGTGTACGGAAGATGCGATTCTTGTTTCACGGATGATCGGTTATCTGACCCTTGCACAGTCCCAGGGTGAAATGGAAAGACTGCTGATCGAATTTGTCCAGGCCGGCATGGATGAAGAAAGGCTGAATGAGCTTTTCCCGGGAGTCCTTGGAGGACTCGATATTGACCTTGTCAAAAAGATAGAACTTCAGGAACGACTCGTCTCCCCCACATCTCTCTGGAATATCGCCGTGCCATTGATGATGGCATCCAATAACTGGGCAGTTTCAGGAAAAAGGACTGCTTCAGGCAAACCGATTCTATCGAACGACCCTCATCTGGAAGTCAACAGACTCCCGAATATCTGGTATGAAATGGTACTCAAAACAAAGGGCCGATACGCAATGGGCGGAACCATGCCCGGGGTGCCTGCCCTTCTTGTGGGGCGAAATCCGGATCTCGCATGGAGTGGCACTTATACATTCATGGACAGTACGGATTCATGGATCGAAAAGTGCAAAGACGGGAAATATATGTGTGAGCCCGGCAAGTGGATAGATTTTACCGAGAGAGAAGAAATAATAAAGAGAAAGAAAAAAGATTCCGTGAAAGTCGTCTTTTACGAGAACAAGCACGGCACCCTTGAAGGAAATCCGAACAGGGAGGGGTATTATATCGCCACTGCATGGGCGCCTGCCTTTTCAGGCGCCGTTACATTTGACAGCGTTATTGGAATTCTTGACGCAAAGACGGTTGCAGAAGGGATGGATCTCCTCGGCCGTGTGGAGACATCCTGGAATTTTGTCCTTGCAGACAAAGGCGGAAATATCGGCTACCAGATGTCCGGCCTGATGCCGAAAAGACGGGAAGGGGTCAGTGGGTTTGTCCCCTTGCCCGGCTGGGAAGAAAGAAATGACTGGCAGGGGTTTGAAAAACCGGAAGACCTGCCCCGATGCCATAACCCCGAATGCGGCTACTTTGTCACGAGCAATCAGGACCTTAACGAATACGGAAAGGTGGATCCGATTAATGTTGGCATGGGGCCCTACCGTTCAGACCGGATTGGCAAACTTCTTTCTGAGAATAATGCCGTCACCCATGAAACCATGTATGAATTGCATTATGATGTCTATTCAATACAGGCTGAATTATTCATGAAGATTCTCGGCCCACTTCTTCCTGACACAAGGCAGGGAAAAATACTCAAGAACTGGAATTTTGAATACACGGCTGATTCAGAAGGGGCATTTCTTTTTGACAGGTTTTACAGAGCGCTTTACCTGGAAGTTTTCGGAAAAAACGGTTTCGGTGTCGAGGCTGTTGAACATATTGACAAACATACCGGCATGTTTAACGATTTTTATATAAACTTCGACCGGATACTCCTTTCTGAAAATTCATTATGGTTTGGCAACCGGTCAAGAGAGGACCTCTATCTGAAGGCTGCTGAAAAGGCCTTGAAATCGCAGCCTGAAAAATGGGGAAATACCCGAAAAGTAATGATGAAGAATATTCTCTTTGACGGCAAGCTCCCAAAATTTCTCGGGTTTGACCGTGGTCCCATAACCATTCAAGGAAGTCTCGCCACACCGCATCAGGGGCAGGTTTTCGAAAGTGCCGGGCGGCAGACCACTTTTGCACCGTCATTCAGAATGGTTATGGATCTTGCCACAGATGAAATGAATACCAATATGGCGGGAGGACCGTCGGACCGTAGATTTTCAAAATGGTATTGTTCGGATCTAGAAAACTGGATATCAGGGAAATACAAGACAATCGCTGTGGATTCCGAGAAAAAGCATAAATTATAGGCCCTTATCACCTGGTTTTCTACGACAAAAAACAAGAAGTTCATTGACTGAAAAACCTAAAACCTAAAACTTTAAACTTTAAACTTCAAACTTCTAACTTTCAACTCTTATCTTCACCTGAAGGCGAAAAGCTCTTGGATTTTCGGACCAGATAAATGGCCACGGCTAAAATGAGTACGGTGACGGAGAGCAGTCCGATTTCCACCATGTCCTGCCGGAAAGTAAGGGATGCCCCCACATTGCCGGCTGAACCCGCCACCACGGCCGTCAGCACCAGGATGCGCCGCACCGATGCGATAATGCCCACCACGAGAATGGGTTCCACCTGAAGTGTGCCAACCTTAAGGAAGGCAACTGTGGTGTAGACGACCTGGGCAAGCATGAGTGTGAGCAGGGCCTGGTCAAAGAGCTTGATGGTTGCCGTTGCGAACTCTCCCTTGAAGTAGAGGGGTAAGCCTTCCACGACAATGAAGACGAGGAAAATAACCGCTACGACAATGAGCAGCGCACCCACAGCCCAGTAGATTCCCCTTTCGGCCCATTCGGCCCAGTATAAAGCATTTTTTTTCATTTGGATTGTCCTCCGTGACAACTGTGTAGCGGCGATTATCGAGGCTGGTTTCCAGTTCAGAAGCGCACCGGCCTGACAAAGGCGTCCTTTCCCGCATAGACGGCTGCAATTCCCAGATCTTCTTCAATACGGAGCAACTGGTTGTACTTCTCGACCCGTTCTCCCCTGGCCGGAGCGCCGGTCTTCAGGTGGCCCGTGTCCAGAGCCACGGTCATATCTGCGATAAAACTGTCCACGGTCTCGCCGCTTCGGTGAGAAACAAATGCCCCCCACCCGGTTCGCTGGCACATCCTCACGGCCCGGATGGTCTCGGTGAGGGTCCCGATTTGATTCAGCTTAATCAGGGCCGCATTGGCGCAGTTCTCGCGAATGCCCCGGGAGATGTATTCCACGTTCGTCACAAAGAGGTCGTCTCCCACCAGTTCAATTTGGTCCCCTAACCGGCTGTTCAGAACCTTCCAGCCCTCCCAATCATCCTCGGCCAGTCCGTCTTCAATGGAGATGATGGGATAGGCATTCATCAGTTTTTCGAAGTAGTCCACCATCTCTTCCGAGGTGCAGGTGCGGTTCTCGGTGCGCAGGTTGTATCGGCCGTCATCAAAGAACTCACTGGCGGCAGGGTCCAGGGCAATTCCCACATCGGCGCCGGGCCTGAGCCCTGCCTTCTCAATCCCCTTGATGATGACCTCCAGGGGTTCCTCGTTGGAGGAAACATTGGGGGAAAAGCCTCCCTCATCCCCCACACCCACATGATGACCGGACTCCATGAGAACCGATCGCAGGGCCTGATAAATTTCAGAAGCCCATTGCATGGACTCCCTGAAACTCCCCGCGCCATAGGGGCCGATCATGTATTCCTGAAAGTCTGAACCCTGCCAGCGGGCATGGGCGCCCCCATTTATGATGTTCAGCATGGGGACGGGAAGGCGCACGGCGCCCGGTCCGCCGAGGTATTGATACAAAGGAAGACCGGCGGCCATGGCCGCTGCCTTTGCCACGGCCAGGGAAACGCCCAGGGTGGCATTGGCGCCCAGCCTTGCCTTGTTGGGGGTGCCATCCAGTTCCAGCAGTTTTTCATCAATGTCCACCTGCCGGTGGGCATGAAAACCCATTAGGGCATCATTGATGATGCCGTTTATATTCTCAACTGCTTTGAGCACGCCCTTTCCCCCATAACGGTTTTTATCGCCGTCACGCAGTTCCAGGGCCTCTCGGGAGCCCGTGGAAGCACCTGAGGGAACGCCCGCGCGAGAACGGATTCCGGATGCCAGCGTGACCTCCACTTCCACCGTTGGATTACCGCGACTGTCCAGAATCTGACGACCCAAAACCTGGGTGATGTCTGTCTTTTTTTGATGGCTCATCTTTTCTTCCTCTTCATATGTCAAAAAATTAACCTGACAAGTAAAATTTGTGTTTCAATTTTCACTTTTTCAGTAAAAAATGCAACCAAAAAGATGCAATCAGCGGGTATCTATTAACTGTGCAATATTTATATGTTATTATGGAATATGGTTGCATCGGAAAAACAGCGTTCCAATGAAAAGCTCAAAACCGATTCGGCGAGAGGTAGATCACATGAAAAAAGATTGGAAGTATTATCTGGGGATGTCTCTGTTCTTATACAGCTTTCTGCCCATAAGCATTGTGGCCATTCTCCCTTTTCTGGGCATGACCCTGGCGCAAGCCGGCGCTTTTGCCGTGGTTTTCCTGGCATCAGGCGAGGTGGCTTTTCTGTGTGCCGCGGCGCTTCTGGGAAAGGAATTTGTAACGGCCCTCAAGAAACGGATCAAGGCCTGGTTCAAGCGGCCCCACGAACCCAAACCCATTGGCCGGAACCGGCACCGTCTCGGTATTGCCCTGTTGGCGGCCAGTTTCCTGCCCTATTATGTCATGCTGATTTACCTGCTCTTTTTTTCACACAAGGAATCCGAGATCAATTTTCTGGCCTGGACCCTGGTGGCCGGTGAAGCGGCCTTCATGACCAGTCTGTTCATGCTGGGCGGGGATTTCTGGGATCGCCTGAAGCAACTCTTTGTATGGCCCGGGGAGGAAATGAAAAAGGTTCCGGTATAGAGAAAAACCATGGGCAGTATTTGTCTCTATTGAAGGGATTATTGGGTTTTTTTCTCTGCGCCGGAAGATTTCGCTTTTGGGTCAAGTTAAAGTACCCGACGCCGGCTTTCGGAAAAAGTTAGCCTTGATCCACCGCCAATTCAGAATTACGTGCAGCAGGGCCACAACGGCAAAGACAATGCCGCCCCCCTCATGCATGATTTCGAATGTTTTACCGGGCAGTATGTCGTGCAACAGTCCTATCAGAACCTGATTGATCAGGAGAATCCCCAGCAGTGGGTTTATTATTTTCAGGATAAAGTTTTTCATGAATTGCTCCTCCGAATGCTTCAATGATCGAACATCAATGATGATATAGAGATATGGCGCCTGCCTGAAATCTATTCTATCACGGCGTACAACATAAACCAAGATGTGTTCTTGAACGATTCCATTGCTCGACTTCCGTTACGAGAAACTTCAAATCTCTAGATTTGCCAACGCATTGAATCCCCGGTGTATTCTCTTATAAAAAATCATTGACAAGCTGCCTTTCCTCTGATAAAAATCCATCAAACGTTTGTTTGGTAAATATTATCATGACAAAAAAGGTTGATAGAATTAAAGAAATTCACAGTGTTGTCACCCGGTTATTTGCCCGGAACGGGTATCACAACACCTCCATGCGGGAAATCGCCAGGGGGCTTGGGATGAACCAGTCCTCCCTTTACCATTATTTTGACAGCAAAGAGGACATCCTTTACACCCTGATTAACGATGCCATGGACGAGGCTCTGAACACCCTGGAAGAAATCTGCAAAACCGATATTTCGCCCCACGGAAAACTCAACCGGGTCCTCAGCTTTTACACCAATTATTATGCGGGGGATCAGGACCGTCTCCGGCTGCTGGTGAACGAACAGGGCAACCTGGGGAAAGATTACCGCCGGGTTCTCATCAAAAAGGAACGGCGCTATGTACACCTCATTCAGTCCATTTTAAAGGCGCTTGCCCATGAAGGCCGAATGAAGCCCATTCCGCCTGTCGTGGCCGCCTTCGCTTTTTTCGGCATGGTTCACTATACCATCAAATGGTACGACAGGGACGGTCCGGTAAAATCCGGTGAACTGGCGGATTATTTTCTGGAAATTTTCACAAAAGGTATTTTTCTGTAGCAACAAAGGAGTAAGCTTTTATGGTCTCTTTTCCGGCCCTTGCCGTTCAGGGAGACGGCGGCATCTCAGGTTATGTTTTCATGTGGATCATCGCCATTGTGGCGCTGACGACGTTTGCATTCATCATTCGAAGCCGCATCGACCTCCTTCTGGCCGGTCAGAAAGATCCCCGGTTTTCAAACTTGAAGCAGCGTTTCCTGGATCTTGTCGAATACGGTTTCATTCAGAAGCGCCAGCCGCGATATCTGTGGGCGGGTGTGATCCACATCATGATATTCTGGGGGTTTGTGGTGCTGGGATTAAGGTCCCTGGACCTGGTGACCGAAGGCCTCGGATTTCCCATCTTCCGCCCGTTCATGCACAGCCCGTTGGGTCCATTTTACAACGCCTTGAAAGATGTCTTTGAACTGATTGTGCTCGTGGCCTGTATATGGGCGATCCTCAGACGGGCCATTGTGAAACCCGAGCGATACGAAGGGAGCCACACGGTAGAGGCGTATCTGGTGCTGGGGCTCATCAGTTTTCTCATGATAACCGACATGCTCTTTGAAGGGAGCGGAATGCTGCTCACCGGTGAGGCGGGGGAATGGCTTCCGGCGGCATGGATCGGAACGCTTTTTCTGCCGGAGAACAACCCCGGGGCTCTCTCGGTGATTTTTCGTGCCACCTACTGGCTTCATATCCTGGCCTTTTTTGTGTTTCTAAACATGCTTCCCCTGTTCAAGCACTTTCATATTATTACGGCGCTTCCCAATGTGTTTTTCAGGAAACAGCGCAAAGGTGAAATCAAACCCGCCCGATACGGGGTGGACGATATCTTTGAATTGGAAACCCTGGGGGTTGAAAAAATCGAAGACTTCACCTGGAAGCATATCCTCGATCTTTACACCTGCACCGAATGCGGCCGCTGCACGGACAACTGCCCGGCCAACACCATTGGAAGACCCCTTTCTCCCAAAGAGTTCACCATCAAGCTCAGGGACCATGCCTATGAAAAATATCCGATTTTGCCATCTTCGGTCACCCATAATAAACAGGAGGAAGAGCCCGCCCCGATGGTTGGCGGGATCATCGGTCTGGGCGAATTGTGGTCCTGCACCACCTGTGGCGCCTGCGAGGAAGAGTGCCCGGTATTTATTGAATATATTGATAAAATCATTGATATGCGGCGGCATGTGCTGGAAACGTCCCGGAACCCCAAAACCTTTAACCAGATTCTCATGTTTGTTGAAAAGACGGGAAACCCCTTTGGCAAACCGGCTGCCAAACGCGCCGACTGGGTCAAGGAACAGGAAGCGGGTGACGTGAAGGTCCTCAAAGAAGGGGATCGGGTGGACGTTTTGTACTATGTGGACGGGTACGCCTCTTTTGACCCCCAATCCCAGAAAATCGCGGCTTCCATCGTGAAGGGGTTGAACCTTGCGGGCATGGACTTCGGTATTCTAGGGAAGCTGGAAAAAGACACGGGTCACCAGGTGCGGCGCATGGGGGAGGAGGGGTTGTTTCAGGTCCTGGTGGAGGAAAACACGGAAACCCTCTCAAGTATCAATTTCAAGTGGATCGTTACCACGGATCCCCATGCTTATAACGCCCTTAAAAAGGATTATCCCAAAAGCTACAAGGTGTTTCATTATACGCAATTCTTCCTCTCCCTGGTGGAAACGGGCCATTTGCGTCCCCAAAAGGCGGCGGACCGAAGCGATCTTTATACCTACCATGACCCGTGCTATCTGGGGAGACACAACGGCGTTTACGAGGCACCCCGGCGCCTGCTCCAATCCATCCCGGAACTTCGGCTGGTGGAAATGGCGCAAAGCCGGGATCGCAGCTTCTGCTGCGGCGGCGGCGATGTTGTGCTGTGGCACGAAATCGAACAGGAAGAGATGCGCATGGCTGAAAAAAGGGTTCGGATGGCCCTTGATACGGGCGCCAATGTGATGGTGACGGCGTGCCCCTTCTGCTTTATTCATTTTGAAGACGCCATCAAAACCGGTGGGTTTGAGGATAGAATCAGGGTGGTGGATTTGATGGAACTTTTTATGGCTCATAGCTGATGGGTGATTTTGGATTAAAAATGATTCATGTATTTTTTGAAAAGTTTCCGGTTTTATCTGTTCCCGCGCGGGAGCGTAGGAGCGAGAACTTTGTTAAATAATCCCGGCTTGTGTCCATAGTCGTTTAGCCTATCCAATGGACGAATTGGTAAAAACAACGTTTTGTTGTCCATGTCCCATCGGGACATTTGAAAATAGCCCGGCAATTCATTGCCGGGATTTGATGAACGTGCAATTTTTTTAGTCCCATCGGGACGACAGAAAATAGCCTGATAATTTATTGCCTGCAAAGGAATCATGAATGGGAAATTCCTATATCAGCGTTTACATTCATTATATTTTCAGCACTAAGGAACGTCTTCCCTTGATCCTTCCTGAAATTCAAGATCGTTTATGGCCCTATATAGGCGGCATCGCGAGGAAAAACAATATGAAGGCATTGGCGGTGGATGGTATGCCGGATCATATTCACATTCTATTATCGTTGCCTGCCACCATTTCCATATCCAAAGCGGTTCAAATAATTAAAGGGAATTCCTCTAAATGGATCACTGAAAGATTTCAGACCTCGAATCCTTTTTCATGGCAAAAAGGTTATGGGGCTTTCAGCATAAATATTTCGATTTTGCAGGATACAATCCATTATATCCAAAAACAGGCTGTGCATCATCGCCATAAATCGTTTAAAAATGAATACCTTGATTTTTTGAAGAAAAATGAGGTCTTTTATGATGAGCAATATGTTTGGGTTTGATGGTTGGCGATTTCAAGCTCTGTCGTCCCTACGGGACTAATTGCATTTACATGAACAAATCCCGGCAATAAATTGACGGGCTATTTTCATGCGTCCTTACGGGACAGAAAGAAGGAGGAGAAATATGAATATCATAGTGTGCATTAAACGGGTTCCCCTCACTCAGGAGGTGGATCTTGAAATTGACGACACCGGAAAAAAGATTAAAGAAGACGCACTGGCGTATGTCATCAACGACTGGGATAACTATGCCATCGAAGCGGCCGTGCAGCTTCAGGAAGCCTTGGGCGGAGACGTGACCGCGGTCACCATCGGATGCGAGGATGATGAAGAGGTTCTCAGAAGGGCCCTGGCCATGGGGGCGGACCGGGCCATTCGAATCGATCCGGGAAATCTTACGCCGGACGGTTATCTTAACGCCAGGATCCTGGCAAAATCCATCTCCGAATTGGATTATGATCTGATCCTTACCGGGGTTCAGTCTGAAGATCAGAATACGGGCATGGTGGGGATCATGCTGGCGGAGCAGCTGGGACTGGCCCATGCGGCCATAACCAACGGCCTTGAACCGGATGACGGTGCCGCCAAAGTCCGTGTGGAACTGGAGGGGGGCATTGATGAAGTCTCCCGGGTTCAGCTCCCGGCCCTGTTGACCATTCAGACCGGCATCAACGAGCCGAGGTATGTCTCCATCATGGGGATCCGAAAGGCAAAAAAGAAAGAGTTGAAGGTGATGTCTCTGGAGGAGCTGGGTTTTACAGCCGAAGACTTAACCCCTCAGACACGCATTGAAGAGGTGTTTCTGCCCCCTGAAACCGAAGGGGCCGAAATGATTGAAGGGAATCCTGCAGAAATGGCTGAGACCATCATACGCATCATGGGAGAAAAGGGGGTGACGGTTTAAATGGGCGACATATTTGTGATAGCAGAACACCGAAATGGAGAAATTCGGGACATTACATTTGAAATGCTGCAAAAAGCAGGCGCGCTGGCGCAAGACTTGTCCTGTAACGTGTCAGCCGTGTTGCTGGCAGGCCCCAATGAATCCTTTTCGAGTGATTTGTCAAAATGGGCGGACCGGGTCCTGGTTTTTGAAGATGAACGGTTGAAAACCTACAATTCGGACCTTTACACCGGCATCTTAACGGCCCTGGTGCGGGAGCAGCAGCCTTTTCTCACTCTCGTAGGACACACGTCCTGGGGCCTGGACTATGCCCCCGCCCTCGCGGTAAGGACCGGCTTCCCGCTGGCCACGGATGTTAACGACATTCTTCTGGAGGACGGACGTCCCCAGGTCATTCGCCAGATGTACGGCGGCAAGCTGTTTTCCAGGGTTTCCTTTGAGCAGTCCGAAGGCTATATGATTACGGTAAGGCCGGGGGTTTTTCAGGTGGACACGGCGGGTGATAAGACGGGGACAGTGGTTTCGCAGAATCTTCCGGAGGACCTTCAAAGTCCCCGCCGGGAATTCCTGGAATTTGAAGAGACGGCCGCAGGCGATGTGGATATCACCCAGGCGGACCTTCTGGTATCGGTGGGAAGAGGCGTGGGAGAAGCGGATAATATTTCCGCGGTACAGGAACTGGCGGATCTGTTGGGCGGAACCCTTTCCTGCTCCAGGCCTGTGGTGGATAAGAACTGGCTTCCCAAGTACCACCAGGTGGGCACTTCCGGCAAGAGCGTCAAGCCCAAAGTCTATCTGGCGCTGGGCATCAGCGGCGCCTTTCAGCATGTGGCGGGCATCACGGGAGCGGACTGTGTGATTGCCGTCAACAAAGACAAAAAAGCGCCAATTTTTAGAGTGGCGGATTATGGCATCGCGGACGATTTGTTTACGGTGGTGGAGGCGTTGAAGGGGAAAGTGAAAAGCGCTTAAGAGCTGTTTACAGATTGTGGTTTCCGGTATTCGTTCATAGGGTAAACTCTTTTTTTCGCGTTGGGTCTGTCTGGTAACTTTTCTTGTCCTGCAGGGACATACGAAAATAGCCCGGCAATTTATTGCTGGGAAAAATTCACCTAAATTTGATTAGTCCCGTAGGGACGGCAGAATTCAGGTTCAAAAGGAAAATACGGTCCTCAGAGAGCGTTTGGAAAACAAAGGCGGATCGTTTGATTTAAGGGGTGACATCGGAATTTAAAGCGATTCGTTCCTTTTCTGCCGTCCCGCTGGGACTAAAATAAATGGCTGGTCGTCTAAACCCGGCAATGAATTGCCGGGCTATTTTCAATTGTCTCTACGAGACATTAGCCTAACACTTTGAAGTAACGTTTGTTTTTAACCGGAAACCGATGAATTATGGAGGAGACGTATGGATTTTGGGTTAGACAAGGAACAACAGGATATTGTGGCGGCGGCAAAAGAGTTTGCCATGGGGGAATTCCCGGACCGGGCCCAGGAATTTGACCGAAACGAAACGTTTGACCAGGATATCTGGCGAAAAGCGTGCGAATTGGGCTTTGTGGGCGTCTTCATTCCGGAGGAATACGAGGGGGCCGGTTATGGTTTCCTGGAGCATTGTTTGATCTCCGAGGAATTCTGGGCCGTTGATCCGGGCATCGGGCAGGCTATTTTGTCATGCACCTTCGGATCCGAACTGTTGATGCTCTTTGGAACAGAAGGCCAGAAACAGACGGTACTGCCCAAACTGGTGGCGGGCGAGGCTGCGATGGGCACGGCGATTACGGAACCCGATGCGGGCAGCGATCCCACCGGGGCTGCAACCACGGCGGTAAAAGACGGCGACTATTGGGTGATTAACGGCAGCAAGATTTTTGCCACAAACGGCAATCTCGCCGATTATATGATGATCTTCTGTTTGACGGATGCGGATAACCCTTCAAAACACCATCGGCACAGCTTTATCCTGGTGCCCACCGAAGCGAAGGGTTATGAATCCAGCAAGTTGTACGGAAAAATGGGCATTCGGGCGTCCGATACGGCGGAATTGAGCTTCAACGACCTTCGGGTCCCCCTGGAAAACCTGGTGGGGAATGAAGGGGAAGGGTTTCATGAGCTCATGGCCTTTTTTAACCGAACCCGGCTCCATATTTGCGGTCAGGGCGTGGGTCTGGCCCGGGCCGCCCTGGAGGAATCCATTCGCCACACCCGGGGGAGGCATCAGTTCGGTGCATCTCTGGCTTCATTTCAGAATACCCAGTTCAAGCTCGCCGAAATGGCCACCTGGATCAAGGCTTCCAGGAGCCTCTATTATGAAGCCGCCTGGGAGCTGGATCGAGGCAATATCGACCACGCCCTCATCGCCATGGCCAAGTGGTATTCAGCCGAAAACGCCGTCCGTTGCGTGGATGCGGCTGTTCAGATGCACGGCGGCTACGGATATATTGACGAGTACAAGGTGCAAAGGCTTTATCGTGATGCCAAAATCCTGGAGATTTACGAGGGCAGCAAGGAAATGGAAAAAACCATCATCGCCGGGACCCTGGTTCGGTAAAGGGTTTGCGCGTTATTTTTTGCTGAGGCCTCTACCGCGGGAACGCACGGCAAAAACCCGTTCACTGGCGGAATTGCCGCGGAAGATATAACCCTTGAAGCCGTGGCCGAAGGCGAAGCTCCTCGCCTCTCTGGATCCCACTGTTTCCCCTGACCAAACCCACCACCCCTTGGTTTTCAGGAGGGGTGTCATGTTTCTAGGACCGGCCCCTTTTTTATAAAGGCTCTCCAGCTCATCCAGAGAGGGCATCCGCCAACCACCACCGGAAAGGTTAAGGTGTTTCACCCAGGAATTTGCTTCGTCCCACGTTATGTTTTTATCAGGGCCGGCAACCCATTCAAGACCCGTGCTGGTATCTTTCACAATCCCATTGGCGTAGACGATATAAACCCCACCCCGCTTCATAATATTGGCGTTAGATGATGATTGCGTTCGAGAATCAGCAACGACCACAGCATCTAGCGGATTTTGGTCCCCTGCTTGTGTTGACATGACCTGACTTGTGGTCAGTAAAAAGATAACCGTAATGCAAAAAATGATTTTCATAGTATCCATAGTGTTTTTCCAGTTCCTTATGATATCTTTGATTTTAAATTCAATATCCCTTTTATCCTCATTCACCCGGGAATTGTCAAGGTTCTAAAACTGTTCCCTGTAAGGATAACCGCCTATTATGCCGCTTTTGGAAAATACAATCTGCCACAATTGATTCCTTCTTGACCTGAAACTGCCGGCACAAGAAAGAAGATAATAGGTCCACATACGGTAAAACCGCTCATCGTATACATCTTTGATTTTGGACCAGTTTTTTCTGAAATTGTTGTACCACGCCATCAACGTTTTATCATAGTATTGCCCAAAGTTATGCCAATCCTCCAGAACAAACAGGCCCTCCATGGCCGAGGTGATTTGCCGGGTGGACGGTAACATTGAATTGGGGAAAATGTACTTATCGATCCACGGATCATTTGAACTAACGGAGGTGTTACTCCCTATGGTATGTAGCAGAAAGAGGCCATCTGCTTTTAAACATCGATGGACAACTTTCATGAAAGTCCGATAGTTTTTGCGCCCCACATGTTCGAACATGCCTATGGAAACAATGCGATCGAATTTTTCTCTTACTTTCCGATAATCTTTCAGTTCGATCTTAACATCAAGGCATTGGCAGCAGTTATTTCCAAATTCCACCTGCTCCCGGGATACCGTGACGCCATGTAGTTTTGCGCCGTATTTTTCAGCTGCATATTTTGCAAAACCACCCCAGCCGCATCCAATGTCCAAGACCTTCATGCCTGATTTTAATCCTATTTTTCGGCAGATTAAGTCCAACTTGGCTTCCTGTGCGGCATCAAGTGTTTCCGCGTTTTTCCAATAAGCACAAGAATAATTTAAATCTTTGTCCAGCATCATGGAGAAAAGATCATTGCCGATGTCATAATGCCGCTCACCGATGATATAAGCTCTGGATCTCTTCTGAGCATTTAAGACCTTTGCCTTGAGTACCACCCACAGCAATGCTATGGCGTTTGTTCTTGATTGTTTGTCCAGGCGGTTCTCCATTATTTTTTCAAAGAACTGATCAAGGGCTTCACAGTCCCACCAGCCATCCATGTAGCTTTCGCCCAGGGCAAGGGACCCTCCCGATAAGACCCGTTCGTAAAAATCGGGGTTGTGTACCCGGATATCCCAGGGTCTGCTCCCGTCCACCCGAACACCCGAAGGACCCAGCATTTTGCACAAAATTTTCTTTACCCGTGAGGATTTCATGCGATTACCCTCATATGTTCAATACGGTTATAAAATAATTCTTGAAATAAGGGATAGTCAAGCAATATCGTAGGTGATGAACATTTTTTGCTTGATCTTGTTCTTGGCGGGTGAGAAAAACAGCATAGGAACTTGGGGAATTCAGGGGGATGAGGATGGATAAGGCAGGGCTTCTTTGCATTGGACACCGGGGCGCCATGGGGCATGCGCCGGAGAACACCCTATTATCGTTTAAAAAGGCCCTTGAACTGGGTGCAGCCTGTGTTGAGGCGGACGTCTACCATGTGGACGGCAACCTTATGGTTTTTCATGATGATCGATTGGAACGGACAACCAATGGTTCGGGGTATCTGCTTGACCACGATTTTGAGACCCTGCGCGCCCTGGATGCGGGGGATGGAGAGAGGATTCCAACCCTAGAAGAGCTCTTTGAAATTGTGGATTTGAAAGCCGGGGTGAATATAGAATTGAAGGGACCCCATACGGTACGCCCTGTTTGCGAATTCATTGCCACCCAACGCCAATACGGCTGGCGTGATGACTTGGTTCTGGTGTCGTCGTTCAACCATTCCCGTCTTGAAGCGGTGCGTCGGATAGATCCGCGTATCAGGCTTGGGGTGCTGATTACGGGTCCGCCGGGGGATGCGGCTGCTGTTGCGGCGGCGCTCGATGCATATTCGGTCCATCTTTCTCTGGCGTTTATCGACCGCGCGTTTGTTGCCGATGCCCATTCCCTCGGGCTGAGGGTTTTTGTGTTCACCGTGAATGATCCCGACGATATACGCCGGATGGCAGCGCTCGGAGTGGATGGGGTGTTTACCAACTACCCGGAGAGGGTTTTATCCCATCAAAAACCGGGAGGGGGCATCGGCTGGGTGTGATGGCGTATTATGGCCGGTTGACGCTGAATGGGCCTTTTTCACATGGCGGTTATGTTTTGCACAAAGTCTCCGATGGCCCGATGGACCCTCTCCGCACCTTCCCCCAGCAGGATACCGTGGCGGTCAAAGTTAAAGAGCAGGTATTCCTTGTCCTCGGAGTCGATGCGTTCGAATACCTTTCTTGAGCCTTTGGGATTTACGATGGGGTCGTCGTCCGCCTGGATCACAAGGGCGGGGATGCTTATCCGGGGCAGGTTTTTTTCCACGGATGCCATGAGCAGGCCCAGTTCTCTGACACCGCATACGGGATTTCGAAGGTAGTTGATGTGGGGGTTTTCGGGTCTGTTTTCAACAAACTCCATTTTTGCCCCATCTTTTTTGATGAGATCCATGTACCGGTTCCACACGCCAACGGCAGGGAGGAATCGAACCGAGAAGTCCTGGAGTTGAAGGGGAGGGGATACGGCAAATAGCCCTGAGAGACCTTTTACCCTGGTTCCGAGATCGAGCGCCAGGCCCGCCCCGGTGGAAAATCCCCCAGCCACCACCCGCTTGCACAGACAGCTGACAATCCCATACCCTTCATCGACCGATGCCATCCAGTCCATGTAAGTTCTGGTCGCCAGGTCATCGGGCGATGTTCCGTGCCCGCTCACCCTGGGGGCGTAAACCAGAAAACCCCGTTTGCTCAAGTACGCCGCCAGTTCCTTTACCTCCGGGGGCGCCGCCATATATCCATGGACTAGGAGGATGCCCGTGCGTCTGAACCGATTCCCCATGAGATAGGGCATCCCCACCCCCTTACCTTTGGATTCCCCGTCCTTATGGAATGCTGCATACGCCGCTTCATACCGGTGAACGGCGCTGTTCATGAGCCTTTTTGCAATGCGGCGCCTTACTAGAAAGCCGGGTTGCCAAGCGATAAAGCGGATTTTTCGCTGAAGCTTTTTCAGGGGTTCCACCTCGTTGGCCATGACCTGAACCGGATTATCAACCCGTACCCGGTGGAAATCCAGAACGTGTTCGAATTTTGCGGCTTCCTTTATGAGGACCCCTCCCGCCTTTTTGACCACATCCTTATCCAGGGCCAGGGACAGAAACGTCTCATACCTGTGAAAACGGTCGTCCGTCAGGAGATGAACCTGATCTTTTTCTAGATCTTTGTGTCGATAAATCCCCGTTTCGTTGAGGGGCAGGGTGGCGGCCAGGAAGGCCTTTTGTCTGAAGGCGGTTTCATCTATTTTTCTGCTCGGGATCGCTTTGAGCAAGGAGGCAAACAGGTGGTCGTGATTTACAGTGGTTAAGCGGTAGATGTCCGACATATATTCGAACATGACTTTCAAGGCTATCCTGCGCATGGGCCGTCTTGACGGGATCGGGTCGTCAAAATCTATCCGGCGTGTGGACGTAATATCTTTCAAAATAAACGGTCTTTTAAGAAACTTCCCCATCTCGATCGGTTTTCCGAATCGGATGTCCACATCAACACCCGAGAGGAGCATGGTGCCTTCCGCCATCATCTCTTCAATGCCCCGTTCGGAAAGATCGTCAAGGGCCTTTTGAAGGAGTGTACTGATCATGTTTTCCTGAAATCTCAGGGGATAATAGGTGATGTTGATGGGTACGATATAGGTGCGTCTATTCAAGACCTGCTCAATGGAGTCCAATTTAAAGGAGGCCATGAGGCGTTTTGCCTCGTCCGGTGCGGCGTCCTTCAATGCCTTAAATCTCTGTCTGTAGAATTCAGTCCTGAGAGCCAGGGTTGCCGCCCCCGTATGGGGAGGATGTTTGCCCCCCGCATAAGAGATCATATAACGGCCTTTCTCGAGGATCTTTTTGCTTTTTACCATACGCCCCTCGGGATAAACCACCCATTGGGCTTCCCCCGTAAGGAGGGTCTTTACCATGAGATGGTCCCGGTCGGGATCGCGGGTTGAGATGACGCCCAGTTTGTCAAATATGGCGGCGAGAGGGCCCTTAAAGAGACTGTAGTCGGCAAGGGACCAGATGGGAATCCCTGTCAGTTCATTGAGTTGGCGCGGCAGAAACAGGGTTTCAATCCGGGTAAAATGGTTGGCCACGAAAACGATGGATCCATGGGGGATGTTGTCTTCACCGTGAATATTAATGTTGAGTTTTGAGAGTTGAGAGAGTTTTTTTATGGCAAGGATTGTTGTCAGGTAGGCGAATTTATTCATGGAGACTGGTCCTCCCGAAAGGGCCTGGAAATGTCTTGGAACTTTAATGCCGCTTTAACCGGCTTCCCTTCTGGCGATCAGAGCCGCTCCCAGGGCGCCCACCAGTTGGGGTTCATGGGCCACTGCCGGTATTTCGCCCAAGGCCTCCGCAAACAGGGCAACCACCCCCTGATTTTTTGCCACGCCGCCGGTCATGGTGAACGGGGCGATGGGTCCCACGGAGCGGACCATGCTCATGATCCGGTTGACAACGGACCGGTGAAGACCCTTGATGATTTCTGCAGGGGAATGGTTCCTGGCCACCAGGGAGACAATTTCGCTTTCGGCAAAAACCGTGCAGACGCTGCTGATGGCCACTTCTCCCTTTGCGGAGAGGGATAATTTTCCCAGGTCTTCCAGGGTGATTTCCAGTTTTGCGGCCATCACTTCCAGAAAGCGCCCCGTGCCGGCGGCACATTTATCGTTCATGGTGAAATTGAGGACCTTTGAATTGGACCCCACCAGAATCACCTTGGAATCCTGCCCCCCGATGTCAATGATGGTCCGGCAATGGGGAAAGAGGTGACGGGCGCCCATGGCGTGGCATGAAATTTCCGTTACCGCTTTATGGGCAAAGGGTACGGCCGAACGCCCATATCCCGTACTGACCACGAAAGCGGCCTGATCAATTGCGATGCCGGCCTTTCGGGCGGCTTCAGAAAGGGTCGCTTCGGCTGCCTGGGTGCTGTTTGCGCCGGTGAGCGTAATGGCACTGCCCAGCACCCTGGCGGTCTCATCAATGACCGCCACATCCGTTGACAGGGACCCCACATCCACGCCGATATAATACGCCATAATCTCCCTTTATCATCCCCAAAAAGTTCCCGGAATTTATTCAAGCACCGCCTTCAATTTCTCAGCCAGTGCTGCGATCAAGAACGGTTTTTGAATGAACCCTTCTGCACCTGCATCGAGGATCTTCCGGGCAGGGCCATCTATGGAATACCCGCTGCACACAACTACCTTCAGATCCGGCCGGGCTTCCATAATGAGAGGATACACCTGGATACCACTCATATCGGGCAGCTTTATATCCAGTAAGGCAAGATCGATCTGACCATCAAATGTCTTGGCGATGTCGACGCCTTCTCCCCCGGTTTTGGCTCCAAGGACACCATAACCCAGTCTCTCCAATATTTCCCTGTTCATCTTCAATAAAACTGCATCATCCTCTATGACCAGGATGGTCCCTTCACCCATGGCCAATGCACCCTTGGGTTCTTTCATTTCGGTTGGTACCAGCTCTCTAACGCTTACGCTTATGGCGGGCAGGTAGATGCGGATTATGGTCCCCTTGCCCAATTCTGAGTCCGCATAGATCCAGCCATCATGGTTCTTCACAATGCCATACGCAGCGGCCATCCCCATACCGCGACCTTGAAACTTGGTGGTGAAAAAGGGTTCGAATATCCTGTCTCTTGCTTCCTCATCCATCCCCTTGCCATCATCTTCGATCGTAATACAAACATAATACCCTGGCTTGAAACCGGGGCGCTGTTTTGCAAAAGCCTCTTCAACATTTTCGTTTCCGGCGGATATTTTGACAAGGCCGCCATCTTCCATGGCCTCATTTGAATTGGTCAATATGGCAGACAGGGCCATCTGCATCTGAGTCTGGTCGGCCTTTATATGCGAGATATCTCTAGGGATATGCGTTTCCACCCTGACAGCAGGGCTGAGGTCATGTTTCAGGATTGACACTGTTTGTTTCACAAAATCATCCAGCTTCAGATTCTTTGGTTGATATTTTCCGCCCTGTGCATAGGCCAATAACTGGTCGGTTAAACGGGACATGCGATGGCCGGAACTTTTTATTGCCTCAAAATACTCATCTTGTTTCCCATCTTTGGCTAAATCCATTTTAAGCAGTTCAATATTCCCCAAAATTGCCATCAGGGCATTGTTGAATTCATGGGCAACACCGCCGGCCAAGGTGGAGATAGCCTCAATTTTAGTGGCTTCCTGGACTTGGGCTTCAAGCCTTATGCGCTCTTCTTCGGCAAGTTTTTGCTCCATGATGTCTTTGACCCAGACCTGTACGCCACGCTCTTCATCAGAAGGAAAGCTGATTGGCCGGGCGTTGACCTCCCCGTAAAACCAGGAACCATCCTTGCGCTGCAATTTGACTTCATACCGGTTCGGGACCTCCTCCCCACGCATACGCGCCTGGGCCCGCTCTTTTGTCAATCTCTGATAGTCAGGATGATATAACACCCAGTGATTCTGCCCTACTAACTCGCCCTTCCCATATCCCAGCATCTCGTTTAACCGCTTGTTTAAAAATATGATGCTCGGGCCTCTCTGGATGAATATCCCATCGAAGCTCTCCTCCACAAGGGTTCGGTACCTATCTTCGCTTTCCCGCAGCGCTTCCTCGGCCCGCCGTCGGCGCATGACCTGCCGGATGAACGTCAGAAGATGATCCATGTCTATGGGCTTGTTTTCGTAGCCAACGATCTGTTTTTGTCTGACGGCCTCCATGGCGGTTTCCATGGTGGCAAAGGCCGTGATCATGATGTACTCGGTCTCCGGACGCAGCCGGCTCAGCTTCTTTACCAATTCCGGACCCGGTATGGGAGGCAGCTTAATGTCCACCAGGGCAAGATCAAACATCCTTTCCCGGAACAACGCTATTCCTGCTTTGCCGTCATGAACCGCCTCAACAGCGTAACCTTCTGCCTCTAAGATGTCTTTGAGGTTGGCAGCGAGCGCCGTATCATCATCAATTATGGCTATTGAAACCTCATTTTTCATCTTTTGCCTCTGTGTGGTCTGACTGAACGGGGAGACGCACCGTGAAGGTGGCCCCCTTCCCCTGGTCTGATTTCACCTGGATGGTGCCATGATGTTTCTCCACAATCATTTTGGTCATGGAGAGACCAAAACCCATTCCCTTGGCGCGGGTTGTAAAGAGGGGCTGGAAAATTTTTCCGAGATTCTCCTTTGAAATACCCGGGCCCGTATCGGCGAAAGATACCGCCACCGCACGTTCATCAGGGCCTTTAACCGCAACGGAAAGGGTCCCTTTTCCATCCATGGAACGGATGGCATTATCGATGATATTTCTGAAAGCCACGCCCAGCGCCTCCGGATCTCCATCAATCCCGATCTCTTCCTCCGCGTGTGTTTCCATGACTTTTACCGCTTCGGGCGGATCAGCCGCTTTGATGGATCCGGCCACAACGTCGATCAGGTTAAGCCTTTCCAGATTGAGCGCTGTCGTACGAGTTAAATCGACCAGGCTCTTGATGATCCCATCGCTTGTGATCACCGCTGATTTGATGCGCCCAAGATGGGTTTTCACTTTTTCATCTTCGCTTTTGAGTTTCATTTTCAGGTAATAGACCGAGCTGTCGATCACGCCGAGGGAGTTTTTCATCTCGTGGGATATGTTGCCCGAGAGTTCTCCAATGGCAGCCAGTCTTTCTTTTTCCTTAAGCTCGGACATCTGATACCGTATCTCCCCACCCATTTTTTGAAAAACCGAAACGATCGTTTTGAATTCATCCACCACGTCTTCCAGGACAAGACGATTGTAATCGCCTGATCCATAAGCGCGGGCGATTTCCGTGAGATCGTTCAGGGGCTTTTTTAAAAAACGTCTCAACAACAGGCCGATGGTTATGATAAGAATCAGGAGGATACTCAATACAATGACCACGGATGACCAGAGGAACTGTTGATTGATTTGGTCATGTGAACGTGAGGTAAGGGACAACTTGACCCTGCCCACACGATTATTGTCATAATAGACATCCGATTCTCTCGTTATTGCCGGGACCACATCCTCATTTGCAATGTAAAAGACTTCTTTTCCGCCGGAATCCGTAATGCTCACACCGGCAATGTGCTCGTTTTTGTCGAAGTAAGATGCAATTTCGTTCAGATGCCTGTCGTTCAGGTACCAGAGGGGTTCACCCACCGTATTTACGATGAAAGCCAGGTATTCATCGGCCTTTTCGTTTAGTTGGGCGCGGGTCTTTTGGGTGGCAATGTAATAGCTAATAAAGATCCCGATCCCTGACACCACCATGACGGTAATGAGTATGCTGACTGTTAGATTCCGGGATATGGAAAGTCGTTTCATTGAAATACCCTAAAGCGGCAAGCCGCAGTTTAAAGTTTAAAGTTTTAAGTTTAAAGTTTTAAGTTTTTCAGCCAATGAACTTCTTGTTTTTTGTGACAGAAAACCAGGTGATAAGGGCCTAAAGTTGAAGTTCGTTTTTCATTCGATGTTGGACGTTCGATGTTCGATGTTCATCTTTTTCTACCAGGCGTTTTACTCTTTTGACGGCTCCACGACAAGCTCATTGAACTGCCGCCGCAATTCAGGAACCACATTATCGCTGACAAGCGGCGTAAAGAATTGAAAGAAGGCTTCAGTGGGGATCTGCTTCCGGAGGACCACATTTACTTTTTCAATCATCTGCTTTCCCCATGCATTCTTCGGAGCGGCAATGTGCCCGACCTTATAATGCGCCTGTTCCTTTATGGGAATGAAGACGATCTGATCCCCAATGCCCATTTCAGTTGCAATATGCCGGGTTCCGTTCAGCTTGAGGAAATAGTCGATCCGTTTTTTTATCAGAAGATCCAGGGCATGCTGATTGGTTTTATCTGTCCTGTACTCCGTATGCACATTTTCAGCATTTTCATATTCCTTGAGCAGTTCATCCACGCCGCTGCCAAAACTGAAGGAACTGAACGTCAGGAACCTCAGCGCCTTGTCATCCAGAAGCGCTTTGAGGGAAACGGTTTCACCCCCGCCAAACCTCTTAAGATCGCTTTTCCTGATGACCACCATGGTGGGAGGAGAAATCCTGCAGGGGAGTGAGAAATATAGATACTTTTCCCTCTCCGGGGTTTTGTAAAGACCCCAGAAGAGGTAGTGTTTTCCTTCTTTCATCGCTTTCAGGAACCTTTTGATGGGCAGCAAGACAGCCTCATGTTGGTATTCGGGCATATTTTCCCACATGAGATGATAGATCTTCAATCCGGCACCGCCCACAAGCTTATCATTGTCACAGATGTAGATGGGATAGTAGCACATGTAGGGCCAGATGATTTTCTCTTTGGCATCCGCTGTTCTGTATAGACCCGAGCAAAGTACAGCAATGGCAAGAATAACATAACATTTTTTAAACATGGCGTTTCCCTCCGCTAAATTATCCAAGCACTTCCCGGACCGTTTCTGCCAGGATCCGTCTGAGGACAGGCTTCATGACAAAGGCCTGGATACCTATCCCTTTTGCACTTTCTTCTGAGATCTGTCTGCTATATCCTGAGCAAAGGATAACCGGGATATCAGGGCGAATCTTAATCACTTCCCGGGCCAGGCTGTCTCCTGTCATATGGGGCATGGTCATGTCGGTAATCACCAGATCAAATTGATCGGGCTGTTTTCGGAATAACGCCAGCGCATCCGTACTGCTGGTCGTGACTGTCACCTCATATCCCAGAGATTTGAGTAGCTGTTCGCCTAAATCTGCAAGCATGGGTTCATCATCAACAAAAAGTATCCGTTCGGTTCCGCCCGGAACAGGTCCTTCCGTCTCCCTTTCCTGCGCCCACTCTCTTTTAACGGCAGGTAAATATATATGGAAGGTGGATCCCTTTCCCGGTTCACTGTATGCGTAGATACCGCCGCCATGACTTTTTACAATACCATGAACCACCGAAAGGCCCAATCCGGTCCCTTTCCCCGGCGGCCTGGTTGTAAAAAAGGGTTCGAAAATCCGTTCCAGCACATGGGGTTTTATGCCACAACCCGTATCGGCAACGGTGATCTTTAAAAAAGGTCCCGGCTTCAGATCCGGATGTGTGGCCGTGAAGCCGGAATCCACTTCCGTGTCCATGAGGGCCACATCAAGTACGCCCCCCTTTTCTTCCATGGCATGGCCTGCATTGGTACACAGGTTCATCAATACCTGGTGGAATTGCGTTGAATCCCCCATTAGCAGCGAATCGCTCTGGATGTTCTGGGCAATTTCAATGGTTGACGGGAGGGAGGCTCGGAGAAATTCAAGGGCCTCTTTGACGACATATTTGGCCTGAAACGGCTTCTGTTCCTGCCCATCTTCCCGGCTGAAGGCCAAAATCTGTTCGACCAGGTCTCTGGCCCGCTTTCCGGCTTTATGCACCTGCTTCAAGTTGCTCTCCGCCGGAGAGCCCTTTTCTACGTCATCCATCGTCATTTCTGTAAAGCCGATGATGGAAAAAAGGATGTTGTTGAAATCATGGGCAATGCCGCCTGCCAGGGTGCCGATGGCCTCCATCTTTTCGGCCCGCTGGAGCTCGGCTTCTGCCTGCTTTCGATCGGTAATGTCACGCATGGAACCAACGATTTTTATGGGGTTACCCTGATCATCTTTTACCAGTGTGGCCGCAACGGAACAGGTACGCAGAGAGCCATTCTTATCTTTAAGTGTGATTTCATAATCATTGAGTGAATGTTTCCTAATAATGGTCTGAACAAATCTGTTCCTTTCTTCAGAATTGGGATAGATGTCATAAAGAGATTTCCCTATTAACTCTTTCCGGGTATATTGAGACACATTTTTGATTGAAGGACTGACTTCTGTAATCTCTCCTTCAATGCTTGCTTCATAATAAACATCCTGTATATTTTCAAATATCTGACGGTATCTATCATGGCTCTTCTTCAGCGCCTCTTCAGCATGCTTGCGTTCAATGATTTCAGCCTCTAATTGCGCTGTTCGTTCTTTGACCATGGATTCAAGACGTTCCCGGTAGTTTCGCAATTCCTTTTCGGTTTGTTTGCGTTTAAGTGCCAGTGCCACGGTGGCCGGAAGGGTTTTGAGGTGATGGCCTTCAGGATCTTTTATGATATAATCGTAGGCGCCTAATTTCATAGCTTCTACAGCAACTTCCTCATTACCGGTACCGGTTGTAACAATAACGGGAAGGTCTTTGAACTGATCAAACAGTTCAAAGGATGTCCCGTCTCCAAGCATATAATCTGAAATAATGACATGGAAGCTTACTGATTTCAAAATCTTTTTGGCTTCAGCAATGGACCCCGCAATGGTGTAATCGTAGGGCAGGTTTTCCTTCCTTGCAAACCTCTCAAAGGCCATCTGGTCGATCTTGTCATCCTCAACAAGGAGGAGTCGAATTCTTTTCTCTTCCATGATTTTCTCCTACTGTGGCTTAATCCGGCAGCTCACTCAACGTCCAATACAGGTCGATTGTTCTAACCACTTCCACAAACTTTATATAATCAACCGGCTTGAGCATATACCCGACAACGCCGAGATCAAAACTATCCACCTTGTCCTGTTCCGCTTTGGATGTGGTCAGGACCACCACCGGTATTCGCTTAAGCGTTTCATCCCTTTTGGCAATTTTCAGGAATTCAATACCATTCATTTTGGGCATGTTCAGATCCAGGAGAATGATGCCAGGTTTTTCATTCTCCGGGTTCCGCAGAAATGACAACGCTTCCTCGCCATTTTGCATAATATCCAGGCGATTGGTGACTTTGATTTCTTTCAAGGCCCGTTTCACCGTCATGGCATCCACTTGGTCGTCTTCAATTAGCAGGATCGGTTTTGAACTTCTCATTTTTTTCTCCTTTCTTCGGGAGAGTAAACAAAAATGTGCTCCCTTTCCCCACCTCTGATTCCACCCATACCTTTCCATCATACTGCTCAATGGTCTTTTTTACCAGTGTCAATCCGATGCCGGTGCTTTCATGTTCATCGCGGGGGGCAAGGGTTTGAAATATCTTGAAAATTCTCCCGTGATATCTCTCATGGATACCTGGGCCGTTATCGGTAATTCTGAATTCCCAGTGTGATCCTTCATCCCTGCACCCGATTGATATCAAGCCTTCAGGTTTATCCATGAATTTTATGGCATTGCCGATGAGATTTTGAAACACCTGTTCCATATGGGTCTTGTTTCCCACGATTTCGGGCAGTTCATCTTCTATGGTGATCCGGATATTTTCCGGCGGTGACAGCGTCTCAATGACACTTGGGAGGGTCTTATCAAGGTCTATATTATCCTGCTTCTCTTTGGCTCTCCCTAGCCGTGAATATTGCAGAATTCCATTGATCAGGGCATCCATCCGTTTGACTCTGCCACTCAGGAGATTCAGGTGTTCTTTTCCGTCTTCATCCAGGACTTCGGCATAATCCTCAGAAATCCAGTAGGCCAGCTGGCTCACGGCCCGGAGCGGCGCCTTGAGATCATGGGAGACGATGTAGGCGAAATCCTGCAGTTCCTGGTTTACAACGCCAAGGTCGCGGTTTGCCTTCTCAAGATCCTCCCTGGCGTTGTTGACATCTTCAACAAGATAAGTGAGGGCTTTGCGGGACGCTTCGATTTTATCTGTTTTTTCTCCCAGTTCTGCGGTTCGCTCTTGCACCAGTTCTTCCAGATGTTCCCGGTGTTTTGCCAATTCCTCTTCCGCCCGCTTGCGGTCGGTGATTTCAATCCAAATGAGTACCACATTCGTCAATTCACCTTTCGGGTTGTGAATCGGAAACATGGTTGCTTCAATACTGACTGAATTGGAACCTCTCAAATCCATGGTCGGGATATCATCGCCATCCCAGTCGCAGGTGAAGCTAATTAGCTTTCCCTCCTCATATACAGTTCGGATAAGTGGTATTAACCCCTGTCGTTCGACAACCCGATCTTTAAGAACATTGTATTTGCCAACCAATTGCTCGTCCGTGAGATTCAGAAATCTCTTGAGAGCCGGGTTTGCGTGCTGTAATGTGCCTTCTGCATCCGATATCCAGGTTGCAAATGGACTCTGGTCAATCACACGGTCAAGAAATGACTCTCGGGCTTTCAAGGCCTCTTCAGCCATCTTTCGCCGAGTGATGTCGCGGAAGGCGAAAACAGCTCCCATAATATTCCCTTTTTCGTCTTTGATGGGTGCACCTCTATGATCAATGGGAATTTCTTTTCCGCTTTTCACTTTCAATATTGCATGGCTTACCAGGTCAGTCATGCTTCCCGATTTCAGGACCTTTTCTAAATGGTCTTCAAAGGGTAATCCTGTTTTTTCACTGCGGATATTGAACACCGCTTCAAAGGGCTCTTGATATGCCTTTTTTTGAGTCCAGCCGGTTAATTTGCCTGCCATGCTGTTCAGCAAAACGATGTTACCCCTGACATCTGTGGTGATGACGCCATCGTCGATACTTTCCAAGGTTACCGCAAGGCGCTCTTTTTCGGCGGAGAGAGAATTTTCAAAGCTTTTTCTCTGAATGATCTCGGAATTCAATCTTTTCAGATAATATAAAATAAAGAGGATGAATGATAGAACAGCCAATGCGGCGGAGCCCTTAAACCAGTTTGTTTGCCAGAACGGTGAGGAGACACTTAATTTCAGGGCCACTTCCTGCTCAGGCGAACACCAGATGCCGTCATTATTGGAACCCGATATCCTGAGGATGTATTTTCCGCCTTTGAGATTGGAATATCTGCCGGATCTGAATGAACCGGAATTAAACCATTCCTTATCCCATCCTTCCAGTTTATACCGGTATCGGTTATGTTCCGGTCGGGTATAATTCAGGGCCGCGGCCTTAAACTCGAAAAACGGCCTTTCCCAGGAAATGTTAAGTTCGGACAACTTTTCCAATGCTTTATCTGTTTGGATGGGTTCGCCTCCCTGGGAGAGAGAGGTGATGTAGACGGGCGGCTTGAAAGTGTTATCCTTGATGTTCTCAGGATAAAAGGCCGTCACACCTTTGGGACCGCCAAACCACATCTGACCGTCCCGGGTCTTATAATTGGCCACAAACCAGGGGCCCCCGATTTCAATCCCGTCTCCAGGACCGTACGCTTTATACGCTAAGGTTTTCGGGTTAAATTTTATGACTTCTTCGGTGGAAGAAGCAATCCAGAGATTGCCCTGCTCGTCCTCCAATATCCCTTGAAGGTTATCTGAAGGGAATAAACCATTGATTGTTGAATATTTCTCAAAGGTCTGGGTCTCTTTATTGAATTTGTTTAAACCACCCCCGAGGGTGCTGATATATAAATCGCCCAGGGACGTGATCAGAAGATTTCCACACACATTGCTGCTGATACTTTCGGGGTCTTTGGGATCGTGCTTATAAACCGTAAAATCCTCTTTTTCCTTATGGAATTTGTTAAGCCCGCCCCCCCAGGTTCCCAGCCATAAAATGTCGTCTTCCTGCTCGAATCCCCAAGCGGAATTGCTGCTTAAACTGTTTTTGTCCTTGTCCTGATGTCTGAAAGATTTCACTTCTTCTGTCCGGGTATTGAACTTCACAAGCCCGTCCTTGTGGGTTGTGAGCCACAAAATTGAGGGATCTATTAAATCCTGGGCAATATGGGTGATGAAGGAGGATGACACATTGTCATATGATTTGGTGTAGGTTTCGGATGATCTGTCAAAAATACTGAGCCTTCCGGTTGTTTCCCCAACCCAGAAGGTGCCGTTGCTGTCTTCCAAAAACGCATAGGGATGGTAGCCCTCGATGGGAATATGAGTGAATTTACCGGTTGTCTTATCATATTTATTTAATTTGCTTTTATCAGTCCCAATCCATACCACTCCATTTCTGTCTTCATAGATCGGGAGTACAGAGTTGCCTTTGAGGCTGTGGGGATTTTTAAGATCTTCCTTAAATGTGACAAATTTATGGGCGTCTGCATCATATTTAAAGAGCTTGCCGCCGGTAGTGGAAATGACCCAGATCACACCTTTCGGGTCTTCATAAACATATTTGGCATCATTTGTGGGTAATGTGTCCGGATTTTTGGGATCATGGATATGGAATTCGGATTGACCGGTTTCCGGATCAAAGAGGGTCATGCTCCCTTTGGTGTAATGGCATAACCAGAGTCGCCCTTTTTTATCCTTGCTGATGGAAGTTATTTTATCGTCTGCAATAATGCTGTGATTGTTTGGGTCATGGTAATACAGGATAAAGGTGTCTGAACCTCTTTCAAGTTTGTTAAGCCCTTTCTCTGTCCCGACCCAGATATTGCCGTCATCATCTTCCATAATGGCTAGAACATCATTGTGGCTGAGGCTGGCGGAATTTTCAGGATCATGTTCATACCGAAAGAAGGTCCCTGTTTTTTTGTTGAATCGGTTCAATCCATTTTTGGTCCCGACCCACAGGGTTCCGGAAGCGTCTTCATACAGGGTGTTGACAATATCGCTGGACAGGCTGTCGGCCATCTTGGGATCATGCATGAAGTGTTTAAATTCACCTTTGCGGGGATTAAACCGGTTGAGTCCGTTCTGTGTGGCGATCCACAAATATCCCTCGCCATCCTCAATAAGAGATTGGAATTGATTGACCGTGCCGATGGACTCATGGCTCAAGCTGTTGGCATCAGAAGGGTCGTGCTTGTATTGTGAAAATGTGTTTGTTTCTTTATCATACTTGTTCAAGCCGTCCATTGTCCCGATCCAGATATTTCCTTTTCGGTCCTCAATGACGGCTGTAACCGTGTTGTCGGAAAGCCCGGCGTTGGATCGGTTATAAATGGTTATATCCGATCCATTCCATTTGATCAGGCTCGTTTGAGAGGCAATCCAGAAAAATCCTTCCCGGTCTTGAATAAAGCCCGCGCCAATGGCACGGTTGAAACCGATATCAACATTTTCAAATTTGATTGTTTCATCAGCAAATATAAGAATTGAGTTGGACAATGCCCATGCAATCAAAAGAAATATAAAATAGAATGTTTTTCTAAATCTTGTATAATTTATAGGCCCATCCATTGATGCCCCCACTCATGGTAATTATTGATTACTGACCAGTGGAATTGACAATGATCAATTGTCAATCTTCTGTTCCAACGCTTTAACCTTGACCCTGAGTTCTTTGATCCTGAACTCCCGTCCCACAAAAACGTCATTCATCCGTTCAAGCTCCATTACTTTCTCTTCCAGTTCCGTTGTCTGCTCTTTGACAAGGGTTTCAAGGTGCCTTTGGTACATTTCTAATTCTGCTTGAGATTCTTTACGCTCGGTCACATCTCTAACAATGCTGGTGACACGAACAACCTCATCATTTTTCTTATGAAAAGTAGCGGTAATTTCCACTGGAAAGGTCTCGCCGGTTTTTCTTCTAAATAATTGCTCTGTGTGTAATACGTCCTTTCCCGCTGCCATGGCGTTTTCTAGTTTATTGCCAAGGTCCAAAAAATCATCCTTGTTCGAGTAGAGAAAAGCCGTATCTTTGCCAACACACTCACTGGGTTCGTAGCCGATGAGTCTAATGGAATCATTAACCCACTCAATCACCCTCTCCGGCATTTTTACTGACAAAACTGTATCCCACATGGAGTTGGTTAATTTTTCAAGATAGTCTCGGCTCGCCCTCAGCGCTTCATCTACCTGCTTCCGCTCGGTGATGTCGTAATTGACACCCACCATGCGGAAGGGTTTCCCATCGGGGTCTCGGAAAGTTTGAGAAGCCGCTTCAATGAAATGAATCGATCCGTCCGGCCACACGATGCGATAATTGCAGGCATATTCCCTCTCACCGCGCAGGGCCTCCTGAATCTCGGCATTGGCCCGTTCCAGGTCTTCGGGGAAGACCCTCTTTGTCCAGGCATCATAGGCACCGCCAAACTCCTCCTCCCGGATCCCGTACAGGCGGCACATCTGCTCATCCCAGATCAGCTCGTCAGAAACAATGTTCCAATCCCATATGCCGAGGTTCATGGTACGGGTCGCGAGCCGAATCCTCTCCCGGGATTCGGAGATCTGCTCCGCCATATTGTTGAATGTGAGAGAAAGCGTTCCCAGCTCTTCAAGAGAGCTGGTGGGAACCCGCTGCGTCAGATTCCCTTTCGAAAATTCCTCAGAAGCGCGGGAAAGGCGTTTGATGGGCGTTATCACCATGGCTGCCAGAATGCCGGCAACACCGAGGGAAATGACCAGGGCCAAGGCCATAACCATTGCGGTTTGACTGCTGCCCTTCGCCACCCCTCCCAGGAAGTATCCTTCGGGGAGAGCGGTCACCAGAATCCAATCCGAATGACCCCCGGTTTTGTTCTGGTAATGGGATGCCTGCGCCAGCCAACTCACCTTTGATAAAGGTTTGGCGGTAAGGACATCAAAGCGGAATTGAACCGCCTCGTTAAGCGATTTGGGTCCGCCCAGTATTTGGTAGAGCGTCCTGACCGCGTTTTGCACGACCGGATCTTTACTGTCGGTGGCAGGATGTGTTTGAATCCGATCGGTGGGGTGTGTACCTTCCAGGGAAGTGGCAACAAGGCGGCCTGAATGATCCATCAGAAAGGCCCGGCCCTGTTTTGCCATAGGGAGTTGTTTGAATAATTCGTTTATTATTTTCAAGTTCTCCGGATTGACGGTCTTCGGCGTTATCTGCATATGGTCGTCCAACTGCAGATTGATGTTCTCCGCGATTTCCTGAAGGAGACGACCGGCGAGCTTGTTCGCATCAGTTTCGGCGTTGCGCAAGACAAAAAAGGCTGTGGAACCGATCATCAGCAGCACCAGAAAAACGAATGGAAAGACAATGAGCATACGAATGGGTATGCCACGAACCACCTCACTTGAATCCGCATCGGTCTCATCTTTGCCGCTTTCCCAGACCCACTCTTTTTTTCCCAATACACGTTCCTTAACATGGTTGGGGATCTCAGCCCAGAACAGGCCAAACCTGCGGGCCAGGGGAAGGGCCACCAGCATGGCAAATGGTGCCAGGAGCCAGGTAACGGAGGTGGTGAAAAATAAGGCCGGGGTTATATTCCCGAACGAAATAGCCGATGTAAACTGGGGAGAACAGATATATCCCCACAATTGGGGTTCGATGCTCATGAATATTACAACGAAAAAGAGGTACCAGCCCCAGGTTCTGGCTTTTCTGAAATCGGGATCCCTGCCGATGAACTGGTAGGCCACCCAAAAGCAGGAGGGGTTGATAAAATAGCCAAAGATCCAGTCCCACAGGTACGCCGGCGGTACCCCTTCAATGAGGTCCGCAATCCCGTATGCGAAGGGAACGATAATAAGGGCGGGATAGCCAAACAGAAGGACACAGAGAAAAACAGATACATCCTTCAATGATTCAAAAGTCTGTGCACCAGGAACCAGGACAATAAATGACCCCATATAGCCGGTGCCGATGATCAGAAGAAATGTTAAAAGCATACTTTGTATTGCTTTTGAATCCCAGGTCTGCCGTTCCAGACCCACCCCCCAGCGCCCTCCCGGTCTGAATGTAATCCTGCCGAATGCGCAGATCATGAGAATGAAACCGAGGATGTAACCAAACCTCCCCCATATCTCAAGGAGGGGAAGTGGAATCTCGGAGAAAAAGGCTTCTATCAATTGGATGACTGTACCCATGGCCGACTTCCTGCAAAGATTCTGTATCCGGATGGATTCGGATCAGAAGTTAATGTTTGCTGCCAAAGCGAGTTGCCTTATGGCCTGCACTTTAAGGGAAGGTTGTTGATCTTGATAACCGCTGAAAACAATCACCTTAAGGTTTAAAAAATTTCATGATTTCCTCCTTGAAATAGTCAATGGTCAAGCCGACTTCGCCAAAGTGGCGCAAGCTACGACGGTTGAATCTTCAATTCCAACTCCTTAATCCTGTCTCTGAGCTCCTTGATCCTGAACTCCCGCCCCACAAAAAGGTCATTCATACGTTCCAGTTCGGCGTTTTTCTCTTCCAGTTCGGTTGTTCGCTCTTTGACCCGTTCCTCCAGGTGCTTTTGATGCTTTTCTAATTCTGCTTCCGCCTGCTTGAGTTTGGTGATGTTATGCAAAGTGACAAACACCTGATAGGGCTTGTTCTCTCCCGCCTTGAATTGAGGAATGGCATTGATGCTCAACCACGTGTAGTCTTTTTTGAGGGGGTTGAAGACTCCTGCGATCACGTCGTGTACAGGCTTCCCGGTCCGCAAGGCTTCCATCGAAGGATGTTGGTCACCTGGGAAATCTGAGCCATCTTCGCGAACTATCTTCCATTTCGGATCCATTGAGGTTCTGCCCATGAACTGGTCACGCGTCAACCCGAACATCTCAAGGGCAGCTGGATTGCTGTCAACCAGCACACCGTCGGCCTGTTGATAGAAGGCTCCCTGCATCATGTTTTCGAAAAGCGATCGGTACTTTTGTTCACTTTTCCTCAGCGTCTGCTCACCCTGCTTTCGCTCATTGATTTCATTTTTTAATTGCTTATTAGCTCTTTCGAGTTCGGTTGTCTGGTTTCTAAACTCTTCTGCCAAATGTTGTTGATACCCCTGAATCGTAAGATGCGTGGCAACACGTACCAGAACTTCTTTATATCGGAACGGTTTGGTGATGTAGTCCACACCGCCTGCTTCAAACCCCTTTACGATGTCTGTTAAATCGTTCAGGGCACTGATATAAATAACGGCAATATCACGGGTGTGCTCATCCGCCTTCAACTTCCGGCAAACCTCATAGCCGTCCATGCCGGGCATTTTCACATCAAGGAGAATTAGCTCCGGGGGGAGTGTGTCAACGATCATTAATGCCGTCTGACCATTTGGCGCGGCTCGGACTGAATAGCCTTCTTTAGTCAACATGGTCTCCAGCGTTTTAATGTTCTCCAGGTTATCATCAACCACGAGAATGTTACCTTTGGAACCACTCGTTTTTCTTATATCCATTATCCTTGCCCCTGCTCATGTTGTTTGCTCTCAAGTGCCTGGGAGGCCAGTTTCACAAGTTTGTCGTAATGATATTCCCTCACCAGTGTCTTCAAGGCCTCCGCCAGCCGGGCGTTTTCCGGGACAATCCGGTCGACAAATTCCATGCACAATTCTTGCTGGCCCCCCATGGCTGCCTGTTGCAGCCCGGTAAGCAGGTTGTGGGGAAGCCCTACCATATCTGCGGATGTTAATACGAACCCTGCGGCCGGGGTCGGTTCAATTTCTTCGGCGCTTTCGGCATATCGATAGCGTACCCCGAGATGTTGGGCCATGGCCTCGAAAATCTCCGCTTCCCTGAAAGGCTTTCGGATGAAGTCATCGGAACCGGCTTCCATTACCTCGTTACGCTGCTCTTTGAATACACTGGCGGTCAGTGCCACGATAACGGTCTCCTTTCCCCCTTCCATGTTCTTTATGCTTCGGGTGGCCGTAAGTCCGTCCATGACAGGCATGCGCCGGTCCATCCAGATATAATGCGGTTTCCATTCCTTGAATACGGTGATCGCTTCCTCCCCGTTCAAAGCTTCACGCACATCAAAGCCAACCGGTTCAAGGAGTTTCTTGAGCAACAGCCTGTTTTCCAGCTGATCTTCAACGATGAGAATGCGATAATCCGGCTGACCCGGCGCCAGCCCCATAACGGGACCGTGGGAGGGTTTTTCATTCTCCATCTTTTCAACCGATACGGTTTTCGCCAGGATCTCGATACGAAACAATGACCCTTTTCCGGGTTCACTTTCCACGGAAATCCCCCCGCCCATCAACTCGGCATACTGGCGGGTAATGGCCAGACCCAATCCGGTTCCCTTAACGTCAACACGTTGTAGCGCCTGCTCAAAGGGATTGAAAATCCTGTCCTGGTCCTCTTTGGAGATACCGATGCCGGTGTCTTTCACTTCACAGATCAGACGGACATGGTCTTTCTTGACTTCCGGCTTTGCATCCAGCCGGATTGTGATACCGCCCGTCTCCGTATACTGGATTGCATTGCTGATAAGATTAATCAGTATCTGGCGCACCTTGGCGGAATCGGCATGAATGTAACGGGGAAAATCGGAAGATTGATCCAGGGTCAACCGGAGGTTTTTCACTTCGGCGCGGTTGCGCATCATATGGATGGCGCTTCGGACAAGCTCGCCCAGATCAAAGGTTTCCCATTCAAGGGAGATGTAACCGGCTTCGATTCTTGCGATATCAATCACGTCATCAATCAGGGTTAATAAATGTTCAGCGCTGCGTATGATGATATCCAGGTCTTCCCGGTGCGAGGAAGTGTCTTCTGGATTTTTACGTATAATCTGGGTAAAACCGAGGATGGCATTGAGCGGCGTTCGAAGTTCATGGCTCATGTTGGCCAGGAAAATGCTTTTGGCGCGATTGGCGGCTTCGGCGGCATCTTTGGCATTTGCCAGTGCCTCTGTCCTGGCTGTAACCTTGAGTTCCAGGTCCTTTTTGCTCTCCTCCAGTTCAGAGTAAGTGGTTCGAAGGCGGTCTCCCATATCCACGAAGGAGCGAGCCAGGAGGCCGGTTTCATCCGGGCTCGCGCCCAGTTCACCCGCCTTTTTGACAAAGGCATCCGCTCGATCCAACCATTGACCGCGGCCAATTTCAAAATCTCTTATGGTCTGGGTGAGATGGCCGAGCGGGTAAACCAGGTTACGCTTGAGGACGAACAAAATGACAAAGAGCATGACCACCAGAGAGCCAAGACCCGACAGAAGGGTGAACCCCGCGTTCCGTAACGCCTTATCCCGCAGGAGCGACTTGGGATAGATTGTAATGAAATACCAATCGGGGCCCTCGATCCGGGTGACGGCCAGGAATTCATTGTCCTTATGGTTATCGATGACGGCGGGAAAGATCTTCGCGGCCCGGGCCCGTTCATAGATACGCAGAAGGTGCTCGTCGGCCGCGCTCTGTGCGGTGAGTTTGCCCTTTCCGGCGATGATCTCTTTCTTCATGTGGGGGTGCGCAATGATCCTGCCGTCGGTTTGCAGCAGTATGTTGTAAGTGCCGGACAGGGTCTCGTTGATGGTTCGCTCCACTAGATCATCGAGCAAGAGATCCGTGCCGACCAGACCGACCTGTTTCCCGTCGATGTCAAGGGGGGTTACATTGGAAACCATCCAGTTCCCATTTCGTTCATCGAATAAAACACCGGACCAGATGGGTCCGCGTTGTGGATTTTTCTCCTTTGTCGTGATCACCACCCATTCTTCCTCAGTCCACTCGACCTGGTCATCCATCATGAGCCCCCAGGGTGTTCCGGGCCAGCGGGACACACTTGTTTTCTCGAGGCTGGAGAAATAGAGATCATCAAAGGGTTTTCGCCAGGCGGGTCCATATTGATTGACCATGTCATAGCCGATGGCAAGCGCTTTTATGACTTCCGGTGTGGCTTCGGTCCTGGCACCGATCATCATGGTGGCCCAGACATCCCGGCGGCCCAACGGCATGTCTTTTCCATAATGGAGCTCAGGTTTCGATCGGTAGGTGCCATCTTCAGGGCGTTTTACCATATGTTCCTCGAACCACTCACCGGGGTCTTTGTCGCCCATCCGTTTGTAGCGCTCTTCGTACTCCTTCTGGAAACGAAGCTGGTAAGCATCAGACTCGAGGAACAGGGCGCTTTCCCTCAACCCGCGTTCACGGCTGTATTTCATGAGTTGTTCGCGGACAAGCGCTTCGGTCGAAGCCATTGAATAGAAGTAGTTGGCAACACTCACAAGGATCGTGACGATGACGATGAGGACAGCCAGACGCTGGGACACGGCCCGCGCAATGGGGCGTTTCACATCTAAGGACGAGTCTTCTGATTTTTTTGTCCGTTTTTCGGCCATAAAACCTCCAAATGAACCAAAAAAAAGACTCATACACGTTCGAATTTTTTTCGTTGTGTATGAGTCATTATTAAACCCATAGGACTGTCTCCAGTTAAATGAGGCACCAAGCACAGAGGAAGAGAAAAATTTTTTGAATGAAGACCTTTTTCCCCTAAATTATTTTTCCCTGAGTATTCATTTTTACTTTCACAATAGTCAATCCCGCGCATCGCGGGATCAACCGTCAAGCCGACTTCGCCAACGTGGCGTAAGCTACGACGGCTGAAACATCAATCCAAAGCCTCCCGAACCGTCTCTGCGATAGTTCGTCTGAGGATAGGCTTCATGACAAATGCCTTGACGCCCATCTCCTTCGCCTTCTCTTTTGAGACCGTTTTGCTGTGCCCGGTGCACAGGATAATCGGCATATCAGGCCTGATTTTCAGAAGTTCCCGGACCAGCTTGTCTCCCGTCATGTGGGGCATGGTCATGTCGGTAATCACCAGGTCAAATCTATCCGGTTCCGCCCGGAACAGCGCTAAGGCTTCGATGCTGCTTTGCCGGGTAACCACTTCGTATCCTAACCGCCCTAGCATCTGACGCCCAAGTTCTATGAGGATCTGCTCATCATCAACGAATAGAATACGCTCGCTTCCGGTGGGGAGAGGGCCTTCAGCCTCCTTTTCCTCCCTTTCCTTCTCTTGGATGTGGGGTAGATACACATGAAAGGTGGTTCCTGGGTCCGGCTGGCTGGAAACAGTGATTGTGCCCCCATGAACTTTGATAATGCCCATGGCTACGGACAACCCCAATCCTGTCCCCTCACCCGTATCTTTGGTGGTGAAGTAGGGGTCAAAGATCCGCTCCCTTACATCAGGATTCATGCCGTGTCCCGTGTCACTGACCGTCAGTCTAAGATAAGACCCTGCACCCATATCCAAATGCCTCGCTCCCTGAATTTCTTCTAATTTCACATTGGCAAGTTCAACCGTTAAAACACCCCCATCTTTCTGCATGGCATGCCCGGCATTGGTACAGAGATTCATGATCACCTGATGCATCTGGGTGGGGTCCGCGTTAACAATACCGGTTTCCTTGAGCAGGTTTTCCCGGATTTCAATGGTTGAGGGCAGCGTGGCCTTTAGTAGTCTCAGAACCTCATTGACAATATCTCTGATCTGTATGGGCCGCTGTTCTTTTTTGTGCTGGTGGCTTACGGTCAGGATCTGCTTAACCAGATCTGCTGCCCGACTGCTTGATTTTATCACCTGGTCCAGATCAGAAATGATGTCACTGTTTTCAGGCAATTTCATCCTTGCCAGTTCCGCATAGCCCAAAATGCCGCCAAGGATATTGTTGAAGTCATGGGCAATGCCACCTGCCAGGGTGCCGATGGCCTCCATTTTCTGGGCCTGCTGGAGCTGGGATTGAAGGGCTTCATTTTCTTCTCTGATTCTCTTATTTTCCAGCGCCCCCTTCACGGATGCACCCAGATGCCCCAGATGTTCTTTGATCACGTAGTCGGCCGCGCCCGCTTTCATACACGCCACGGCTGTCTCTTCGTTCATTGACCCTGTGACGATGATGAGCGGGATGGACGGGAAATGCTCTTTTACCAATTGGAGGGCTTCCATGCCGTTGAAGCGGGGCATCATGTAGTCAGAGAGGACAATGTCCGGTGAAAAATCTTCAAGTTCCTTCAAAAAGGCGTCTTTCTGGTCAACCCGTCTTGATGTATACACAATTCCGGCCTTCTGCAGTTCCCGTTCTACCAGTTCGGCATCTCTGGGAACATCTTCCAGAATCAAAATGCGCAGCTCTTTATCCATGAATTCCTCCTTAGTGCCCATCCACAAATGGCCAATTTGCCCGATTTCGGTGTCAAGCTCAAATTGTAATCCTCAAAATACTACAATGTATTCTTGCGGTTACAATTTGCGCCTTCCTTGAACTCGAACAAACTTTCTCATTTGTGGACGGACACTCCTTAACAATTCCAGATCAATTCTGTTTTCAATCCCATCAATCAAGAATCTGAAATCAAAGGGTTTCATTCAGCAAAACCCAGTAAAGTCCCAACTCGCTGATCGCATCAGTGAACTCATCAAAATCCACAGGTTTGACGATGTAGCTGTTAACGCCCAGCTTGTAACTTTCAACCACATCCTTTTCTTCCCGCGATGAAGTGAGCACCACCACCGGGATCGTTGCGGTCCTTTGATCCGATTTGATCCTGCGCAACACCTCCAAACCATCCACCTTGGGAAGTTTCAGGTCAAGGAGTATGACTTTTGGATGATCATTCATATCGCGCACAGCGTAATCGCCGGTACAGAACATGTAGTCCAATGCCTCAGCCCCATCCTCAAGTACCTGTACATTGTTGGCAAGGTTTTGCTTTTTTAGCGCCCGCAGCGCAAGCTCCACATCGCGCGGGTTGTCTTCTATCAGGATGATCTCCATTACTTTTCCGTTGGGCATTTTCTTGGGCTCCAGTTTAAAGTTTAAAGTTTAAAGTTTAAAGTTTGAAGTTTGGGGTTTATTTGTATTTCGTTCCCTTTATTTTGGATTTTCGGAGGTAATTCATCAATCCGGCAAGCATTCGACTGGTTTCAGTGGTCAAGCTAAATAGATGTTCAAATGCTTCGTCTTGGAGATAGCCCTGGTCCCGTGCCACATATAGTTGGCATCGAACTTCACCACATGAGCCCTTTGCCACTGAAAGAAATTGCGAAAATTCTTTTGTTCCACCACGTTCAAAACCTTCAGCGATGTTTGACATGATCGAAACAGCAGCTCTTCTGATTTGGTCTCGAAGCCCAAAGTCTTTGGAAAAGGGCCTCAGGTTTGAAACATCGTAAATCTGCCGTGTAAGCTCACGGGCTTTTTTCCAAGCCTCGATCTCTTCAAAAGCCTTGAATGTACCCATCTGTCCCCCTTAACACAACTTTAAACCTGAAACTTGAAACCTTAAACTTCAAACAATTGGTAATGTAAAGAAAAACGTCGCCCCTTCACCCTCTTTTGCCTCAGCCCAGACCCGCCCGTCATGACGATGAATAATCCGCTGGACAAGTGCAAGTCCGATGCCGGTACCTTCAAATTCCGCTGCACTGTGCAGCCGCTGAAACACGCGAAACAGCTTGTCCGAGTACGCCATGTCAAAGCCAACCCCACGGTCCTTAATCGAGTAGATGATCTCTTCTCCTTCGGTCTTACCGCCAAGTTCAATGACAGCGGTTTCTCCGGGTTTTGTGAATTTGATGGCGTTTGACAGCAGGTTCAAGAAAACTTCCCGGATCAGACCCGGATCCCCGTAAGCATGCGGAAGCTTGTGGATGTTCAACCGGGCAGTCTGTTCGGTGTCCGCGACCGTGAGCTTTTCGAATACGTCTTCCGCCAGTTGGGACATGTCCATATCCGACATGGTCATGGCCTTACGGCCTAAGCGGGAAAAGGCAAGAAGATCGTCAATGAGCTGTCCCATTTCCCGCGCACTATCCTGAATGACCTTTAACTGATGTTTTCCGCCATCGTCCAGCTTGTCCCAGTAATCTTCCACCACCATCCGGGCAAAACCGTCAATGGCCCGCAGCGGTGCCCGAAGGTCATGCGAAACAGAGTAGCTGAAACTTTCCAGCTCTTTGTTGGCATATTTTAACCGGCTGGTCGTGATCTTGAGCGTATGGTTACTGACCTGAAGATCCTCTAAGATATTCACAACGGCGGCGTTGAGTTTTTCCACTTCTGAAACGCGTTTTTCCAGTTCGGCCGTACGTTCAGTGACCCGGCGCTCAAGTTCTATATTCAGCCTGCGGATCTTTTCTTCCGCCTCCCTCTGTTCGGTGACATCCTGCCCTGAACTGAGGGTGCCGGTGACGGTGCCATCTTCATCCTTTAAAAAGGTGTTGTGCCAGAAGATAAGCCTCCGATTACCTCTCTTGGTGATGATTTCATTTTGAAAGTACTCAACCTGGTCAGTCTCTCCGGAAATCAATTTGCTATGAACAGCAAGGGCTTCTTCTTTCTGTTCTGATGGCAGGAAATTGTCAAACCAGTTCTTTCCAATGATTTCCGTTTCTCCATAACCCATAACATCACATCCGCGTCTGTTGATCAATACGGTCTTTCCCGACGCATCAAACCCCACAATCATGGCCTCCGAAACTGAGAGATACCTCTCGGTCATATCTCTTGACGCGTTAAGTTCCTCAGTTCTTTTTACCACCCGTTGCTCTAAATGGAGATTGGCGTCTCGAAGCTTCTCACGGGTGTGGGCCAGAGACCCCCGCATTGCATTAAATGTGCGTGTGAGGTCACCCAACTCATCATCGGTCATTACCGGAATGTCGTGGTCCAGCCTCCCTTCTGCAAATTCTTGTGCCGCCGTGGAGAGTGCGGAAACCGGCTCTGTCAGCCCCCTGGCGCGCGCCCGGGATATGAAAAAAGCGGTGAAAAGCATAACAGCGATAAGGCTGATCATGATCACTATTGCGATCTGACCCGCCCTTGCTGCCGCTGCGGATTCCTTGTGCATGATTTCGACGCAACGAGAGGAGAGCGCCGTTGTGATATGGATGACCATGTCAGAAATGGGCACTGTTTCCGTTGCCATGAGGTACTGCGCCATGTTCCATTTGTCAGACTTCCTTTGATGGATTACCTTGTCTGCCAGCTCTTTGAAGATTAGGGATTCCCGTTCAAACAGTCTAAACAAATTATTTTGTTGGGGTGAATGGTAGGTGCCCTGTATGTTTGCGTCAGCAACGGCGTTGCGCGCCAATCGTAAATTGTCCCGGAACTGATTTTCCTGATGGAAACTGCCTTCACCAATGATTTTTTCTAACACCAGGCGGGCCACCGAAAAATGTCGCTGTGCATCCAGAAGTCTGATAAGTTCCTCTTCTTGGAGTAATTCTTCCTCCATCTTTGCTTCTTGAACTGTTGAGGCTAAGATCGCATCAAGGGCGACCGCTACAGGTTCAGCCTCAAACAGATAAGCAACTCTCGCCGGTTCATTTCCCGGTGTTTGCGCAACACTCTTTACCCACCACTGAGATTCTTCCAATTCAGTGAGCTGTGGCAGGAGTTGATTTAACACATCCTCTATTCCATACCGCTTGAGAGCGTCCCGGCGGCCTGTCAAAGACTTCACGGCCGGTTTGATTTCGTTCTTCCAGGCGCTTTTCCATTCCCCCAGGAACCCTTCGTTATTCAAACTGACCCAGCCACGAAGGCCGGCAAGGGAATGCTGAACCCCGGTTAATACTTCCGATGAGGCTTGGGCTACGGGCTTCACCTCCTCAACCAGGACAACGATCTTTGAGCGGAGGTAGAGGGTGAAAGCCAATGCTATCAAAAGCATGACAAGGCCGATTGAGGCCAACAGGAGATGGGATTTAAGAAGTTTAAAGGCAAATCCCTTGCGCCCCCCCCTCATCTCCTCGTTGGAATCGATTCTTTTCATGCCCCGTCCCGTTTCAAATTTCATCTGCCACTGAGCGCGGTTGCTTTCATAAAACGTGCAAGTTGCTTCAACTGTTTTTCGAGAATCCCGGCCTGTTGATACACGTCTGACGGATATTTCCGGCCGAGATAGAAGACCTCCCTTGGCATTTTAGCAAGACCCAATTCCTTGTGAAGAAAATCAAGGCGTGCCACAATCAAAGTGGCCATATCAAAAACATCGCTGGATGTTATGCTTTTTTCATCAATCCGGGTTGAATCAATAACAAGCATCTCAAGACCCGCCATCTTGTATATGCGGGAGATAATCTCTAAACAGTCCAGAAGCCGGAAATAGACATGGAACGGGCTCTTTTCTTTTTCGAAGGCGGGGGCTTCCGGAATGCGTATTGCGCCGGGATATTGCGCGAGCTGGCGTGAGGCATAGCCGATGGCCAGGGTCAATTCCATGTATACGTCACTCGGGGAGAAGCGCCGTTCCAGGAGTTCGTTGATCTGCCGGTTTATGGCAAGGACGGCCCTGAACACATGGGAAGGCGTCTTGGGGGTGTCAGATGCCGGTTTCATATGAGCACTTTCAGGCGTTTTCAGTTCAGCAAGCACTTTGTGCATGGACCGGTGTGCCCCATTTACAAGGATCAGGACATTGGCCGGAAGAATCAACCGCCCGGGCAAAGGAGGCGCCTGTTCCTGCTGTCGAGCGATTTCAAAAGAGAGCCGGTTGGCCTTCTGAAACAGTGTTTTTGCCTGATAATAAACGTCATGTGGTGCGGCTTTGTGGATTTGGATATTCAGCGGTGTTGCCTTCGGTGCCCCCATGTGCAGCCTCAGGTTCTCCAGGTCTCTGTTCATCCGCTGAACCGCAAAAAAGACATCCGAGGGTGTGGCTTTCGGTGTCGCTCCGGGCGAATCGGTGGGTCCCGCACCCTGTGCAGGGTTGACCATAAAGAAAAAGAAAAGCAATAAGAGCTTGTAAAACCTATTTATCTTCATTTTCGCCTCCGAAGGTGATGCGTGAATCGTGAATCGTGAGCATGGGCAGACTCCAACAGTTCATTGAAAGATGAACAATCGAATATCGAACAACCGAGTCCCGAATTACGAATTTTTACCTTTGTTTTGTTTCGCGGTTTTCACACTTGCCACAAAAATTGAAATTAATTGATTACTTTCATCAATCAATGGCTCAAGTTTTGATGCCGGTTTTATCAGATTAGCCTTTCCTGCAATAAGCAGCCATATCTTTGTTTCACGGAGTTCTTTCAACGATATTTTCATTTTATGAATAAAATCGGCACGAGATTCCGCGTCCTGGGCTTCGCCATAATTGGGAGCCGGAGCAGTACCACATCTTATAAGTTGTCCGGCGATGTGATTTCCTGCTTTTGTTTTGGGGAGTGATTCTGCCACATAAATAATTCTGACGGCAAAATCAATGAGACGATCCTCAAGGTTAAATTCTTTCTTTTCCTTCGTCACTCGTCACTCCTTGATCGTCATTCGATTATTATTACACTGGCAACTTAGGGCCTCGGAAAAAAATAAATACACAATCTGGTCTTGTCCTTTGGCCCGTCTACTGCGTTGTATCCACCGGCACATATCCACAAATATGCACAGGCGGATACGCCTTGTATACGAACCAAAATACGGCGCCATCCTGCGCATTTATTTCTTGCCGAGACCCTTAAATGCCATTTTTCAGAAAGAACTTTCAGAACACAGCAAAAGTACCCAATGCCCAGTACCCCATTACTCCATCATTCCTTCATGTCACCCACAACCTCCAAAGCTACCCCATCCGTATCTTTTGTGCCCAGTATTTTTGTCTTTAACGTAACAACTTCATTGATCTTATAGACCGTTTTGTCAGCTTTGATACTGGCTTTCCGATTATTCCCCATATCAAGAACAAATGCATCGCCTAACAGGTGCCATCCATCACCGTAATAAACATTTTGAACGGGTTTGCTCAAGACCCTTCCCGTAACGGTCAACCTTTTATCCATAAGGTTTTTGTTGATAAAATCGTGAATTTTTCTCTTATCGTAATTCAATTGATCAAATGCTTTGTAGAGCGTATTTAAATCATTTGTTTCCATTGCTCTTGCAAGAATACTTTTTGGAATGTTTATTTGAGATTTATTGAAAACAACTTCTCTGATAGGATCATAACTGACGTCAGAGAGGGTCTCAAAACCGGTATATGGAAAATGCGCTGTCAACAGCGCTTTTGGAATGTTTACAAAGGCATCCGTGATAGCGAGAGAAATTTTCTTGCCCACATGATGATTTGCCACCAGTGGCAAATTAACGATTGGGCCAATCTTTGCGATGGTATTGAAAATCTTTCCATGTTTCATTTCGGCACTCCGCAAGCCAGTATCAAAGGTAGCGCCCGCATCAATTCTTTTTGCAGAAATCAAATCCGTTACATCTTCATGATTTCCTGCAAATATGACACTGCTGAAATATTTCACCGGATCGATTCCTCTTTTCGCAAAAAAGACCATTGGAAACCGATAACCTGATGTTGACTGTTCGTTGGTAAATGCAAATGATCTATGCTCCATCTCGGATAGTTTTGAAATTCCCGAGTCTTTATGAACAATGATACGCGAATAATAATAAGACCGCTTTTCTCCAAATTGGGTCACCTGAGCGGTGGCAAGATATTTTAATTCCGGATATCTTTTTTTGAGATGAACATACATGGCAGGGCCTATTAACGCAAATTGTACCTCATTGTTTACTAATTTATCCATCATGTCATCGTAAGAATCAGGGATCGTTAATTTGACCGGTTTTCCCAGATACTCCGATAAATAGTCCACAAAAGGACCGAAGCCTTCATTTATTGTTTTCTCATCATAGACAGACAGAATACCAAAATGATACACGCCATCCTGTGCCTGCACCGGGCAGGCCATAAAGAAAAACAAAACCAATAACAGCTTGTAAACCCTATTCATTTTCGCCTCCGTAGTAAAACGTGATGCGTGATGCGTGAGCATGGGTAGACGCCAACGCTCAATTGAAAGATGAACAATCGAATATCGAATAACCGAGTCCCGAATTACGAAGTTTTACTTTTATTTTGTTTCAATGAGACGATCCTCAAGGTTAAATTCCTTCTTTTCCTTCGTCATTCGATCATTATACAGGCAACCTAAATTTCCATTTTGCAGAAAGAACTTTCAGGACACGGCAATAGTACCCACTACCTAACCTTCACGAATCGGATCATCCGCCACCGGCATCATGCCCGCCTCTTCCAATTGCGCACGCAACTTCTTGATCGCCTTCTTCAGCCCCACCATGCGAATCTCCCGATCCGACATGAGATTAACGGTCTTCTGCAATTGAGCAGTACGCTCCTTGACCGTTTCTTCCAGACTCTCACGATTCTTTTCTAATTCCGCTGTTCGTTCCTTTACCATGGATTCAAGATGTTCCTGGTAGTTTCGCAATTCCTTTTCGGTTTGTTTGCGTTCAAGTGCAAGTTCCACGGTGGCCGGAAGGGTTTTGAGGTAATTACCATCAGGATCTTTGATGAGATAATCGTAGGCCCCGGACTTCATGGCTTTTACCGCAACCTTTTCGTTCCCTGTTCCGGTGACCATAATAAGCGGCGCGCCTTGTGTCTGATCAAAGATATCAAATGCCGTCCCATCACCTAACATGTAATCTGAAACCACAACATCGTACACCTGTGATCTTAGAGCTTCTTTCGCCTCGGATATTGAGCTGGCCACCATATAGTCGTAAGGCAGATCCTCGCTTTTGGCAAACCGCTCAAAGGCCATCTGGTCGATTTTGTCATCCTCAACAAGGAGGAGCCTGATCTTTTTTCCCTCCATCATTTTCTCCTCGCGTTTCACGCCTCACCAATGGGATCATCCGCCACGGGCGTCATACCCGCCCCTTCCAATTGCGCGCGCAACTTCTTGATCGCCTTTTTCAGCTCGGCCATGCGAATCTCACGACCGGACATGGCGTTGACAATACTTCGCAACTCGGCAGTGCGATCATGGACTCTCTCTTCCAGTTGCTCATGGTGCTGCTTCAGTGCTTCCTCGGCCCGCTTTCTCTTGGTTATGTCCTCTCCGGAACTCAAATGGCCGACGATCTTTCCCTGATCGTCCTTTAACACGGTATTGTGCCATGCCATCAGCCTTTCCTCTCCTTGGCGGGTCAAAACCGGGTTTTCATAGTATTCGGCACCGTCGATTTCACCGGAAAGGAGTTTTTTAGAAACCGGTATCATTTCCTCCCGTAAACGCTCTGGCAGAAAGTTCTCGAACCAGTTCTTTCCAAGAATCTCCTCTTCATCATACCCTAAAAGTTCACAACCCTTTTCATTGACAAGAATCACTTCTCCGCCGGTGTTGATGGCAATGAACATAACGGGGGAAAGATCCAGATATGTCTGGGCCCGGTCTCTTTCTTCTTTCAGTGCCGTCTCCGCCTGTCTGTGCTCAATGATCATTCTGAGTCGATCGGCAATTTCATCGATCAGGCGCCGTTCCTCTTTAGAAAAAGGCCCTTCATAAATCTCAGGTTTTTCCTCCAGATAAATGACCTCCAAAGTCCCTATTTGTTCTTTATGTACAAAGATGCCACTTGATTGTTTCCAGCTTGTTTCTTTGAAGTTTTCTGTTTGGTATTCTTTATCTGCCACAACAATTTGAGCGCATGTTATTTCCGGATACTGCCAGGCAGGCGGAATTATCTCAACAACTTCCTGAAAGATTTCATTTAACGAAAATCCTGGGTTTTCAACAAGTTTGGAGACGTAATAAAGGCAGTTCAGTTCCTTGACCCGTTCGTCGAGGTCATAGGTCTGTTTCACCAGGGCCTTTTCGGTTGATACCCAGCGCCTCCCGACCCATTGGGTAAACAGAGCACCGATGGTACCAACGACCAAGATGATAAACGACACAAGGATTGTAATTCTCCATACCGCCGGGCGAATCTCTGAGAGAACCGTCTCCCTGCTAAGGGCCAATCCCAGGCCCCATCCCGACTGCAACTGAACAAAGCTGGTCAGATAGTGCTTCCCATCCACGGGATCTACACAATCTTCAATCATCACTTTTGAACCATCATGTGGGCTTTTATGGAGAAATTTCGAAACGAGTGCGTGCTCAATATAACTGTTGCGGATTTCTTTTTGAAGCAGTTTAGTGTCGGTATGGGCGATTAGACGCCCTTTCTTATCCACGATAAAGCCAAGATCAAAGGTGCCGATCTCCTTCTTGTCAACGAGCTTTGAAAGGTTGGTGAGATAAAAGCCACCGCCAATAACCGCTGTGATATCTCCGGCTTTGTCCAGAACAGGGACAGCTATAACCAGCACCGGATTCCCGGCGGCGCTCATAAAACTATCGCTGACAACCGGCCTTTTCGTTCGAACGGCTTCTCTAAAGTAGGCCCTGTCTCTGAAATTACGTCTCTTTACTTTGCGTTGGGTCTTGAATGGATGGACAAGGTAAAGGTCTCCATTTGGCCTCAGGATAATAAGCGATGAGAATTTTTCACCCAGCGCCATGAGGTCCCGGAAAATTTGGCGTTTTTCAACTTCGATGTTTTCGGGGACGCCTCCTAAAGAAGGATCAATCTGATCAATATGAAATAGCTTTGAAAACACAGCCATTTTTGATACGAATTCAAGATCCCTTTGCGCCTCTTGAATTTCATGGTCGCACTGCGGGGCAAATTCAAGGGTTACGAATTCCTGCCTTTTCTTCCAATTATCCATGGTTGTTTTTTCAACAACATATCTTAATGTGGTGCCCACCAGTAAGATGGAAAACAGGGTCGTCAGGATAAAAGTCAGAATAATTCGTCTATGAATTCTAAGAGATGTCGATTGGGGCCATGTGGTTGTCATTTTTTCCCTCTCCTCAGTCACCTTAATGGAACAATCAGGAATCGAAAAAATACACATGTCTGCTAATCTGTTTCTTGTAGATTTGGTGCAAAATGGAATCAGAAAATCGGAGACGCGGGTCCTTTCATGAAAGAATTTTCTCAAATCCTTTGAAAATAGTCAATAATTCAAATACCGAGGCCCTTACGTTGGTGATGACGTCACGGTATTCCTGAGGGAACGCCCTTCTTTCAATCGGGAGATGTTGTCAGCCACCCCGCGACCCAGGGCATCAAAAGACTGTTCGGTGACGCCGGCAGTGTGAGGTGTAATCACGATACGCTCATGGTTGAGGAGCGGGTGCGTCGGAGAGGGTGGCTCGCTGTTCAGCACATCCAGCCCGGCGCCGGCGATGAGGCCCCCGTTTACGGCGGCCAGCAGATCTTCCTCGTCCACGATGGGCCCGCGGCTGATGTTGATGAGATAGGCGCTCGTTTTCATGCGTTCGAAAACAGAACGGTTGAGGCTCCCCCGGGTCTCGGGTGTGAGGGTAACGGCGGAGATTACAAAATCGGCCCGGGGCAGGAGGGAATCAAGCTTCTCCGGACCCGCCACCAGAGCAAGTCCCAGCTCCTGGGCCAGGCCTTTGGGGGAAGACATGTCGGTGGCCATGACCCTCATTCCCAAGGCCGTAAGACGTTTTGCCAGGGCCTTGCCTACGGCGCCAAGGCCGATGATGAGGGCGGTCCGATCGATGAGGGCCACGCCCCTGGGGCGCCCCCATTCCCCCCTGGTCAGGGTTTCCTGGGTCCTCTTGAACAGTCGGGCGCAGGCCATCATCAGAAACACCCCGCCTTCGGCCGTACATTCGGCGTGAACCGGCGCCTGGTTTCCGGGAACATTGGCCACCGGGATACCCCTGGCCGCTGCCGCACGGATGTCCACACCCTCCAGGCCCACACCGAACTGCTGGATCAGCTTCAGATCCGGGGCCGACGCGATGATCCGGGAGGTGACCCGGGTCATGGACGGAATCAGGACCTCGGCCCATGGGGCCTCTTTCTCCACCGCCGCCTGGCGGCAGGAGCGCACCTCATCCTGGGAAAGGAAACCCTGGAGGATCTCCATCATGGCCGGAAATATGT
>Ga0233431_1000304_pt1 | contig 113692 bp, 112 predicted proteins | sample SI_118_April2016_FD_179867 | JGI IMG/M metagenome (GOLD analysis project Ga0233431, IMG submission 179867) | Seawater microbial communities from Saanich Inlet, British Columbia, Canada - SI_118_April2016_200_MG | ecosystem: Environmental > Aquatic > Marine > Inlet | place: Canada: British... | reverse complement strand
TACCCGAAGCGCTTTTCAAAAAACATGGCTTAAATTCAGAGCTTCCGACCATTGTGTTTGTTGGTGGAATGGATGGGGCTCACTATTTCAAAGGAATTCCTATTTTACTTGAAGCTTTATTACTTTTGAAAAAAGAAGATATTGATTTACAAGTTGTGCTTGTTGGTGACGGAGAACTAAAAGAACAGTTTATGTTTAGGGCAAAAGGATATGGATTAAAGAATGTACGTTTTGTGGGTAAAGTGTCAGATGAGGAATTGCCTTATTATTATAGTATGGGAGATTTATTCGTTTTACCTTCTATAAATCGTGGAGAGGCATTTGGTATGGTTCTTCTAGAGGCTATGGCAAGTGGTGTTCCTGTGCTTGCAAGTAATCTACCAGGAGTAAGAACTGTTGCGGAAGATGGGGGATTAATATTTGGACCAGGTAATGCACACGAATTACGTGATGCAATTGCCGGGTATTTTTCAAAAGATACAGATCAATTTGAATGGAAACAAAATGCACGTGGTATTGTAGAAGAAAAATATGCATGGGAACGTATAGTTGAAAGATTAGATAGTGTATATAACGAGCTTGTGAGTAGGTGATTACTTTGGTATACTATCTAAGGTTCTCAAAGTTAGAAAGTTCATAAAGTTTGTAAAGTACTTTAAAAACTTTATGAACTTTAAAAACTTTTAACTTAATTTTATGGGCAAATTTAAAAAAGGTTTATTTTTGGGAGGGCTTCTTGGTGCGGGCATGATGTGGCTTAACACCACTAAAAAAGGAAAAGAAACACGTGATCAACTTCTTGATCATGCTGCTGACGTGTATTCGGAAGTAAAGGATAAGGCACTGGCTTCAGAGCAGTGGGACAAGATGACAAAGACTAAATATTACAAAGCTGTTGAGACTGTGGTAAATAAATATGCAGTTGAAAATGATTTAGTTGATGGTATGCGTGATATGATTGAAAAAGTGGTCAAAGCACAGTGGAAGAAATTAAAAAATAGTAAATAGTTTTAACAGTTAAGTGTTCTTAGTTCATAGTTTCTATAAATAAAAAAACCAGTGGTAATCCACTGGTTTTTTATATATGCACAATAAATTTATAAAATTTTAACCGTTCCGTTATCAGCATTAACTCTTATTTCTTGTACATTTTTCAAAATCTTTGTTGCATTTCCAGTTCCTACTATACATGGTTTGTTCATTTCACGACTGACAATTGCTGCATGGCTCAAGATTCCTCCTCGGTCTGTAATAATTGCAGCAGCTTGTTTCATTAGTGGAACATAGTCTGGACTTGTCACATCACAAACAAGAATTTCATCAGGATTTAGATTTGTTTCTGATATTTGCTCCGGAGAAATTATACGAACTTTTCCTGTTGTAACTCCTGGTGAACCAGTTTGGCCGGTGATACTATTTTGATTATTTTGTGAAGGTGTAATTTGTACATCTTTGTATAATTTTCCAAGTACACGATTGTAATCAATGAATTGCAACGGGATAGACGCATCTGAAACTGTTTCAAAATATCCTGTTATATAATTCTGAACACAGTCTGCTCCAAGTGTGTCATGTAACCTTTCTTGTTTTGTAGAATCGGGGACATAGAGATAGTCCATTATTTTTTGTAAATGCCCAAGAATATTTTCATTTTCTTCACTCAATTTCCAGGATGTGAAGTCAAAAGAAAATGTGATTGGCTTTTTCTCATGAAAACCTTGTGTAAGTTGATTGTGTCCACCAAACACAGCTTCACCAAAAATACCATTATTATTTATTACAAAAATAGTTGCCCACTCAGGGTTATCAGTAAAACTAAGAAAATGAAGTTCATAATTTTTTGGATCGATATCTTGTTCTTTGAACCATTCAACTGATTCATGTATTGTCCTTCCGACAGTTCGTAATTTTTGAGTATCTTTTGTCAGAGGTACAAGTCTCAGTCTACATTTTTTATCTTTTCTCTCATTGAATAGGATATTAAATCTATCTGTCTTATTCAAAATGTCATCTGAACTAAATATGTCTGGTTTATCATAAGGTAAGTCAATAATTTCATCAAGCTGCTTTAGTCTGGCTTGGCGCGCGTAGTCTTCCTCGCGTATAGCAGCTGCATCTTTGTGGTCGATTTGATCAAACCAGTCATGCATTGAAATTTGTTTTTTGTATAATTTTGAGAGATCCATAAAATTTGTTAATAAGATATATCAATTTTACCTTTTTGACTTATATAAATCAATCATTGCCCTGAAGTAGTTCAATATGGTAAAATATAAGCATTATAAGCCTTTTCAGGCCTTTTAAGCTTTTTCTATGAAATCTATTAAGTTATATTTTGAAGATGCTGTAAAGCAGGGAGCATCTGATCTTCATCTTGTAGGAGATGAAAAACCGTCTCTGCGTATTCAGGGAGAATTGCAAGAAATGGAGGATAAGGTTTTACCACCAAAAGAGCTTGAGACAGCAATACTTGGACTTATCTCAGCAGAACAAAAAAAGAAATTTCAAGAAAAATTAGAATTAGATTTTGGTCTTGAAATAAAAGGCATTCGTTTTCGTGTAAATTTACATCGACAAGAGGGTCATATAGGGCTTGCCGCTCGTATGATTCCTTCTGAAATTCCATCACCAGAAGAATTACGTTTTGAACCTGTCTTGAATGATTTTACCAATTTATTAGATGGACTTGTTTTGGTTGTTGGGCCGACTGGTCATGGTAAATCAACTACGCTTGCTAGTATGGTTGAAGAGATAAACAAGAAACGCAAAGCACATATTGTGACAATCGAGGATCCTATAGAATTTTTGTTTAAAGATAAAGAAAGTCTTGTGGAGCAGCGTGAAATAGGTACTGACACCCACTCATTTGACGAAGCCCTCAAGCATGTGTTGCGCCAAGACCCAGATGTTATTCTTGTGGGCGAGATGCGTGATCCAGAGACTATTGCAACAGCTCTTACTGCTGCTGAGACTGGTCATTTGGTATTTTCAACTCTACACACCTCCACAGCTGCAGAAGCCGTAGAACGCATTGTGGACGTATTTGAGGGGTCACGCCAAAAGCAAGTTTTGATACAATTAGGAGGCGTACTTAGAGGGATTGTTGCTCAGCAGCTTATGCCTTCTGTGCAGGGTTCACGAGTGGTTGCACGTGAAATTTTGGTTAATACTCCAGCTATATCAAATCTTATTAAAGAAAATAACATACCTCAAATCTATAGTGCTATTCAGACTGGAGCAAAAGAGGGAATGGTAACAATGGATAATTCAGTGAAGCAACTTTTGAAAGACGGTCTTATTGGTGAAGAAATGGCTGAAAAGAGGGTTGGAAAACAAAGACATATTTAAAAATAGCCAATAGCCAGTAGTTCACAGCCAGTCGGGAATAATTGAGAAAAAAATTATTGGCTATGAACTATTGGCTAAGAATTTTAATTTAATTATTCATAACGCGTTTCTATGAAGAAACTTATAGTTAGCCTCGCAATTGTCGTGGCTGTAGTAGCAGGGGGATGGTTTGTACTTAATAATATGCAAGGTGGGGGAGTTTCGCCAGAAGCTCTTTTGGAGAAAATGCAGGAGAATATGGCAGATGTTAATTCCGCAAAAATTAACATGCTGGTAAATTTAGAAGGTGAATTTGCAAGTGATTTAATTCCAATCGGAGATGTAGCTGGAATGCTTGGTGGAGGAGACACAGTCGCAGAAGCAAAGACTGGCAAACTTGTTTTTGAAATGAATGGTGCAATGGAAAGAAAAGAAGAGGATAAGAGCCCTATATCCACGTTAGATATAAAAGTAGATTATGAATCAGGTGAGAACGTTGGTTCTCTACAGGCAGCTATTCGTGCACTTGAAAAAGCTACTTATTTTAAACTTTCAGAAATAAATTTAGAAGTTCCAGAAGACATGAAAGTAATGGTTAATGCAGTCAAAGGAGCAGTGTCTGACAAGTGGATAAAAAATGAGAAAAAAGATGAGTCTGAGGATGTTGATATGGAAGATGGTTTAGAAAAAGAAATGACACCAGGAGAAGAAATAGAAAATATTTTGGAAGATACTCCATTATTCTTATTTGAAAAAGAAATATCTGGCGAGACTATTCACGGAACAAGGACAAGTCATATAAGTGCTAAATTTAATCCAGAGGCACTCAATGCAATCATGCTTGAAAATAAAGAATTTGCTGATGACGAAGCAAAAGCTAAAACAGAAAAAATGATTGAGCAGGTCGCTGGTCTTGATATTGGTTTGTGGATTGGAAAGAAGGACGCCCTTTTGTATAAACTTGATGTGCGTGGCCCTATTGTGAGTGAAGAAGAAGGTGTTGACGGAATGGTCAATGCATCTATGGAATTATATGATCACAATAAATCAGTAGAGGTGGAAGAGCCAGAAACTTTTTCTACTGTTGAAGAAGTTATGCAACAAGTTATGGGTGCTGTGCTATTTGGATCAATGGGAAATATGAATTTTGATGCTAGTGGTGAAGGAATGGAGCTTCCAGCGATGCCAGATTTTGATGAACTACCAATGGATAGTATGGAAGTCAACTTAGACTCTATCAATTTTGATAACTAAAATTTACGTGCAATGAGACACGTACGATCTTCAAACAAAGTCGAGCACCAAGGTGTTCAAGACTTTCGATTACGCGCGGTGGGCATATTGTTCACCGTTGCGTTTTTGATTGTTGGATTTAGACTCATTGTACTCATGGTGTTGCATCATGGGTTTTACACCGCACTTGCGTCTGGATCTCATGAAATATATGCACAACTTTTTCCTGAGCGAGGTTCAATATATCTTGAATCACAAGACACAGACGAGCGATTTCCTTTGGCTATTAATAGAGATTTATTTTTAATGTTTGCAGATACTCGTAAGATAGATAATGATGAAATGGCAGAAGACATTGCAGAAAAGCTTGCAGAAATATTTGAGTATGATGATGATAAAAAATTTGAAATATTTTTGCAACTCAAGAAGCCCGATGACCCATATGAACCACTTGAAAAGAAAGTTGAAGAATCAATTGTAGAAAAAATAAGGGATTTAGAACTTCCAGGAATTCTCTTTACTCGTAGGTCACATAGATTTTACCCAGAAGGGAATTTAGCGGCTCAAATAGTTGGCTTTCTTGGTAAGGATACAGAGGGAAATGATATAGGAAGTTATGGACTCGAAGGTTATTGGAATAAGGATCTCTCTGGGTCCGGTGGTTTTTTAGAAGGAACACGTAGTGCAAAGGGTAGTTGGATCCCTTTAGCAGGACGACTTTTTGAGCCTGCACAAGATGGCGTAGATCTAACACTTACAATTGATAGAACATTACAGTTTAAGGCTTGTGAGATTCTCAAGCGTAGACAGGAGGAATACAATGCTCAGAGTGCATCTCTTGTTATTTTGGATCCAAGTACCGGAGCTATAAAAGCCATGTGTTCATTGCCTGATTTTGATCCAAATAAATACAATGAGGCAGAGTCAAACAGTGTATATAATAACTTGAATATTTTTACACCATACGAACCTGGATCTATTTTCAAGCCAGTCGCCATGGCAGCAGCACTTAATGAAGATCTAATTCAGCCAGATACATATTTTTATGATTCGGGAAGTGTAGATGTAGGATGTTACAAGCCAATTAAGAATGCAAATTTTGAAGCATATGGTGATCAAACCATGACAGGTGTTCTTGAAAATTCTATTAATACAGGAATGGTACATGTGGTTAAGCTTTTGGGTAAAGAGCTCTTTCGAAGTTATGTGGAGAAATTTGGTTTTGCCGTTAAGACAGGAATCGAACTCAATACTGAGGCATCAGGTACTACAGAATCTCTATATCGTAATAGTGGGGATAATGTAGACTGTTATACCGCGACAGGATCATTTGGTCAGGGTTTAACAGCCACACCTCTTCAGTTGGTCAGTGCGTTTGGTGCAATTGCAAATGGAGGTACACTTATGAAACCATATATTATAAAAAAGACAGAGTACGCAGATGGAAAAATAGAAGAAACAAAACCAAGGGAAATACGAAAAGTTTTGGAAAAAAGATCATCATCATTTCTTGCAAGCATGCTTGTAAGAGTTATTGATACAGGAACTGCAAGTTTAGCAAAAGTTCCTGGATATTATGTTGCTGGAAAAACAGGTACAGCACAGATTCCAGGTCCTGGAGGGTATACAGATGAAACAAATCATTCATTTGTTGGGTTTGGTCCGGTTGATGATCCAAAATTTGTAATGATTGTAAAGTTTGAAAAACCGCACCGATCATTTTCATCACTTACTGCTGCGCCTACATTTGCAGAAGTAGCACAGTATATTATGCAGTATTATCGTATACCACCAGATCGATAGATAATATTTCATAGCCAATAACCAATAGAAAAACACCCTGATGGGTGTTTTTGTGTCAGGGGGGAGATTCGAACTCCCGACCTCAGGGTTATGAATCCTGCGCTCTCACCAACTGAGCTACCCTGACATAGGTTTAAATTGTTCTAGTAGCCCCAAGGGGAATCGAACCCCTGTTTTATGGATGAGAACCATATGTCCTAACCACTAGACGATGGGGCCTCGAGCGTTTGGACTAACGACGAATATTATATAATAACTTTGTTAAATTGTCAATCTCATTACCTATAAAAAAATCGGCTTGTTAGCCGATTTTAATATTTTTGTAATAAGTCTTTATTCAACAGCTGGAGCAGCAGGCGCTGCATCTTTTTTCTTTAGAGCATCTTTCAATCCTTTTCCAGCTTTAAACTTTGGCACAGTTACTGGAGGTATTTGAATTTTTTGACTTGGGTTTTGTGGATTTACTCCGACACGTCCTGCGCGCATTTTTGCGCTAAAGGCACCAAATCCTGCAATGCTTACGTCGCCTCCGCCTTGTAGCGTGGATGTTACGATTTCTACGAAGGAAGCAACCATAGCCTCTGCTTCTTTTTTTGAAACACCGACTTTGTCAGCAATTGTCTGTGCTAATTCTGCTTTGTTCATATGTATCCTTATTCCCTAGAAAACCGAATAGTCAACAAGGGAAAATTAGAAGATGAATGATTTTAATAGTATGCTTTCATTGTATAACATAGGTAAAAAGCTGTCAATAGAGGCAAATTTTTATCCACAGTATAAAAATAATTTTTTTAATAAAAAAACTACCAGAAATTATCCGGTAGTTTTTAACCTTTATTTCTTTTTTACTTAGCGTATTCGATAACCCGACTTTCACGGATTACGTGGACTTTGATTTCACCTGGGTATTGAAGTTCATTTTCTATTTTACGAGCAATATCCTTTGCAAGGTTATATGCTTCGTAATCATCAATTACATCAGGTTTTACAAAGACACGTACTTCACGACCAGCTTGAATAGCATATACTTTATCAATGCCAGCAAATCCGCTTGCAGTTGATTCAAGCTCTTCGAGGCGAGCAACATATTGTTCATATGTATCACGACGAGCACCAACGCGTGATCCAGAGATAGCATCGGCAGCCTTTACGATTTGTGTAATGATACGTTCTGGTTTGTCGTCATGGTGATGTGCTGCAGCGTCAGCGATGTCTTCTGATAAACCAAACTTCTTCAAAATAGTTTCTCCAATTTCTGGATGACTACCTTGAGTCTCTTGGTCTACTGCTTTACCAATATCATGGAAGAATCCAGCTTTTTTTGCAACTGCTGCATCAACACCAAGCTCTTGAGCAATAAGTCCAGATAGATGAGCAACTTCGATAGAGTGATTCAATATGTTTTGTCCATAACTTGTACGATATTTGAGACGTCCAATTATTGAGACAAGTTTTGGATCAAGCCCAGTCATGCCTAATTTATAAACAACCTCTTCTCCAATTTGTTTTATATCAAGAGCAAGTTCTCTCTTTGATTGTTCTATAAATTCTTCAATACGTGCTGGTTGAATACGACCATCCTTGATAAGTTTTTCAAGTGTGAGTTGGGCGACACGACGACGAATAGGAGAGAATCCAGAAATGAGTAACATATCTGGAGTATCATCGATAATAAGTTCACAACCAGTAAGTTTTTCAATTGTTTTGATATTTCGTCCATCTTTACCAATAATACGACCTTTCATTTCGTCGCTTGGAAGAGGTACAGAGCTTGAAGTTGTTTCACTTGAGTGATCAGACGCACAGCGTTGGATTGCACCAAGTACTATTTCACGCGCTTTGTTTTCATATTTGTCTGTGTTGCCACGTTCTATTTTCATGATACGACCAAACAGATCTTCCTGACTGTGTTCTTCTACTTGAGTTATGATCTGTTCTTTTGCCTCTTCACGAGTCATGTTTGAGATGGTTTCAAGTTTAACTACAGCTTGCTCTTTCATGACATCTACTTTTTCTTTGATTGTTTGAATTTCTTCTACTTTTGATTGGAGTTGTGTCTTTCGATCTTCAAACTCCATAAGTTTTTGATCAAACATTGACTCACGCTCAGTAAGTCGTTTTTGTAATTGACCAAGGTCACTACGACGATCATTTTCTTCTCTTTTTGCATCGTCAATGATTTTGATAGCCTTTTCTTTTGACTTGAGCAAAATCTCTTGTTCTTTTTGTTTTGCCTCTCCGAGCATTTTTTCAGCACGGACTTCTACAGAATTAGCACGAGCTTGCGCCATCTGTTTGCGGATGATATATCCAAGTCCAGTACCAATAGCAACACCAATAAGAAGAGTGATTACTACGAGCATTATTTCTGACATAAAATTAGATTAATATTTTATTTTTAAATTAAAAAAGTTCCCTAGGTTGAGAGCTTAAATGGTGTGTGTATTGTGATATGAAGAAGCTTGTCAAAGGTCTACAAAAAGACCTCGCAATTATTTCAAGAGTGCTGTTGAATCTGTATTTTCATTAGAAAATACAGTATATGATGAAGAAAGGTTTTGAGTTGTATTGTCCTTTTTTCTCATAACTTAGCAAAATTTGATAATATTATAGCTTGCATTCATATCTGTCACACACATTCGAGTCTCGAATCTACATGTTGAAATGCGTAGTGATTGTAGCAGGTTTTAGTCTGTTTGTCAACCAGAGAGATTTTGCCTGTATTAGGGTAGGAAGGTGTGGATAAATAAAAAGATCTAGTTTTTACGAGATCTTTTTTGATATATATACATTTAAATAAGCCGTTTTTCCCAATTTTCTTTTGTTATGTCTTTGGGTCCCACGGCATTAGTAAGGTCGTATTCTCCAATCTCTGTGCGTTTAAGTTCTTCACAATAAGCACCAAATCCTAGTTTTTGACCAATATCGTGGGCAATTGTTCGTATATAAGTGCCTGTAGATACTTCAGTTTTAATTTTTAGACTATTAGATTTGGGATCATAAGTTACAAGTTTAATATTGTATATCTCAATTTCATTAGGTTTGCGTTCAATTTCTATTCCTTTACGAGCGAGTTCATATAATTTTTTACCTTGTACTTTTTTGGCAGAATACATTGGAGGGGTTTGTTTTTGTTTGCCGAGGAAGGATTGCAATACCTTGTCTATATCCTGTTGGGACAGGTCGCGACCTGCCCTTACGACTTGCTTTATTTCACCAGTTTTGTCGTAAGTGTCAGATGTTGCACCAAGTTTGATCGTTGCCACATAGTTTTTTTTCATATTTTTAAATTCATCAATTCGTTTTGTTGCTTCGCGTCCAATACCAACAATAAGAAGACCTGTAGCAAATGGATCGAGTGTTCCTGCGTGTCCGACACGTATTTTTTTATCTCCTGTAGCTTTTCGTACAACACCACGAATATAACCAACCACGTCATGGCTGGTCCAATCTACAGGTTTATTTATTAGCAGGAATCCAGTTTTGTGTTTTGAAATTATTGACATATATTGTTTTTTATGATTTGCTTGTTGTGCAAAGATTTTGGAGGAGAAAGGCCTGTGTGAGTGGGTTGTATATCCACTAACACATACAGCGCTCTATTTGATAATTCTGGGGAAAGTGGGCGAGCGATGTCCAAACTGGTCGAAAACGTCCTGTGCTTCGTCGGCGGTATCTGTATCTTTTCGGTCTTGGGACCGACGGCGATCGTGATCGCAACCGTCCAGACGGTGGGTGACCGTGTGAATGGTCGCTCGAAGCCGGCCAAGCGGTAGTAGTGGAAGGAGGGGGTATGATCCAGGGAGTCAATATTCGGCGACTCATGACGCCCAAGGAGATGCACGATCTTCTGCATCCGCTCAAGACGCTGCAGCGTCTGGGACGCAGAGCGCGGTCCAAGTGGCGGCGTTTCTGGTTCGTGCCCGGGTGGAGCCGGCGGTGCAAGCGCCTCTGCAACGAGGGTGTCTGCGCGGCGGAGTGGTTGCAGGTGTGCAACCCGAAGGAGTGCTTCCCCAATCTCTAGTTGATCTGACAAGGAGGTGTCATGGAGATGTTCTGGAAAGGGCTGACGCTGGCGTTCATGTCCGCGATCGTGGTCAAGCGTTCGGCCAAGCTTACGCGTGAGGCGGTCGAGACCGTGAGATTCGTCAGCCTTATGGGCATTGGCTTGGTCCTCACCTCCAAGACCACGGCCGAGCTCGTGCACCAGCGCGTGTGAGGTCGTGTGCCACAACAAGTCGCCTCGTCCCGCGGATCTCTGCAGGACGAGGTGGCGAAAGGAAAAGCTTTTTTAAAGGGCTTTTTTTGTTTGTAAAAATAGTTTACTCAGAGTATAGTAATTATAACACCACGAGAGGAAAGGAGCGTCGACGTGCTCGACCAACACTTGTTCTCTCCCGACGGCCCGGCTGACGTCTTTGTCCAAGGTTTCTGCCTTCTGGCCATCGGCGCCTGCATGGGCACCGAGTACATCATCCTTCGCGTGCGGCGGCTGAGGAGTCTGCTGCATGTTTGATCCGGCCGACCCCGACGTCCTTCTGGACCTCGGGGTTGGTCGGGAAAGAAAAAGTTTGGGTTATTCCCAATTTTTTTATTTTATCCATCCTCAAAATTCAGTATATTTGTAATGTTCGTATGTTCGCACATAAATATGATACAATAGATTCATATGAATGACAAAAAAATAAAAACCAAAGGGTGGGGAACTATAGAAGGTACGCAAACTGAATTTTGGGATGCGAGACCTGTTTTGACAGGATCAGAAATCACACTCAAAGATAGATTAAAGCTTATTTTTTTTCCAAAAAAGTTTTTGCTATATAAATGGATACGAAAAAAAATAAAGAATGGAAAGAAGATTAGAATCTTGGATGTAGGGTGTGGCACAGGAGCTGCTGTAATTGAAATGAAAAAGTTGTGGGGTAAACAAGTGGAGGTTGTGGGTATTGATGTAATACAAATGCAAATTGATTTGGCAAAAGAACGTGTAAAAGAATATGGAGTGTGGGCAAAATTTTTTCATTATGATGGAGATAAGCTTCCGTTTGAAAATGAATCATTCGATGTCATATATACTTCTGATGTACTTGGGCATGTTCGTGATGTTCCTATGTGGCTTGCAGATTTGAATCGTGTTTTGAAACCAGGTGGAATTATTACCATGTTTAGTGAGTCAAAACTTGGACGACACGCTTGGATTCGTAACTATCTTTTGAAACGCGGACTCAATACTGATCCACATGTGGAATTCCATATTTCACTTTTTGGTAAACATGAATTGCATGCACTTTTGTTTGATGCAGGATTTCATGTAAAAAAAATGTATTCTACGTTTTGGATAAAGTTCCTAGCTCATCCAGATGAGCTATATGATGCTTTACAAAGTCAAAAGAAGTTTTCAATACTTAAATTTTTAAATAAAATATTTTTCTTTGTTAAAAAAAAGACGCATCCGTTTTCTACTGCGTTTTGGGAATTGTATGGATTGATTGAGATGGTGACGATTGGAAGATGGATTGAAAGTCAGGGATATGTAATTCTTGGAGTGAAAAGTTCAAAAGTTGATAAAGTTAAAAAAGTTTTTTAAAAACTTTATAAACTTTTTACTTGTAATATAGAATTTGACGCCCGATCCGTATCGTGGCGTCAAAACCAGGTTGGCCATTACGGCCTCCTTTTTTTCGGACGCGCTATCGCGCCGCAAGCGTCGCGGAACGCACGCACCGAAGCTGTGGATCGTCTTCTTTGAGCCTGAGCACCGTGCCCAGTCCGCAAGAGAGATCCTGCATGATGTGGAGTGTCCGTATTCCGGTGGCAGGGTCGGTTGAATAGCCGACTACGTGTCCAGGCTGCTCCCGAGCGAACACTTTTCCCGCACTTGCTGCTAGGTCGCGGGGGTAACCTCTTCTGTAGTGCTGGCTCATATTTCACCTCCTTTTCGAGCCAGTTAAACCTCATATAAAATATACCATATCTGTGTGTTTTAATACACAGGATATTGTATATTTAAGCCTTGCGTACTTTACGGTCACAGTGATATAATTATAGGCAATAAATAACTAAGTTATATATGACATACAATCTTTTGGACAGAGGGGAACTCGCTAAACTAAAAGGGGATCAACCAGAACGTTTTAGCTATGAAGCAAAAAGCGGGGGGTATCTTAAAATTCAGGGCCTAGACCTATCACCAATAGAAGGGATTGATACAAACAAGCTTAATGAGGCTGCGCGTATCATGCGTGGTTTTATGTTTGCGTCGCTCGAAGCCTCACACTCTGGTCATCCTGGCGGATCAAGTGGTAAGACTGAACAATTTCTTGGGATGGTGCTTGGTGGTGCAATGGGGTTTGATGCCCTTAATCCAAAAGATAAAGGACGCGACAGAGTCGTCTGGTCTGCAGGACATTGTTCCCCAGGTTTATATGGTGGATTATCTCTTATTTATGAAAGTTTGAAAAAAGCAGGAAAAGAATTTGATAAAGAAAAATTACATGCAGTAATGGGTCATGACTTACTTAAATTTAGAAAACACGATGGACCACAAGGTCATGTAGAAAATTACTCACCATTGGCTGATATTGCAACAGGTCCTTCAGGACATGGTATGCCTTCAGCAGGTGGTTTGGCTATTTCTCACAAAGCATCAGGACTAGATACCAGTGTTTGGGTGTTTATGGGAGATGCGGAGAGTGAAGAAGGTATGACATATGAGGCACGCAATCTCTTGAATACTGTTGGAGCAGACAATATGATTGTATCACTTGATTATAATCATTATGGAATTGACGGTGATATCAATGAAGTTGTAATGACACCTTATATCAATCACTGGAGTTCTCTTGGTTGGAATGTTATTGAGATTGATGGGCACAATATTCTCGAATGCGTATATGCATATCGATTGGCTGAGCAAAAAGTATTTGATAATGGTAGTCCAACTGTTGTTATTGCCCACACAATCAAAGGAAAACATTATGGTTCAGTGGAAGATTCAAATAAATCTCACGGTGCACCAGCCAAACATGATGAGTATGTTGATATCATGAAAAAATTAGGATTTGAAATTCCAGGTGTTGAAGGCGAAGTTGGAAAAGATATAGATATTATTATAGAAGCTCTTACTCCTGAACTTACAAATTATATTGTAGAAAGATTAGACATTGCAAAAAGTTTAATCAAGTCAGAAGATGAACTTGTTTCTCAAATGAAATCAAGATTGGGAGACAGACCATTTAAAAATCCTATTGAAATAAAACGTCCAGACGTTTTGCCAGAAGAACTTGTATTTGAGCAGGGAACTGCTGTGGCAACACGCAAGGCAAGCCAAGAATTCTTTTCTTGGCTTATGAAAGAGACAGCATTTTTCTATGCGGGGGCAGGAGATCTCGCAGGATCAGTATCAGTTGCAAAGGCAGAAGATGTGTATGGGGTTATCAATAGAGAAAATCCTTACGGTCGTGGAATTCGATTTGGTATTGCTGAGCAAAATATGGCAATGATGGGTGCCGCAATGACAGCTGACAGATTGCCAGGAGGATATGCACCAGTATCAGTGTTTTCTTCATACGGTGTATTTAGCTCTATGATGACTAATGCTATTCGTCTTATCTTGATTGGAAATCATCTGTATCCAGAAAGTAAAGGTTTTTTCATTTTACTTTCAGCACATGATGGTCCAGAGACTGGAGAAGATGGTCCTACACACCAAGGTCTGTATTGGATGAGTATGTACAACGCATATCCTGGAATCAAAGTGTACAAACCAATGGATGCTAACGAAGTGGTTGAAATGTCATTTCATGCATTTGAAAAAGGTGAACCAATCGCACTTTCAGTAACACGTCCTGGTACTCCAGTATTTAAACGTGGAGAAAATGCATGTTGTGGACAGTTTGTTCCAGAAGCTCGTGAAGCAATAAATGGCGCATACACTTTCAAGGATTATAAAAATAATGGAAACAAAAAAGTCGTGTTAGCAATTTCTGGTATGCAAGTTTTGCAAAATACAATTGAAATTGTTCCAGAACTTGAATCACAAGGTCTTGATGTAAAACTTCTTGCAGTAACTTCCCCAGAATTGTTTGAAGATTTACGTGCCACAGATCCAGAAAAAGCAAATAAAATATTCTCAGATGAAGAACGTGAAATAACTGTTGCAGTGCATGCTGGATGGAAAGGATTTTTATATCCATTCTTACTTCCGGCTGACTATGTAAAACGTTCAATCTGTATTGACACATATTTGAAATCTGGTGGTGTCGATGAAGTATATGAACTTGCAGGATTAACTCCAGAAGGTATCAAAAATAAAATTAACAAAGCCATAAGCTAATATATGAATCAAGATATTCCAAAATTTCTTTCAGACAAAGATTTTAAACCAAATGTCTCAATCAATCCTGCACTTAATTATCTAGGTACAGAAACTGCTTTTGGTTTTGGGGCCGAGGTAATTGCTGTGGATAGTTCAAATAAATTTGAACATGTATATAAGTTTCATGTTGGAGACACTGGTCCAAAAACTCCTCAACCGATTATTGATGTTGCAATTCAAGCTTTGAAAGACAAACAAACCAAGTACGGACATTTTGCTGGCTATCCACAGGTATTGGAAAATATTGCAAAGCATTGGAGTGAAACACGTGGAGTTGAGATAAAAAAAGAAAATGTAATGCTTCAGCCTGGTGGTAAACCAGTAATCGAACTTGCACTTCAAGCACTTCTTGAGCCGGGTGACAAAGTGATTGTCCAGGATCCAGGATATCCTGTATATGAGTCCCTCGCAGAATTTTATAATCACGGAGGAGTGCTTCGTTGGAAGGCTTACAAAAATGAGGAGACACAAACATTGGAATATCGTGTGGAAGATTTACAAAAACTCATTGAAGAAAATGACCAGGTAAAACTTCTCTGTGTAAATACGCCACAAAATCCAACTGGCATGATGATAGGACAAGAAAAACTCGAAGCAATTGCTGAGTTGGTGAAAGAGCATAAGTTTTATGTTATCTTTGATGATATTTATGATCAAATCGTATTTGATGGTCGTAAACATTTTAGTTTCTTGTCTATTCCTGGAATGCTTGATTGGACAATTAATCTAAATGGCTATTCAAAAAATTATGCCATGACTGGATGGCGTCTTGGGTTTATGATTGCACCAGAATGGCTCATAGAAATCTTTGGTCGGTTTGCAATCAACAAGTGGAGTAATGTAAATCGCATGGAACAGATCGTCGCAGGATGTGTATTTGGTGACGTTAGTCTTGATGGGTTTGATTATAAAAGTGTGAAAGAAGAAGTGCAGGAACTTATTAATAAGGATTTTGTAGAATATGAAAAGAAAGGCCAATTTGTTTCAGAGTCTTTAAATTTACTCCAGCCTTATGTTGTGTGTAATGAAGCAGAAGGTGCATTTTATTTGTTCCCAAGTTTTGCACGTGTACTTGATTTGGATTATGTAAAAAATGAATTAAATATTAAGAGTGATGTTGATATGCGTAATTGGCTTTTGTATGAAAGAGGAATAGCAACACTTTCTGGATCAGACTTTGGTGAAATGGGACAAGGATATATCCGTTTCTCATATGCAGAAGATCGTGACGCGCATGTGGTTCCTGGTATGAAACAAATTTTGAAAGTCGTGATAGAGCTTATTGAAAAATCAGGACAAGAGCCACCTCTGAAAGTTGATGAGGTTGATGGAAAGATTGGTGATCTTGTTGGTAAGTATTTTGGCTAGAATTAGTAGTATAATGTAAAAAACCGCCCAAAAGGGCGGTTTTTAGTCTAAATTATTGACTTTTTTGTTATTTTTACCTATAATACGAATCACTTTAATAAGGGTCTCTTAGGCCTTGTAAGCTTTGTAATCATGAATGTTACTGAACTCGCACGAAAACTTAGAATAAATACTAAAGATTTACTCGATGTATTGCCGCAGTATGGTTTTGATATTGGTGCAAAAGCCATTAAGATTGATGATAAAACTGCTGAACAAGTGCAACGTAAATGGCGTTTTATCAAACGTGACATGGAAGAGAAACGTAGAAAAGATCAAGAAGAAGCAAAAGAAAAGGAAAAAGAGATGCGAAAGGAACTTGGACAGACTGTTGCTTTGCCAGCGCGCCTTCCTGTAAAAGATTTTGCAGTAGTACTAGAACTTCCGGTGAGCCAAATTATTACCGAGCTCATGAAGAACGGTATTTTGGCAAATCAAAATCAAGATATTGATTATGATACGATGGCAATTTTGGCAGAGGATCTTGGTTTTGAGGTAAAAAAAGCAGAAGAGAATGAAATGGATGAAGAAAAAGAAGAAGCACGAACACACGATTTAGAAGAAGCACTTGCAAAAGCTGAAAATTTGAAATCTCGTGCACCAGTTATTGTTATCATGGGTCATGTAGATCATGGTAAGACAAAACTTCTCGATACGATTCGTGAAGCAAATATTATTGATACAGAAGCAGGTGGTATTACACAACATATTGGTGCATACCAGACTGTATGGAAAGATCCAAAAACAAAAAATAAACGTGAAATTAGTTTTATTGATACTCCAGGACATGAGGCATTTACTATGATGCGTTCACGTGGTGCTCAGGTGGCTGATATTGCAATTTTAATTGTTGCGGCTGACGATGGTGTTAAACCTCAAACAAAAGAAGCAATTAATATTATAAAAGCAGCTAAACTTCCTTTTGTGGTTGCAATTAATAAAATTGACAAAGAAAGCGCTGATGTGCAAAAGACCAAAACTGATTTGTCAGGGCAAGATGTCCTTGCTGAAGAGTGGGGCGGTAATATACCAATGGTAGAGATTTCTGCAAAAGAAAATTTACATATTGATAAATTACTCGATGTTCTATTGCTCGTTGCTGATATGAATGAAGAAAAAATAAAGGCAGACCCAGATGTTCCTGCTGTTGGTACTGTGATTGAGTCTCATGTAGACAAGGGCATGGGTCCTGTCGCAACCGTTTTGATTCAATCTGGCACACTCAAGAAAAGCGACAAACTTGTGGTGAACAATGAAATTTATGGGAATGTTCGCGCATTGAAAGATTATAAGGGGCGTACGATTGATGAGGCTGGCCCTTCTGTACCTGTTCAGATTATTGGATTTAAAGTTGCTCCAGAAGTTGGAGACGTTCTGGATGTGAGTAAAACATCAGAAGCAAAAGAAATTAATATCAAAAAGAAACGAACTCAGCAAACTGGTGCAGAAAAAGATACTGTTGCAGCGGCTGAATCAAACGATGAAGAAGAAAAGAAAAAAACACTCAATCTTGTTATAAAGGCTGACGTACTTGGAAGTCTAGAAGCTATTGTTGCATCTCTTGGTAAGATTCAACACGACGAAGTTGGTATAAAGATTGTTGGAAAAGGACTTGGAAATATTACTGAAGATGATGTAAAAAAAGCACAATCTGGAGACGCTACTGTCGTAGGATTTAATGTAGCTTCTACTCCTGTTGCAGAAGATATGATGCGCGAAGAAGAAATCAACTTTTTACAATACAGTATCATTTATGATTTGATTAATTGGATCAAAGAAGAGCTTGGAAAGATGCTTTCTGACGAAAAGATTATAACTGAACTTGGTATTATGAAGATCCTAGCTATCTTCCTCAAAGAAAAAGGTTCTATGATTGTTGGAGGAAAGGTAGAAGATGGAAAGGCAATGAAAAATGTACTCGCTCGTGTAAAACGTGAAGGAGTAAACATGGGTAAGGGTAAAGTTACTGACTGTAAGGTAGGACAGGCTAGTGTAAAAGAAGCTATACAAGGAACTGAATGTGGTGTAAAATTTGAAGGCTCAGTCAAGATTGAAGAAGGAGATGTATTAGAATTTTATACAGAAGAAACAAAAGCAAGAGAAATTATTTTTAAATAATTTTTTATGGGGGAAGTAGTTCCATTTTGTTCTTCCAAAGCGGAATCTTTTGAAAATAGAAGAGAAGAAGAACAACAAAGACCAGGTCACCTAGAGGTCATATATGGAGATGGAATTGACACAAAGACACATGCATTTTTAAAAGGAGGTGCACGTGTAAATATAGATACACTCAAACAACCTGAATTGATTGATAGGGCAGAAAATAAATTGACTCGTGCAAAACAACGTGAAGCAGATAATGATGATGATCCAGATACTAATGAAGAAGAAAAATTGGATCGGATAGAGAGTAGTCTAAAGGAGGCTGAAGTGAGTCCTGATTTGACTAATATCTATGCACGAATCTTTCGTAGATTTGGTGATCAGATTGGTATGGTACGACAGGATGAGGGTGTCGGACTTGATCAGCGTAAAATTGGGTGTAGAATAGATTTGAAAGGAAGTCTTGCGTTTGTGGTTTCAGAGTCACGTGAACAAGAGATTTGTGCACTTATTAAAAATCCTCCTACAGAAGGAATGAGTGTTCCACCACCAAAATTACAAGTAAATTCACGCTTTAATTATTTTGTAGAGCCAGGCAATTCTGATAATCGTCTTGGAATGATATTTTATTATCGTGAGGAAAAGGATGATGAACCAAAGAAAGTTGTATTCTTTTTTGGAAAAGAAAAACAAGTAGGTCATGAAGAGACTGCTAATGAAGACTATGAAGAAGCAGCATAAATTTATAATCTTATAATTTTTTTAAATTAAAAAAATATGGCAGAAGTAACATTCACCGATGCAAATTTTGATGCAGAGGTTATTAAATCAGAATCGCCAGTGCTAGTTGATTTTTGGGCACCATGGTGTGGTCCTTGTCAGATGATGGGTCCTATTGTAGAAGAGCTTGCTGGTGAGTATGAAGGAAAGGTAAAAGTAGGTAAACTTAATGTGGATGAAAATGGTACAGTAGCTGGACAGTATAAGGTCATGAGTATCCCAACATTTTTGGTTTTCAAAGGCGGAGAAGTTGTTGACCAAATGGTTGGTGGAATTACGAAAGATAAGCTGAAAGAATTGATGGACAAACACGCATAGAAAAATACGAAAAATATTATTCAAAAAACAACTTGTCTTTAGCAAGTTGTTTTTTTGTGGTATAGTAGACAAGTTGATAAACTTTATAACTTTTAAACTTAGGACATATGTCAAAAGGACTCAAAATCGGGCTTATAATAGGAATTCCTATACTCATTCTTATTTTAGTTATAGGATACAATCTTGTAAATAATAATTTAAGTGGAGCTACAGGTTATGTCCAACAATACAATATGGACATGGATGATTCATTTGGTCTAGCCGTTGTAGAAGAATCTGGCATGGCTTTGGGTTCGGCAAAAAAAAGTGCGTCGTATAATGGATCTAAGCCTGCTCCATCAGCATCACCAACAGCAGCAGACACTTCAGTCGCCCAAGATAGGCTTATTATCAAGACCGGTAATATGTCGATGGTAGTAGAAAACGTCCGGGATGCGATTAAAAAAATAGGGGAGTATGCGATAGAAAAAGGTGGTTTTATTGTGAGTAGTGATATAAGTAAATCAGGATTGGCACTATATGGAAATATTACATTACGTATCCCAGTAGAATCATTTGATGAAGGTTTGGAAGAGGTAAAGTCTTATGGTGAAGTTACTTCACAACGTGTTAATGGACAAGATGTGACAGAAGAGTTCGTAGATCTAGACGCACAGGTAAAAAATCTTCGTGCTACTGAAAATCAATTTTTGGAGATCATGAAAAAGGCAACTGAGATAGAAGATATCTTGGCAGTTCAGCGAGAACTTTCTCGAGTACGTGGAGATATTGATCGTATTGAAGGTCGTATGAAATATTTGCGTAAGAGCGCTGACCTTTCAACATTAACCGTACATTTATCAACCGATCCAGATGTATTGCCAGCATGGGATGAGGAAGATCAATGGAAACCATTTGCTCAGATCAAGCAAGCTTTTAGATCCCTTGTTGATGTAAGCCAGGGAGTTATAAATTTCTTAATTTGGATAGTTATTTATATTCCATTGTGGTTATTCTTTTCACTTGTTATATTTATAGTGGTAAAGATAATACAGAGAATATTCAGAGGAAAGAAAAAGCCAGATTCACCAAATATGATGCAATAGTTTATAGCCAGTAGCCAATAGCCAATAAAAAAACCAGTGTATTATCACTGGTTTTTTATCCACCCTTGCACGGTGTTTAAAAAAGGCGTACAATATTTATCAGTAAACCCATATTAAGTTTATTTTGTCATACTGAATATGGGTACTTTATAAACTTTTTACTTTTAACTTTATACTAAAATATATGAGTAATCCATTTGAAAATGCCATGTCTCAGCTAGATAAAGCTGCCAAGATTATGAATCTTGAAAAGGATGTTCATGAAATTCTAAAGCAACCAGAGCGTGTTCTTACAGTTTCAATCCCAATCAAAATGGATAATGGAGAAGTAAAAGTGTTTACTGGTTACAGAAGCCAATATAACAATACACTCGGGCCTTACAAAGGTGGTATTCGTTATCATTGGAATGTTTCACTTGATGAAGTAAAAGCATTGTCTTTTTGGATGATGGTAAAGTGTGCGACAGTAAATATACCTATGGGTGGTGGTAAGGGTGGAGTAATTGTGAATCCAAAAGAAATGAGCGAAGGGGAGATTGAAAGACTTTCACGCGGATATGTACAAAAAGTTTGGAGAAATATTGGATCTGACAAAGATGTGCCAGCACCAGATGTGTATACAACACCTCAAATAATGTCTTGGATGCGCAATGAATATGAAAAATTAGTTGGATATGATGATCCAGGTGTTATTACTGGTAAACCAATTGAAGATGGTGGTTCAGAAGTTCGTGGTTATTCTACTGCACAGGGTGGAGTGTACTGTGTGCTTGAGCTTGCAGGTAAGATGAATATGACCCCAGCTGATACAAAAGTTGCAATCCAAGGTTTTGGAAATGCAGGAAGCTTCATGGCAAAAATTTTAAGCGAAAAGGGATATAATGTTGTAGCTGTGAGTGATTCCAAAGGCGCTATAAAAGGAAATAATTTAGATATTGAAAAACTTGAAGCTTTTAAAAAAGAAACAAAATCTGTAGTAGGTTTTGAAGGGGCTGAAGAAATTACTAATGAAGAAATTCTTGAATTAGATGTTGACATTCTTGTTCCTGCTGCTCTTGAAAATGTTATTACAAAAGACAATGCAAATAATATAAAAGCAAAAGCTATTGTGGAACTTGCCAATGGTCCAACAACACCAGAAGCAGATGAAATCTTGAAAGAAAAAGGAATTGTGGTGGTACCAGATGTTCTCGCAAATGCTGGTGGTGTTACTGTTTCATATTTTGAATGGGATCAAAATGTAAAAGGTGAGCATTGGAGTGAAGAAGATATATTAGAAAGATTAGAAAAAATAATGGTAGATTCTTTTAATGAGGTGTGGGATACTAAAGAAAAGTATAATATAGACATGCGCACTGCAGCTTTTGTAAAAGCTATTGAGCGTGTAGGTGAAGGGATAAAGAAAATATTAAATTAAAGTGTATGAAAATAGGAAAACCAGCTCCAGTAGACGCTCCTCGTCCTTATGATCCTAAGACAGACAGAGCACCTGTGATACCAAAAGAAGACGGCACACCAGCAACACCAAAGAAAGAAGATCCTGCTTACACAGTAGAAATTTCTGAGGAAGCACAAAGATTACTTGATGAACAAAAAAAAGAGAAATAAAAATAATTAAAAACAACCTGCTAATTAGTAGGTTGTTTTTTTGATTCAATATATTTGTGTAAATACACTAAACCAAGTGAGCGACATTTACCTTTGCCTTTCGCTTCCACTCGGGTAAATGTCGCCTGCCGGAACGACGAGCGTCGTCCAGCATCTCCTGTAGTATGCGGCTTTCTTGCCGCTCGTCTTCGCCGTTAGGACGCGCCCCAGCTGACCGCTTTGCGTTCGAAGCTCCTGAGGAGCTCCATGGGGTTCGTGTTGTTCCTGATCTGGTTGACACCCAGGATGAGTGCATAAACCGAGACCGAGAACATGGTTTCTCCGAGTTTCTTCAGAGAATAGACGAACTGTTCGATGAGCGTTTCTTTCCTGCGCATCACGCGTCTCTATTGGGTGGATTCATATAAAACATTACACTGAGTATGACAAGAAGTCAATAAAAAAACAGTAGAGACGCAATATATTACTTCTCTACTGTTTTTGATTCAATATATTTTGTAAATATACTAAACCAAGTGAGCGACGTCTGTCTGAAGCATTCGCTTACTTGGACTGACGTCGCCTTGTCGAACAAGGCGTTTATGTGTGCCGTGTCGTTCGACGCTCCTTTTGGTCTATGCGCCCATGTAGAGCGCTTGTTGGGCCTACATTGCCCGTCGCCTAGAGGTAATGAGATCTCTGGCGACACGAAGGCCCTCGACTGGGCCCATGATCAGCTGGTCAACGAGGGGGTTCTCGTGGAGCGCACCTCGCAGCAAGACCGAGAGATCGGTCATCGAATTTCCGAACGTGCCTAGCTTCTCGATCGAACGGGAAATCAACGCGCTCATCGCGCACCTCTTTAAAATCGATTCCGCAATATACTACACTATATAGACTAAAAAGTCAATATGAATACCCTCATTCTTGCTTTTTTAGCTAAATTTGCTAAAATATCTGTATGTATATGAAAGATTTTTTGAAAGAGACAATTTTAGAAGCAGGGGAGCTAGCAAAGGACTATTTTGAAAAAGGCGTTTCTTTTGAGGTAAAAAGTCACTTGGCTGATCTTTTGACAGAAGCAGATATAAAAACAAGTGAATTTTTGGTTAATGCAATCCATAAGGAATATCCAGACCATGGTATAACGAGTGAGGAGCTTGAAGAATCAATCAATCCTGGTGCAGAATATGAATGGGTGATTGATCCGATTGATGGGACAAGAAATTTTGCAGTAGGTATACCAATGTGGTGCATTATTATTGCGTTTGTGCAAAATGGTGAGACAATACTTGGTGCGGTGTATAATCCTGTTGGAAATCAATTATTTTTTGCAGAATATGGACACGGTGCAACAGTAAACGGAATGCCAATAAAAATTGGAGAGAAAAATGATTTTGATATGGCTATTGGTAATTTTTCTCGTATGCCAAACAAAGGGGAAGTATACGGTTCTCATATTGAGGAATATAAACATTTTCTTGATAGAATGAACCGAGATACAAACATATGGATTCATCAGTTTGGTACTATGTTATCAATGTGTCATATGGCTGCAGGCGGAATTGATTTGTGTGTACAAAACGCTGGGCTTGATCATGATTATTTGGCACCAGCCTTAATCGTTCGAGAAGCTGGAGGAATCGTAACTGACAGTGATGGGAATGAATGGCAACGAGGAAGACAAGATATTGTCGCATCAAACAAATTATTACATCCACAAATAATGAAATTATTTAGTTAGTTTTTATGAAAAAATACGAACCACAAGAAATAGAAAAGAAATGGCAAAAATATTGGGAAGACAATAAGACTTTTCAAACTACTGAATCTGGTGATAAACAGAAGTTTTATATTTTGGACATGTTTCCTTATCCATCTGGATCTGGTTTGCATGTTGGTCATCCAAAGGGATATATTGCTACAGATGTAATTGCTCGCATGAAAATGATGCAGGGTTTTAATGTACTTCACCCTATGGGTTGGGATGCTTTTGGTTTACCAGCAGAAAATTATGCGATTGCAAATAAAGTTCATCCGAGAGAAGGAACAAATAAAAATATAGAAATTTTCAAAAAACAATTAGGAATGCTTGGGTTTACTTATGATTGGGATAGGGAAGTAAATACTACTGATTCAGATTATTACAAATGGACACAATGGGCTTTTATCCAAATGTTTAAGCGTGGTTTGGCTTATGAATCTCACGAACCTATAAACTGGTGCCCATCTTGTAAAACAGGTCTTGCTAATGAAGATTTGGAAGATGGTAATTGTGAACGCTGTGGTACACAGGTGGAGCAAAAGCCTTTGCGTCAGTGGGTTTTGGGAATTACAAAATATGCAGATCGTCTTTTGGAAGGATTAGACCAGTTGCCAGAATGGGAACATTCTATAAAAGAAATGCAAAGACATTGGATAGGTAGAAAAGAAGGGATTAATATTGAATATGATGTTGATAACCTTGATGAAAAAATTATTTGTTTTACAACTCGTCCAGATACGAATTTTGGTGCAACTTTTGTTGTTGTTGCGCCTGAAAGTGAATTTGTAAAAAATAACTTTGATAAATTTTTTGATAAAGATGAAATTGATAAATATATTGAGGAAGCTCTTAAAAAGAGTGATATAGATAGGATTGCAGAAGGTGGACAAAAGACAGGTGTTTTTACAGGATTATATGCCACTAACCATTTGACAGGTAAAAAAATGCCAATCTATGTTAGTGATTTTGTTTTGGCTAATGTTGGTACGGGCGCTGTAGTAGGTGTTCCAGGACATGATTTACGAGATTTTGAATTTGCAGTTGCCAAGGATTTAGAAATAATTCGCGTAGTTATTGGTAAAGATGGTGACGCTAGTCCAATTACCAAGTTAGAGCAGGTTCAAGAAGAGACAGGAGTAATGATAAATAGCGAATTTTTGGATGGTATGGATATTCATGAAGCTACTGAGAAGATAATGGATCATATTGAAAAAAATGGATGGGGAAAACGAGTTGTTAATTACAAACTTCGTGATTGGGTATTTTCTCGTCAGCGTTATTGGGGCGAGCCGATCCCTTTGGTGAAGTGTGAAAGCTGTGCAAATAAAAAATATAATTATTTATTTGTTCATGGCTATACTGCACAAAGTGACAGTGTTTTTTGGCCAAATTTGAAAGAGAAATTAGAAGGTATGGGAAATACAGTTTGTAGTCCTGATTTGCCAAATACAGAAGAGCCAAATATTGATGCTCAAGTAAAATATATAGAAGATAATATTGATTTTGAAATTGATGAGAATACAATAATTGTATCTCATAGTTTGGGAGGTGTTGTTACATATAAATTATTGGAACGTCTAAAAACAAAAGTGTCAAAAGTTTTATTGGTTGATCCAGTAGTAACACCAAAGTTTCCTGACAAAAAACGTCCAGTGGTAGAAAAAAGTTGTGATTGGAATTTTGATTGGGAAAAGATTAAAGGTTTGAGTGATGAATTTGTTATTTTGGGGGATATGGATTTTGGAACCATATCAGAAAATGATTTAAGAAATTTGAAAGAACATTTGGATGCAAAATTATATTTAGAAAAACCTAAAGAGAGGCATTTTACAGGAGAAAAAGAAGTTGGGGTTCAAAATATGTTAGCTAATACAGGATGGTTTCCTGTCCCAGAAGATCAGCTTCCTTTGGAATTACCAAATGTAGAAAATTATGAACCAAGCGGAACAGGGGAATCACCTTTGGCAAATATTGATGAGTGGGTAAATACTGAATGTCCAAAATGTGGAGGTCCCGCAAAACGTGAAACCAATACCATGCCTCAGTGGGCGGGTTCTTGTTGGTATTATCTTCGTTATGAAGATCCACATAATGATAAAGCTTTGGTTGACAGAGAAAAAGAAAAATATTGGTCACCGGTAGATTTGTATGTAGGTGGGGCTGAGCATGCTACGCGCCATCTTATTTATGCGCGTTTTTGGCATAAGTTTTTGTATGATATCGGCGTAGTAAGTAATGATGAGCCATTTACAAAATTACAACACGTTGGTCTCATCTTGGCAGAAGATGGTAGAAAGATGAGTAAGCGTTGGGATAATGTGGTAAATCCTGATGATATAGTGGGAGAGTTTGGTGCTGATGCTATGAGGGTTTACGAGATGTTTATGGGACCATTTGATCAACCATGTGCTTGGAGTACAAAGGGTGTGGTTGGAACAAAAAGATTTTTGGATAAAGTTTGGAAATTGCAGGAAAAAGTAATAGAGGTAGAATCAGAGAATAATAGTTTAACAACTCTTGTACATCAGACAATTAAAAAAGTAGGAAAAGATATTGAAGAGATGAAGTTTAACACTGCCATCTCAACACTTATGGAATTTACTAATACGCTGACAAAAGAAGAAAAAATTTCTAAAGCAGGATATGCAGTACTTATAAAATTAATTTCACCTTTTGCTCCACATATAGCCGAAGAGTTGTGGAACTCTTTGGGGAATAAAGAAAGTATCTCTACAATTAAATGGCCAAAATACGATCCAGAATTGATTATCGATGATGTCATTACAGTAGTTGCTCAAGTGAATGGTAAGGTGCGTGATGAATTCCAAGTTGCAGTAGATATTAGTGAAGAAGAAATCAAGAAGTTAGTATTGGATTCAGATAAGGTTCAAAAATGGCTCGAAGGAAAAGAACCAAAGAAAGTTATTTATGTGAAGGGTAAATTGGTCAGTATTGTAGTATGATAAAACCCCCTAAACGGGGTGTGGGATTAAAACAATTTATAGAATCAAGAAGTAGAGTATTTTTTATATTCTGCTTTTGTTTTTTGTTAGGTATTGGAATTATTTCTGTTTCTGATTTCCATATAGATTTTTTGTATTTAGGAATTAGTGTTTTAGTTTTAGGAATATTTATTTGGATATATTGGAAAAATAAAATATTTCGTTTTGTATTATTATGTATCTTATTTTTAGTATTAGGATTTTTTCGATATATAATTGCAATTCCGCAGGATAGTGAAAAAAATATTGTGCATTATGCAGGGCAGAGGATGAAAGTTGTGGGATATGTATCGAGCGAGCCGGATGTGCGATTGGATGGGGTGCGGTATATTGTTGAGACGCAAAATATTGCGTCTGTACAGCAGAGGAATAATGCACATGTAGAGACGCAATATTTTGCGTCTGCACAGCATGACAGCAATAAAATCCATGGCAAAATATATTTCAAATCACAATTATATCCGCGATACGCGTATGGTGATAAATTGGAATTGAATTGTAGTTTGCGCGCACCTGAGCCAGTCGAAGATTTTCGGTATGATAAATATTTGGCAAGGTATAGAGTTTTTGTTATATGTCAGGAAGCAAAAATAAAAAAGATTGGGTATGGAGAGGGAAGTAGATTTTTGCGCAGCGTTTTTGGAGTAAAGCAAGTTGTGGCTGAGCGTATCAATATAATATGGCATGAACCTTACGCAAGTTTTATGGCAGGATTATTATATGGTTATCGCGGGGGTTTAGGGGAGTTGAATGAATTGTTTTCACGAACGGGTGTAACACACATTGTTGCAATCTCTGGATATAACATTACGATCATTGCAACGATTTTGATAACTATGTGTACACACTTATATATTCCGCGTAAAAAAGCATTTTGGATTATTGTTATTGGTATTGCTGTTTTTGTTATTTTTGCAGGAGCAAGTGCTAGTGTAGTACGTGCGGGTATTATGGGAATTATTGTATTACTAGCAAAGCAAGTTGGTAGAGCTTCAAAAGTTGGTAATGTGATGATGCTCACTGCTGTGATAATGAGTTTACAAAATCCATATATTCTTATGTGGGATGCGGGATTTCAGCTTTCTTTTATTTCTACACTTGGCCTAGTGTACCTAGTTCCAGTAATAGAGAGACCTTTTATAAAATTACCAGAAGCTTTTGGTATGAAAGAATCTCTAGTAACCACGCTTGCTGCAATTGCTGCTACTCTTCCTCTTATCTTGTATCAATTTGGGCGTCTCTCCATTGTCGCACCAGTTGTAAATATATTAATCCTGTGGATTTTACCATGGATTATGGCCATTGGATTTTTTACTGTTGTCATAAGCTTTGTTTTCAAACCGCTCGCAATAATAATGTCATGGATAGCATGGATTGGGATGGAATACATAGTAATAATAGTTAGATGGTTTGCAAATTTACGTTTTGCAGCGGCAGATGTTAGTTTTCCTATCTGGGTGATGTTTGTTTTATATGTAGTAATGATTTTTGTCGTAGTTAGAAAGTCTAAAGGTTCATAAAGTTAGAAAGTATCGTTTATATAATTCTTTATAAACTTTTTAACTTTATAAACTTTAAAACTAATTTCTATGAAAAAATTACAAATTACTCTTTTGTTAATTATTATAATTGTGGCAGGAATGTTGTTCTTTATAAAACATAATAAGGTGTCAGAAGATATTTCTAATGATATAATTCAAAACAATGATATGCTTAGGATAACCTTCCTCGACATAGGCCAGGGGGACGCAACATTTATAGAATTTCCAAATGGTGAGCAAATGCTTGTGGATTGTGCAGAAGACGGGAAAATTTTAGAAGCACTCGGTAGGGTGATGCCGTATTATGATCGTGATATTGATTATCTTATGATTACACATCCAGATTTCGATCATTATGGTGGGTGTCAGGAAGTTTTGGGTAGATTTGAGGTAAAAAATATAATCCACAATGGAATGAAAAAAGAGTATGATTCCATGTGGCAATCATTTTGGTGGGCAAAGGAAAATGAGGGGGCTGCATATTTTGAAATAGAAAAAGAAGATGTATGGAATATTTCATCAACAACCCTACATTTTTTATATCCAGATCACTCTATTGCAGAAGACTCTGGTATACCAGGCTATGATGGTGAGACAAATACAAATGACACTTCAGTTGTATTTAAATTAGTTTATGGAGAATCTTCAATATTATTAACTGGAGATGCAGAAGAGCACGTGGAAGAATATCTTATTTCTATTTACGAAGACCAGCTAGATATTGATGTTTTAAAACTTGGACATCATGGGAGCGATAGTTCATCAATTCAGGAATTCATTGCTGCTACAAGTCCAGAGCATGCTATAGCTTCATGTGGGTTAGATAATAAGTTTGGACACCCGTCACGACGTGTTTTGAGACGACTAGAGCGTGTGTCGAGTACGATTTGGAGAACAGATTTGCAAGGGGATGTATTACTTGAAATGACACCATACGATATTAATGTGAGTGTGAAATAGGTCAATTTTTACTTTTGTTATGGCATCAAAATTTGAAATATGATATAATCTTTTCATATGAGCTTATTCTCAAAATCAGAATCTTATCTTGGGGTAGATATTGGTGCACATGGCATCAAACTTATTGAACTCAAAAAAACAAAAGGACGTCCACAATTGTGGACGTATGGTATTTTGGATAAAGATTTGGATATACATCTTCATGCTAATCAAGAGAAGGATGTAAATGATTTATTGCACGAAGGTGATATAAAATATGAAAATGAGAAAAAGAGAAAAGACAAAGAAGTACCAACTTCAGTTCAAGAGCTCATTATGAAAGATTCTCGTGTTGATGAATATGCTGAATTATTGAAAACACTTCTAAAAGAGGCAAAGGTTCAGTCTCGTCGGGCCACGTCTAGTCTACCTGTATCACACGTATTTCATGCAATTCTCAATTTACCAAAAGTAGATGACAAAGAAATCCCTAAGATTGTTCGTGCTGAAGTTGAAAAAATGATTAGTAGGCCTATAGAGGAAATGCAAATTGTCCATCAAAAAGTGGGGAATGATTCAGAAAAAGAGAAAAAATATATTACTTTACTTGTTACTGCCGCCCCAAAAGCGCTTGTGGCATTTTATACGGCCATATTTCAGCGTGCAGGGTTACAGCTCGAAGAGTTAGAGACAGAGGCTTTTGCTCTAGCTCGTTCTCTTGTGGGTCGTGATAGTACTGTGTCTATGATGGTTGATATTGGAGCAGAGAGGACAAATTTCTTTATTATAGATGGTGGTGTTCCTATGACACACAGAAGTCTCCAAATTGGAGGTAATAATTTTGATAAGATTTTGAGTAATCAGCTTGGGATTGAGGTGGACAAGGTAAAACAAGTCAAACGTGACTTGTCATCTTCTGATGTTTCAACTGGTCTATTTATGTCATTACTTGATCCTATTGCAAAAGAAATTCAATATAGTTTTGATCTTTATTTACGACAGAGTGGTAATGAGGGCAAACGTCCTGAAAAGATTGTTCTTACTGGTGGATCTGGTCTTTTTCCACCAATTGGTACTTATATTGAACAAGAGTTTCCATTGAAAGTTTTTGTAGGAGATCCATGGGCCAGAGTGATTTATCAAGATGGTCTCAAGAGTGTTTTGGACGAAATAGGGCCTCGTATGGCAGTGAGTATTGGTCTTGCTTTACGAAATTTTTGAGTTCACTACTATCCACAGGTACTTTAGGGTATTTGAGGTTTATTTGCTATAATAGGTAAGTTAATAATCATAATAGTCATATGACAAGCAAAGAAATTCATGTGCTTCTAGTGGAGGATGATACTTTTTTGGCAAATATATACAAAACCAAGTTTGAGATGGAAAAGTTCAAAGTATCTGTGGCCACAGATGGTGAAGCAGGTTTTGAAGCAGCCAAGAAGAAGAATCCAGATATTATTCTTTTGGATATCCTCTTGCCAAAGATGGATGGTTTTACGGTTTTGGAAAATTTGAAAAAAGAAGACAGTGTAAAAGATATTCCAGTAATTTTACTTACCAATCTTGGTCAAAAAGATGACGTAGAAAAGGGGCTTGAGATGGGTGCTGTGGATTATCTTATCAAAGCTCACTTTAAACCATCAGAGACGGTGGATAAAGTGAAAAAAGTACTAAAGTTATAAATTTATTAACAATTATCTTCCATAAGGAAGGGGGTGAGAACAATGAATAAAAAAGGCTTTACATTAATTGAGCTTTTGGTCGTTATTGCGATCATTGGTTTGCTATCTACACTTGCAGTAGTTGCTCTTGGTTCTGCACGTAAGAAAGCAAATGACTCAAAACGTTTATCCGATGTTAAACAAGTTCAAACAGCTCTTGAGTTGTATTATACTGATAACAATTCATACCCAACTACTACTGCTGCTGTTAATCTTGGTACAGGTAGTTACACTTGTTTAAATTCAGCTGGTTTTGCTGCTTCTGGATGTGCTAGTCCTTACATGGGTCTCGTCCCTGCTGGTCCTGGAACTACCGAATACTATACGTATAATTCCTCAGCTGGTACAGACTATGTTATCAACGCGACACTTGAAGTTGGTGCTGGTAACTTTACCTTAGGTACAGTTAGCGCAACACCATCAGGTATCACTCAATAGTAGTACTTAGATATATTAAAAAAGCCTCGTTTTGGGGCTTTTTTTAGTATTTTTAGTGTGATATACTAGAGATAATATGATTGGATTTTATATACTTATTTTTGTTCTCGGGGTTTCTTTCGGGAGTTTTTTGAATGCTTTGGAGTGGCGTCTAAATAAGGAAATTTCACTTACCAAGGGGACTTCTAAGTGTCCAAAGTGCGAGGAGAAAATAAAATGGTATGACAATATTCCGCTTGTCAGTTTTTTTATTTTAAAAAGTAAATGTCGTAATTGTAAAAAAAGTATTTCTTGGCAATACCCGCTCGTAGAATTGTGGATGGGCTTGATTTTTATTTTTGTTTTCTGCCATCACAATGTCTACCAAAATCTTATATTGGGAAATACAGACATGCTTCCATTTATTGATTATATAATTTTTATAAAAGATTTAATTATTGTATGGATACTGACATTTATATTTGTATACGATCTCAAGTATATGGAAGTGTCTGATCTTGTGACACTTGGTGGGGCTGGTATTTTGTTTATTATTTCATTATTTACTAACGCGGATTGGGTCAGCATGCTTATAGGTGTGGCTATTGGTGGTGGCTTCTTCTTAATTCAATTTCTAATATCAAAAGGAAAATGGATCGGAGGAGGAGATGTTCGTATCGGTGTTTTGATGGGTGTTATACTTGGTTGGAAATTATTATTACTTGCATTGTGGATTGCTTATGTAGTCGGTGCCATAGTAGGTATAATTTTACTTTTGTTTAGAAAAAAGAAAATGAAAAGCGAGGTTCCGTTTGGAGTATTTCTAACTCTTGCAACGTTTGTGGTTATGTTTTGGGGACAGATATTTTTAGATTGGTATATGGGTTTTGTTAGTTTATAAAGTTAAAAAGTTTGTAAAGTAGAAAGATTTATGATGAAAGCAATTTTATTTGATGTAGATAATGTAATTATTACACCACCGGGATACGGTGCAAATTTTACTTTGGAAAGTGAAGGGTTGAGTAATATAGATGTGTCTGAATTTTTTCACGGAGTATTTTTGGAATGTCAAAAAGGAGAGAAAGATTTAAAAGAAGAACTAAAACCTTTTTTAGATAAGTGGGGGTATAAAAAGACAGCTGATGAATTTTTGAAAAACTGGTTTGATTATGAGAATTGTATAAATGAAAAAATGGTAAAAAAGATTCAAGAATATAGAAAGAGTGGTATTATTTGTGCACTTGCGACTAGACAAGAAAAATATCGTCTTGCATATATTTATGATGTTATGAAATTGAATGGCATAGTAGATAAGACATACGCATCATGTAATATTGGTTATACTAAGCCACAAAGAGAATATTTTGAATATATTTTGAATGATTTAAAATTTGAACCTGAAAAAGTTTTGTTTTGGGATAATGAATTGTCTAATGTGAAAGGTGCTCAAGAGTTGGGTATTAATGCAGAGGTATATGAAGGGTTTGAAAACTTTGAGAATAAGATGAGAGATTTTTATGAATAAAAATATAAAACAAAAAGTAAAAAAACTTCGAGAACAGATCGATGATCTTCGCCATAGGTATCATGTTCTCAATGATCCAAAAGTTACTGACACAATGTATGAAGGTCTTATGGATGAACTTCGTCACATTGAGATGGATTATCCAGAGCTCATCACTCCAGAATCACCAACACAGCGTGTGGCAGGTGAGCCTTTGGATAAGTTTGAAAAAGTACGTCACAATGTTCCTCAGTGGTCTTTTAATGACGTCTTTAATAGAGAAAAATTAGAAGAATGGGAAGAAAGGATTTTGAAAATTTTAGAAAAGAAGTTAGGGGAACGTCCAAAAGATTTGAGTTATGTTTCTGAGTTAAAGATCGATGGGCTACATGTTGTGCTTACTTATGAAAACGGAGAGTTAAAAGTGGCTGCAACACGTGGAGATGGAAAAGTAGGGGAGAATGTTACACAAAATATTAGGACAATTCACAGTATTCCTCTTAGATTAAGTAAACCTTTAAATATTACTGCAGAGGGTGAGGTTTGGCTTGGTGCCAAAAGAATGGAAAAAATAAATGAAGAGCGAAGAAAAAATGACGAACCAGAATTTGCAAATCCGAGAAATGCTGCGGCAGGAACTATTCGTCAGCTTGATCCACGTGTTGTGGCAAAGCGTAAACTTTCTGTCACAGCTTATGATATTTCAGGTGGAGATATTCCTGAGTCACAGGAGGTTGAATTAGGTTTATTAAAAGACTTAGGATTCAAAACTGATGAACATTGGAAAGTATGTAAGACAATTGATGATGTTATGAAAATGTACAAAGAGTGGATAGGGAAACGCACAAGTAAAGAGTTTTGGATTGATGGATTAGTGATAAAAGTTAACCAGAAAAGATACCAAGATATCCTTGGATTTACTGGCAAAGCTCCTAGGTGGGCGATTGCTCTCAAGTTTCCTGCAGAACAAGGTACGACAAAGATAAAAGATATTTATTGGCAGGTCGGGCGCACTGGTGCTCTTACACCAGTTGCACTCATGGAGCCAGTGCAGTTGGCAGGAACTACAGTTACGCACGCTACGTTGCATAATTTTGACGAGATTGAGCGTCTTGGTGTTCGTGTCGAGGATACCGTTGTGGTAGAAAAGGCAGGGGACATCATCCCAAAAGTTTTGAGAGTGCTAGAAAAAATGCGTAGTGGGAAAGAGAAAAAAATTAAAGAAATTTCTATTTGTCCGATTTGTGAGTCAGGAGTAGAACGTAGAAACATACAAGATAAAAAGCAAACTAAATCTGTAGCATTATTTTGTACCAATAAGAAATGTTTTGCTAAAGAATTAAAAAATATTATTCATTTTGTTTCTAAAAAAGCTTATAATATCGATGGGATGGGGAAAAAGATAGTTGAGCAGTTGGTAGAAGAAGGTATTATAAAAAATGTTGCAGATATCTTTACACTACAAAAAGGGGATTTAGAACCACTAGAGAGATTTGCAGAAAAGTCTGCAGACAATCTTGTTCTGGCGATCAGCAATGCACAACAAGTAACTCTACCTCGTTTTATTTTTGGTCTTGGTATAAATCATGTGGGAGAAGAGACTGCAATTCGCCTAGCAGAACATTTTGGAACATTGAAAAAAATCATGAAAGCAAGCCAAGAAGATTTGTCAGCAGTAAATGATGTTGGTCCACGTGTTGCAGAATCTCTATATGAATATTTTAATAGTGAAGAGGGGGAGGGTTTAGTAGGGGAACTTTTAAATAATGGAGTAAAAATCGAGAGCAGTAAGATGAAGGTGGTAAGGGGTAAGTTAGAAGGAAAAGTTTTTGTTTTAACAGGAAGTCTAGAGAGTATAGGTAGAGATGAGGCAAAAGATAAAATTCGTGAACTAGGTGGAAGTGTATCTAGTTCAGTAAGTAAAAAAACTGATTATGTAATTGTAGGAGAAAAACCAGGAAGTAAAGCTGCAAAAGCTGAGAAGTTAGGTGTAGAAATTTTGAGTGAGAAAGAGTTTTTGAAATTAACTAGTTAAGATATATAAAAAACTTTTTTATATATCTTAAGTATATGTTATACTATATTTTAATAGAAAAGGTCGAAACATCTGTTATTAATCTATATTTTAAATTATATATATGGAAAATGGAAATGAGTATGCGTCTCTCATGTCAGATATTATAAAAAAACAATCTGATATTTTAGGAGGAGAAATTGCTGTTCTAAAAGCACGAGGAGTTTCTGAATTGACTATTTCAGATGATGGGAAAGTCACTGAGATTGAAGGAGAGCCAGGACGAGCATTGAAAAAACTTATTGATGAATATATCGCCTTGTCTGGTGATATCGTCAAAAATGTCATGGGACCTATTTTTGACAAATACCCATCTATCAAGGTGGAATAATTAAGGAGATTTAATAACATATTTTATATGTCCAAAAAAACAAAGATTTTTTTGACAGGTATTATGTCAATTGGTGCATTGTTGTTGGTAGTATTACCAGTATTTGCGCAAGAGGCCGAGCCTGTGTTACATGGTCATGAACATGGTTCTGGTAATAGTGTCGCCATATTGTTTGACATGCTTATTTTGGTTGCTGTTATATTAGGTATGGTATTTGGTTGGATGGGAACCAAAATGTTTGGTGGTGCTATAGGTGGTGGATTGAAGCTGGTGTTTATTGGATTGGGAGTATTTACCTTGGACCGTATATTATCATCATTGCATCATTACGATTTTCATATTGTAGAGACACTCTTAGGAGAAGCAGGTCATGATATATTTCATCATGTACTCGTGTTGTTTGCATTTAGTGTGATGGCGGTTGGTTTTTTCCGTTTTTGGAAGGCTACATTACCAACTACTGAAAGTAAATAGAAGTGATGAATATTAATAGTGGTATAATAATATTACTTTTTGGTGTATCTATAGGTATTGCCGGATTTTCATATTGGAAAATCCGGCAATTTAAAATGGATATAAAAAAACGTGAAGAAGATGTCAGTCGTCGTATGTATGAGATGGCGATATTAAAAGAACTTGGGGATCGTATCGGATATTCACTCAATGTCGAAAAAATCATTGATATTATTATAGGATCATTGGGGCAGCTCGTGGATTATTCAGTCGTCTCATCCATGATGCTTGAACCAAAGGGTGTTGTATTCAAAGCACATCTTGAACGATCAATCTCACATGGGTTTATAGATGATGTGCGTCAGAGGATGCTCACCTCACTTTCTGCATTACTCAATCAGACATTTACCAAAGAAAGCATAGAAGAAGTGCTATCTGGTGCAATTGTGATCGATGATTTGGAAGATGAGGTAAAATCATTTTTCAATATTCCTCTCGTTATAGGTGGAAAAGCAGTTGGCGTATTGACAGTAGCAAGTATAAAAGAAGGTCTGTACAAAGAAGAAGAAATGACTGTACTTTACAAAATCGTCAGACAAGCATCTGATGCTGTAACAAAATTGCACAATGTAATTCAGACTGAGCAACATAAACTTAATGCAATGGTGGAGAGTATGGGCGATGGTGTGCTTATGACAGATATTGAATATCATGTTGTTGTGGCAAACCCTGCTGCTATAAAAATTGCAGGTATGGATCCTGCAAAAAAAGATGTCACGATTTTTGATTTTATAGATAATTTGGGAAAGGATTTTGATATCCGATCCAAACTTGAGGAATCGGTCAAGCTTGGTAAAATAATAAAACTAGATGAAATTACGATACGAGATGGTGTTTATCAAGTGATAATACTTCCAGTGAAGAACCATGTTGCTGTTTCAGAAGAAAATAAAGAAGTATTAGGTGGAGCAGTGATTTTTCATGATATAAGTGCCGAGAAGGCTGCTGAGAAAATGCGAAAGGACTTTACCTCTATGATGGTGCATGAATTGCGTTCACCACTCGACGGGCTCAAAAAGATGGCTGAGGTTATGAAAGACCCAGGTATCAAGCAAACAAAAAAAGATATCAATGAATTTGACACTATGGTATATGACGGTTCGTCGCAAATGCTTGAGCTTGTAAATGATCTTTTAGATGTTGCAAAATTAGAATCTGGAAAGTTCGAGATAAATAAAGGGGATACAAACATAAGAGAATTATTAGAAAATCGTATACATTTTTATGATATATCAGCAAAAGATGCTGGTATTGTATTACAATCATCCATTGATAAAAAAGTACCAAAAACTATTTTTAGTGACCAAACACGCATTTCACAAGTTTTTAATAATTTGATTTCAAATGCATTAAAATTTACATCAAAAGGTGGAGTTGTAACACTTAATATATTTAAACATGTTAAAGGGGAGGGTATATTAACAGAAGCCAAAGATGCTGGAGTTGAATGGCACATGAGTAAAGTAGATAAAGAATTAGATGGGCTTTCAGACAGTCTCATTGTGGCTGTCGTAGACAGTGGGGCTGGAATTGCAGATGGAGATATAGGAGAATTATTCAATAAATTCAAACAATTGAAATCACGTTCAACCAGTGAAGCAGAACAAAAAGGTACTGGACTTGGACTTGCAATTAGCAAAGGGATTGTAGAGGCTCATGAGGGTATTATTGGTGCGTCATCTGTGGAAGATAAAGGTTCTACATTTTATTTCACACTACCTTTGTCAGAGAAGGTTAAAAAAGAATCCACCTCCGCTGAAGCTACGGCGGACAAGGAAGAAAGACATACTGAAGGACAAGAAGAGGAAAAAGAATCTGTAAAAAAAGTGATCAAGAAAAAAAAAGAAGTTAAAAAGAAAAATAATATTGAAGAAAATGAAGACAAAGTTGTTGAGAATAAAAAATAACTATTAAGCCTTATTTATACAATAAAAAACACCCGGTCGTGAGACTGGGTGTTTTGATTTTGGGTCAAGGGTGTGTGGTAACCGCCATACACACACCCTAACTCCTAAGTCCCTCAAAAAAGAGAGAAAGACCCGGCCTACCAGGCGTTTTAGAGGCGTCGACCCCATAAATCGCAGCCCCTAGCGGCATTTTTGGAAGGACGTCTGGACGGCCGGGGAGCCTCGAAGGGCTCTATACCGTGGAGGCGGCGGACCTCCATGGTATGGCATAAATATAAAGTAATAAAGATTTTATGTCAAATTTATTGTTTAAACCTTGCTTCAGGTCTTTAATTTTGCTAAAATATACCTATTATGAAATTAGACAAAGTCCAAGTAGAACACATTGCAAAACTAGCTCGTCTAGAGCTAGGTGAAGAGGAAATTACCATGTATACCGAACAGCTTTCGGCTGTTTTGGGTTATATAGATATGCTTGACGAGGTGGATGTCGAGGGTGTAGAAGAAACATCTCAGGTTACAGGACTCCAAGATGTGGTTCGTAATGATGAAGTTGTAAGTTGTGACGATGACACACGTAAGAAATTACTTGAACAATTCCCAAAGAATCAAGTGAATTTGTTGAAAGTAAAAGGGGTTTTTTTTGAATAATTATGAATCTAAATGAACTCACAATTAGACAAGCACGAGAAGGTCTAGATAATGGAGACTTTTCTTCTGTTGATCTTACAAAAGCTTGTTTGGATAGAATTAATGAAAGGAACGGAAAAATAAATGCTTTTATTACTGTTACTGAAAAGCAAGCTATTGCAGAAGCAAAAGAGGCTGACAAGAAAATAAAAAAAGGTGAAGCAGAACTATTAACAGGAATTCCATTTGCTACTAAAGATGCAATTAACGTTGTCGATATTCGCTCTACTGGTGGAGGAAAGATTTTGGATAATTATATTTCACCATTTGAATCAACAGTGATTTCAAAAATAAGAAGTGAAGGAGCTGTTATGGTTGGTAAAACCAATTGTGATGCATTTGGTCATGGAGCAAGCAATGAAAACTCCATGTATGGTCCTGTAAAGAATCCATATGATTTGGAACGTGTTGCAGGTGGTTCATCTGGTGGTAGTGCTGCAGCAGTTGCTGACAATATGTGTATATTTTCAATTGGTGAAGATACTGGTGGGTCTATTCGTCAACCCGCAAGTCTGTGTGGAATTTCTGGTTTGCGTCCTAGTTATGGTCGTAATTCTCGTTATGGCATTATGCCAATGGCAAGTTCTCTTGATACAGTAGGTCCTTTTGCAAAAAATGTAGAAGATGTTGCACTCCTTATGGATGTTATGGCAGGTCAGGACAATAAGGACGCTACAACAGTGTCTGATGCAGTACCAAAATATAGTGAGGAAATTAAAAAAAGTGTTAAAGGAATGAAAGTTGGTGTACCAAAAGAATATTTTGAATTGGAAGGTATGGAAGATGAGACAAAAGAGATTGTGATGAAACAAATTCAAGATTTAAAAAATCTTGGCGTTGAGCTTGTGGATGTTTCATTGCCTTATATCAAATATGCAGTGGCTGTTTATTATATTGTAGTACCAAGTGAAGACAGTTCAAATATGGGACGACTTGATGGTATAAGATATGGTGTACAAGCCGAAGGAAAGAATTTGTATGACATATATGCCAAATCTCGTGCGCAAGGTTTTCCAGAAGAAGTAAAACGTCGTATCATGATTGGTACGTATGCTTTGTCAGCTGGGTATTATGATGCGTATTATAAAAAAGCACAAAAAGTAAGAACATTAATTATAAAAGATTTTGAACGTGTTTTCGAGAGTGTTGATTGTATTGTTGCTCCCACTTCTCCATTTCCGGCATTTAAAATTGGAGAAAAGAAAGACGATGTCTTGGCAATGTATTTAGCAGATGTATGTACATGCCCAGCCTCTGTTGCAGGTATTCCTGGACTTTCAGTTCCTTCTGGTAATACAAAGTTAGGATTACCAGTAGGTCTCCAAATCATGGGACCACGACTAGGTGAAGCAAAAGTTTTGCAACTAGGGCATGCTATACAGATATCCTAAGACCCTTGTCATTCCGACCGGAATTCTGACGAAGTTCAGAATGAAGTGGAGGAATCTCTTTTCTGTGGGGTGCACAGGAAATTATGAAAAAACATGAATATTTTGTATATATAATGGTAAGTAAAACGGGTACACTTTATGTTGGGGTTACTAATGATCTTGTACGACGAACATTTGAACATAAATATAGTTTGAAAGAAGGTTTTACAAAAAAATATAAATGTCATAGGCTTGTTTTTTACGAAGAGTATAAGATGATAAATGATGCAATAAGTAGAGAAAAACAAATAAAGCGCTGGAATAGAAACAAAAAAGAAAATTTAATTAAAATTAAAAATCCAGAATGGCTAGATTTAGCAATAGATTGGTTTGGAAGTCATATCTGATAATTTAAAAAGGGATCCCTCCACTTCGGTCGGGATGACAACGACGTCTTTATGAAAGAAGAAACAATAAAAAAAATAGAAAAACAATCGAAAAAAGATTTTTCATATACTTTGAATGAATCGGGTGATTATCGTGAGTCATGGAGAATTTTTCGTATCATGTCAGAGTTTGTAGAAGGATATCAATTTTTATCAAATTTGGAGCGCGAAGTTACTGTTCTTGGTTCAGCAAGACTCAAAGAAGATCATAAATATTATGGAATAGCAAGAGATCTGGGAAAGCTTCTTGGTAAAAATGGTTTCACTACAATTACTGGCGGCGGTCCTGGTATTATGGAGGCTGCAAATCGCGGAGCTTTTGAAGCTGAAGGGAAGTCAGTTGGTCTCAATATTCAACTTCCTTTTGAACAACGTGTTAATCCATATGTAAAGGAGTCTGCAGGATTTTATTACTTTTTTACACGCAAAGTAATGCTTACGTCTCCTGCTAATGCGTTTGTGTATTTTCCAGGTGGGTTTGGAACAATGGATGAATTTTTTGAAGTAGTGGACCTCATAGAACTTGGTAAGATGAGTAAAGCTCCTATTATTTTAGTCGGACTAGATTACTGGAATCCATTGATTGAATTTTTAAAAGAGAAATCATCCAAGATCGGTTCTGTTCCTAATAAAGATATTGACTCTTGGCATGTTGTGGATAGCGCAGAGGAAGCTTATGAATTTATAAAAGATACAAAGGACAAAAAACCAGTATGCGAATTGTCTCCTGAGAGTTTTCATTGTGGTGGTAATGTTGATTGGAAAATCTTTCGTATTATGGCAGAGCTTGTAGAAGGGTTTGAATTTCTTACAGGCATGGTTGAGGACGTCACTATACTTGGTACGAAGAGTATCAAGGCTGACTCCAAATATTATGAAGCTGCCTATGAAATGGGAGTAAAGTTAGCTGAGGCAAAATTCGGAGTAATTACTGGTGGTGGCCCGGGAATCATGGAAGCGGCAAATAAAGGATCATTTGAAAATGGTGGAGAGTCGGTAGGTATAAATATGAAGTTTGGTGATCGTGAACGAGTTAATCCATATGTAAAACGCTCTATTGGATTCCAATTTCCTTTTAATCGCAAACTCATGATTACTACACCAAGCAAGGCCTTTGTGTTTTTTCCAGGTGGGTTTGGTACTTTGCATCAGTTGTTTGAAGTTTTGACACTTATTCAGACCAAAAAAATGCAGAAGATTCCTATCATTTTGTACGACCATGAATTTTGGGGTCCGTTGCATGATTTTATCAAGAAGATCTTTGTACATAATTTCGAAACAATTGGTGATGAAGATGATGAACTATACCAGATTGTAGACAATGTAGAGAGTGCTCTAGATATTGTGAAGGAATTTAGGGCAAAATAAAAAACCGTTCAAAACGGTTTTTTCCTCGCGGAAGGTGGGGGATTCGAACCCCCGATACCGTGAGGTATACCGCCTTTCCAAGGCGGCGCACTAGACCACTATGCGAACCTTCCATGGGCACTAGGATATCAATAAAATAACCATAAGTCAATATAATATGAAAGCAATACTACACACAACAAAAGGAGATATTACAATTAAGTTTAATGAAAATCAAACAGCAAAAACAATAGATAACTTTATTACACTTGCAAAAAAAGATTTTTATAATGATACTATTTTTCACAGAGTCTTAAAAGGTTTTATGATTCAAGGCGGGTGTCCACAAGGAACTGGCATGGGTGGTCCTGGGTATAAATTTGATGACGAACCTTTTGAAGGTGAATATAATCGTGGTATTGTGGCTATGGCTAATGCAGGTCCTAATACCAACGGTAGCCAGTTTTTTATAATGCATGCAGATTATCCTTTACCAAAAAATTATACTATTTTTGGCGAAGTTGAAGATGGTATGGATGCAGTAGACATGATTGCTGAAGATAAGGTGGAAATGAGTATGTCTGGAGAACCTTCTCAACCAGTAGAGCCAGTTGTTGTACAAACAGTAGAAATTTTGGAAAAATAAATTATATTATTAATTATTAACTTATTTTTATGACAAAAGAAGAATTTATTGTAGAACTTAACAAAGACTTGGAGTGGGAATACGCTGCAGCAGTACAATACGTACAACATGCCGCGACTATTACTGGAGCTCAGTATGATGCAATTGGAAAAGAATTACTTATTCACTCAAACGAAGAAATGATCCATGCACAAAAATTATCAGATATGATTTCTGATCTTGGCGGTGTGCCTGTAGTGGATGTAGAAGAGAGAAAAGTTTCAAGTGATAGCAAAACAATGCTTGAACAAGATTTGGGTGGAGAAGAGCTCGCTATTACTCGTTACAAAGAACGCGTTGCTCAAGCTGAAGAGCTTGGAGAATATGGAGTTCGTCGTGTGCTTGAAGATATTCTTATGGATGAAGAAGAGCATAGACGAGATTTGCTGAGTACTCTTGGTAGATAAATAAACAAAATAAAAAAAACGACTTACGAGTCGTTTTTTTGTTTAGATATTTTTATTTTTTGAACGGAAGCAGTATTACGGAAGACAAAATCAAATGTAACAGTGAAAGGAGAATCGCATAGATAAAAATTGCAGTTAGCATTCCCAAGTACTGTGTAATATTTAGTACATAAGCAGTGATATCTACACCAAGCGCAAGGGTGATGGCATTTATTATTACCACAAGAAACACGAGCCAGACAAATCCTTTCCACATACCTTTTTGATCTTGATTGCTCGGTGCCATATGAGAACTCACTGCAAAAGATATATATAGAAAAAGCCAAAAGTTCCATGCACTAATATTTTCTGGAGCAAATAGATTTTTGAGCGAAGCAATTATTGAAGTAATAAATCCTGAAATACTGTTTTGTTGTTCAGCAAGCGGTGCAAATACTTCTTTTCCATTTGGGACGAAAAAATATAAAAATATGATAAGGACTACAGATCCAAATATCATTGGCGCTGCACCTATAAAAAAGTTACCAATTTTTTGATATAAACTTCTTGGATTAAATGAATGGTCTACATGACCAAGATTTCCAGATGCTTCGTTTGGTTGGAAAATTGAAATATTGTTGATTTTATGTCTAAAGACTTTTGCAAAAAAGGCATGGCCAATCTCATGGATAGGCGTTCCAATCCAGGCAGTCCAGATAATTCCTTTCCACCCAAGTGTTTGTCTATAATTTTTATGTGTAAAATATTGTAACTTTGAATGTACAAAGCCGAGTGCAAAAAATATTCCAAGTACACCAATAATCTGTAGGAAAACAGCTGTAATGAGCGTTATTAGATATATTTGCATATTAATTATATAGAATGGTTCCAACTGTAATAAGTATATTTATAATAAACCAGAGTGAATACATGAGTACAATTGGTTTTTCTTTATGAATAATACCATATATGAGCCAAACCAGATTAAATACAATATGTGAGCCAAACATAAGAAGTGAAACACCAGCAGCATTTTGGGTTGACCATATTTTGTATACCTGAGCCGCACCAAACATTGGTCCCAAAATACCAACAACATATACAAGGTGGTCGATAAATCCTTTGAATTTATGAGGATGTGGATATGGTTCAAGTTTTTTGTCATGGGCTCGTTTTCTTTTTTGAACATGGTACAGGCCGTTGTCATTTACCATAATAGATTATTTATAGATATTATGTAAGGATTATAGCAGATTTGTATGGAAAAAGGAAAAAATATCAAAACAAAAACTCCCGTAATCGGGAGTTTTTTATTTAGTAATGTTTATTTTTTTTCAGCAGGTACAACGTTGACATATTTAGCCGTTTTTAGGCTACCATCAAATCGTTTTCTTTTTTTGGTTTGAAATTTTACAATTCCTGCTATAAGTGATAGAAGTGAATCATCACCAGTACGTTTTACGTTTGTTCCTGGGTGGATTTTAGTACCACGTTGACGAACAAGCATAGAACCTTGTTTGACAGTTTGGCCATCGCCAACCTTCACACCAAGGTATTGTGGTTGGGAATCTCGTCCCAGTCTGGTAGAACCACCAGCTTTTTTATGTGCCATAGGGTCGGAGTTAGTTTTCTTGTGAGAGAATTTAAAATAAAGTGGACGGTGGCTATTATAAAGGATTTTTCTATTCTTGTCAATAGGGCGTATTTAGCGTATAATTTAAGGTAAGAACTAAGGATTAATAGATGTTTTTACCTTTTGTTCCCTAATCCCTGCCTGTCGGCAGGCATGCTTACTTCTTATTCCTTTTTCACTTATGAAATGGCGTTTTTATCCTATTAAACTTTATTTTGCCTCCTTGCCTGTAGCAGTTTTTACGGGTATATCTGCAATTCTCAATGTATTTAGTTGGGTATGGCTTTGGATACAAATCCCTAGGACAGGAGATCAGGTATTTTTGCATTATAATATCTTATTTGGGGTAGACCAGGTGGGGGAGAGTTGGAAGATTTTCTATGTACCACTTTTGGGACTTTTGATTTTTCTAATCAATTTATGTTTAGGCTGGGTATTGTATCGTACAGATAAGTTTATGGCACAGACTCTTTTATTTTTTGCAGCCCTTTGCCAGGTGTTTGTTGTTATAGCGACATTTTTGCTTATATTTTTAAATGTATAGTGCTTCATGGCAACTAGAACTAGGACAAGTGATTACACACTTCTTACGTACTTTGTAGTACTTATTTTGTTTGGGCTTCTAGTACTTAGTTCGGCAGGCGTATCAGTAGGTATAGAGAGATTTCAAGATCCATATTTTTTTATCAAGCGTCAGTTATTACTAGGACTTCTTCCAGGAGTCATATTATTTTTGATTGCAGCTAAGATTGATTATCATGTATGGAAGAAGTATGCACTTCCTATTTTTATAGCTGGATTAATTTTGCTTATTTTACCATTTATACCTGGTATTGGTTCTACTCATGGTACCGGTGCTCGTAGTTGGATTGTTCTTGGAGGAAATTCTTTTCAACCAGCAGAAGCTATCAAACTCGGGATGATTATTTTTATGGCTGCATTTTTGTCCAATATGGGAAAACAGATTTATGATCTCAAACACGGGTTTCTTGTTGCTTTGGGAGTCGGTCTTATACCTATTGTCATGGTTATAGCACAGCCAGACATTGGTACAACATTTATTTTGTTTAGTATTTTGATATTTCTTTTATTTTTTGCAAATGCGAAATTTTCTCATCTGTCAGCTCTTGGTCTAGTCGCAATTATTGCATTTATACTTATGATTATTGCAGCACCGTATCGTGCGCAACGTCTTACTACTTTTCTTCATCCAGAATTAGATCCACAAGGACAGGGTTATCAGATAAACCAGGCATTTTTGGCAATAGGATCAGGGGGTGTATTTGGTTTAGGTCTCGGTCACTCTAGGCAAAAGTTTCAGTATTTACCAGAAGTACATGCAGATAGTATTTTTGCTATAGCTTCAGAAGAATTTGGCATTGTTATTATTGGATTATTTTTGGCGTTACTTGTACTCATCACACTGCGTGTTTTGCATATTGCCAAACATAGCCCTGATTCATTTGGGCGCTTGCTAGTTGCAGGTATTATTAGTTGGTTTATTATACAGTCATTATTAAATATCGGTGCTATGGTTGGATTGTTACCACTTACTGGTGTACCACTACCTTTTGTTAGTCATGGTGGTAGTGCGCTTATGATCGGTATGGTGGGGATGGGTATTATTATTAATGTTAGTAAATATAGTAGTGCAAAGTAAAAAGTTAAAAAGTTTATAAAGGGATATTGCAGCAAAAACTTTATGAACTTTGTAACTTTATACTTTCTAACTGTAATATGAAAATAATATTCTCAGGTGGTGGCACTCTTGGCCCAGTAACACCACTTTTAGCTATAAAAGATATAATTGAAAAAGAGAATCGAGATGTTGAGTTTGTTTGGGTTGGAACCAAGCGCGGTCCAGAACGTGAGTTGGTGGAAAAAATTGGTCTTAGATTTGTTACATTGTCTTCTGGTAAGTTGCGTCGTTATTTATCTTTCTGGAATGTTGTAGATATTTTCAGAATTATTATTGGTTTTTTTCAATCTTTCAAACTTTTATGGAAAGAAAGTCCAGATGTTTGTATTTCTGCGGGTGGATTTATTTCAGTACCTCTACATTGGGCTGCATGGCTTCTTGGAATTAAGACTTGGGTACATCAGCAAGATATTCGTGTTGGGCTTGCAAATAAACTCATGGCTCCATTTGCAAAAGTTATTACTACGTCACTCGAACAAAATATAAAAGATTATTCAAAGAAAAAAACAATCTGGCTTGGAAATCCTGTGCGTGATGAAATTTTACAAGGTGATAGAAAAAAAGCTAAAGAAATGTTTAACTTGAAAAAAGATTTACCTGTTGTTTTTGCTACTGGTGGTGGAACAGGGTCACTGCGTGTGAATCAGCTCGTCGTAAGAGCGGTAGATCATCTCAAAGGTTTTGCACAAGTAATTCATTTGTCAGGCAAAGAACGTCCTCAAGAACTGGTAAATCGTGCGGTCGAATTGTATTCTGATTATCAAGTGCATCAATTTTTTACTGAAGAAATGAAGTATGCATACGCTGCCTCTGACATAGTGGTTTCTCGTGGTGGTTTTGGTACTTTGACTGAGATTGCAGCGCTTGGTAAGGTCGCTATTATTATTCCAAAACCTGGACATCAAGTAGAAAATGTACATTTTTTAGAAAAAGCTGGTGCAGCAATATTTGTAAATGAGCGAACTTCAGATGGCTTGCATCTAGCGAGGGTTATCAGGGAAGTTTTAGGAGACACTGTAAAACAAAAACAACTTGTACATAATTTACAAAAAATGTTGCCTGTGGCAAAAAAAGAAAATGTGCTTGGAATAGTTGATAAGTTGGTAAGTTAGAGAGTTAGTAGGTATAAAACAAAAAACAGCCATTGTGCTGTTTTCTTTTTTTCTGGCAGGGGAATGGGAACGTGGTTTTGAAATACCACGGCCCATTCCTGACGTAGCAGGTGTTTGATGTTTGTCGTACGAGCTAGTACTTGTCGTGCGTGTTCAGCGGAGGAGGATCGCCGTACTCGCAGTTCGACATGCAGCGTCGTCTCATCATCCAGCCGAGCTCGGCGTCGATCTTGCGCATGCGCTCGGCTTCGGACTCGGCCGTCGTGGTCTCGCGCTTAGCTTCGGTCGCGCGCCATTCGCGCTCGATCCGGCGGATGTCTTCGCGCTCGAACCAACGGTCCCAGTATCGGCTCCAGTATCGTTGGACCCGACGCGTGAATTGTCCCAAGGACTCGCCCGGTCGCAGGTCCCAGATGAACAGCGGCCTCTCCTTCGGCTGTTGTTTTGCCTGAGGCAGCGACGCGAAGTACTTCGCATACCGTTCGTCGGCCTCAGCCTGTGCGGCACGCTGAACCGTGAGCCAAGCCTCGGATTCCTCCGTGGCCTTCTCGCGGATCCGGTCGGTCCGGCACTGTTCCTCGAGTGCCTCCTCGGTGGGTGGACGGGTACCCACGTCGATGGGCGGCGGCGGGACGTAGCCCGCGGTCCACCTCAAGTAGGTTTCGTTCTCCCACTTGGGGGAGGACATGAACGCGGCGAATTCTAGGGTACCGAGAATGATACCCAGGATGGCGCCGGCCAAGATAAGAGGTCGGGCGTACTTACGGAACGTGTAGTAGTCCACTGGTCTTTCCTTTCATACCCGTACAACAAAAAAACACTTGTATACGTACAGCGGGATACAACCCAGGGCGCAAAGGCGTCCTAGTATGAAAATTCCCCACTGAATATTAGCTTATAATGGAAAAATCAATATTCAGTAGATAATTTAGGTAAACAGTACAATTTAACATAGAATTGTAGCAGTGTCAAGTATTCTCTATATTTTTTGCTAGTTTAAGGAAAATATATTAAATTAAAAATGATTAAGAAATATAGATTAGTAAAAAAATAAGTCATGAGATTTAATTTTGGAGTGTTTTATGGTACAATAAGTTGGAACTAAGGCTTATATATTTTTATGCCCATAGAAAATCTCAAACCAAAAGGTGAAGAAAAGATCAAAGAAGATATCTGTATTTTTGCGCAGACTAATTATCGTAGCCAGCCAGTTAAGTTTGGGACAAAGACTGATGACAGACGTCGACATATGTACGTGATTGGAAAGACTGGTATGGGCAAGACAACCATGATGGAAAACATGGTTCTTCATGATATTTACAAAGGTCACGGCGTTGGAGTTGTAGACCCACATGGGGATTTTGCTGAAAAATTAGTAGATTTTATTCCATCAAGTCGTATTAATGATGTTATTTATTTGAATCCATCAGATATAGACTTTCCAATAGGATTTAATATTTTGGAAGTTAAAAGTGAAGAACAAAAACACTTGATCGCTTCTGGACTTATGGGAATTTTTAAGAAAATTTGGCCAGATGTATGGAGTGCAAGAATGGAATATATTTTGAATAATACACTTTTGGCATTACTTGATTATCCAGGTTCCACACTTATGGGAATTAATCGTTTGCTTGCTGATAAGAATTATCGTCGTAAAGTAGTAAAACAACTTAAAGATCCTGTTGTAAAAGCTTTTTGGCAAGATGAATTTGCCAATTATGAACCTAGGTATGCCAAAGAAGCTGTAGCTCCTATCCAAAATAAGATTGGTCAATTCATGTCAGCTTCTGTAATTCGTAACATGGTGGCTCAGGTAAAATCCACAATTGATATTCGAGAACTCATGGATAACAAGAAGATCTTAATCATGAATTTGTCAAAGGGTCGTATCGGAGAAGATAATAGTAGATTGCTTGGTGGAATGCTTATTACAAAAATCCAGCTTGCTGCAATGGAGCGTGTAGATATGCCAGAAAGTGAACGTAAGGATTTTTTCTTGTATGTTGATGAATTTCAAAATTTTGCAACACCTAGTTTTGCAAATATTTTGTCTGAGGCACGTAAATATCGATTAAGTCTTATTATGGCACATCAGTATGTTGCTCAGCTTGATGAAATTGTAGCAGATGCTGTATTTGGAAATGTAGGAACAATTGTATCGTTTCGTGTTGGTGGTGCAGACGCAGAGATGCTCACAAAAGAATTCGAGCCAACATTTATTGAAACAGATATCGTGAATCTTGCCAAATATCAAATTTTATTAAAATTAATGATTGATGGAGTTGCATCTCAGCCATTTAGTGCATTAACATTGCCACCAATTGGTTCTGCTACAGGATCAAAAGAAAAAGTAATACGTGTTTCTCGTGAGCGTTATGGTAAATCTCGTGAAATGATCGAAGATAAGATCTTACGTTGGAGTGGAATGGGTCCTGATGTAAATGATGATGAAGATGTTGATACTACTATTAAGTCAGAAGTTGAAAATAAAAAAAATGATGGAAAGAAAAAAGAAAAAAAGATTGAGGTAGGTACGAATACTGAAAAGAAGTCTGAGCCAATAGAAAAAACAAAACCAGAAGAAACCGTATCTCTAAAAGATCTTTTGCCTCCTGCTTCTGAAAAGTCTAAAGACACAGAAACTGTTGGCGAAGACACACTTGGGTTCTTAGGAAAAGATGATGAGAAAACAAAAGAAACTTCATCACCGAAAAAATTTAAAAAAGAAATTATTGATTATTTTGAAAAAAATGCAGATTATATTATAAAACACAAAGACGGTGATCATAAATATGTATTTTTACCAGAAAATAAACCTAAAGATGTTGTTTTAGACAACAAAGGAAGGCGTAAAGGATCGATATATGAAAAAGCTGGTGTTAAAATATATGATGTGAAAATAGATATGTATGAGTCAGCCAACACCGAAGAAATTTTTGGAGCGAATAAATCCCCAGATATATGGGTTGGTTCACTAGATGATGCATTGGCTCAATTTCAGGCTATTCGAAGTGGTAAAGGTGGTGGTACTAAATTTCTTGGTATAAAAGATAATACAAATAATCCAGAAATTTTGAAAGAAAAGATTGTTGGCACTGGTGAGAAGATTATTACAGACAGTAATGATGTTATCAAACCACAAAATGTTCAAAATAGTCCTAGTACTGAACCAAGTAAGAAAAAAAGACGTAGACGTAGAAAGAAGAAAAGTGGTGCACAAAATAATAATAGTCCTGATAGGTCTCCACAAAATGCAGAATCTAAAGAGAAAAAGGACGTGCAGAATAAAACAGAAGATAAACCAAAACACATTAATCAAGATGAGATAGTTAGGTTTGATAATTAATTATTTTTTATTATGTCTTCAAAAAATAAAACCTGGACACAAAATTTGGCAAAATCTTGGGGTAAGTGGACTCCGCCAGACCGCCCATCTCCAGGTGAGATGAAAGTATACGAAGATATTTTGAAGAAAATTCTTTTGAAAAAGAAAAAACCCAATGTGTTGGTATTTGGTTCCACAAGTGAGTTTCGTGATTTGTATGCAAAATATAAATTATCATGTACCGTGGTTGATTACAGAAAAGAAAATTATGAAGCAATGGGTACGCTCATGAAAAGGAAAAAACACAAAGAAACGCTTATAACAAAAGATTGGCGAACAGTTAGTCCTAAACAAAAATTTGATCTTATTGTAGGAGACTTTTGTATCAATGTATTGTCAAAAAAAGATCAGCCAAAATTTATCAAAAATATTTCCAAAATGCTTAAAACCGATGGGCTTTGTATGCTCAAAACATTTGTACGTTATGACTGCGAGCGTGGGGACTTGGCAAAAGCTTTGCATTTTTATAGGACAAAAATGAAGCATCGTCCGATTTTAGAAACTGTGATGGCACCAATGTTTAAAAGTGCTTATGATTATAAAAAAGAAGAAGGTACTTTTCCTGGAGTATGGAAGAATTTTTTGAAACTTTATAAAAACAAAAAAATGAGGAAAAGTGAGTTGGATTATTTTGAAGACCTAGATATAAAAAATATGAGTTTAAAAGTTTATATTCCTCTTTTTCAAGATATTATAAAGGTAATAGAAGGAAATGCTACTTTGCATGGAGTAAGATTTGGTGAAGAGTGGTTTTCATCTGATGTGCCAATACTTGTTATAAAGAAGTAGTATTTGGTTTATGTCTAAATTTTAAAAAGCGGTTATACTTTATAATCGTTTTTTATTTATTTAAGGCTCGTATTGACTTTTTTCTCTCAACAGAGCACAATATATATATGAAGATAATAGATCAATCCATTTTTGGGGATTTACAAAAACCAAAAAAAGACAGCCACAAAGGTCAAAATGGCCGACTTCTTATAATAGCTGGATCTGAAAAGTTTCATGGAGCCTTGCTTTTGGCTGTTCAAACTGCATCTCGAATAGTAGATATGGTGTATGTATATACCACACCGAATAACAGAGGTATTATTGATAATCTAAAGTCAGATGTAGCCGTCTTTATTCCTGTATTAGAAGAAGAGTTGTGGAATACTGTTGATATGGTAGATGCTGTCCTAATTGGGCCTGGAATGGCTGAGACTGGGGAAAATGTTGGTTTGGTAAAAACATTGTTAACAAAATATGAAGATAAAAAAATAGTAATAGATGCAACAGCTATGTGGCATCTTAATCCTGCATGGATAAATAACAATACAATTTTAACACCACATTCACGTGAATTTGAGCAAGTATATAAATGTAAACCAACTTCAGATCATGTACATACGATGGCTATAGAATATGGAGGAACTGTACTTCTTAAGGGTAAATATGATTATGTAAGTAATGGAGAAGATATTTGGGAAAACAGAACAGGAAATGTAGGAATGACAAAAGGTGGAACCGGCGATGTAGTATCTGGAACTGTTGCAGCACTTTCCTGTACAAATGATAATATTACAGCTACTTGTGTTGGAATACATCTCGCTGGTTTAGCAGGGGATGAATCGTATGAAAAAAAAGGAACTTTTTATAATGCAGAAGATCTAGTAGAACAAATGGGTAATATTTGGAAAAAATTTATAAAATGATATCATGAATCATATAAAATTTTTTAAACAAATAAATAAAACTAGTGTATCAGAAGCTGGAGGCAAAGGCGCATCTCTTGGTGAAATGACCCAAGCCGGAATTTCTGTGCCACCTGGCTTTGTGGTACTTGCTGACGCTTTTGATAGATTTTTAGAAGAAACAGATTTAAAACAAGAAATAGATGCACGCCTCAAGCAAGTAAATCCAGATGATATAAACTCTGTTGATAAGGCTAGTTCAGTTATTCGCGATGTGATTCATGATACAGAAATGCCATTAGATTTGGCAGAAGAAATTTTGAAATCTTTCAATGAGTTGAATGCAGAGTTTGTTGCTGTTCGTTCTTCTGCCACAGCCGAAGACGGCGCAATTGCTAGTTGGGCAGGAGAATTAGATACATTTTTAAATATTACTCGAGATAATGTTGTTGAAAAAGTAAAGGAATGTTGGTCTTCACTTTTTACACCGCGAGCAATTTTTTATCGTTATGAAAAAAATTTGAATGATCAGAACGTATCCGTTGGTGTAGTAGTACAAAAAATGATACAATCCGAAGTATCAGGGGTAGCTTTCACTGTTCATCCAGTGACAGAAGACAGAGATCAGATGATTATAGAAGCGGGTTTTGGGTTAGGGGAAGCAATTGTAAGTGGTCAGATCACACCAGATAATTATGTCGTTTCAAAATTAGAAATGAGCATTCTTGATATTAATGTTGGCAACCAAAGTAAGAAATTGATGCAAAACGTAGATGACGGTCGCGACCGACATGCACAAAATGTTTGGATTGATTTAGACGAATCAGAAGGTGGAAAGCAAAAACTAACTGGAAAACAAACTATTCAAGTTGCAGAAATGTGTAAGCGTATTGAGGCACATTATGGTTTTCCTTGCGATATTGAGTGGGCGATTGATGATAATGATGAATTATATATTACACAGAGTAGACCAATTACGACATTAAAAAATAATTAATTTTAATTAAAAATATATGAAAATAAAAAGAGCCATCGCTTTTGGGGTAATGTTGTGGGTAGGAATATTTGCTATTATTTCAATACTCATGTTTACACCGAGTTTGCAAGATAAGGATTTTTACCAATTTCTTATTCTTTGGATACTTTTGATTCCACTTGTTCTATTGCTTGCAAAATGGTATTTTAGAGAGGATTCACCAACAACAAAGAAAGGCTTTCTGCTTGGTATAATTGGTGTGCTTGTTGGTACGGTGCTTGATATTGCTATCACGGTTCCATTGTTTGTAAAATCATATAGTGTATTTTATAGCAATGTATTCATGTATATTGGTATTGCCGAAGGAATTCTTCTCGCTACATATGCTGGATTTGAGTTTGATGCAACATACACTATGGAATCGAAAAAAACAGAAATTCCTACTAAGGATGAAGAATAATATATGTCTTTAAAAAAAACAGAGAAGATACTCATAACAATTTTTATTTTGCTATTATTACTTACAGGAACTTTTTTTCTACTAAAGTATAGAATGGATGTTAAAAGGGCAGAGTGCCCTGCATATATAGACTGTATGCCTGGTCAATATCCAACTGGAGAAACTACCATTGGTAAAGAGTGTAAAGTTCCTGAAGGGTGTGAGGGAATAACCGGAGTAGTCAGTTAATTGTAAATGTGAAAATTAAGAATAACATATGGACTTAAAGAAAATATTTGATAAATACCCATTATTTGTTCTTGGGCTAGGCGGATTTTTGATTGGTGTATTGGCAAATAGTGGATTTTTTATATTTTTGGGTATAATTTTGCTTTTTTTAGCATCAATAAAATATAAAGATAAAAAAACTTCAAAACCAAATACATCTTTTGATTTTGATAATGTTATTAATTCTATTAAAAAAAATTTAATTAACAAAGAAAAGCCTATGGAAACAATTGATCCAAGAAAAAAAGCAAAGATTGGGTTTTGGGTAGTAATCGGCGCTGTCTTTCTTCTTTTCCTAAGTTTTGCCAGTGCATTTTGGGTAGTAATAGATGCGGGTGAGACTGGTGTACGTTCATTTTTTGGTAAAGTTAGAGACAGTGAATTTCATTCTGGATTTCATATCAAAAATCCACTTGAAAAAATTACACGAATGAATATTCGTACACAAGAATACACAATGAGTATTACACAAGGAGAAGGAAAGCGTTATGGTTCTGACGTTATTACTGCTCTTACAAAAGAAGGTTTGAGTGTTGACCTTGATATTACTGTTTTATATCGTATGGTAGAAGAAAAAGCATCAGATGTATATCGTGATGTAGGTCTTAATTATGATGAAGTTATTATTCGACCACAAATTAGAAGTGTGATTCGCGAAGTGATAGCAGGTTATGATGCAAAAGATATTTATAGTGAAAAACGTCAAGAAGCTGCTCAAGGTATTGCAGATAGATTGACGGGCAAGCTAGATCCACGTGGTATTGAGATAGAAGATGTTCTACTTCGTCATGTGGAATTACCAGCTGATCTAGCACAGAGTATTCAACTAAAACTTCAAGCTGAGCAAGAAGCACAAAGATATGATTTTCTTCTTCAAACAGAAGAAAAAGAAGCAGATAGAAAACGTATTGAGGCAGAAGGTCAGCGTGATGCGCAACAAATCATCAATCAAAGTTTGACACCTAGATATCTTGAATATTTATACATCAATAGTCTGAAAGATAGAGAGGGTACAATTTACGTACCGACCAATGCTAGCAATGGAATGCCAATGTTTCGAGGAGTCTAATAGGCCCCAAATATTATTTTGACGTCAAAATAAGATGGTGATATAATATGTCGTAGTTGGGTAATGCATGGTGTATTCCCAAAAAGGTCGGATAAGGTTTATTCAAAATAAATTTCGGAAAAAATATGAACGATTTTAATGATCGCCAGATGTTCGATGTAGATTGTGAATGTGGAAAATGTGGTGCAAAAATCACACAATTACCATTCCAACCATCTGGAGATCGTCCAGTATATTGCTCAGACTGTAACAAGGCTCACCGTGAACAACGTAATAGTGGCGGTGGAGAGCGTAAAATGTTTGATGTAAATGTACCTTGCTCAGGATGTGGTACTCAAATCACACAATTACCATTCGAACCACGAGATACCAGCAATCTTCTTTGTAAAGAATGTTATCTCAAGAACAAAGATGCTTAAGTGCATTACTATATATTTTTGAAAACCCCGACTGAGTCGGGGTTTTTTCTTGATTTTTTAGCATAATATTGGTATTATTCATTACACATATTCGTAAGATTTATGATTTTTTGATCATGAAATATACAAAACAACAACAATTACTAATAAATCACACAAAAGAAAAAGTTGAAAAGCTTTTTGAAGATTATACAGATCCTGCACACGGTATGGATCATATTTTTCGTGTTGTTGATTCTACTATTAAGATTGCCAAAGGCGAGAAAGCTAGTAATCCATTTTTGTGTGAACTCTCAGCATTAACTCATGATATTGGTAGGACTAGAGAAGATAAACCAGGAGAAAACAGTCGTAAGCATCATGAGCTTTCATATGTTATATTGCGTGAGTGGTTTAAGGAAGATCGTGAGTTTGATATTTTAAAAGATGAAGAGAAAAAGGAAATATTGTATACAGTTCGGTATCATTGGAATAATGTTGCTGACAAATATGATACAGCTTGGATTTTGCGTGATGCAGACAAGCTTGATGCATATGGAGAAGTGGGTATAAAACGTATGAGTCATCTTTGTTCTTCTGATGAAGATTGGAACTGGCATTTACGGCATGTTTATGAAACATATATACATGTTCATACCAAAACTGCCAAAAAGATAATTAAAAAAGAAAAATTAATGGATGCTGTTGAAAAAAAATATAGAGAATATCTAAAATCCAAAATTGAACCAATAGAATTATGACAGAGAAAAAAGAAAAAATTCTTGTAGCAATGTCTGGAGGTGTTGATTCGTCAGTTGTCGCTGCTCTTTTGGTAGATCAGGGTTATGATGTGGCCGGAGCATATATGATCAATTATGATACAGATGATCATGAAGGTGTGGGCGCAACAGGGGAATCATGTTGGGTGCCAGATTATAGGGATGCGGTGCGTGTGGCTGCTAAGCTTGGTATTCAGCTTTTGAAATTAGATTTTAAAAAAGAATACCAGAGTAAAGTTTTAGATCACATGTTTGCAGAATATGAAAAAGGTAGAACGCCAAACCCAGATGTGATGTGTAATAAGTTTGTAAAATTTGGGTCTTGGTTAGAAAAAATTAAGGATTTAGGATTTGATAAAATGGCAACAGGTCACTATGCCCGTCTTCGTTCTTCGAGCTATGACGGACAAGCACACTTTTCTTTGGTGCAGGCTGAGGATGAGAATAAGGATCAGACATATTTTTTGCATCAGTTAAATCAAGAGCAACTTTCGCATACATTATTTCCCCTAGGTGACTACACAAAGACGCAGGTACGTGAACTTGCTGAGAAATTTGATTTGCCAACTGCAGGAAAAGAAGAAAGTATGGGAATTTGTTTTGTTGGCGAAGTGTCGATGGAAGAATTTTTGAGAACCAAGGCTGCAAATGGAGGGACAGGTCTAGACCTGTCCATACAGCCTGGTGAAATAATTATGTCTGATGGCACAAAAATAGGAGAACACAAAGGTCTTGCATTTTATACAATTGGACAAAGACATGGGTTTGAGCAGCCTGGAGGAGGGGAACCATTGTTTGTGGTAGACAAGAGATTTGATTCAAATGAATTGGTTGTTGGTGAAAAAGATGATCCTTTGCTATATAGAGACAAAATTGAGTTAGAAGATGTACATTGGATTGCTGGACGGACCCCGGATTTTCCGTTAAAATGTAAAGTAAGGATGCGTCATCGTCAAGAATTGCGAGAATGCACGGTTGACGGTAATACGATCCAATTCAAAAACTCTGAGCGTGCGGTCACTCCAGGGCAATTTGCTGTATTTTATTTAGATGGCGAATGTCTGGGTGGTGGTGTAGTTATATAAAGTATGCTTGTCATCCGTAGCTTTAGCGAAGGATGAGGTGGTGGTGTAGTTATCTAATTTTCAATCTTAATATTAATATTATATGCAAGAAGCAAATTTTCTAGTCGGGTTACTTGTAACCATATGGCCAGTACTAATAGTGGTTGGCATATTGTTATTTTTTGCATTCAAATATCTAAAATAATTATATGGAACAAACAATACAGCAAACACTAAAGCGTCATTGGCGAGTTACATATGTTGGTTTTGCTCTTCTTGTTGCTATTTTGTATGATGTATTCTTTTGGGGATTACAACCTGGATTTGGTTTTGTATTGTTTGTAGCTTTTTATGTACTCGGTTTTTCAGTGCTTTCATTACTTAGTGATCAAATTCGTCACCCAAAGGCGTTGCTACTACTTATACCAATTTTTATATTTTCTTTGGACATATTATTTTATAATAATGATTTTGTACGCAATTGGGTAATGTTATTTGTCGCATTACTTATGTTTTTATTTTCAATTTTGTTAACGCTAAAAAATCCTGGGAAACACTTGTTTTCTTTTTCTGAAATCCCTGTCCTACGTAGCATTGGTTTGCCGCTTACTAAATGGGGTCATATGTTTCGTGATTTATTTTCTACAAAAAAAGAAAAACACAGTGAGATATATAAAAAGATTGCATTAGCATTAGCTATTGCAGTACCTATTCTCTTTGTATTTGGATTGTTATTTGTAAAGGCTGATGCGGTGTTTGCTGAATTGGTAGGTAATATATTTAATTTTAATTTTATAATAGAAGAGGAGACAGTGTGGCGTATTGTTCGTACAGGTCTCATTACATTATTTCTTGGTGGATTGTTTTATACAGTGATTGATCCATTGTATATTTTGAAAGAAAAGAAATTTCGTGTATTCAAAATCGATAACACAGTTGTATCTATTGTCCTTGGGCTTGTAAATATACTCTTTGCACTTTTTGTATTTATACAGCTCAATTATCTATTCGGTTCTCATGACTTTGTGGTGCAAAATAATATTAATTTTGCTGAGTATGCACGTAGTGGATTTTTTCAGCTAGCGTGGGTAATTGCTCTTGCTGCTGCGATGCTTATTGTTTTTTATAGATCAGCAGTACATCATGGAAGTCATACACTTTTGAAATTATTAAAAATATTACTTGTTATACAGGTTGGTGTGATTGCCATGTCTGCGCTCAAACGCATGAATATATATCAGGATCAATTTGGTTACACAGTACTTAGATTGTATGTGGAGTGGTTTATTTATTTTTGTGTTATTATTTTGACTCTGTCAGCAGTGAGCATTTCTGTTGATTGGAAATTTAGAAACTTTTTATATACAAGTATGGTGCTCGGTGTAGGAGCCATGTGTATTGTTTCGTCTATAAATGTTGATCGTGTAATTGCGCGTGAAAATGTAGATAGATATATTAACGAAGGCAAAGAGTTGGATATGGGATATTTGGTATTTCATCTTTCCGTAGATGCAATACCAGAGGTAAAAAGGGCGTTTGATTCTGGTTTTGAATATAAAGGTACAAATAATGATTTAAGTTATCGTGAAGGAAATTTCAAAAATATATATCTTGGAAATAAGTTTAGACATTTGCACAAGAGAATCTCGAACAAAGATTATAAAAATTTTTCAGACATAAAACAATCATGGAGGGAATTTAATTTCGGAATAGAAAAATTAAAGAATTTATAAGTTATGATTACATCATACGAACTGAGACAAAAATATTTAGACTTCTTCAAATCAAAAGATCATGCGATTATTTCGTCAGCTTCTTTGATTCCAGAAAATGATCCAACTGTATTATTTACTACTGCTGGTATGCATCCACTCGTACCATACTTGATGGGTGAAAAACACGCAGAAGGTACGAGACTTACTGATGTACAAAAGTGTGTCAGAACAGGGGATATTGATGAAGTGGGTGATATTGGACACCTTACATTTTTTGAGATGCTTGGTAATTGGTCACTTGGTGATTATTTTAAGGAAGAAGCCATTGAAATGAGTTGGGAATTTCTTACATCAAAAGATTATCTCGGACTCGATACAAAAAAGTTGGCAGTAACTGTTTTTGAAGGAGACGATGATGCACCATTTGATGAAGAATCAAAACAAAAATGGTTGTCTCTTGGTGTACCAGAACACAAGATTGCTGCATTGCCAAAAAAGGACAACTGGTGGGGGCCAGCTGGTCAAACTGGTCCGTGTGGTCCTGATAGTGAGATGTTTTATTGGGTTGGTAAATCAGAATTTCCAGATGAGAATAGTAATCCAGGAACTGATGAAAACAATTGGCTTGAGATTTGGAATGATGTATTCATGCAATACAATAAACAAAAAGACGGAACATTTATTCAGTCTACACAAAAGAATGTTGATACAGGAATGGGACTTGAGCGTACCGTGACTGTTTTGAATGGTTTTTCAGATGTATATCAAATTGATACACTCAAACCTCTAGTGGAAAAAATCGAAGAAATTTCTGGAAAAAAATATGGAGAAAATAAGGATGTTCTCATGTCTATGCGTGTGATCGTGGATCATATTCGTACGGCAAGTATGATAATGGCAGATGATTCAGGAGTTGCTCCAAGTAATGTCGATCAAGGTTATGTGGTACGTAAACTTATTCGACGTGTTATTCGCCATGGAAAGAAACTTGGTATTGAAAATAATTTTTGTGTTGAAATGGCGCAGCGTGTTGTTGAAATTTTTGCAGATGTATATCCAGAAGTAAAAAGAAACGAGGAATTTGTTTTGCGCGAGATGAAGAATGAGGAAAATAAATTTAGACAAACATTAGAACAGGGTATCAAAGAATTTGAAAAATTACTCAAAGGTTTTGAAATGGCTTTTGAAAAAACAAACAAAAAGATCACAAAAATTTCTGGCAAACAAGCATTTAAGCTTTATGATACATATGGTTTTCCACTCGAAATGACTCAGGAGTTAGCTAGTGAGAATAGTTTAACTGTTGATGAAAAGGCTTTTAATGAAGCATTTGAAAAACATAAGAGTTTGTCTCGCGAAGGTGCTGAACAAAAGTTTAAAGGCGGACTAGCCGATCATGGAGAGATGAGTACAAAGTATCACACTGCAACACACTTACTTCACGCAGCACTTCGAGAAGTTTTGGGAGATCATGTGGGACAAAAGGGAAGTAATATTACTGCTGATAGACTTAGATTTGATTTTACACATCCAGACAAGATGACTGATGAAGAAAAACAACAAGTTGAAAAATTAGTAAATGAAGCAATTGAGAAAAAACTTGTTATTTCTATGGAAGAAATGACAGTGGAAGATGCTAAAAGTCAGGGAGCCATTGGACTCTTTGGTGATAAATATGGAGAAAAGGTAAAAGTGTACACAATTGGATCAGACGATGAGACAGCAAGTAAAGAAATTTGTGGAGGTCCACATGTTGAAAATTTAAACGACATGGGTCACTTTAGAATCAAAAAAGAAGAATCATCTTCCGCAGGTATTCGTCGTATCAAAGCTATCCTTGAATAAATCTTAACAAGGAATCATATGCAAAACTTAAATCAACCTCCACCATCGCAACCACCGCAATCTTCTGATCCAGGGTCACAAGCACCAATGGATCCAGTTACAAAATCAAAAATTAGATCAGTGCTTGTTGGTCTGGTTATTTTTGGTATTCTATTCTTCTTTGGTGTCAATTTTCTGATAGAAAATGAACATCGTATTGATGAATTTTTAGATGGTGAAATAAATGAAATTGTCGTAGATGAAAATGTTGATAGTTTTTTGGAAAATGAAATTGAAAATTTAGATACTGTAGTTGAATCTTTGAATTTACCAATTGGAACAGTTGAACATGTGAGATATAATTCAGATCTCGCATCAATCACAGGACTTTGTACGTATAGATGGGGTGATATTGATTTCATACTTGCAGGAGTTGCTAATACAGAGTCACATATAAGAACAAATGTTTTGAATTGGTATCTTTCTGTGTATGAATACCAAAATCCAAATGAAACTCCTAAAATATCTCAATACGAACTTGGTGTGGTGGCATCTCGTGTATTAAACACAACTGTTGTTGATGACATGCTTGAAATATCAGTTCTTGAGTATTATGAAGACAGTGGTGAGACTCGACAGGTTTGGTATAGTATTGTATTACCAGAAGATGACTCTATTATGGTTATCAAATCCGCACAAACAGAACCACTTGATAATGACACTATATTTGATTTAATACATGAAATGGTGCTCGAGAGTAACTGCGTGCGGATATGATAAAAAGGACTGCACGGTATTTTTGGTCAGTAAGACATCAATTTGCAAAGTATTTTGTAGTAGGGTTTTCTGGTGTCTTTTTGGATATGGGAACCCTTATTTTATTTAAGGAGAAGTTTGGGTGGACACCAGTGTTTGCAGTTGTAATAAATCAGATATTTCTTCTTACTTATAACTTTTTTCTTAATAAATATTGGTCATTTAGGAACAGAGAGATGCCTCACAAACAATTGGTGAGATTTTTGTCTCTAGCAGGGTTCAATTACGTATTTTCGGTCATAATGATGTATATATTTAGTGATCATTTCAATTTTGACTATAGACTTGTACGTATAGGAACTATTATAGTTATGGTTAGTTGGAACTTTTTCTTATACAAGTATTGGGTATATAGAGAAGTAGAAGAGAAAGAGTAAAAAGGTAAAATCTTTATATTCTTCTCTTGCTATTGCAAAATAAGCCAAATTTAGCTATGATTAGCTTATCCACGTTTAATCCTTGACATTGTTTTCACTTTAGGTTAAAATAGTGTCGCTAATTTCAATTCACACATGGGAAAGAATAAGGATGTAATTGAGGTCCGAGGCAGAATCGAAGAATTATTGCCCGGAGCAAAATTTCGCGTGATCCTCGAAAACGATCATGAAGTCATTGCACACCCTGCAGGCAAGATGCGAATGTACAATATTCGTATGAGTGTCGGCGATGAGGTGAAAGTAGAGATGACTCCATATGATCTTACTAAGGGTCGTATCACATATCGTTTCTAAAAGTTATAAATCTCAACTAGTGCGGTGGAGCTATGCCCGTTTCAAGAGGCGAAGCTAAGATATCGCGGCAGTGGTTGATGATTTTTTATTACCAAACACAAATTTACGAATATTCAAATTCGTAAATCAGTATATTTATATATATGAAAGTTAAAGCATCAGTAAAAAAGCGTTGTAAAGATTGTAAGATCGTCATTCGTCGTGGTGCTCGTCATGTTATTTGTAAAAATCCTAGACATAAACAACGTCAAGGAACAAAGCAACGTGTTAAAGCATAATAATTTAAAAACATAAAATAATCCTGAATCTATCCGGATTAGTTAATGAAAACAATATGAGAGTAGCGGGAGTAACAATTCCAAAAGAAAAACGAGTTGTCATAGCATTGACATACGTACTTGGCGTTGGTCTAACAACCTCAAAGAAAGTTTTGGCTCAAGCACAGGTACCAGAAAACACTAATGTAAAAGATCTTACTCAAGATCAAGAAGACAAGATTCGTAATTTGATTGAAAAAGCTCACAAGACAGAGGGTGACCTTCGTCGTGAGGTTTCATCAAATATCAAACGACTAAAAGATATCAAAGCATATCGTGGTACTCGTCATGCAAAACGTCTTCCATCTCGTGGTCAGAGAACAAAGACAAATAATAGAACATTGCGTGGTAACAAACGTGCACTTGCAGTAAGTGGTAAAAAGGGAGCTGCTCAAAAAACCTAAATATAGATCACAAATTTTTATAATATGGCTAAGAAAGTTAAAAAAACAGCAAAAAAGAAAAAGAGTCTACGCTCAGTATCACACGGTCGAGCGTATATTCAGGCTACATTCAACAACACTATCGTTACTATCACCGACCAAAATGGTGATGTGATCGGTTGGGGTTCTGCAGGTAAGGAAGGGTTTAAAGGACCAAAGAAGTCAACTCCTTATGCAGCTGGTATTGTAGTAAAATCAATCGTAGAATCAATAAAACAATTCGGATTGAAAGAAGTAAACGTTTTTGTAAAAGGTATCGGTGGTGGTCGTGAGGCTGCTATTCGTGGACTTAATGCAAACGGTATTCAAGTATTGTCTGTAAAGGATATGACACCTATTCCACACAATGGTTGTCGTCCTCCTAAGAGACGTAGAGTTTAAATAAGAATAAAAGATATGGGTAGATATATTGGACCAAAAAATAAAATAGCACGACGTTTTCGTATAAACTTAGGTTTGAAAACAAATTCAACAAAAGTTGCACGACGTATCAACCAGGCTCCTGGTGTACACGGACCAAACAAACGCCGTAGTTCTGTTTCTGCATACGGAAAGCAACTTCTTGAGAAACAAAAAGCAAAGTTCATGTATAATATACGTGAAAAGCAATTTCGTTCTTATGTAGAGAAAGCAAATGCAATGCAAGGGGACTCAGGTGTAAACTTGCAACAACTTCTTGAAATGCGTATGGACAATGTAGTATACCGAATGGGAATCGCAGAGACTCGCGCACAAGCTCGACAATTTGTAGGCCATGGTATGTTTACATTGAATGGAAAGAAAATGAATGTACCATCACATATCGTACGTCTAGGAGATATTGTAGCTCTAAAAGAAAATAAAACAAAAAAGAAAATTTTTGAAGGTCTTGAAGAAAGACTTGCTAAGAAAGAACTAGTATCTTGGGTTTCTGTAGATCCAACTGCAAAGACTGGTAAAATATTGAGCCAACCCCAAGAACGTGATTTTGAAAAGGTATTTGACGTTAAACTTATCATTGAGTATTATTCAACTCGATAATTTAAAATGCCTGTTAACAAAAAATATATGGATTATATACTTCTACCATCAACAATCGAATTTCAAGAGACTGACGATAAGAACGTTGGAAATTTGATTATTACTCCATGTCATCAAGGATATGGTACTACAATTGGTAACTCACTTCGCAGAGTATTGCTTTCTTCTATTGAAGGTGTAGCTGTTGAAACTGTAAAGATTGAGGGTGTACAACATGAATTTTCTTCAATTGACAGTGTTTTAGAAGACGTTGTAGAGGTTATGCTAAATTTGAAGCAACTTGCAGTAATTTCACATTCTGATCAGCCTATTACACTTTCACTTTCCAAAAAAGGAAAAGGTGATGTGACTGCAGCTGATTTTGACAAAAATTCAGATATCGAAATAATGAATCCAGAATTGAAGATTGCAACACTTACTGGCGACAAAGGATTTAATATCGAAGTAATTGTTGGAAAAGGGCTTGGATATGTTCCAGCTTCAGAAAAAGAGAGTAAGAATTTAGATCTAGGTACAATCCTAGTAGATTCATTCTATTCACCAATTAAAGATGTTGGGTATAAAGTAGAAAATACTCGTGTTGGAGACGTGACTGATTATGAGAAAGTAACTGTTCGTATTGAAACAAACGGTACAGTAACTCCAAAAGAAGCTGTAGAACGTGGAACTAAAATATTAATGGATCACTATAGTATTATTCTTGATGAAGCAGGTAGCTCAACCGCATCTGTAAAACCTAAGAAAACTAAAACTAAAAAAGAAAAAGAGAGTGAACCAGAAGTTACTGAGTAACTTCATAATTCCACACATAAAATAATATGAGACATAGAAAGAAAAATATAAAATTAGGCAGAACAAAGGCACCACGAAAGGCACTTCTTAGAAATTTGGCTGAAAGTTTGGTATTGCATGGCGCAATTACTACTACAAAAGCTAAAGCAAAGGCACTTCGTACTGTAATAGAACCTTTGATTACCAAAGCTAAGAAAAATAGATCAATTGATAAAGAAAAAATCAATGAAGTTTTGTATACAGGTAAAGCACAGAAAAAACTTATTGAAGAGATTGCACCACAATACAAAGATAGACAAGGTGGATACACACGTATTATCAAGCTTGGAACACGTCCAAATGACGGTGCAGAAAAAGTCAAAATTGAATTAGTTTAAAATATAGATTTTACAGATTATTTATATGGAAGAATACAAACGAGAGACAATTGAGGTAGATGCAACAGATAGAGCTGTTGGTCGTGTTGCAACAGAAGCCGCAACAATTCTCATTGGTAAACATAAACCAACATACGAACGTCATATTGACCGTGGTGATATTGTTGTAGTCAATAATGCAGGCCAAGTAAAGTTTACTGGTAAAAAGCTTGTACAAAAAGATTACTATCGTCATACACAATATCCTGGTGGCCTCAAGACTACTTCAATGAAAAAGGCATTTGAAAATGATCCTACTGATGTAATGAGACGTGCGATTTATAGCATGCTTCCAAAAAATAAAATGAGAAATGAAATGCTCAAGCGTTTAACTATCAATGTATAATTATGAGTACACAAACAAAAAAATCTGATTCTATGTCACGAGCTGTCGGAAGACGCAAAAAGGCTGCTGCTCGCGTACGTATTACTACAGGAAAAGGAAATATTGTTGTAAATGACAAAGATTACAAAGTATATTTTCCAACAAAAATTTTACAAGATAAAGTACTTTCTCCACTTGTTGTTACAAGTAAAGAAACTGGTATTGATGTGTCAGTAAAAGTAGCTGGTGGTGGTCCTGCTGGACAAGCCGGTGCTGTACGACATGGTATTGCTCGTGCTCTTGTAGAATGGAATGAAGAACTCAAACCTGCTCTTAAAGCAGAAGGACTCATGACACGTGATCCACGTGCAAAAGAACGTAAAAAACCAGGTCTCCACAAAGCACGTCGTGCTCACCAGTGGAGAAAACGTTAAAAACAAATTTCAAAAATCAAAATCCCGCGAAAGCGGGATTTTTTGTTTAGAGAAGAGCGGGGGTGGGCAAGACCCCCTCATTGGAATGGTTTTTATATCACTCCGTTTGTGCGCCAGTCTCTGTCCTTTGGGACAGTAGGGTGACTAGGGCCGTACCCCGACATCCCGCTGCAACACACGTGCCCGTCCTCTAAGATGGCTCTTATGATGAGATCTCCTGAGGATCTCGTCTGCTGGTACTTAAGGATACTATGCCTGTACGGCGACCTTGTATCATCAATCCAGGCCAACTTATTTTTGAGTTTATCAGATATTATTTTTTTGTCAATTATTATTGCTCAAAACTGAATTTTCCTGTAAAATAAGCCTATATGAGCGTAGCCAAAAATACCGCATTCATGACAATTGCATCAGTATTCCAAAAAATAATTGCTTTTGGATATTTTGCTATAATTGCTCGAAGTATTGGAGCAGAGGGGACAGGGAAGTATTTTTTTGCCTTGTCTTTCACTACTATTTTTGTCGTGTTTGTAGATCTTGGGTTGACTAATGTGATGGTGCGTGAAGGTGCAAAATTAAAGACAAAATTGCAGGAATATTTTTCTGCTATTTTATTTGTGAAATTTTTCTTGAGTATTTTGACATACGCAGCAGCAATAATCGTAATAAATGCGATGGGGTATCCAGTGGAGACAAAACACTTGGTTTATATTTCTGGAATTACAATGCTATTTGATTCACTTCATCTTTCTTTGTATGGAACATTGCGCGCAATTGGTAATTTGAAGTATGAGGCAATAGGAATGGTTGTAAGTCAGCTTATCACTCTTATTCTTGGTTCGATATTTTTATATTTTGGGCTTCCACTTATTTATCTCATGGTTGCGTTTCTCATCCCGAGTATTTTAAATGTTTTATTTGCATATACTGTTGTTCATAAAAAATATCAAATCAAGTTAAAATTAAAATACGATAAAAAAGTTTTAAAATATATTATTCCTATTGTAATACCATTTGCTTTGGCAGGAATTTTTGGACGCGTGTATTCATATATTGATTCAGTATTACTTTCCAAGCTCGCCGGAGACGTGGTTGTTGGATGGTATAGTATTCCATACAAAGTTGCGTATGCATTTCAGTTTATTCCAATGGCACTTGTGGCAGCACTTTATCCGCGTTTCAGTGAATATTTTGTTCATGACAAAGAAAAATTACATTATGTATTTCATCAAGGAATTAAATATTTACTTCTCGTGGCGCTACCTCTTGTTGTGGGAATTTCACTACTTTCTAGAGAAATAGTCACAACACTTTTTACTGATGAATATATAAACTCTATTTTACCTCTCCAAATTCTAATGATTGGAATAGTATTTTCATATCTCAATTTCCATTTTGGAGCACTTCTTAATGCTTGTAATAAACAGGTCACTCAGACAGTTTTGATAGGAGTTGTGATGGTAATGAATATCGGCCTTAATATAGCTCTTATACCTCAATATGGGGCCGTAGGAGCCGCTCTAGCAGCTGTTTTGGGTAATATTGGACTCATGCTCATGAGCCTATTTATTGTGCCTAAAATCACGAAATTTAACGTTAATTTTCTTATTCAGGCTATTGCGAGACTTGCTTTGTCTGCAGGGGTAATGGGTGCTGCAGTATGGTATACTAATATACATATGGGACTTGTGTTTGCAATTTTTGTAGGACTTATTTCGTATCCAGTTATGTTGTTTATTACGAGGGCGGTTACTAGAAAGCAGTTTGATGAAATGGTGAGTTTAGTTAGAAAATAAGGAAAGGATTAAGAATTAAGAAATAAGGAATAAGAGATAGGTATAATATTTAGATAATATTTATTTTACAGTCCTTATTCCTTACTTCTTAATCGCTATTCCTTACTGTTTATGAAAAAAATATTAATAACAACTCTCGAATACCCACCACAAGTTGGTGGTGTTGCAACATATGTACATCAAATGGCGCAAGCTCTTGATAAAGAAAAAGTCGTAGTTCTTGCACCAAAAATGAAAGGTGACAAAGAGTGGGATGAGAATGTTGAATACAAGGTTGTTCGAAAGAACCAACTTTTTCCAAAATTTGTTTGGCCTAGATGGTTGAAACTCATTTTTCAAATTAGAAAAATTGTTAAGCAAGAGGGGATTGAGATAATTCTTATAAATCATGTATTGCCAGTTGGGTATGCAGGGTGGTTTATCAAAAAAATGTTAAAGATTCCATATGTTATTATTTCTCATGGTACGGACATACTTATGGGAACGCGTAATAAGTGGAAAATAAAAATGATGAAAAAAGTGGTAGTAGATTCTGAGCAAATTATATTTAATAGTGAATCACTCAAACGTAGATTTCTTCAAGTACTTCCAGAATTCACAAATAAATCAACGGTGTCATATCCTTGTCCTGACAAAGAATTTTTGACTCCACCACCACAAGAAGAAATTGATAAGCTTCGTAGCATGCTTGCTTTGGGAGGAAAGAAAGTTATGCTCACTGTTTCACGTATAGAAGATGGCAAGGGTTTTCCTCATCTCGTACGAACTATGCCAGAACTTCTTAAAAAAGAACCCCATTTAGTTTGGTTAATTGTTGGCGATGGTCCTAAGAAAGAAGAGATTTTAAAGGATATTCAAAAGCATTCGTTACAAAATGTTGTACGTTATGTGGGAGAAGTTCCGCACAAAGATCTCAAAGTATATTATTATTTGGCTGACGTATTTGCCTTGTTTACTCATCCAGACGAAGGAAGAGAAGAAGGTTTGGGTCTTGTATTTTTGGAAGCAGCCGCTGCAGGCTTGCCAACTGTTGCTGGTAAAAGCGGGGGAGTAGAAGAAGCAGTACTTCATACACAGACTGGTATTGTTATTGATGTGCGACAGCAAGCCATGGCTATGGATGATGCAATTTTACAGCTACTTGAAAATGAGGAGTATGCTACTCGCCTTGGAGCGCAAGCAAAGAAACGAATTGAAACAAGTTTTCGTTGGGAAAGTCAATTGAAGAAGCTTGAGGCTTGGATTGGTAAGTTATGAGTTGGATAAAAAAACAATTTAGACCATACTGGTTACAAGCTATTTTAGTAATTATAAATACAGGATTTGTAGGACTATTATATCTTCATTTTACTAAGCAAGATATATCACTCAGTCATCTTTTTTTGGCTGAGTTTTTTAGTGTTGTCTTTATTACAACTATACTTATTATAAAACGTACGTATAGAATGAGAGGGGAAATAATGATTGGGTTTCTTCTATATGCGATTGCAATGATCGTAGTTTTGAATCCATTTTCTTTTTCAGTATTATATGCGTTTTTTATTCTACGTGGTTTAGGAAGTATTATATTTTTTATACCTTATAATATTATTTATTTTTCTGAATCTAAAAAAGATAAAAATTTGCAAGGTATGACATGGTATTGGGCGGTTGGGGTTTTTGCAGGTGCCGTAGCACCTATTTTAGGGACATTTTTATTTATACATTTTGGAATTACAATTTTTCTTTTTACTGCGCTTCTTCTTGCTGTGCTAGCAATGTATTTGTCTCGTTATATTCCAAAAGAAAAATATACTTATTCTAGAAAAGAAATTTTTACGCACATAAAAGGCTTACGTACACTTAATCTAATAGATGGCGCATTGCATAAAGTTATGATGATTGTTATACCGCTCTGGGCAACTAGATTTTTGACTGATGAAATTGATTTTGGGATTTTTTTATCTTTAATGGGCGTTGTGGCAATTTTTGTAAGTTTAAATATGGCCAAAATGTCAGATCGTTTACAAAAGAGAAGTATTTTTATATGGCCACTTTCTATAGCAACAGGTATTGTTACAGGACTTTTTTTCTTCGCAACAAGTGTTACGCATTTTTTAATTCTTGCGTTATTGCTCAAAGCGTTCAATATATTAATTTCACCTCTTAGATCAAATATTGTTCAAGACAAATTTGAACAAAGTCCATTACTTTGGATTTCTCGAGAGGTATATCTTAACATAGGGCGAATTTTTATGCTCGCAATAGTTGCTAGTATGATGTTCTTAGGTCTTGAAAAAGAAATTTTTATATTTTTAGCATTACTTAATATATTGTTTCCATTTGTGCTATACTTCAAACGTGTATATAGATATAATTAATTATTTCTATGAAAGATCTAAAATTAAAAGAAGGGGAGCGTATAGTAGACGAAGTACGTCAGTATGGTCTCACTACAATGTGGTCATGGATAGGTGGTTTTCTTTTATTGGCCATCGCAGCTTTTTTCATGTTTTGGCTTTTTCGACACGATTGGTGGGGGCAAAGTTTATTTGCTTTATTAATTTTAGGAAGTTTGTTTGTATTTTTCCGTACATATTTTTTATGGAAAAAAAATGTATTTTTTATTACCACACATCGTCTTATAGATATAGAACAAGGTGGATTTTTTCATCGAGTTGTTTCTGAAATACCGTACGATCAAGTAGAGGATGTGTCTGGAAAAGTAAAAGGAATGTTTGGTACATTATTTCGATATGGTAATGTACGCGTACAGACAGGAAATGGAAAAATAAAGATTATAGTACCAAATGTAAAAAGACCATTACAATTACAGCAACAAATCAATGAAATGCGCGAACGTTATTTATCAAAATATTCTCATGAATTTAGTGGGGACGTTGCAGAAATCATTGTCGATAAACTTTATGAACTCGAGTTGCCAGATCTAAGACAAGTCCAAAAAGCTCTCGATAAGAGAATAAAGAAATTAAATATAGAAGAATAAAAATCCGGCCTATAAGGCCGGTTTATTTTAGAAGTTGTATCTAAGTTAACCCAGGGGTAGTTATTCATGCACATTTTTGTATCTTTTTACCCTTTTGTCAATAATATGGATATGATATACTTAGGCCTATGAAAAGAGAACAACAATCCTCTGTGAGGCGCTTTTTTGCATCGCGTAGTTTTTTGATTGTCGCGCTCATTATTATGACGTTATTTACACTTGGATTTGCGCGTGCATATTACCAAGATTACAAAGTAAAGCAACAGATTAACCAGCTCGAAGATGAAGTGAAATCGCTTGAAAATAAAAAGATTGAATCTATAGAAATCCTTAAATATGTGACAAGTGATAAATATGTAGAGGATAAGGCACGTACTGAGCTAAATATGAAAGCTGAAGGTGAACAAGTAATATTTATTCAGGACTTAAATGAAGAAAATAGAGGAGAAGGAATAAACGATGAGTACGGCACAGAAGATGGACAAACAATCTCAAATCCGGTAAAATGGTTTTACTATTTCATTCACAAATCCCTTCCAACTAGGGAGCAATAATATAAGAATATGTCAGAAGAACAAAAAGTTTCTGTGGAAAAGGAGCAGAAAGAAAACAAAGTGGGTTCTCTGAGTGCAGGTAAAATGCTTGCGCTTGGATTTATTATCGCACTTCTTGTAGGTGTTGGTATTTTTTATTCTGTAGGTGTGAAAGGTATCAAAAGTCAATCACAATCTCCTATAACACTCAAAGCATCTGGACTTTTTAGATTGCCTATTGCAAAGGTAAGTGGTTCTAAAATATTGTATACAGAATATGTTGATAATTTGGCTGCAATGCAATTATTTTATGAAACAGACACAGAAGGGCTACCATTACCAACTGATGAGGAGATGTCAGATTTTGTATTAAGTCGACTTATTATAAACAAAATTATTGACGGAGCTGCAAAAGAATTGGATGTGTCTCTTAGTCAAGAAGAATTAGATGATGTAATTGAAAATCAGATTCTTGTAAATTTTGAAAACAGAGAAGCAGCAGACAAAGAAATTACAGACAGATATGGATGGAAATTTGATGAATTTATTACTAAGATTGTAGAACCAACAGAATTAGAGAAAAAATTGAGTGAATCATATATGGATTCACACAAACCAGACGTAGAAGCTGTAAAGACACAAGCCGAAGAAGTACTAGAACGTATAAAAAATGGTGAAGATTTCGAGTCTCTAGCTGCAGAGTTTGGTTCTGATGGTACCAAAGAAGTTGGAGGAGACCTTGGGTGGTTTGGTCGCGGTGCTATGGTTCCTGAATTTGAGGAAGCAGCTTTTGCTCTAGAAGCAGGGCAGCTCAGAGAAGATCTTGTAGAAACACAATTTGGATATCATATTATACGAGTTGATGATAAACGTACTGTGACTGATGAAGAGACTGGCGAAGATTCAGAAGAAGTGAGTGCACGTCATATCTTGTTTATGACTGGCGTAGGGGACTCAAGTGACTTCCGTGAATATATGAATCAAAAATTAAAAGATGCTGATGTACAGGTCGTAGATGGAATTCACAATCCATTTGAAGATTACTTAAAAGAAGACGTAGAAACAACTGAAGAATAAAATAGAGAATAATAAAACCACGCATAAGCGTGGTTTTATGTGCCCACCTTCGCTTTTTGCTTCGTAAAAGCTTTGGTGGGTGAATGCGGGATTAGTATAGTGGTAGTATGCGACCTTCCCAAGGTTGAGGCGCCAGTTCGATTCTGGTATTCCGCTCAAAGTGTTAGTTTGCTAGTTACTAGTTAACTAGTAACTAGGTATAATAATATGCTAAAACAATCAAACCACTACAAAATAAAAGTTACTGTACCGTTTGCATCAGCTGACGCGGTTCGTGATGCATTAGCGCAAGCTGGAGCAGGAAAATTTAATAAGTATGACAATTGTTCTTTTATGTACCCGGTAAAAGGTAGGTTTCGTCCGCTTGAGGGCGCAAATCCATCAGTTGGGGAAGTTGGGAGTGTAGAAGAAGTAGATGAGATGTGTATTGAATGTATTTGCCACAAAGATATTCTCGAAGAAGTAATTGTTGAGTTAAAAAAAGCTCATCCATATGAAGAGCCTGCGATTGACATATTGCCAAGATTTGAGCTAGAATGATGTCTATTATGCCATCTTAGCTCAGTTGGTAGAGCGACGCACTCGTAACGCGTAGGCCGTGGGTTCGATCCCCGCAGATGGCTCACATTTATTGACAGGATATATATCCTGTTTTTTTATTTTATGATATAATACAGTTTATAAAGTTATCAAGTTAAAAAGTTCATAAAGAGCTGTCTATATTGAAGACTTTTAACTTTATAACTTTCAAACTTTTAAACTTAGCCCATGATCGTTCTCAAGAATTTAACCAAACAATACACACGTGATAGTGTTGGCCTCCATGAGGTTGATCTTCATATTGAACCAGGTGAATTTGTTTCAGTAGTAGGGCAGAGTGGTACGGGTAAGACCACTATGGTGAAATTACTTATTGCAGAAGAGCGTCCAAGTTCAGGAAAGATTGAAATTGGTGGATGGGATATTACCAATATTTCATCACATGATGTACCACTACTCCGTCGTCAGATAGGAGTTATTTTTCAGGATTTCAAATTATTACCCCAAAAAACAGTTTTGGAAAATGTTGAGTTTGCTCTTGAGGTTGCGGGAGAGAAGAAGAGTCGCATTAATCAAGTAGTGCCGCGAGTTCTTGATATTGTGGGACTTTCACACAAGAATGAACGTTACCCTCATCAACTCTCAGGTGGTGAACAGCAACGCGTAGCTATTGCGCGTGCGCTCGTACATCGCCCAAAGATTCTTGTGGCTGATGAGCCTACTGGAAATTTGGATTCTATAAATACACAAGAAATTATTGGAATTTTGAAAAAAATAAATGAATTTGGTACCACTATTTTGCTTGTAACGCATAATAGGGAAGTGGTAAATCAATTAAAACGTCGTGTGGTAACATTGCACGATGGTCGTCTGATTTCAGATGAACATAAAGGTAAATATCGCTTATGATGGCCTCTTTTTTTCGTATTGTAAAATTTTCACTACAAGATATTTTTCGCAACATGAGTTTGTCATTTATGACAGTACTTATTTTGATACTCATGCTTTTGTCTATCAATACTTTGATCGTTGTTCGTGTAATTACTGACGAATCAATTCAAACAGTAAAAGAACAAATTGACGTGAGTATTTATTTTCATCCTGAAAGTACAGAAGAAGAGATTGGAGAAGTGCGTGAGTATGTAGGATCATTTCCTGAGGTTGAGAATGAAGTTTACTTAACAAAAGAAGAAGTGCTTGAAAATTTCAAAGATACATATTCAGATAACAAAGAAATTTTGGCTTCACTAGATGAGCTGGGAGAAAATCCTCTCGGACCAACCTTGGTAGTGAAGACTCGAGAGCCAAAAGATTATGAAAAGATTATAAATGCATTAAGTGTGCCAGAATATGAAAATATTATAGAAGCAAAGACTTTTGGTGATACACAAGTTGCAATAGATCGTATTCATTCAATCACAACTCAAGTTGAGAGATTTACATATTTTCTTACCGCACTATTTGCTATAATCGCATTTGTGATCATATTTAATACAATTCGCGTTGCGATTTATACACAGCGTGCCGAGATTGGTATTAAGAGACTTGTAGGCGCCACAAATTGGTTTATCAGCGGACCGTATATGTTAGAGTCTCTTATATTTTCTATTATTAGTGTTGCTGTTACATATGGAATTGCACATTTTTCTATAGGTTTTCTAGATCCATATATGGGTGTAGTTTTTGGTGAGACAGAACTTTTGTCTACATATTTTAGTTCGCATCTTCTTTTAATTTTGGGAATAGAATTCGTTTCAGTATTTTTACTAACAATTGTTTCTAGTGGTCTTGCAATGAGAAGATATTTGAGAACGTAGGATTTATATAAATAAAAAAAGTAGAGACACAAGATGTTGTGTCTCTACTTTTTTTATTTAAAATCAATTATTCTTCTACAGATCGTCTACTTGCCTTTAGCTTAGAACGTTGTTTTTTTGTTTCTAGACGTTTGAGTTTGGAAGAATATGTTGGTTTGGTTGGTTTGCGTCTTTTTGGGATTATTAGAGCTTCGCTAACTAGTGATTGCAAGCGAGATATAGCCTGCGTTCTATTCTGTAGCTGAGATCTTTCTTCTTCGGCCATAACAACTATTTCATCTTGATCATTTAATTTGTTTTTTAATTTTGTTCTAATTCTTTCTTTTTCTGAATCACTAAAAATAGACGACGCCCCAACATTCCAATGTAAAATAGCTTTGGTAGAAGTCTTATTTACATTTTGACCACCAGCACCAGAAGAACGCGCAAAAGTGATTTTGATTTCTGACTCAGGGATTTGTTTTTTATTAGTTGATGACATATATAATAGTATAACAAAAATCACCTGGTTAGGCGATTTTTTAAACTTTAAAATTGTCCCTTAAAACCTCCCCAAATCAACTTCATTATCAAACTTAATTTCTGCTACAAAATCTGGCATATGGGAGATGAGAATGACTGCACCCTGATAATTATTAATAGCCTTGGCAATCACGGGGATGTGGCGGAAATTGATATGATTGGTAGGCTCATCTAGAATCAGAAGCCCTGGTTTCATGAGTACGAGTCGTGCAAAAGATAGTAAGCCTTTTTGGCCTTCTGACAAATGAGAAATCTTGAGACCGAGTAACTCTCCGGTGATGAGAAAGCCAGCAGCGATGGCACGCATGTCTTGGATGTCATATCCACTCGCCATCACACCCGTAAGTGAATCAAAAACTGTCTGATCATAATCGAGCGTAGCAAAATCCTGACTATAATAACCAACAACCGTATCTTTTAGAATAGTTGAGCCTTCGGTTTTTTCATCGAGCAGAGAACGCAGTAGGGTACTTTTGCCAATTCCGTTTGGTCCTTTGATAAGTAGTTTGCTTTTTTGTCGTAGCAAGATGTCAACGTCTTTTATTATTGGTTCGTGGTCTTTTATTACTTTTAGTGATTTGATAGTCACTATATCACCAATAATTTCCTGATCTGGAATGGTGAAGTCTCTGATAGTTTTGTCTTCTTTTCTTACATCAACTTTGTTTTCTTCCATTTCATAAACCTCCTCTTTGAGTTTGCTCGCAAGCTTACGCATCTTACCACCTTTGTGTGAAAAGAAATTCACTTTGTCTTTGTTATCCTGAATTTTCTTTTTCAACTGAGCATTTTTCTTTTTTTCTCTTTCAATTCTACTATTTATTTCTTCTACTACACTGTAGTAATCCCCGACATAAGTTTCTACTTTTTTGGTGTGTGCGTCGAGATAAATAACTCCTTCGGTAAAACAGTTTAGAAAATCTGCATCATGAGAAATTACGATTACCGTTTTTTGGTACATTACTAGAAATTGAATTAGGCTGTCTATCCCGTCTCTATCTAGATTGTTTGTTGGTTCGTCTAGAAGTAAAATATCAGGATTTTGGATGAGAGCGTAGGCAAGTAAAACTCTTGCTTGCTGACCGCCAGACATAGCCCCAACTTTTCTGTCCATTGGAATATCCAAGTTTACCGCTTCCATTACTTTGCTGATCTGACTTTTGATATTACCAGGGATAGTGGTAAATGTTTTTGAAAAATATTCTTCTAGAGTTAGATCTAAATCTTGTTTTTCAATCATTTGTGAAGCAGTAGCAATTGTTGCATCACCCGTAATAAATACATTTCCTCTGGTAGGTTTCAATTCTCCTTTTATTAATTTGAGTATGGTGCTTTTTCCAGCTCCATTTTGTCCCATGAGGGTTATCTTGGCGCTCTTGTGTATACCAAAAGAAACATCATCCAAAATAGGCTTCTTTTCAGCGTATTCAAATTTTACATTATCAAATCGTAGGATTATTTCTTCGGACATAATTTCTACTAATTTATATAAAATGACCTCAACAAAGTTGGGGCCATTTTCGAGTTCGCGGACAGGGATTCGAACCCCGATAGCCAGTACCAAAAACTGGAGTCCTACCATTAGACGATCCGCGATTGTTAAACCTGGAGTCTCCGCCTCATCGGCGGATGAACTACCATTAGCTAGTCTATCTGATTGGCAGATATACTAGCATAAGTTGATCTGCCGAGGAGGCAGAACGATAATATGATACTATATTTGATATGCTTTGTCAATATATTATTATGTTGAAGAGAGCGTATCAAAGTGCTATACTTGGAATAATATAAAAAACATGAATATATCCCAAAAACAATTTTGGCTTGGAGCGGCAATACTCAGTGGCGTGGTGTTTTTGAGTATTGTTATTTTTTTGATTTTTTCGATGGGTGCGGCTGCGCGAGGGGAAAATGGTGGTGATCGAAATAGAGCAGATCAGCAAAAGGCGCTCGAAGGGACAGCTCTAGAGCTGTCCGTACAGGATGTTGCAGAAGTCACGGTCGATGCAAAGGCAGAGGAAATATCGCCAAAAAGATCCGCCAAAATTCGTGCAATAGGGGATATGATGCTTGATAGAACAGTATATCTGCATAGCTTGCAAGCTGATGATTTTTCATTTCCATTTTTGAATATTGCAGATTTTTTGCTTGATGCTGACCTGACAGTAGGGAATTTGGAAGGAGCTATCACCGATAATAAATCTATTGCAAATGGCACTGGTGGTCAAAGGTTTTATTTCACGTTTTCTCCGCGTACGGTAGAGCCGCTTACAAAATATTTTGATGTAGTTAGTTTTGCCAACAACCATGCACATAATTTTGGTGCAGATGGATTGTTTCAGTCACGAACATATCTTGATGAATCAGGACTTACATATTTTGGTGATCCAAATAATGATCCAAATCATTTGTCAGTTGTAGTAGAAAAAAATGATATTATATTTGGGTTTGTTGGTTTTCATGAGCTTGTTGGATTTGGATTTGATGATGTGATAGCAGAGGTTGAAAAACTTCGTCCAGAAGTTGACGTATTGATTGCGTATCCACATTGGGGTCATGAGTATATTACGACTCATCCGTCCGCCGCACAAAAAGCAGAAGGACATGAACTTATTGATGCAGGAGTCGACATTGTCATTGGGGCTCATCCACATGTGATTCAGCCAATTGAAATTTATAATGACAAAGTAATCTTCTATAGTTTGGGTAACTTTATATTTGATCAATATTTTTCAGAAGAAACACAACAGAGTCTTGCTATAGAAATCATGGTAGAAGAGCGTCCAGCCTTCGCTGAAGCTTCGGCGGATAAAAGAGAATTTGATTTTGATTTTAATATTATTCCAATTCGTGTAAGTGAAAAAAGCCAGCCAGAATTGGCAGGGGAGACTGAAGCGAATCAGATTTTGAATACGCTTAGTAAATATTCTATCGCTACTTCGACCATACAAGATCAAATTAAAGAAGGTTATATAGATCTATAAAGCGGTGTTTACACTTATCCCCATTTGACTAATCTGTTTACAAATAACATACTATTCTAGTATAATTTAAACAGAGAGATCATTTATTTTTAACTATAATTTCTCTATGAACAAATCTTTATTATCTTTGCTAAGTCTCGGTTTTGGGCTTGTGTTGGTGGGTACAGGGTGTAATTTTACAGGAACAGAAAATACATCAGGAGGGCAAATAGAAGGTGATTCTAGTCATGTTGCAGAAGACGTCATGGAAAAGGATGACGGAGAAGTGATGCAAAAGGCAGATGTGGTGGTGGAGGTGTCAGGAAAGAATTTTTCTTTTTTGCCAAATCTAATTACCGTGAAAAAAGGACAGACCATACAGATCAATTTTACCAGCGACCAAGGGTTTCACGATTGGGTAGTAGATGAGTTTGATGCTTCTACTGAGCAAATCAATTCTCCAAACAAAAGTTCTGTGACATTTGTTGCGAATAAGGCAGGGGAATTTGAATTTTATTGTAGTGTAGGACAACATCGTGAGCTTGGTATGGTAGGTAAACTTGTGGTAGTGGAAGACGCTATGATGGAAAAGGATGATGAAGGGGAAGTCATGAGTAAGGAAGGTACATATGAAGCATATGATGCGTCCAAACTAGCTCGTGCAGAGAATGGTGATGTAGTATTATTCTTTCACGCAAATTGGTGCCCAACATGTAGAAGTCTTGATAAGAAGCTGAATGAAGAGTTGAAAGATTTTCCAGCAAACCTTACAGTACTCAAGGCTGACTATGATACAGAAAAAGAACTTCGTAAAAAATATGGGCTAACCTCACAACACACACTTGTGCAAGTAGACAAGGACGGCAATATGATTCAAAAGAAAATTGGAGGAAATGGTCTTTCTGATATTACTTCGTGGGTAAAATAGTTAAATACAATATTTAGGTTTTAGAATTTCTAGAACCTAAAATTTTATATTTAAATTTATTATGACGTTATTAATTGTTTCATTTATTGCAGGTATTTTGACAATACTTGCACCATGTATTTTGCCTGTTCTACCTATTGTTCTTGGTAGGTCAGTAGAAGGTAATAATAAATATAAACCACTTATTATCAGCGGCTCTCTTGCTGTGTCTGTTGTTGTGTTCACACTTCTGCTGAAGGCCAGCACCGCTCTAATTGATATTCCATTCTCAACATGGAGTTATGTTTCAGGAGGAATTATTATATTTTTTGGTCTTATTACACTTTTTCCATCTCCATGGGAAAAACTTAGTTCATTTTTTAAATTTTCAATAAAATCTAACAAAGTATTGGGTAAAAATTCTCAGAAAAAAGGTGTTGTGGGAGACATTTTGGTAGGAGCTTCTCTTGGGCCGGTATTTTCTAGCTGTAGTCCTACATACTTTCTAATTATTGCGACAGTATTACCTCAAAATTATTTTGTAGGAACAATTTATATTATTGCATACGCACTTGGTCTTTCACTCATGTTACTTTTGATTGGCTATATAGGTCAAAAATTTGCGAGCAAACTCACATCTCTTGCTAATCCAAAAGGATTGTTCAAACGAATACTTGGAATATTATTTCTCATCGTTGGTATTGCAATTATTACGGGATATGATAAAAAGGTGGAAGCAAAATTACTCGACACTGGATTTATTGATGTGACAAAAATAGAACAAAAATTACTTGCAGAACCCATGGATGAAATGGAAGACAAAGGTATGGAAGTTGATATAGAAAAACAAGCACGTATGAACAAAGAGCAGTTCTATCCTAAATATACTGACATTGATAGTCCAAGTGACTTTGTAAATACAGATGGCATTACAATAGAAGAACTTATTGGAAAAAAAGTAATACTCGTGGATTTCTGGACATATAGCTGTATCAATTGTCAAAGGACACTTCCATATCTCACCTCATGGTATGATAAATACAGAGATATGGGATTAGAAATTGTAAGTATACATACACCAGAGTTTGCATTTGAAAAGAAAAAAGAAAATGTAATTGATGCTGCAGAGAGATTTGGTATTGAATATCCTATTGTTCTTGATAATGAATACACGACATGGGCAGCATATAAAAATCGTTATTGGCCACGCAAATATATAATAGATATTGATGGATTTGTTGTGTACGACCATATTGGTGAAGGAGCATATGAAGAAACAGAATTAAAAATTCAAGAATTATTAAATGAACGTAGTCGTCGTCTTGATGAGCAAGCGGAAGTTGATCTGGATTTTTCTAGGAATCTGGGAGATAAATCTCAGGCAAAGAGTCCAGAAATTTATTTTGGTTCAGCCCGTAACAGTAGATTGGGAAATGGAATCTCAGGTTCCTCAGGAGAACAAGAGCTTAGTTTTTTAGATGATGATGATTCTCTAAATGTACTTTATCTTCAGGGTTTATGGAATATGGATCCTGAACACGTAGAGACTTTGGGACAGGAAAATCGAGTAAAGTTTCGTTACAATGCAGACAAAGTGTTTATGGTGGCAGATGCAGATGAGAGTGTAAGTGTGCGTGTTTTGCGTGATGGAGTAGATGTAGGAACGTACGGCGGTAGTGATGTAGTAGATTCGAGTTTTGAAATTAAGGAAAGCAGATTGTATCACTTAATAGATGAGTCAAAAGCAGGCGAACATACACTAGAATTTATTATTGATGGTCCTGGTGTGCGTTTGTATGCATTTACATTTGGTTAATTTATGCACACTTGTGAAGTTTCTGTTTTAAACCTATAATAACAATAGCCTTAATTATAAGGCTATTATTATCTATATTTTATGAAAGCATCTGATTTGCTTGTGAAAGCATTGGAAAATGAAGGGGTTAAGTATATTTTTGGTGTACCTGGAGAAGAAAATCTTCATTTTCTTGAGTCATTATCAAAATCAAATATACAGCTTATTATTACGCGCCATGAACAGGCTGCGGGATTTATGGCAGCTACATGTGGCCGCCTTACAGGTTGGCCTGGGGTATGCTTGTCTACGCTTGGTCCTGGTGCAACCAATCTTGTTACTGCGGCTGCTTATGCTCAGCTAGGTGCTATGCCCATGCTCATGATTACAGGACAAAAGCCTATTAAGCGTAGTAAGCAAGGGCATTTTCAAATTATAAAAACAACAGAGATATTTGATCCATTAACAAAATTTAATAAACAAATTACAAGTGGAGATCAGATTCCTTCTGCAGTTCGTGAAGCTTTTCGTGTTGCTCGTGATGAACGTCCTGGTGCTGCGCATATTGAATTGCCAGAAGATGTTTCATCAGAAGAAACAACACAAGAAATCTTTGAATCAATATATGCATTACGTCCGTCTCCATACAATGAAGCACTCATGAAAGCAAAAGATATGATAGAGAGTGCAAAGTCTCCATTAATTTTGGTAGGAGCAAGTGCTAATAGAAAAAGAATTTCAGATCAACTAACACAATTTATAGAAAAAACTAAAATTCCATTTTTTAATACACAAATGGGCAAAGGTGTTATTGATGAACGTCATCCATTGTATTTGGGTTGTGCGGCACTCTCAGAAAATGATTACTTGCATTGTGCAATTGATAAGGCTGACTTGATAATAAATGTCGGTCATGACGTAGTAGAAAAACCACCGTTTCTTATGAAGCGTAATGGTGCAAAAGTAATTCATGTAAATTTTTTCGATGCCAGTATTGATGATGTATATTTTCCACAACACGAAGTAGTGGGGGATGTTGGTAATGCATTTGAATACTTTAATGAAGAAATAACATCTCAGGATCAATGGGATTTTTCATATTATAAAAAAATTAAAGAACAGTTTGAAAAACATATACATACATGTGAAAAGGCTCGCAGTTTTCCACTTTTGCCACAAGAAATCGTGTGTGATGTTCGTGGGGTGATGCCGGAAGACGGGATAGTCACGCTTGATAATGGAATGTACAAAATTTGGTTTGCGCGAAATTACAAAGCATATCAACCAAACACGCTATTGTTAGATAATGCATTGGCAACTATGGGTGCTGGATTGCCTTCTGCTATGATGGCAAAGATAATGTATCCGAACAGAAAAGTTTTGTCAGTTGTTGGAGATGGGGGATTTATGATGAACTCTCAAGAGATCGAAACTGCTGTACGGCTTGAATTGGATCTTGTGGTAGTAATTATTACAGACAATGCATATGGTATGATACAGTGGAAGCAGGAAACCATGGGCATGGAAAAATTTGGATTAGAATTTAATAATCCAGATTTTGTAATGTATGCAAATAGCTATGGTGCAAAAGGTCATAGAGTTGGAAAAGATGATGATTTTAAGGAAATATTAGAGAGTGCTTTGAATACAAAAGGTGTTCATGTAATAGAAGTACCTATTGATTATTCAGAAAACCAACGTGTGCTTGTGGACGAACTTAATAAAAAAACATGTGACTTTGATTAAATTATTTTTATGTCATTAGTATCTCACAATCCAGCTACGGGGGAGGATATTGAATCATTTGATGAATTGACTGACGAACAAATTGAAAAAAAGCTTGCCATGGCACAAGATGCTTTTGTTTCTTGGGGTAAACTTGATTTTGATGATCGCAAAGAAAAGATGCTCAAACTTGCAAAAATTCTTAAAGAAAAAAAATACGAACTAGGAAAGCTTGCTACCTTAGAAATGGGAAAGCCAATAACGCAAGCAGTGGGAGAAGTAGAAAAGAGCGCATGGGTATGTGAATACTATGCAGAGCATGCAGAAGATATTTTACAAAATGAAATAATAAAAACTGATTACAAAGAAAGCTATGTTCAGTTTGATCCGCTTGGAACAATCCTCGCAGTAATGCCGTGGAATTACCCATTTTGGCAGGTGTTTCGTTTTCTCGCACCTGCACTTATGGCGGGAAATGTGGGATTACTAAAACACGCTTCCAATGTACCTCAGTGTGCACTCGCTATTGAGGAAATGGTTCTTGAGGCTGGTTTTCCTGAAGGTGTATTTCAAACACTTCTTATTGGTTCATCAAAAGTTGAACAGATTGTGGTAGATGATCGAATCAAGGCGGTAACACTCACCGGAAGTGAATATGCAGGATCTCAAGTTGCTTCTCAAGCTGGTAAACATCTCAAAAAAGCAGTACTTGAACTTGGTGGAAGTGATCCATTCATTGTGCTTGCTGACGCTAATATCCCACAGGCATGTGAAGTTGCGGTCAATGCGAGATTACAAAACGCAGGACAGAGTTGTATTTCTGCAAAGCGATTTATTGTGGCGCAGGAAAAGTATGATGAGTTTGTTGGTATTTACAAAGAACGTTACGAGCAGATCGCGATTGGAGATCCAATGGATGAGGCAACGCAACTCGGACCACTTGTAAACAGGCAGGCGTTAGAAGAAATAGATGAAAAAGTACAAAAGAGTATTGAGATGGGAGCAGAAGTTGTTCATGGTGCAAAACGTATTGAAGGTGCAGGATACTTTTATGAGCCAACAATTCTTGGAAATGTGACAAAGGGTATGCCCGTGTATGATACAGAGATTTTTGGACCGGCAAGCGCTATTATAAAAGTTTCAAGCACTGAGGAAGCAATCCAAGTTGCTAATGATACTCCATATGGACTTGGGAGTTCACTTTGGACTAGTGATATAGAACTTGCAAAAAAATTAAGCAAGGAGATTGAAGCTGGTGCAGTATTTATAAATGGAATGACCAAGTCTGATCCACGTTTACCATTTGGTGGTATAAAAAAATCTGGCTATGGACGAGAGCTTTCAGACTATGGTATAAAGGAGTTTGTAAATATAAAGACTGTCGTCATTGAATAATATGCAATTACCAAAAAGAAAATTAGGAAAATATGCTCAGGGTGATGAGGATTTTGTAATGAGTCAAAATAAGTACGATGAAATTGAACGAGAGGTAGAAAAATTAAAAGAAAAACAACCTGGTGCTGCTCAAGAAGTGAGTCGTCTGGCTGAACTCGGAGACTTTTCTGAAAACGTAGAATATCAAATTGCAAAAGGACGTCTTCGTGGAATTATGAATGCGATTCTAAAATTAGAAAATCAACTGAAGAATGCTGAAGTGGTAGAGTATAAAGGAAAAAGTGATTTCGTTAGGATTGGGAGCACAGTGACTATTACTGATGGACAAAAAGAAAAATCATACACTATTTTGGGAGCATTAGAAGTAGATCTGAACAAAGGAATTATTTCTCACAATTCTCCAATAGGAATGGAATTGCTTGAAAAGAAGGTAGGGGATAGATTTGAATTTAGAGAGGTAGAGTATAGGGTAGTTTCTCTGCCATTCCCGGCTTGATCGGGAATTCAACGCACGCTGGATTCCCACTTTCGTGGGAATGACAATTATCGTAGTTAATAAGGCGCTTTGCGCCTTGTTTTTTTATACATATTATGTTAGGCTCTTATAGATAACTTAGTTTGGTGTTCCAAATGAAGAAGCTCTCGGTTTCGTTTTTTGCGCTTCTGTTCATATTTATCGCGGCCGCCTTTGTCCTGTCAGCGTTTGTGCTGGCTGGACATTTCAACGATCCGTCTCCGTATAGGGTGACGGTGTGCGATGGAAAGAGTCATAGGTACGAGGAGTGTAAGAGTGTGTTGTTGGGGCTTGGCAAAAACCCTGATTGCCTCAAGTTCGTCGGGTTGTACAGCGATGGCGAATGCGCCTATGCATCTGCCTGTCAACGACTCGACAACTGTCTTTTCTCGTGCGAGTGTGAGAATGGTGTCATGTACAGCGAGACGCGGTCGTGCGACAACGGGAATTCGTGCACCAAGGGCACGTGCTCTAACGTCCTGACTAAGGACGGACGTAAAGCGTATAAGTGTACCCAAACGTCTAAGCGTGACGGCACTGCGTGCGGAAACGCGCCAGGTTACCCAACATGCATTGGTGGGTGGTGCGTTACTGACGCAGAAGCTCTTCTATAGGAGCAAAAAGCCAGACTTACAACATAGGAGGGTGATGTAGGAGAGAACAAAAAAGCGGGCTGGGTAGTGGTGTTCTACATATGGCACTTCCTAGTCCGCTGCCCAGTCCCATATATAATAAGTAAATAATCCTCCTACGCTAAAGCTACGGCGGACAAAGTAAGGCCATCAGTGCCTTGTTTTTTTATATAAACTATGTTAATCTCTTATGGACAATAAACTGATTCGGGTGCTTCAGTGGAGAAGAGCAAGACGATTGGAGTAACCATTCTGGTGATGGTTGCTGTTATAGCAGCTTCTGTGGGACTTGCAGTATCTAAAGACAGGAGCCATATAGTGCGAGCTGAGTGTCGCACCCTCTTGCGAGGGAAGCCATGCCAGCGCGTCGCTGGTCTCAACGCAGAGGGAGAGTGCGTTTACCAGGATGCACAGGATGGCACGATATGCCCCCCAAAGGGAAACATGTTCTGCAATCCTTCGTGCGTCTGCCAGGACGGCAAGGCCGTGCGTGTGATGCGAGATTGTGATGACAACAACCCGTGTACGAAGGACTCCTGTGGACAGGGTCTCATCGACACGAGCGGGTCGCCAGCACTCTCCGGGCTCCACCTCACAAAATCCATGTGCCTTCATGATGTTCTGGAGGACTACACGCCATGCAGCAACAAGGACTTCACCGTCCCTGGTCACTGCAAGGCGGGTGAATGTGCACTTCCAGACATGGATATCGTTCCAGAGTAACTGAGGAGGTTCTAAGGCTAGGGCTAGTTCAATTTCCAATAGGAGGATTTTCAGTCGCCTTCAGAGGTGACTGTTGCTCTATCAAGGCAGGCTGGGTGGCGGGAGCGCTACCAAAATGTGCTACAGAAACCCAGCCCGCCATCCAGTCCTTAGTTTTATTCCCTTTCAAGAGGGTTTTTTGTTTTTTACACACAACTTGCTTTTTATTTTTGTATTGATTATAATAAGGATACTAAAAAAGTATGATTTCTAATATTCACAAAAATCTTGCTGTCTCAGTAATAGTCTTTTCCCTCCTGTTTTGTTGTGGAGCTGCTTGGCATACAATGCTTGTGGGAAGTGATAGTCCTATGGAGAGTCACGCAGCGTGTGGTATGGGAGATGTAGGAAGTCAGGCTGATTCAGGGCATACATATTCTGTTGTTTCCTCAATATTTAGTTTGTTTAAAAATATTACAATAAGTCTATCAGTTGTATTTATATCTGTAGCAATGCTGTCTTTATTGTTGTATGACAGATTCTTATTTTATTATAAGAAAAGTAGAGACAGGTATGGCGGTTTTCAGTTATTTGTATATTTTATAAACTTATTTAGATTGGGAATTTTGAATCCCAAAACATTTTAATAGGAAAAATTAAAAGACTTGTGTTTTGTTACACAGTTTTTTTAGTTGCTTTGGATTATCTAATATTCATGTTTGTGGATTTAATATTATACCCCTCCCTAACCCTCCCCTAAGATGGGAGGGAATGAATTAGTTTTATAGTCATAAGTAACAACCAAAACCCATCTCTCACTTTTTCGGACTGTATATCCGAACTACAGAGGTGATGTTCACATAATTATTTAATAATAAAAAATATGAAGGAAGACTTAAAGGGATTATCTCCAAAACTTACATTTATTGCAGGTATGGGTGGTGGTTTGTTGGTTATTTTCGCCATTGGCTTTTTTGTCATGCTTGGCTTGGTGGTGAATGATGATAGCGTGAGTGCAGAAACTTGCGAAGTGGATTTGTCAGATACCAATATTGCACCGACGCAACCAGTAAACAATCCAAGTCCAACACCAACTGCAGGTAATACAAAAATTAGTTTAGCTGAAATTACTGCAGATGATCATATAAAAGGAAATGTAGATGCACCCATAACTATAGTAGAATTTTCTGATTCAGAGTGTCCGTTTTGTAAACGATTTCACAATACTATGGAAGAAGTAATGGATGAATATGGTGATAAAGTACGTTGGGTGTACAAACATGCACCACTTGATGGACTTCATAGAAAAGCACGCAAAGAGGCTGAGGCAATGGAATGTGCATATGATCAGGGAGGTAATGATGCATTTTGGAAGTTTACAGACAGACTGTACGAAGTTACGCCTTCAAATGATGGTCTACCGGTAGATGAGCTTCCTAATATTGCAAAATTTGCAGGACTTAATGTTTCTGAATTTAATACCTGTCTTGATTCTGGTAAATTTGCAGATAAAGTTCAGTCACAACTCAATGAAGCACAGGCAGCAGGTCTTCGAGGAACTCCATATTCTGTAATTATTACTCAGGATGGAGAAACTATCCCTGTATCTGGTGCATATCAGTTTGCACAAATGAAGTCTATTATTGATCAGTTATTGAACTAGTATGAAGAAAAAAATATCAGTAATATGGTGGATTGTAGCTGGTGTTAGTATTATCTTTCTTATTGTATTACTTACTAATAATACAGAAGATATTGGAGAAAAATTTCCTCACATGGGAAATAAACATATAGATGAGATCAATACACCACATGCACCATATAATTCAAATCCACCTACATCTGGCCCTCATGTTGAGTACACGGCTCCGTGGGGAATAAGCGAAGAGATCATTCCAGATGAGGTGCAAGTGCATAATCTCGAAGATGGGGGAGTTGTAATTCAATACAATCCAAATAAGGTTGGTGATGATGAGATTGAACAACTCGAACAAATTGTTAAGAGTGCTTCGGGTAAAAGTATACTTATGGCGCCGCGTTATGATATGGATTATTATATTGCATTGACTGCATGGAGACGGCTGTTGTCACTAGATATGGTTGATGAGACTCAAATCAATGCATTTATTGACGCGTATGCAGGAAAGGATAATCATTCTCGTATCTAAATCGTTTGGTAGAGAGTGTTTAAGTGTAGTATACTCAAGTAATATAACTAACTTATGAGTAAAAACAATCATAAAAAGAAAACAATACATATCAGTGGAATGACCTGCGTTTCGTGTGAGACGATTATTTCTGATGAATTGAAAGAGCTTGATGGTATTGGTGAGGTGCACGTAAATCACAAGACTCAAACCGCAGAAATTAGTCTTACTGGTAACGCACCACACTTTAGTAAGATTGCACAAAAGATTAAGAAGCTCGGGTACGATGCGTCAGAGCAACCGATTGCTAAGAAAGACAAAAAGAAAAAAGCGACAAAGGGTCAGTGGTTTGGTTCGCTTGCAATCGTATTTTCACTGTACTGGGTGTACCGATACTTCAAATGGATTGGTATATTTAGTTTTATGGAAGTGGATCCTACCAACGTAGGATTTGGTGCTGCTATACTTGTTGGTATTGTAGCGTCACTTTCTACGTGCCTCGCAGTAGTCGGTGCGGTAGTAATTTCTTTTGGAGCGAAGTATGAATCGAGAGGTACGAAGTTTGAACGCAATATAAAACCGCATTTACTATTTCACGCAGGACGTATTGGTGGATTCTTCTTGCTCGGTGGAATTCTTGGTGGAATTGGAAACTTTTTCGATCTTTCCACTTCTGTCATGGGATGGTTCACCGTTATTATTGCAATAGTTTTGGCATGGCTTGGACTAAATATTTTAGGGTTTTTGCCATCTATTACAAGTGTAGGGCTTCATATGCCAAAAGGCACGATGAAGTATTGGAATAAACTAAAACAATCTGAACATGCCGCAGCACCAGTCGTGCTCGGTGCGTTCACCTTCTTCCTTCCATGCGGATTTACTCAGAGCATGCAACTTTTTGCTGTGGGGTCTGGAAGTTTTCTCATTGGCGGACTGACACTCGCGTTTTTTGCACTCGGTACCGCACCTGTACTATTTGGTGTTGGTGTGGTGAGTAGTAAAAGTCAGAAAAAGGATCGCGTGATATTCCAAAAAGTAATGGGATTCATTATCATTGCGTTTGCATGGTATACGCTTGGTTCAGGACTTGCTGCAAATGGTGTGGTACTCAGTGCAGGAAACACAACTACTGCAGCAGGAAATGCACCAACTATAGTAATGCAAGATGGTGTGCAGGTGATCGAGATGGATGTCGATTATCGTGGTTTCACGCCAAATAAGTTTGATCTAAAAAAAGATGTACCGGTGAAATGGATTATCAATGGTAAGCAGATTTCCGGTTGTACCAATGAAGTTATCATTCCCGAATATAACATTAGTAAGAAATTGACTTCTGGACAAAACATTGTCGAATTTACTCCTACCAAAGCCGGTACCACATCGTTTAGTTGTTGGATGGGGATGGTGCGTGGTTCGTTTGTGGTGTCGTAGTGTCGTCTCACCGTTTGTCATTCCGACTGGAACGACCAGAGGGAGTGGAACGGAGGAATCCCTTTCTTAGCAACGACTTATTTTGAGAAAGGGATCCCTCCGCTTCGTCCCTCCTGTCGTCGGGACTTCGGTCGGGATGACAATAGGGAAGACGGTTTACTTAAATTAAATATTTTATGAAAAAAACTAGTTTGGCTATAGAAGGAATGCACTGTGCGTCGTGTGCAATCAATATTGAGAAACAACTCAACAAAACTGATGGAGTGAAAAGTGCTTCGGTAAATTATGGTATGAGCAAAGCGTATGTAGAATATGATGAAGATGCTGTGGCTGAAGATGTGATTGATGAAGTAATTACTTCGGCAGGTGATTACAGAGTAGTTCGTGAAGGTGAACACGATGATCACATGTCTCATGGCAAAGGACCAGACAAAGCGTACAAAAAGTTTTTAACTGCGCTTATTTTGACTCTGCCACTACTTGCAACAATGTTTTTCCCAGATCTCATGATGAAGGATGGGGTAATGGAAGGTATGGCAGCACTGACCGCAGTTGTGGTGTTTGTCGTGGGATGGCAGTTTCATCGTGGAATGTTCCTCCAGCTCAAGAGATTTCGCGCAGACATGGACACGCTCGTGTCAGTTGGAACGTTGTCTGCATTTATTTATTCTCTCTATGCAATGACAATTGATGGGCATGTGTACTTTGAAACAGCAGCCGTGATCGTCACGCTCATCTTGCTTGGTAAATACTTGGAAGAAAAAAGTAAGGGTCGTGCGTCTAGTGCAATTAAAAAACTATTAGAATTGGGTGTGAAAAAAGCACGAGTACTTGTGGATGGAAAAGAACAAGAAATGGATATAGAAAAAATCCGCGAAGGAGATATTTTACTTGTAAAAGCAGGGGAGAAGATTCCACTGGATGGAGAAATTCTCAAAGGTTCATCGTCAGTAGATGAATCCATGCTTACTGGAGAAAGTATTCCAATAGAAAAAAATATGGGAGACCTGGTTTATGGTGCAACGATTAATGGCGCCGGGGTGATAGAAATGAAAGTAACAAAAACAGGAGAGAACACAGTACTCGCGCAAATCATCCAGCTCGTAGAACAAGCCCAAGGATCAAAAGCACCAATACAAAAACTTGCAGACAAGGTCGCCGGGATTTTTGTACCAAGTGTAATGGTAATTGCGCTTGCTACGTTTCTGATTTGGATGTTTGTGGTTGGTTCTGGATTTGAATCAAGTATTATCTATGCAGTCGCCGTGCTCGTGATTGCGTGCCCATGTGCACTAGGGTTAGCAACTCCTACAGCTATCATGGTAGGAAGTGGTAAAGGTGCAGAAAATGGAATACTAATAAAAGAATCACAAAGTTTAGAAGTTGCACACAAGATTACTGCAGTCATGTTTGATAAAACTGGAACACTGACCAAGGGCGAACCAGTAGTAACAGATGTGAATGTATTTGATGATAATTTGGAGAAACAAGAATTGATGACTTTGGCATGTTCGCTAGAAGCGAAGAGTGAGCATGTACTAGCTTCAGCGTTTAATAAGCATGCGAAAGACTTAGGACTTAAGACCTATGAGACCGAGGGTGTAAAAGCTATTGCAGGAAAAGGAGTTGAAGGTAAGGTGAACGGTAAGAAAATATATCTTGGTAATGATAAGCTTATTGAGTCGCTTGGTGTGGAAAAAAATAATACGCATGGTGACGTGTTTGAAGATCTTGCTGACAATGGCAAGACACCAATGTATGTGATAGAAGATAAAAAAGTAATTGGCATAGTCGCTGTGGCCGATGTGGTACGTGACGAAGCAAAGACTGCTGTGAAAGAACTGACTGAGCAAAATATCGATGTCTACATGATCACTGGAGACCATGAGAAGACTGCGCAAGCGATTGCAAAGCAGCTTGGTATCAAACACGTAGTCGCAAATGTAATGCCAGATCACAAAGCGGAAGAGGTAACAAAATTACAGAAGTCTGGATCTGTGGTAGCGTTTGTCGGGGACGGAATCAACGACGCCCCAGCTCTTGCTCAAGCTGATTTGGGAATCGCGATCGGAAGTGGTACTGACGTGGCAATAGAAGCGGGGAGTATCGTGCTTATGCAAAGTAACCCCCAGAAAGTCGTAGATGCTATCAGACTTTCTCGCCAGACATTCAAGTCAATCAAACAAAATCTCTTTTTCGCGTTTTTCTACAACACAATTGCAATCCCACTTGCGGCGCTCGGAATTCTCAGTCCGATTATTGCAGCGGCTGCTATGAGTTTGTCGAGTGTTTCTGTTGTGGGGAATAGTTTGCGGATACGGAGGAAGAGGCTGTAGTCCGTCGTCCGTCTGTCATCCCGACCGACCCCGAGGAACGAGGGGGAGTGGAGGGATCCCTTTCTTTAAGTGAAATTAAAAAAGCTCCACGGGTGTGGGGCTCTTTAATATCTGTGGATAACATAGGTTTTAAATTCTGTTAATTTTCGGTATAATGATATTACATCTTAAAATAATTATAGTGTAGTATGCCTACTTTAACCAAAAGACAAAAACAAATTCTTGATTATATAAAAACCTTTATCGACAAAAATGGTTATTCACCAACTTTTGAGGAGATAAGAAAGTTTTTAAAACTTAAGGCATTGTCAGGCGTATACCAGCACGTCAGTGTTCTTATAGATAAGGGTTATATTACGAGAGATGAAAACGCAACTCGTGGGCTCGGAATAAGAAAGCCTGGTAAAAATGATGTGATAGAAATACCCTTGGTTGGTGTAATTGCCGCTGGACAACCAATTGAAGCAATAGAGAACAGGGGTGAAACAGTTACAATTGCCAGGGATAGTTATTTTGACCCGGAACAACTTTATGCTTTGAGGGTAGCGGGTGATAGTATGGTTGATGATGGAATTTTTGATGGGGATACTGTAGTAATAAAAAAACAGGAAAGTGCTGATGATGGACAGACTGTAGTTGCAATTATTGACAAAAATGAAGCCACTCTAAAAAGAATATATCGTGAAAGAAATAAAATTAGATTACAGCCAGCTAATCAAAGTCTTCTTCCTATTTTTCGTACCCAAGTAACGATACAAGGTGTTGTCGTAAAAATAATTAGAAATTTTAATAATGAACCACAGAAGACAAAGGAATTTAAGACAATAGATTTGTTTGCTGGGGTCGGTGGTATAAGGTTGGGTTTTGAAAAAACTGAATTTGAAACTGTTTTTGCAAATGATTTTGAACAGCAATGCAAAGATACTTACGATTTAAATTTTGATGGAACAAAGTTATTTATCGAAGATATACAGAAGATAAATGAAAAAAAAATACCGGACTTTGATTTTCTTCTGGGCGGTTTTCCCTGTCAGGCATTTTCAATTGCTGGATATAGACAAGGTTTTGACGATGAGAAAGGGCGTGGAAATTTATTTTATGATGTGGCACGAATCTTGAAAGAAAAAAAACCAATGGGTTTCATGCTTGAAAATGTAAAAAATCTGAAAGGACATGACAAAGGAAAAACTTTTAAAATTATTACAGACACACTAGAAGGTTTGGGGTATCATATAAAATCAAAAGTTTTAAATAGTATGGAATATGGTAATGTTCCTCAAAATAGAGAAAGAATTTATATAGTTGGCTTTAAGGATAAAAAACACTATGAAAAATTTAGTTTTCCAAGTACAGTTAAGCTTACAAAGAAAGTAACAGATTTACTTGAGGAAAATGTTGATGAAAAATATTATTATAATGGTAAACCTCTCTATAAAAAATTGAAGGATGAGGTTACAAATAGAAATACTGTTTATCAATGGCGTAGGAAATATGTGCGTGAAAATAAAAAAGGGGTTTGTCCAACTTTAACAGCAAACATGGGAATGGGTGGACATAATGTGCCAATTATTAGAGACAAAAAAGGAATCAGAAAACTGACCCCTCTTGAATGTGCTAGAATTCAAGGTTTTCCAATGAATTATAAACTTCCTAAACACACTTCAGATTCTGCTTTATATAAACAATTTGGTAATTCTGTAACGGTGCCTGTTGTTAAAGCTGTAGCAGTGCAAATTAAAAAGGCTATTTCTTAAAACATTCACCAAACCTTTACATCTTTTGCAATAGGTTTAATTTTATTATCTTTAATAATTGTTTTTATACTCATTCGAGGTCGTCTTTTTTCGTTTTGTTGTTGTTTCATTGTCTGTCCTTTGTTGACTTTATTTGAGTAGATGAGATTATTAGGCACCAAGTATAAATCAAAAGTTCCGTCAAGTTTACCATCTTTGTAAAAGTCTATAAAATATAAATCATCCCATTCTGTCTTTGGCCCAAAAGATGTTAGATCGCTGTCTATACTTGTGGCTTTAATCTGTTCTCTGCGAGATTTTTCTATATTTATTGTGTCAAAAGAAACCTTACCTACACCTTTAATTTTTTTGACATATCTAACAGAGCCACTAAAGACACAAAACATACCTTCTGAAATTACCTCTGGTATATTAACTCCTCTGCCGTATTTTTTTAATCCTATATTTAATTTTTTCCAAAGATCAAATAATCTTTTAAATTCTTTTCCATCAGTTTTATCAAGACAGGCAATTTGAATTTCAACTTTTTTATTATCTAGATTTATTTCTTTACTTTTTATTTTCATAAATATATTTTTGAATTATTTATATCTTTATTCTTTCATTTTTTGTTAGATTTGTCAATTTTAAAAACCCTCAAAATTAGACGGTTTCGAGGGGGTAGTAGGGGGTCTCCCCCTACCTAAAACAAAAACTCTCTAAACCCAGAACCACTCATTTCATTCGGGTACTGGGCTAGTGGTCCCCTAGAACATTACATTAATCACATACCCAATCACAATAATCCCCACCGTAACAATACCAAAAAATGCGGCGAGTAGTGGTAGACGCAAGACGCGCTTGAGGATCATCGCTTCGGGGAGTGAGAGGCCGACGATCGCCATCATGAACGCGAGGCCCGTGCCGATCGGCACACCCTTGGCAATGAGCGACCCGATGATGGGGACGGCGCCGCTCGCATTGCTGTAGAGCGGGACGGCGAGGATGACGGCGAGGGGGACTGCCAGTATGCCGGCGGAGTGGAGATATATTTCGAAGAACCCTTGGGGGACGTAGCCGTGAATGAGCGATCCGATGGCGACGCCGGCGATGAGGTAGAGGGAGACTTTTTTTGTGATATCGAAGGCCTCTTTTGAGATTTTGAGGAGGACTTGGTTTAGGGTTGGTTTGGATTTTTTGCAGCAGCAACATTTTTTCTCCGCCTCGTCGAGGTCGATGACATAGCGCTCCATCTTGAGGCGGCCGAGGATCGTGCCCCCGACGACGGCGACCACGAGGCCTGAGGCGACGTAGACGAGCGTTACTTTCCAGCCGAGGACTCCGAGGAGTAGTACGATGGCGATCTCATTGATGAGGGGTGAGGCGATGAGAAATGAGAAGACGACGCCGAGCGGGATGCCTGCGCGCAGGAAGTTTATAAATAGGGGAATTGATGAGCATGAACAAAACGGGGTCATGGCGCCAAAGAGGGCGGCGATGAGGTGGTCGAGGCCGTAGAACTTGCGGCTTACGAGGAATGCGCGGAACTTCTCAGTCGGGAGGTAGTGGCGCACCAGACTCATGAGGTGGGTGACGACGATGAGGAGTATGAAGATCTTGAGGATGTCGTATATGAAAAAATTGACCGTGTGAGCGAGGGCGGTTTCGTGGGCAATATTGAAGAGGTCGTAGGTGAGGTAGTCTGATATGGATTGGAGGGGGGTGAATAGGGACATAAATTTATTTAAGGGTGAGGGGATAGTATATCAGAGAAAAGAGCATTTGTAAGTAGGGTTTTGCCTTGACAAATGCTCTTTTTTTGTGGTACATTGATTTGTCCTGTTTCTAGTGCTGAATCGCAACTGACTTGTTATCGGCTGACCCCAGGGTAGGGGTTCGTTGGCGACATTGTCACGTTACACCTCATGGAGGCCCCAAGATGAACGTCACGCGTAATTTCCTCGGTGCTTTGGCTCTCGTGCTCACCCTCGGTTCGCAGGTCGCGAACGCGCAGGAGCGGACCCTTCCCGAGACCTGCAACTGCAAGGACGCGCTCGGCATCGGCGGTGCCGACTACGACTCGGTCCTGAACTGGGACTGCAACTTCATGGTTCGGCAGCTGTGTGCGATTGGGGAGTACGACTCTTCGTGGACTCACTTCTCCATCGTCTGGAAGTGGCTCGGGTGGTCGACCATCGAGAGCTTCGCGTATCGGCAGGCCCTCTACTACGGTTGGTGGTACGACTGCAAGATGCAGTGCCTCAAGAAGCATACGCCGTGCAAGATCCCCAAGAGCTGCCTCCGTCAGTAGGAGGCGCTTCGTCAGGATGAAAAAAGGACATCGACAACCATTAGTAGGAGGTAGTCACGTCAAATAGGGGGAAACCCCGAGCACAACTTCTGTCTTCGGACGTGGTGGCGCTCGGGGATGGAAAAAAGCAACTTATATATTAAGTTGTTTTTTGTTTATAGCAGAGAAAAGAGCATTTGTAAGCAAGATTTTACCTTGACAAATGCTCTTTTTTGTGATATCTTAAATAGTTCCTATTTTATGGGAGATGTTCTTTGCACATAAACGAAAAGTGCCGTCCATTGTTTGGTCGGTACATCTTGGTTACGAGAATTCGAAAACCGCAGAAGGAGAAAGAGTGATGAAGAAGTTGACTCAGGATCAGCGCCATGCGGCGCAGGCGGCGGTGGTGAACCTATTCGCGCAGCTTGAGAACCTGCCCGAGAGCACGAGGGACCAGATCGCGGCCCTCGACCAGACGCTTCCGGTGGTCGTGGTCCTCTACTACGGAGGTACGATCGGCATGAAGCAGGATGCTCACGGACGACTCGTGCCAACGAACGACGCCGAGGCTCTGCTTCAGCCCCTGACCATCAAGGGCCTCAACAAGAAGGTCCAGGTGGTCTGGCTGCCAACGCACCACAAAGCGATCGACTCGACGAATGGTCGCTGGGTGCACTGGGTGTCGATCGGCAACGCGATCCGTCTGCTTTACGACCTCGTCGACGGCTTCGTCGTTTGCGGTGGCACGGACACCATGGCGCACATGATGGCGGCCATGCAGTTCATGTTCCCGAACACCGGCAAGCCGATCGTGGGTGCGGGCGCGCAGATGAGTATGTTCGAGCTCGGCGACGACGCCACCTCGAACCTCTACTACAGCATCGCGAGCGCGGCTGGCGATCTGTCTGGTGCACACCTCGCGTTCGGCGACGAGCTCATGCACGGGCTTCACGTCCACAAGGTGCAGGACAAGCGTCCGCGTGCGTTCGCGGCGCCGTCCCAGCACTACATCGGACACTTTGCCGGTGGCGTGGTCGAACTCTACGATCACGCGCCGCGCCGCAACACCCTCGTGAAGAGCAAGCACCTCAAGTTCCACCCCTTCTTCCGCGAGGGGATCAAGGTCGTGAAGATCAGCCCGGCGACGCCGAGCGAGTCGACGCTGCATGACGCGACCGACCCGACGTGCTCGGCCATGCTGATGATAACCTTCGGTGCGGGCAATGTCCGCGACGAGGGCGTGATCGAGGACGAGAAGCACCACATCGAGTGTCTGCGGGAGTTGCGAGAACGCAAGTACCCTGTGGTGCTCGGCAGCCCCATGATGGACGGCAAGGTCGACTCGCCATACAAGGGTGGTGCACTGGCCGTCTCCATGGAGGAGGACGGTGGCGGCGCCATCTCCGGTGGCGACACCACGGGTCCGGCCCTCGAGGTCAAGTGCATGGTCGCGCTCGAGCTCGCCTGGGACAGCGAGAGCAACAAGCTCGACTACAAGCGTTTCCGCGAGGAGATGGCGCGCAACCACGTGGGCGAGCTCACCATGAGTCTGGCCGCCTGAGAACGACCAACACGGACTGGGCTCTCAAGAGCTGAACAACACCATGCGACGCCGGGCCTAAGACCGTACAAGGCCCTACGTCGCGACGACACCAAGGAGAACCACGATGAATACGATTCGTGCGCCCTGTTAAATCAAGGCCGCTGTCTGGGAGGCAGCGTATCAAAACTCCCCTTCAATTATCATTTTTATAAAAATAGAAATGATTGAGAAATAAAAAAATGCTTTTAAAAGCATTTTTTTTAATATCAAAATAATGTATACTAAAAATAACAAACAATTATCCTAAAAAAGAAAGGGGGTGGAATATATGTTTCATCACAATAAATGCAAACCTTGTCATATGGCCAACCATATTGGTTTTTTCTTTGTATTGCTTTTCGTAGTTTGTTTTGCTTGGTATTTCATTCATCCGGTAGAGCAAGAAATGCATTTAGCAATGTTTAGAATGTCTTTCTTTGGTTTTAGTGGTATGAACTTTGTTAGTTTTGTACTCGGAGCTATTCAGGTCTATGTTTGGGGTTATATTTTGGTAGGTCTTGGATATCTGATGTCTCTTGTGTGTGGTTGTTGTAAGAAAGGGAAGTGTGGGTGTAGTAAATAAGGAGCAGACTTGCCTGCCGAAGAGGCAGGGACAAACGGTAAAAAAAGCCCTCGGGTGTGGGGGTTTTTTAATTATAAAAAATCTTTATGAACATTGTGTCTGTTAGTGCATTTTGCTATAATAAGCGAGTAAATATTAGAAAATGAAATTGAGTAAATTTTTAATTTTTTGTTCTGTAATAGCTGCATTTTGTGGCGTTTTTGGCTTTGCAGAGGATTCTTATGCAGCAATCGTCTATATTAATAGCTCTACAGGAAATGATACTACTGGCGATGGTTCTTCTGGAACGCCATACAAGACATTTCATAAGGGTTATACGCAGGCCAGTGCTGACGATACACTCAATTTGACTGGTACGTTTGACTGGACAGATGCTGATGAGACTGGAGATACTAATACTAGTGGGTATACACTTGGAAAAGATATTATAATTCAAGGACAGGGAGCTAATCAGACCTTTGTTCAGGCAGAGAGTGCATATGATGTTGCAGATCGTCGTGTGTTTACCATTTCTTCATCCGCCTCCACAACTATTAAAAATCTAAGTATTAGATATGGTAAACAGAGCGGTACCAATGGAGGTTGTCTATATCAATTTGCTTCGACAAATCTTACTTTGCAACATGTTGAGGTGTATAGCTGTCACGCATCTGGTATTACGAGGTGGGGTGGAGGTATTTATACAGCTGCCACAACAACCATAGAAAATTCAGCGATTCATGATAATCTTTCTGGATCAAATGGTGGTGGTATAGCAAACCAAGTGGGAAGTTTATATCTTACCAACTCTACTGTTTATTCCAATCAGCAGACTGCGGGTATTGGTGGTGGTGGCATTTATACATATGGCGATGGTACGGTTTCTTATGTTACCAATTCGACCATAACAAATAATACTGCAAGCTGGGGTGGTGGAATTAATGTATATGTTTCTTCTACTCTTTATTTAAAAAATAGTATTGTCGCGGGTAATATAAGTAATACAAATGTATTACACAATGATTTTTATGAGTCCCTTGGTTATTATGTAAGTGGTGGACATAATATTTTTGGCTATGCCGATTATGGTAATAGTGCTCCTACTGCTACGACTGGTGACTGGAGTGATGCTGACGATGACGATACATATGATTTATTTACAATTGGCACGACTGGAACTATAAATTTTGATAGTGCTGCAGCAAATAATGATAATCCTAATTATACAAAGAATTGGGCCCTACTAGTCGATAGTATTGCAATAGATAATGCCACAACGACTGTACATGGTATTGTGGCAATTCCATCGGCTGACCAAAGAACAGGCGCATACATTAGTGGTGGAGATATCGGTTCATATGAATATGGCGCCACGCTTTCTCCTATTTCTGGTGCAGGTATTTCAAGCTTGTCTCCAGTGGATGATGCTACAGACGTTGATATAACTGACAATCTTACGATCACGTTTGATGAAAGTATTACTACCAGTACAGGAGACATTGTGATTTATGAGGCGTCTGATGACTCTGTATTTGAAACTATTGATGCTACCGGGGCGTTGCTTACCACATCTGATTCATTGGCTTTTGTAATCAATCCAACAACAAACTTTGGTTATGAAACAGCATACTATGTGACTATAGCAGAGACTGTGTTTGATGATAGTTCAAATGATAGCTACGCAGGAATCACAGCGTCTACAACCTGGAGCTTTACGACTGCAAATACACCAACGTGTTCTACTATAACTAATGCTGCTACGTACAATGCATACCCTACCTGTGGCGTAGCTACATGTAATAGTGGGTTTATACTAAGTGGTGGAGCATGTATTGCGCAAAGTGCGGGAGCTTCTACACCACCATCAACACCAAGTGTATTAAAAGCTCCTGTTATTACATCAGAAGGTGATATTTTATTTGATGTAGATAATGTAAAATACATTGCCGTTTCAGAAAGCGAAACATTTGATGGTGTGAGTTGGGAAGAATATAAGAACTCATACAAAATTAATGACAAAACATTGTATATAAAATTTAGAAGTTCTGAAGGTGGTGAAAGTGATGTGTTTAAGATTGAACCTACAAAACAAACACCTTCTGAATCAACACCTATCACTTATGAAGATAAACTTATTAAATATCCAGACTCTCCAAAAGTATATATTGTAGAAGATGGTAAGAAACGATGGATCCAAGATGAGGAGACATTTAGTCGTCTAGGGTTTAAGTGGTCAGATCTTGTCACGATAGATTTTGCAATTGTTTTTGAAGATGGGAATAGTATAAATGTGCCAGACATAATTCCTATATCATTTTCACGTGATCTAAGATTTGGTATGACAGGTGCAGATGTAAAAGCATTGCAACAATATTTAAATAATAATGGATTTGCTGTTGCACCAGAAGGTTATCCAGGGGCAATAGGTAATGAGACTGAATTCTTTGGTCATGCAACACAAAATGCTCTTATAAAATTTCAAGAATCAAAAGGTTTGCCAACGTTTGGATATTTTGGTCCGATGACGCGAAGAGTTATCATGTCATCCTGAATTTATTTCAGGATCTCTCTTACCTCATACGCTATATTAAAAAAAGATGCTGAAACGAGTTCAGCATGACAAAAAGAAAAAAGCTCTCGGGTGTGGGGGCTTTTTTTGTTAAACAAAAAACCACCTATATTTAAGATGGTCTTTTGAAGTTTGCCGCGAAGTTGCAGCAAACCCCCTTCTCGAGATGTTTCATGATCCCGAGCCCGTGTAAAAGGAGCGGTGGATTCACCTCGTCTCATCTACACGATGGATGAGAGGAGGTGGTGCAGGAGTCCAGGGATTCTGCTAGGTCTCGGGCGGGCCGTCGTCCAGTTGCAGGCTTCGTACGTGCTCCAGAGCCTCGTTGATGTTTCGACGGAAGTTCTTCGCCCCGTCGAGCTCGCTGAAGCTGCTTTGTGCACCTACCAGAAGCGCGACGAGTTTCTGGTGTTCTGCCTGAGAAGGGAAATCATCCGCAGAGAGCACAAGTGCGAGCTTTGCGCCGACGACCTTTCCATTCAGGCCGTTCAGGTCTGGAGGAAGCTCATCGTCTAGAAGCATGTTAATGAGGCCTACCGCAGATTTCATACGTCGTCTCGACGTGGTTTTTGCATAGTTAAGCTACACTAATTTATTCCTTTTGTCAATGGTTTTATATAACAAAAAACAGACTTACACCTAAGTCTGTTTTTTTTAATTTATTTTATAATTTTTATGTAGGAAGCTCTTTTGAAAGAAGTTCTTTTCCTTTGTCACTCCATTCTTCAAATCCACGATAATCCATCTCAATAATATAGTCGCTCAAAATTTGCATACGTTTGGATCGTTCACTGAGCAGGGGAATGTAGGCTGAGATAATATCATATTGTACACGTGGTACAATTGTTTCATCTTGAATTTGGAGCCATATATTATTTTCAAAGGCCCATGCAAGAAACTCTGGATCTTCTTTTTGTTTTCCAATAATATTTAAGAGCTGAGATTGTATATCTTCTGGAGTAGTGGCTGTGTAGTCATCTTTTGAAAGAAGGTGTTTGATTGGTTCGATCATTGTTTTCAAATATTCTTCTACCTGTTCTGGATCATATTCAATATCTTGTACTGGATAAAACGGTCGCATAGCCAAACTAATACGATCAGGATCTTCATTCAATTTCATTTTGGATAGTGCTTCAATAATTTCACGTGATTGCTCAAACGATAGATCTGTTTGAATAAGCTTGTAAACAATGTAGTGCAAAGGCGCATTTATCGTAGATGTGTCTTCTGGAATATAATTGGTAATAAGTTTTTTCAAAAATGTAGAATGATTGTGTGCACGTTGTGGTTCGCCTATGGAATAACCCTGTCTATGTCGTAACCATTGTAATGTTGGTGTAGTAGGCAGGTCAAGATAATTTAGAATTCCCATAACTTCGGAAAATCCTACAACCATAATATAGTCTGGTTTTTTGCCAAGTACATATTGGATTTGTTTTACACCATATTCTAGGTTTACAAGCCCGCATGCATTTGATACATAATAATCAGTGGATGTGGTACCAATTCCTGGTGGAAGTTGGGACGGGGTGCCACGTGAGACAGCTGTGATAGTTACTGTTTCTTTATCTTTATTTATTTCAATCAGTTGTATTGCATCACAATGACCATTTGTCTGACCAGCACGACTATCAAGTCCAATAAAAAGTATGCTCGCAATATTATCTTTACCAAAAGGATCTGTAGTCTCTTTATTTTCATCAAGTAGTTGTTCTTGTCTTTTGGAAAGGAATTCTTCAATATTATTTGTTAGTTTGCTATCAGACCCTCTTGTAATATTTCGTATAACAAAAAATCCTGTTATCAAAATAATAAGGAATGTTATTAGGAGTATTATTAGGCAGCCAAATTTTCTTTTTCGTCTCATATTTATTATTTGAAGGTAGTGTAACAAAAAAAGTATGGAAAATCCATACTTTTATTTATATAGATTTATTTTTTCTTACCAGCCAATTGTCCGCATGCTGCATCAATGTCAGTGCCAAAGCTATGTCGTTGTGTAACTTTGACACCTTCTCTGAGTAAAATATTTTTGAATTTTCTTATAGCAACGGCCGATGATGGTTTGTATCTGCCCGTTGGGTTGTAACGGATTAGATTTACCATATAGAGTGGTCCGTTTACGAGCTCAGCGAGCTCTCTAGCATGATATTCACTATCATTTACCCCATCTATCATAAGATATTCAAACATGACTTGTCTTGATCTATTTTCTACATATTGATCCACTGCATCCATGAGATCTGCCAAAGGATAACGTCTGTTTATAGGCATGAGTTCTGAGCGGAGTTTGTCGTTTGGTGCATGCAGTGAAATAGCTAGGTTGATTTGCATTTTTTCTTTTGCAAATTTATTTATTTCGTCAATTAGTCCACATGTAGAAACAGAAATATGTCTAGCACCAATATTAAATCCATCTGGATCATTGATGAGTCTAATTGATTCCATTACATTGTCATAATTTAGAAATGGCTCTCCCATTCCCATGTATACTACATTGGTAACTCTATCTGGGCTTTCTTCATCTGTATGTAGATAACGTTGCCAAAATAAAACTTGCTCTACAATTTCGCTTACAGTTAGATTTCTTTTGTAACCCATCTTGCCAGTGGCACAAAAGCTGCATTTCATTGGACATCCAACTTGAGACGAGACACATACTGTAGCTCTTCCATCTTCGTGTTTCATTAAAACTGTTTCAACTTTTTTGTCATCTTCTAAGGTTATGAGGGCTTTGAGTGTTTCACTAGTCTTTGAACCAAATAGTTCTGACTTTATTTCAAGAGAACAATTTTTATTCAAATCTTCTCGTAGGGGTTTAGGTAATGTTGTATTATCATTCCAATCAGATATAAGATCAACAAAAATAGCCTTATGTGTTTGCTTAAAACGAAAGTTTGGTTGACCTGATAGTGCTTTTTTTAGGTTTTCTAAATTCATGATGATATTTTATAGCTTATCACGTGATTAGCGTAGCGAATTTTACGTGGTTCGGGGACAGGGATTCGAACCCCGATAAGCAGATCCAGAACCTGCGGTCCTACCATTAGACGATCCCCGAGTATTAGTAATTCGTAACTAGTAATTAGTAACTTGTAACTAGTAACTAGTTACGAATTACTAGTTACTAGTTTACTCATTTAACATCTTTCCTTCTTTCAATTTGAAATCTATAAATTTTTGACTTACTTCTACCACATCTTTCATAGTCCATCCATGGTTTCTCATAACTCTCATAGAACGTATTTTTCGTTTCATGTGTCTTTCTATCATGTAAATATGAGGACTTGTTGGTGATTTTATAATGGTTCCATTTTTGAAACCCACTTCATTGAGTATTGGAGAATATCCATGGATTACTTCTTCTCTATCACTATATCCATCGCCATCACTATCATCTAGCCATAGAATTGTTTTGTGCTTCAATTCTTCGGATTTGGTGAGACCATCACTGTCACCGTCTGTATTTCCAGAGGTTATAATCTCTTTTCTTGTAAATACTGCTACCTTTCTGCCATTTTGCGTATCATTAGGGCGAAAGTCATGCATGGCGTTCATAACAATATCATATTTATAGCGATAGTCAAGCCCAAAGCGTGTTGCAGGCTCTTGGGTAATAAACTCCTGAGATTCATCATCATAACCCTTTATAACAAATACATGATAAATAATTTGTTCAGTTCGAAAATATTTGTTTATAAGGTCACGACCATACACTGGTATCATTACAGGATGACCGTCATCTATTTCTTTTTTTTATTTGATCAAGTGTAGGATTTTTAACTACATATGCTTCCCATGGTAGAAATTTGTTTATAATTTCTACAATTTGTTTTGCATTATTATCTTTATTAAGGCCCAGGTATTTATTTTCTAAGCTTACAAGTAGCTCGATTTTCTTTTTTGCAACACTTGCATCTACCTTTTCTTTTGAATATCCAAAATAAAACATCTCAATTAGCATTGTGGAAGTTTCTTCACATGCCGTTCTCCATGGTTCTGTCCATATACCGTCTGGTGCTTGAGGGGAAAAGGGGACTGCGAGTTCAACAGATTGTGCAAACGAAGGTAGGGGTATAGCAAAAAACAATATGAATAGGAATATTTTTAGAATGTGGAATGTGGAATGTGGAATATTGGACATGTAGAAAGCAATATCTAAGTTTTAGTGTATTTATTGGCTATGAACTATTGGCTAATTAATTACTTCGCCACCAAGTGCAGAAGCCAAGTCTTGAAGTTCGGGGTTTGCTTCTTTTGATTCATCTTTTTCTTTCACATCTACATTAATTTTTACCTTTGTCTCAAGTACCTCACTTAGCATTTGTTCAATTTTTGGTTTTATCATTTTATCCATTATTTTTTCTTTATGAAAACTGTATTGAACAGAAAAGTTTATTGTGTTACCTTCAGTTTCGCCAAGTTCAGCCATTTTTATTATAAAAGAAAGTGATGGCATTTCAGTTTCGATTTTTCCAATACATGCGCTCCAGTTTTGTTCTATATCCTCTTTTGAGATAGTAGATTTTGTTATTATATTTTTTACTTTTTCTTTGATTGTTGTTTTTTCTGGAGATGGTACCTCGTTTGTCTCCTGTTGGGACAGGTCTAGACCTGTCCTTACTTGTTTGGTGGAGATGTCTTCTTTTGTATCTTGTGGGGACAGGTCGCGACCTGTCCTTACCGTTTCTTCTGCCTCGCGCTTTTTATCATTAGAGCCTCCAGCACACCACTCTATCAAGAGCATTTCCAAAGGGAGTTGTGGTAGTGGGGATGTTTTGATTTCTCCAGATCGTTTGAGTGCTAGATCAATGAGGAGTATCATCTCACTTTGTGATGTGAGTGCAGTTAGACTAGTCATTTGTTTTTGAGCATCTTTATTTAGATCAAGTTCGTTTTGTGCGAGTTTACTGTCTACAGTTGCAATCATAAGAGTGCGCAAAAAACCAATGAGTTCTGTTGTGAAGTGGGGGAGACTGATGCCATCCTCTACAAGTCTATCTATGAATTCAAGACCTTCTTTTTGGTTTTTATTAAGAAGATATCCAGTAAAGTCGAGTTGCAACTCAATATTAGTAGTTGGTAAAACAAGCGAGGCTGTTTCAGTTGTTATATTTTTTTCACCACTTGCCATTATTTGATCTAAAAGACTAATACCATCTCGAGCACATCCTTCACCTTTTCTAACGATTCTTTGTATTACTTCATCATCTACTTTTATTCCTTCTTTCTTTGCAATAGATTTTAGATGTTTTTTCATTTCATCGTCCGCAACCTTGGTAAAGCCAAATCTCTGACATCTAGAAATTATCGTTGCGGGCAGTTTATGAGGGTCAGTTGTGGCCAAAATAAACATTACATATTCAGGTGGCTCCTCAAGCGTTTTCAAGAGCGCATTAAAGGCAGCTGTGGACAACATATGGACCTCATCTATGATGAAAATCTTGTATTTTGATTTGGTTGGTTTGAATTGAGCATTCTCTATAATATTTTGTCTCACATTGTCTACACCTGTATGACTAGCCGCATCAATCTCCATCACATCAATAGAGCTAGAATTGCTGATTTCTTCGCATGTAGTACATGTATTACATGGCTCAGTATCTCCATCCTTCTTATTCTCACAATTCAAAGATTTGGCTAAAATACGGGCAGTTGTGGTCTTTCCTACGCCTCTAGGACCAGAAAAAAGATAGGCATGTGCTGTCTTTGCATTTTTTACTTGATTTTCGAGCGTAGTCGTTATGTGGGCTTGTCCAACAATATCTGAGAAGGTCTGAGGACGATGTATGTGATACAGTGCCATAGGGTAGGAATTTGAAATTTTTAATTTAAAATTTGAAATTGAGCTACCATATTATAGCTTAATTTGGATGAGTAGTAAACCGGATTTTTGGGTCTCTCTATTGTCTATTCATAGCCTATATGCTATACTCGTGTAGTCGTAATAAATAATCTAATTATTTAGGCATTCATTCTTAATCAGAAACTATTATGCCACGCAAAGCAAACCCAGCATTGCTCAAGCCATTAAATCTTAGTCCAGAGCTTGAAGCAGTCGTAGGTAAAGGTCCTATGCCACGTTCTCAAGTAGTAAAGAAACTTTGGGAATACATCAAGAAGAACGATCTTCAAAACCCAGAGAACAAGAGAAACATTTTTGCTGACGATCTTCTTATGCCTTTATTTGGCAAAAAGGAAGTAAACATGTTTGAAATGACAAAGCTCGTTTCACCACATATTACTGATCCAGACAAGAAATAAGATTTTACAGAAAATAAAAACCCCGTAAATTACGGGGTTTTTTTTATTGGAAACCTGATCGCTTATTTTTCTCTATAATACATAGTCCCATTTTCCTTCCTTACTTTTTGTAACCAAAAAGTAACAAAAAGTTCCTGGGGAATAGAACTCACCCCTATTGCCCTTAAGTATATGTAGTTATATTAACAATGTGGGGTTCAAACAGCTATTCCCCCGGACCCCCTTTGGTTATTTTATATAGTTTAAATATTTTATATAATAAAAAACACCCAAGCATGGTGGGTATTTTATATTGGCTACGAACTATTGGCTATTGGCTATTTACTAATTATATTTTCAACCGCTCCCCAGTCACAGTGATTTCCTTGTGGTATGAGTACGACTACCTCGTCCCCAGGTTTTCCTTTATAAAAGGTGACTGACGCAGGCAATACTTTGTAATTTTTATTTTCGTGGAGTACAGACCATATTTGTGTACCCTCATCAAATACTAATTCACCAACTACTCGTTTTCTATCCACAGGACCAATTTGTTTGAAAATAAATCTTCCTTCTTTGGTAATGGTAACTTTCATTAAGTCTCCTTCAACAATCTTTGATTTACTTGCATAGTTTGGGGACATTGTATATTCTTTTCCATCCGCTCCTATCATTTTTTCTCCATCAAACACTCCTTCTACAATTTTTTCTCCTGAATCAAGTGTTGTTGATTCTTGTGCAAATGAATCCGCTGTTGTTTTTTGAGCTGTTTTATCGCCATTCAATAAACGCAGTACACTATCTAGCTGATCTTTCATTGTTTGAATAGTTTTTTTGATTTGGTCTATGTCTAGATTTGTTTTTGGTTTATCGTGAACTTCCTTTACTTGTGGTGACAGGTCGCGATCTGTCATGTCCATTTCCATAGTATCGTTTTGTTCATCATTTTGCATAGTCGCAAATGTGGAAATACTGGATAAATTATCAGACACGTTATCTACTCTGTCATTGATAATATTTGAGAGTTGGTTCATAAGTTTGTTGTTGGTATTTTTTATATATAGTGTATACATTTTATCAAAAAACCTGACACATGTCAGGTTTTGAAGTGGATTGTTTGTGGACTTGCGGGGGATAAGATTTCTTTACAAAGTAGCTTCAATCATATCATCTTTGCTTTCGCCCACACCTTGATCAAGTTTGGTTCGTTCCATGATTTCTGCTTCTACAATATTACGATCCCTACCATGTTTAAGCCTTGATAGTTGTCTAATAGCGTCTGCAAGCTCTTTGTTTCCTTCTTTAGGAGCATATACAGACATATTGAATGGTTTTGTAGTTTCATTGTCTACAAGAAGCTTGGAGTTACATGTGAATTTTTCTACATTCATAAGGTCATATGCACCAAACGTAGGTGCAAATTCTTTTGCAAGTAGATCCGCATCTTCTGGACCAATACGATACACACACATAGTACCTACATTACCAAGTACTGCATCACGAATATCAGCCTTTCCTTTGTCATCTGTTAGCTGGCTCATGTATTGGTGAGCAATTATGAGGTCAAGGCGGTATTTACGAGCCTCAGAAAGTATAGTGGAGATAGAATCAGTAATAAAGTTTTGAAACTCATCAATATATAGATAAAAATCTTTACGATCTTCTTCTGCCATGTCAGCACGCCCAAGAGCAGCCATCTGCAGTTTGGCTACAATGATAAGACCAATAAGCTTGGCGTTTACTTCACCAGTTTTACCTTTTGCCAGGTTTACAATTAGAATTTTTTGTTTGTCCATTATATCTCGGAAGCTGAAACCGGATTTTTGTTGTCCCATTATATTACGCATCATGTCATTTTCTACAAAACGACCAACTTTGGAAATCAAATATCCAAGCATTTCAGATTTGTGGAAGTCACTGGTCTTTGCCATTTCTTTTTCCCAGAATGCACGTACTACAGGGTCTTTTAATTTTTTCAAATATATCTTAACATAATCATCATCAGTAAACATGCGTGGAATATCAATAATCGTACCAGGATTATCAATATCTGCCATAAGGGTAAGCATGACATTACGCATCTGATGCTCAAACATCGGTCCAATCATTTCTGGTGGAAAGAGTTTATAAAAAATACTTATCATTTCTTGCACTGCATAATCTTTTTCATCTTCACTGCGTGCTTCGAGCATGTTTAGTCCTACTGGACGTTCTAGATCAGATGGATTGAAAATAACCACATCATCTGCACGATCTTTTGGTATATGAGAGAGTACATATTCAGCAAAATCTCCATGTGGATCTACCACAGCCACACCCTTTCCATTTTCTATATCCTGTACAGCCATATTTTGGATAAGTACTGATTTTCCAGAACCAGATTTACCAATAACATATAGATGGCGTCTACGATCAGAATCTTTTAGTTTCACCTGATAATCTTGACCACGATAGGGGACATGGCCCAACAAGATTCCTTCAGCAGGAAGGTTTGGTGGTGGAGGTGGTTTACGCGCACCTAGCCACTTGATATTTGGTGCTTCAGTAGAGTGCAGTGGTAGATGCCAGAGACTTGCTAACTCCTCAGTATTTAGAAGGGTATCATTTTTTTCATTGAATGATCTATAAATAAAGTCTCTAATAAGTTGTTTTTGATTTCTAGGTATTGCTGCGGTAAATGAATTACCATAACGATACAAATTGTATTGACCAAACGCACCTACGAGATTATCAAGGTTCACGCGTGCTATATCTGGGTTGTCAGAGGCGCTCAGAAGGCGTGTAGTGACATCTACACCACCTTTGGATAGTTTTTCTTCTATACCCTTAAGCATCTCTTCTTCCATAGAAGAGAGCTGATATTGTTCTTTTGGTTGGTTAATATTTTCTGGACTTTTTTGTTGTGATACTTGTTCACCCATGCCTTTACCAATTATTCCCAGAGCCCTGGTAAATGCACTTTTGTGTACTATTTTTTCAAATCTTTCACCTTTTTTTACATCACGTACAATACGTACACCTCTTCGTCTCCATTTTCTATTAGCTGACCGAACTACAAATTGTAGAGCTGCGGAGCTATTGTGCTCATTGATTCTAGCCAATACATTGAGTACTGCAGACATAGGGTCTGAATCCATGTTTTTGTATGTTTTGAAAGGGAATACATGTACATTTTTGCTTGTGAGATATGCACCAACAATAGAACTTTTTTCAGTAAAAATATTATAATCAGAAATTTCTTCTATATGTGCATATGGATACTGTGCATTGATTTGTTGTTCAATAAAACCTTTTACTTTGTGAGGTACAGCAACATAGAAATGTATAAGGTTGTTGTGTACGACAATTTCAAACGAAATATGATCATTGCGCCCTCGAAAAAGTCGGTGAAAGCCACGCTCAGCCTTTAGGGCTGCGATAGAAGAGAAAAGTGTCTCGGTAATTCCAATTTCTTCTCGTATTTGGTCAAGTCGTTCTTCTTGGCTTGCATTGCTTGCACCTTCTGATTTTTTTTCTTTTGGTACAAGAATGTGTAAAAGCGTACGATCAAATGCATGTTTCATCTTGAATACTGATCGTGTGATAGAACGTGTAATAAAAAAGACACCTACAGCAAGGAGTATTATAGATCCAAAAATAGTGAGATTGAGGATCATATCTGTGCTAAAAAAAGGTGTCACCTGAGTAGAACTGTCAGGAACTATGGTAAATTGAAATAAAAACGTAAGCATAATCTATTCTTGCTGGTTGTTTTTGATAGATATGATTTTATCTGCTTTGATCTTTGCTTCTTGTTCGAGAAAAAAGGAGTTAATTCCAGGAAGCATTTTGAGCCACTCCATCAGGAGTTTGAAGATTTCTTTTATCTTTACATGTGTTTTTTTCATGAGCTCTCTAATATTTCCTGCAACTTCTTCACCTTTCATCTTAAATTCTTGTTGTTGGACAGGAGTAAGTTCCATATAAGCGTCAGCAAGCCCTTCTTGCATAACCTCTTCAATTCTCTCTGTAAGTTCATCCTTTATATGAGGCATTTGTACAGAGGTCTTCTTTTTTCGCTTTAATTTTTTCTTGAGTGTATCAATACGTCCTTCTAGAGAGCCATCTTCTGTTTCTATAGGTTTTGGTTCTAGTTCTTTTGCTGATTCCATTTCTGTCTGAGGCATTGGTGCAGCATCAGATATTGTATCTGGAGTTTGAACCGGTTGCTCTGTTGCGGATTGTGGTACTTCAAAATTAGGATCTGGTTCAGGGATCGGTTCAGCATACTCAGTAAATTCTTCTTCTAAAAGCTCCTTGTTTTGTTCTGGAATATTTTTGTCTGGCATATGTCCCTAGACAGTTTATAAAGTTTCTAAAGTTATAAAGTTTTTATTAATCCTGAGATCATTTTTGAAATTTCTTCAGAAGATTCTTTTAGAAGTGTAAAATTTTTTCTATCTATATAGCTCAACTTTAAAGCAAGATATAACATAGATCTAACTTCTCCACTAGAACCTTTTGCAATATATAAAAATCTAACAAATTCTTTATTTGATCTTCTTTCAAATCCTTCCGCGACATTATTCATTACAGAAACTGACGCTCTTCTGATCTGATCTCGAAAACCAAAATCTTTGTTATTTTTAAAAGTATTATAAATTTTAACTGACAACTTCCCGGATTTTTGCCACACCACAATATCCTCAAATCGTTCAAATTTCATGGCAAATCTAAGTTGTACCCCTTTTTAACTTTATGTACTTTGTGTACTTTTTAACTATATACATTATATCAAAAAAAACAAAAAAGAGCTACAAAAAGCTCCGTATTGTTGATAACATTAATTTTTTTTTAGTTTCATTAATATAAAAAAGAAAATAAGAGATACAATGTAGGCTAAAACTGTTCCACCAAAAATACCAAAAGCAGGATATGTCCAGTGTGATGCAAAGATAAAGGCAATAAAAACAATAGATCCTTCAGGAATTTTTTTTGCAACTTTGAAAAGCATGTCTGATCCATAATACCAGTGCAGTGTAATAAAAGTGGAAATATATACTGCGGGAAATCCACCAAATATGCCACCCCAAAATGGATTTAGTGTTTTGGATAAGAATACTGCCAGTGTTATGATGATTCCTGCAAAGATAGCCCGACCAACTTTTTGTGCATTTGAATAGGTGATCAATGTGTGATTTGTGACAATATTATTTTTCTTAGTAAGAAAGAAGTATGAAACAATAGTGAGTAATGCATAGCCTAAGAGTGACAACCATACATCTGAGAATTGAGTAAATACAACTGGGAGTGAAAAAAGGAACCATATGGTGAGACCTCCCAAAAGACTTATAATAATAGATAGAATTTTTGGTAATTTGATTTTTGAAAGATAAATATAGACAATGGCAAATAATTGTACTACTCCACCCATCATGAGTGTTGCTGGTGCTATTCGTCCTACATCTTCTGCCGACAATGTCCATCCTATGAAAATATAGGTAATAACTACGGTTGACGGGAGGCTTATTACAATACCCGCAATCTTTTTTGGTGCTCGTTCTGCAAAATAACTCAAACCAGCAATGGTAATGCCACCAGCTATAAAAGAAGTAATAAGTTGTATGTAAAATAAATTAGTCATTTTCAAAAAATAGTTTCACTGGTGCGTGTAAGTCTAGTTTTTTAAGTTCATCTTTAGAATACCAGGCGAGCTTATCATGCTCAAAGCTTAGTGTTATTTCACCAGTGTATGATTTTATAGAATAAATAAAGAAATGCATATCAAATTCTTCATTTTTGAGTTCAATATCTTTTTCTATCTTATTAGGTATAATATCTAACTTAGTCTCTTCCTTTACTTCACGAATCAAGGTTTGTTCTAGTGTTTCTTCTCCATTCTGTTTTCCACCAGGAAAATCCCATAGTTTATTAAACCTAGGTGGATGATTTGTTCTTCTTAGTAACAAATATTTTCCATCTTTTTCTATTAGAGCTTTGCAGGTGTTTGTCATATGGTGTATTTAATCCAAATACACATGAATAGTTACATCATTTGTCTTTGTGTTTACAACAATTTGGGCAAATTTTGCGTCTAATGGTTTTATAGGATACGTTAGCTCAAAATCTTCTTTCGATGGTGTGACATCTTTTGTGCCAATAGAATTGTTAATCCACATATCAATGTCTTCCGGAGCGGCAGTAAATGTGATAATAAATTCTTGTGAAGCAGGGGACCCCATAGTTCTAACAATAAAACCTTCAGCACTTTCTGGTAATGGATCCATTTGTGACCATGTGAGAGCTGTACCTATTGTTTCTTGGTTCTCTGTGTCAGCTTGATTGAAAAAATGAATCATGATTCCAGCAGTAATTCCTATAATGATAATTGTTAGTGTTACAAATAGAATTATAATTTTTGTTTTCATATTATTTTTATTTAAGATTTTTTTCTAAAAATTTTTCAATACCTTTCAAACCTTTAATTATATTTTCACATGTGTCATGTATGAGTGTAATTCGAAACCATACCTGACCTTTTTTCTTTGGTATGCCAAATACATTTCCAGGTAAGACTGCATAACCTCCCTTTTTTATAAGATCATGAAAAAATTGATCATCATCACCTTTGTAATACTCTGAATTTACTTTGATCAAGAAAGTATTTCCAATTCTTTGATTTACATAGTCTGAAAAATATTTTGATTTTGTTACATACTCAGTGATTTTTTTGTTTGCCTTTTCCATTTTAATATCAGCATCATTAACGCGTTTGTTATATTTTTCAAATAATTTTATTTTTTTGAGATTTTTGAGAACTTGTTTCTCATCAAATGGTCTACCCCAACCAAATAAGCCTGTATTTAATAATTTCATATCTGACAACACGATTGGTTTTTTTTCTATT
>Ga0233431_1000301_pt1 | contig 114956 bp, 83 predicted proteins | sample SI_118_April2016_FD_179867 | JGI IMG/M metagenome (GOLD analysis project Ga0233431, IMG submission 179867) | Seawater microbial communities from Saanich Inlet, British Columbia, Canada - SI_118_April2016_200_MG | ecosystem: Environmental > Aquatic > Marine > Inlet | place: Canada: British... | reverse complement strand
CAAACGACAACGCTCACATTGAACGTTTCAACAGAACACTAAAAGATGAGTGTTTGCGTCATGTTGGTAAATATCCAAAGACTTATGAAAAGAGCATTAAACAGTATCTTATTTATTACAATTCTGAGCGACTTCATCTTGGAATTAACTTACTAACCCCACTCCAACTGTTGCCAAGCTCTTGACTTTATTTCGTGAGTAACAACCAAACAAAAAAGACGACCTAGTTTAGGTCGTCATGTTTTTATTTAAAATTTCCGTCGCCTTCTACTGAGATAGAATAGCGAACCCAAGATTGAGAAGAAAGAGAACAATCCAGTGACACCACATGTAACTGATTTTGACTCATCCTCTAAACCATACGATTCTCGCTCTTCATGACTCATCCATCGTGGTTCATGAGGATTACCATTACCATTTTCAACAAAACGATACCATTTCAAAATTCTATCAGCTCTATTAGTTGCCTGAAAACCTTCAACGACAACCAAATCATGATGAAAAACAACCGCATCCAATTTCATCTGCTCATGCACACGCATAAATTGATCCCATTCTACTTGTCCGCGCTCTTCAATCATTTTAATCTTGAACAACTCTGCAGTTGAATAATCTACATGCTCTGCAAGCAAATAGACATAATGAGATTGATACACTGCTTCTGTTTTATACAAAGTTATGAATCCTTCAACTATTTCCGAAATTTCGCCTGCGTCGAAAAACATTCCATACGCCCCATCAATATAGCGTTGATACCTAATTACATCTGATTGAATTGCATTTACAATCTGTACATCATTGAAAAACTCATTCACCCAATAGGTGCCTGTTCGATCATCAACAAATTTTGCACTGTATTGACGATATGAATAAGCAACACCTGCCGGATCACGAAATTTACTCAACAAAGAAGTTGTTGCAGCATGACCAAGCTCATGGGGTTGAACATGATACAATACCGCCTCATACCTTGGTATAGTATTACCTGAAGCAGTCATCATATCACCGGCCTTAGCCGTTAATTCAATCTCTTTTAATCCCGGTTTCCAAACACCATAAGCACCAACAATTGAAGGAATCATCACTGGACGAATTTTATTGACAGATTCAGAAAAAAGTACCTTTCCACCAGAGAAGAGTTCCCAAAAATAGTCTATCTCTCCAGTGATTTTTTCATAATTCATCAATTTAGTTAATGCTACTTGATTTTCATACACCGTTACAGCATCAATCCCCTGACCAATACCCTGCATAGCAGAAAGATCAAGTTTTACAACCTGCCTATGCACTCTTATCAAATCATATCCGCCTTCAATCTCACCAATGAAATTAGGTACAGACTTAACAAAAGTCAAGCCCTCCAAACCTCTTGGAGTAATACCGTAAACTTCAGTCATTCGAACTGCGTCATCAAAGTAATTCAAGACTCCTGCTTGTTCGCCAATGAATGAAGTATGAGATAGAGTTCCAAGTCTTTCAATTTTAGCTATTCTTGAAGCTACTCTAACTTCAATTACAGCTTTTGCAATAGTACGAGCTCCAGCAGTAGTCAATGTTCTTCCAATACATATTTCGCATGCAATGCTTATTGCACCAACAGGGATCAAACATGCACCCTCTGTTACTAGTGCACACACCGCAACCCAAGCTCCACCAATTACTACTCCACCACCACACATTGCACAAGATCCTTTCCATATCCAATCCAAAATTTCAAAAACTGTATGAAACTGCTCCTCTTCCCATGTATTCATACCCATCTCATTCCAATACTCAAAACACTCAGGTGTTACCGTTGAATGTGAATTACATTCATTTTCGATTCTTACTTGATTGATGATATCTTCAACATTCAAATCAGCTGAACTTTCGTCAACTACTAATTCATTGTCCGACTCAACAACATCATTTCTTGTGAAATCACCATTTTCATCAGAACCAATTCTTGAAAGCAAAATTTGAAATTTCGGTAGACCAAAAGGATGATCCACGAAAAAAGCAACGATTGAATAATCCTGACTTCCACCAGTTGGTTGCAAACCAAAAGAATCAATTTGTATGTCAGCAACATAGTCCATTCCATAAACCCGATTTCTCCAAGTCGTTTCTTCCATTATAATTGAAAGAATATCACCACCGCAATTCCCTTGCCAGGTGACTCTAAAATAGGCATCGTCTCCATCATGAACCGCCAAAGGTTCAAGCCAAGTCAAATTTGTGTATTCACAATCATTCATTTCAGGATCACATGACATACTTTCAAATTGGGACTCTTCGCAACCAGCCATATCAACACATTCTCTCACGCTTGTATTTCTTTCACACGATGACCAAACAGTACACTGCCAATCAGGTGCGCAATCGGTACAAAGTCCGTCCGAACATTCTTCCGGGCAATCCTGATACTCAACAGGACGTTCATCATTTGAACCACAATTATTTACATCTTGACAATTTCTGATTTTATCATTGTTCTCACATGTCCAACTTGAACACTGCCAATTGGACACACAAGCCACACACGTTCCATCCGAACAAATTTCTGGACAATCCTGATACTCACCAGGACGACCATCATTTATACCACAAAAATTTGCATCGTGACAATTTCTCACTCGATCATTATTCTCACATGCCCAATCCGCACACTGCCAATCAGGCACACAATTTACACAAACACCATCAGTACACTGACGAGGACAAATCTGATATTCTTGTGGTCTACCATCGCTAGTACCACAACTATTAATATCAGTACAATTTCTCACACGATCACGTCCAAAACATGTCCAAGATGAGCAAACCCAATCTGGAACACACTCATTACATGAATTTTCTCTGCAAATACATGAAAAATTATTTCCCCAAACCAAACAGCCATTTTGACTAACACATATCTGTCGAGTATTATCATTCAAACACCTTGTTTGTCCGACAATACTACATTCATTACTACAACAAGATGAAGAACTATAGCATGTAAAAGTTGAAGAATTACATTTCTGACGACTACTACAAGAAACAGTGTCTTGCCAAGCACTATACGTTGTCGACCCAATACAACTTGAGCTATCTCCCCTGCAATATTGCGTACGTGTTCTTTCTTCCACGTCATCACTACAAGCTGTTCCTTCGCACCGTTTCTCAATCGTTGTACTACAAACCTGACTCGTACCTCTATAATTACAATTGCTACAACAGACACCACTTGGACAAGGACAAGTTGTTCTACAAACTCCATCATTGCAAGTAGTTCCCATTGAACAAGAACGGATACTTGACCAAACCCAACAGCCATTTACTTCTGTACAACTTTTATAATGAGTATCATCAGTACATTGATTTTCATAAGAAGTACACTGGTTCGTACAAGTTGATTCACAAGTATCACCAATGCAAGTTTGATGCGACTGACATTCAAATGGGCCATACCACTGATAGCAATTATTTACAGAATTGCAGTATCGATAATGATTACTATCTGTACATTCTCTATCGCCATTACTACATTCATTATTACAACCACCATCATCAACATCAATATCAATATCATCATCAACATCATACCAACTATTATCAATTTCAATTTCCATAGTTATTGATAAATTTCCTGAACTATTTGGAGTAAAATCAAAGTCACCAAACTCAACAACATCTCGCGGACCGATCGTCCCATTAGAGCTGTCATCATCATCATGCCACGTCACAGAAACACCACTTGAATCAACTTTAACTTCCGTGAATGAATATGAACAATCATAAGAATAGTTCTTTATTTCAATATAACATGACTCCCTTTCTCCGACATTAAGCGAAGAAGAACAATCATCATCATAAATACGAAGATCATCTTCTGGATCGCAATCTGATCCACTACCAATATTAACATCAAAACTATCACCATCGTACCTATCATCAAGGCAACCCGTAGTACAACCAGAAGCATTGAAACCTCCACCAATACATCCAAAAATCCCATAAGGACCACTGCCCTCAATTTCAATCGTATCACATTCCCTGTAACAACCAGATGAATTATACAGCTCACCTGTTCCTCCTACAGCACGTCTATCGTAAATAATAGTGTGGGAAGTTGTTATTCCACATCGACTCACATCAGAGCCTGAAAAACAAAACGAAAAACAAACTTCAGCATCATCTCCAACTTGATAAGATCCCAACGGTTCAAGAACTAAATAACTAGTCACATCAGTATTATCAGCCATCACCAAACTCGATTGAAACACACATACCGCAAACACCATCAAACTCATTGCCCTTTTCATGATATTTCTCCTTTCATGATAGGCACTGTTCGAGAAAGACACTTTTCCTGTTATTTTAGACATTTCAGCCTCTCTTTCTTTGAATTGTCAAGGTCCTCTAATTCCCTTGTAACACAATTTTCTTCTCAGGTCAATGATAAACAACTAAATAAAATAAACGACTATTTCAGCCGTTTATTTATATACAATTTATCAATCCTTCTTCTTCCTATACGCTAAATACGAATACAATGTAGTTATCACCACAATCGCAATCACAACAGCAAATATTACCGGCATTCTCATATATACAGGCCAAAATCCAAGAGTTGCTATAATTAACCCTCCACCCACAAATATTTTCCCACTAAATCGATGTGTTGCGTTCCAAACCTCTTCCGACGACAATGTCCATGGAGTCCGAATCCCCAAAAACCAATTCGGCTTAATCTTCCCCATATAATTACCAAGAATCATAAACAACACACCAACCCCAATCGGAATCGCAAGTTCAATCGGAACATTAAATCCAACAATATTCAAACTCGAAACAAAAAAGATATAAACCAAATAAGCTATAATCAAATTCTTGAATAAATGATAAGTTTTCTTAAACTGAGTATACCTCTCCTTTTTTGGATCAATCAAAGGCAACGCCACAAACAATAAATAAACCCCAATCGCAATCAGTGGCGCAAAAAAAGCCCCCATAAACTTCGATCCATAATTATCAACCTCACCCTGAGCATTCCAATGAATCGGAACCTCATCCGGAAACACACTATAAAAATAAAACCCCGCCCCAATCAATAATACGATCAGAAGTATGGGAAACCACTCACTTTTCAAATTAAATTTCATATTTGGTACAGATGTACAGATTTACATACAGATGATACAGATAAAAAGAACTAGATTAAAGCCCTATTTAGCCTCATTTAGCCCTATTTTTCATCCGTATATCCGTACTAATCCGCCCGCCTAGTACTCGAGGAACGTCTACCCAGAACTCGACGAAGAAGTAGTTCTGGGAGTAGTACTAGGTAATCCGTTATACAATTCGCTTAAAATCAACGTTCTTTCTTATTTTTTAAAAAACTTAACAAACATACCCGCCACTTCATCAAACACACTCACATTCAAACTGTAAATAATTTCCTGACCAGAACGAATTGAACTAATCAAATCAGAATTTTTCAAAATCGACAAATGATGAGAAATCGACGGTTTAGAAATATTAAAATTAGAAGCAATCTCACCAGCAGTTAAATGTTGCTTTTTAAGAAGCTCCAAAATTTCCCGCCGAGTAGGGTCGGATAGTGCACTAATTGTTTTATCAAACATATTTTTAGATATTTAGATAACCATCTAAATAATACCATGCCTATTCACCCCCGTCAAATCTTATCCCCAATTAATAGAGGTTAGATATTAGAAATTGGAAGTTGAAAATTAAACATAGCAACTTTCAAATATAATAAAAAAACTCCACATAATTATGAAGTTATTTTGTATTAACCACGTTTTCCCTCTTCGAGGACGCCCCGGGTTCAAAACCACGGGGCTAATGTTCTATGTATTCACCAAAACCCCTAAAGGGGTTAACAGGATCACTTTTATTTTTTCTTTTTCGTTTTTCTCATTTTTTAATTCTCAAACTATTCAAAACCACACTCACACTACTAAAACTCATCGCACCCGCCGCAATCATTGGACTTAACAAACCTAATCCTGCTAAAGGGATGCCAATGATATTGTAGAAAAAAGCAAAAAACAAATTCTGTTTTATAACTCGATAAGTTTTCTTTGATAACTCAATCGCAGACAAAACTTTTTCCGGATTACTACTAACAAGAACAATCCCACCCGATTCTTTTGCAATATCCATCCCTGTCCCAACAACAATACCAAGATCAGAGACAGCCAAAGCTGGCGCATCATTAATACCGTCCCCCACAAAAGCCACTACCCTACCCTCATCTTGCAATTCGCGAACTTTAAGCGCCTTATCTCCTGGCAAAACCTCTGCAAAAACATTTTTAATACCAATCTCACTCGCCACAACATCCGCCACCTGCTCATTATCCCCACTTATCATCCAAACATCTATTCCCTTCTGTTTTAATGCCTTCACTGCCCTACCAGACTCCTCTCGAATCTTATCCGCCAAAGTAAATATAGCTATGACAGTTCTATCAGTCACCATCAAAACTGTCGTTCTACCTTTTGATAAATATGTATCTAACTGTGCCTCAATTTTTGATAAATCAATTCCTAAACCTTTAATATAATTAACACTTCCAATCAGATAATTTTCATTCCCAACTTTTGCCTTAATTCCCTTCCCTTCAAGGACACTAATCTCACCAACACTTACTTTTTTTACTTTATGCTTCTTCTGATACTTAGAAAAAGCGCTAGCAAGCGCATGTTCACTCATTTCTTCAATAGAACAAGCAATTGAAAGAATTTCATCTCTTTTCCCTTGAAATACTTCAGCGTCCACTAGCTCAACCTCTCCTTTCGTTAATGTTCCAGTTTTATCAAACAAAACAGTATCAACCTTATGTGCTATTTCTAAACTTTCTGAATCCTTTATCAATATTCCATTCTGCGCCCCCTTCCCCGTTCCCACCATAATAGCAGTCGGAGTAGCAAGACCAAGCGCACACGGACAAGCAATCACAAGCACAGCCACAGCATTAATCAAACTAACAGTAAACCCAGCATTTCCAATAAAAAACCAACCCAAAAACGATAAAATAGCTATTCCAATCACGACTGGCACAAAAACAGCCGATACTCTGTCAGCCAACTTCTGAATTGGCGCTTTCTTCGACTGTGCCTCTTCAACCATCTTCACGATTTGCGACAGTACAGTTTCATCACTAAGTTTTGTAACTTTTATTTGAATTACACCATTTTTATTTATAGTTGCCCCAAAAACACTGTCTCCAACACCCTTAGAGACAGGAACACTCTCACCTGTCAACATTGACTCCTCAAGTGCTGTCTTCCCCTCAACAATTTCTCCATCAAGCGGAATCTTCTCTCCCGATTTAACCATTAATATGTCTCCCTTCTTAACCTGTTCAATATCCACCTCAACAAATTCATCTCCTTTCACAAGTCTCGATCGATTAACCTGCAAAGACATTAATTTTTTAATAGCAGCCCCTGCTCTCCCCTTACTTTTAACTTCCAAATACTTCCCAAGCAAAATCAAAGTCACAATAGTAGCTGCTGTTTCAAAATATACCTGCATTCCATTAAACATCGCATATAAACTATAAAAATAAGCCGACAAAGTCCCAACCGAGATCAAAGTATCCATATTCGCCCTAAAATTTTTCAAATTCAAAAACATTCCACGGTGAAACTGCCATCCAATAAAAAACACAACAACAAAAGCCAAGCTCTGCATTATCCAAACCCCAAAATCAACATTCAAAAAACTATATCCCATTTCAAAGGAAAAAAACATCGAAACAAACAACGGAACAGTCAAAATCAACGAAACAACAAATTTCAGCTTCTGTTTTTTAGTCAATTTATCACTTTTACTCTCATTTCCTTCTTTCAACTCCTCTTCAACGTCAATCAAACTATAATCCCCAGCCTGCCTCACTATTTTATTCAAACCAGCAACATCAAACACACCCTCATCATAATCAATATTAATTTTCTCCGTCCCATAGTTCACCGAAACACCCTTCACTCCCTCCTGTTTAGCAACTCCTTTCTCAATACTAAGAGCACACGACGCACAATGCATTCCCTGTATTTTATATATTTTTTTTGTCATAAATTTACCACAGTTAATAGAGAACTAACTCATTTAACCTATTTAACTTATTTAACTCATTTAACTAATTTAACTTATTTAACCCATTTAACTCATTTAACTTATTTAACCCATTTAACTAATTTAACTTATTTAACCCATTTAACCTATTTAACTTATTTAACCCATTTAACTAATTTAACTTATTTAACTCATTTAACTTATTCTACTAATTCCCACACGAACTACTCCCACATCCACCACCACAACTCCCATCACAAGAACTACCACAAGTCGAACCTAAATTCAAATCAACCCCAGTTGAAGCAATTGCCGCCTGCGGAGTAAAAGCGCTCGATACCTTGTCATCACTTACAATGAACTTACCACGAACCATCCCCATCCAACAACTAAAATTAAGAGTTCCAGCCCTAGTCGGAGTAAAAATCAAAACATTCTCACCCGGAATTAACTTTTTCTTTATCCCAAGTGACGGAATAATGATTTCATTAGTACATCCAGTCAACTTCTTACCATTTATTATCCATTTCACAGGAATTCCTTTCTTCACATTAAACACATTCGGTGTAAAACCACTATAATCAACATTCATTCTTATAATTTGCTCATTCGCACTAATCTCAGACTCTACTCCACTCCCAGAAAAGAAATTTATATTCAAACCAGCCAAAGCTAGCCCTGTAAACATAGTATACACCGCAAAAAGTATCACAACGAACCCAATTGCCTTTTTTAACACAACAAACTTCATGTTTTTCAATTTCGAAGTTGTTATTCCAAGCAAAAGCAAAATCGGTAACGTTCCAATAGCAAACATCACCAAAGTCAGTCCACCCTGCCAAAAACTTCCTGTTGTAACCGCAAAAAACTGCATACTCTGAGTAAAACCACACGGCAAAAAGAAAGTTAAACCACCCAAAATCAGTGGAGAATAAGAATTATTCGAACTATTCACTCGATCCCAATATTTCATGATAGATTTCGGCATTCTAATCCCATACTTAGTCATCGACGGAGTTACACCCAAGATATTCAACCCAAGCCAAGCCAAAACTATCGCAATTATAATTGTAAATACAGAAATAAACGAAGTCGAAACATTTAACCAATTTCCAAGCAAACCAAGTACCCCACCCAACACAAAAAATGTAACTATACGACCCAAATGAAATAATAGATGCGGTTTCACACTTTTCTCAAACTTCGTCCCCTTTGATTCATACTTTGCCCCAAAAGAGATAACCACAGCCCCCACAACAGCCAAACAAGTCGACATTGACGCCACTATTCCAACTAATATCGCCACACTGTAACTAATATTACTAGGATCAACATCGACCCAATTAAAAAGTCCCAAACCTTGCAACAATTTATACCCCAAGAAAAAACCCAACACAATAAGCAGTGAATAAAACCACTGCGTACCCGTTACCTTTTCTTTTTTATTAACACAAGCACTAGTTTTACTATTCTTATCAAATGAAGCAGAGTACCCAAGTGAATCAATCTTATCTTTAATCAAATCAAAATCCATCCTTTCATCATATTCAATATCAGCCTGCCCCTTTTTCACACTCACCCAAACCTTCTTAATCCCAGGTAACTTACTCACTTCTTCCTTAATAATCGACTCACACGACACACATGTCATCCCCTTTATATATATTGTTTTTATTTTCATAATTATTTTTTACTTTTAAACTATATTTTACCGCGACTAATAACTCATGATACATGATACGTGATACATGACTCATGACTACTTATTCGTCAATTTATTAATCTGCAAAATCTCCTTAATCATCTCATCCTGCTTCTTCTTATTACTTGACGCCATCACAGCCTTGAAACATGAATTAAGATGCCCCTCAAGCAAACCCTGATTTGCCGACTTCAGAAGTCCAATCGCCGCAAGGTTTTGCTGCATAATCTTTATACAATACTCATTTTCCTCTGACATCTCAATAACTTTACCAATCAAAGTTTGTGCTTTTTTCAGACCAATTACAATCTTCTGTTTATCATTGTTTCCCATATTTTTTATTATTAATTAAGACCTACACCATAGGTATAGGTCTATTGTATTCTTAATGCATTCTTCTGTCAACCAACCTTATCCACAAAAAAAATAGACACGCAACTTTGCGCATCTATTTTTATTCAATTTCTATTTATTCAACGGACAAGCTCTAAATCCTTTCTTGTCTCCCCCGAAGGTCCTGAGCGGAGTCGAAGGAATTTTCTTCTTAATTCCCAACTCATCAGCAATTGCCTTTGCCCCTTCTCTTTCTCCTGCTTTTATCAAATTATGCATTTCCACAAACTGACCAAAATCATCTTCTGAAATCTGCTCAGTAATTGGCTTATCTCCAATCGCTTCTTTCCATGCACTGTAATCTCCCGCCTCAATAGCCTCAATTATTACTGCTTTTATCTCACCTTTCTGTCCATTCCCTCCTGGCGTTCGAAGCTTTAGCGTAGAATGCTTCATCTTATGCTTCCCATTAGGTTTCACAGGAAAACCAAGCTCTTCTCTTATTGCCTTCGCTCCTTCAAAGTCACCTTCTTTCATTAGATTATGAGCCTCAACAAACTGATCAAAATTATCACTAGTCACTCTATCACCCAAAGGAGTTCCAACAGTCAACTCAGCAAAAGCCTCGTAATCACTATTCTCAATTGCCGCTCTCACCTCTTCATGATTAAGCTCAAATTTGTGAATTCTCTTCCCCTCAAACTTGTCAGAATCAACCTCAGAAGCACTCACAATCAAAGATGTCCCAGCTGTTGTAATAATTAACGCAATTATCGCCACAGCAATGTAATATTTTTTATTCATACTAGTTAAGGATTTAAGGATTAACATAAGGATTGTAAGGATATTATTTGGGATCCCTTTTATAATATCCGTATAATCAGTATAAATCCGTATATCCACATTATTCTCACCTCATACTACGCATGCACTCTCCTTTTCTTTCACATAGAGGCATCCTAAACTTTCCAATATTAGAATCCAAATGATTTGTTGCCCTAAACTCTCCCTTCTCAATCATCTCACCAATTAACCGAATTTTTGTTTTGAACGGCAACTCCTCACTATAATGAATCAACCATTTTTCTTTTGCAATATCAATCAAGTAATAATCTTCATCAATCCGATCAACCACAACCCCCATCAACCGACCTGACTCAGGATCATGCCAATATCCCATCTTTTTATCAAATATTGTCTTATAAATTGGCAACTTCTGATACACCGTCTTCTCAACTGACCTACCAGCCCCAAACGCGTATCCAGTTACACCAATAATCACACTCAAAACAATACTCATTGTAATTAATAAATACGGATTAACTTTGTATCCCTTCTTAGTATTTTTCAAATTAAAATATGCAACCAATATAAAGATTGAAAGAAAAATCAACCAAGTATAAGGAATAAGTAACCCAATCTTTCGAGCAAAATTCGCATCAACAGGAGCAAAACTATTCAAATCAATTTTCACAAGATGAATGATCACACTCACAGCCAAACTACCCACAACAATACTCACAATGAAAAATATCCAAATAAAAGAGTCTTTCAAAATGAAATTCCACTTTGCTTTTGGCTCGATTTTGTCATCCTTGATTTTATCGATTATGTTTTTACTTAAATCTTTGCTCATATATTTTATTAAATTGCTTTTTTGCTCTATTTAACATTGTCGCAACCGTACCTTCTGGCTTTTTTAATATATCAGATATTTCCTTATAACTCTTCTCTTCAAAATATCGCAGCACAATAATTTCCTTATACTTCAAATCCATTTCACTCAGAACCATATTTATAATCTTCCCCGTCTCCTCACGATCAAACTCCCCCTCAATATCAACCTCAGCCACAATACTATCCAGCACCTCATCATTTATCTCCTCACTCATCTTCACAATCCTCTTCTGCTTCCTATATCTACTGATCACCTCGTTATGAGTAATACGATATATCCACGAAGAAAATTTCAAACTCCTATCAAACCCATTCAAATTCCGATAAACCTTAATAAAAACATCCTGAAGCACATCCTCAATATCCTCCTCACAAAAATTCGATATCCGCCTCACATAAACCGTCAACTGATGCTCATACCTCTCAATCAAGCACGCAAAAACAGCCTGATCCTCAAGCGTCAGTCTAACCAACTCAACATCACTTTTTTCGTCCAATTTTGGCTGTTTCGCCATATATTATCCTTATAATACGCAATACTATTCATTTTCTTTCATCTTCCATGCACCACAATGGGCTTGCCCAGTACTCAACCATGTAATAGGTTGTAGTTCTGGGTCTGGGGTGAAAACTGTCTGAGCGCTCACCAATTGACCCCACGAAAGACGCTAAATAGTACAGCGAGTTTTTTTACCCCAGCGCTTTCCTGCCTTGCCGAAGCTCTAAGGGATTAAGAGCGTAGGCAGGTTGTTACTTTTTGGCGGCAAAAAGTAAAAAAGAAAACCATATACTTAAAAATTAAATTGGGAAATTAACCAGCCTACCAGCAAACAAACAGTCAATAGTCATTACTCAAAATGAAAACTAACCCTTGTCTTCTTCAACCTCTCCTCAAGTTCTTTCGAAACCAAACCATTCTCAATCAAATTACCAGCCTCCCTCTGCGCCAACTGAATTATCCCAACGTCCGTCAATTTCGCAATCTTCAAATCAGGCAACCCCGACTGCCTCGTCCCATAAACCTCCCCAGGCCCACGCAACATTAAATCTTTCTCCGCCAACTTAAAGCCATCACTACAACTCTCCATAAATTTCAACCTCTTCCTAGTCTGCATCGAATTATTATCAGAAAAAAGAAAACAGTACGACTGATGCTCCCCCCTACCAACTCGCCCACGAAACTGATGCAACTGAGCCAGCCCAAACCGATCAGCCCCCTCAATCATCATAATTGTCGCATTAGGCACATCAATCCCAACCTCAATCACCGACGTCGAAACCAATATATCATACTTTTTATTATAAAAATCATTCATCACCTCCTCTTTTTCCTTCGCCTTAAGCCTTCCATGCATCAAACCAATATTCAAATCAGGAAAAACCTGCTTATCAAGAACCTCATGCTCCTGCTTCACCGATTTCACTCCCAGAGTATCCGACGGATCAATCAGTGGACATATCACAAAGATCTGCCGACCCTCCTTAATCTGCTCAGCAATAAAATCATACGCCTTCAACCTCTGCTGTTCATAAACAACCCTAGTTATAATCGGCTTCCTACCCGGAGGCATCTGATTAATAATTGATAAATCTAAATCCCCATAAAGCGTCAAAACCAAAGTCCTCGGAATAGGAGTAGCAGTCATAGACAAAAAATGAGGCATCAAATTCTTCTCCTTATCCCTTTCCAAAAGAGCTTTCCTCTGTTTCACCCCAAACCGATGCTGTTCATCCACAACAACCAGCCCCAAATCCTTAATCTCAACATTTTCCTGAATAACAGCATGCGTTCCAACAATTATATCCACCTCCCCATTTTTTAATTTTTCAAGCAAATCTTTCTTACTAATTTTCTCCCCATTCACCTCTCTCTTACTCCCAGTCATCAAACAAATATCAGCTTTCTGTTTAGAATAAAGCTTTCTAAGCCCATTGTAATGCTGTGTCGCCAAAATCTCTGTCGGCGCCATTATAACAGCCTTATACCCATTCAAAATCACGTTCACCATAGCCACAGCCACAACAACCGTCTTCCCAGCCCCCACGTCACCCTCCAGCATCCGATTCATCGGTTTATCCTGCTCAAGATCCCGAATAATCTCCCAAGCACACTTCTTCTGCGCATCAGTTAATGTAAATGGCAAACTATCAACAAACTCCCTCGTCTGCTTCTCCAAAAACGCCAACTTAAACGACTTATTTGACTTCAAATCCTTCTTCATCTTCGCAATCGCCAGCTGTATCATAAACAACTCATCAAACTTCAACCTCCTCTCCGATTCTTTTGCTAATCTATCACTTTCCGGAAAATGAATATTCGCCAAAGCCTCACTCAAATTCAAAAACTTATTCTTCTCCTTTATCTCCACCGGCAAATAATCTTCAATTGATTCCATCACCCGCCGACACTGACTCAACAAAAACCTCACCTGCTTCTGAGTCACGGAGTCCGTCAAATGATAAACCGGCACTATCCTCGCAGTATGCACAGTTGAATTTATTTTGCGATTATCAGTTGTATCAGTGAATATCATGTTGATCATGTTTCCAAAATTCGCATCATTCGCATTGCGATTATTCGCAACATTCGCATCGGCCCTCTCATACTCCGGACTAACCATCTGCACCCTATCCCCATCATATTTCCCCGACAAAAACAACTCATCCCCCACTTTAATCGTTTTACTCAAATACGGCTGATTGAACCAAACAACTTTCATCTCACCCGATCCGTCACCAACAAGAGCCTCCGTAAGACTTTTCCGCTTGTTCCTTGTCCTCCGATTTGCAATCATCTGAACCTTAACTTTTATCGTCACATTCTCCGTTACAAAAAGATCCTTAATTAACCTAATCTCACTATAATCTTCATATCTAAAAGGAAAATAAAAAATCAGATCTCCCACTGTTTGCAGTCCAAGTCTCTTTAATCGTACCGCTGTAGTTGTTCCGACCTTACTAAGGGCCGCAATGTTCGTATTTAAGTCCATATACCCATTTTACCATCTTTTTGTAATAAAAAAAGCCCTGCTAATGTAGCAAGACTAACTAACTATCCCTTTTCCAAAACCTTATTTTTTACATCTTCCCAATTTTCTCTTTCATGCCTCGTCATTCTTCTCGGAGAATACTCAGGAGGCAAATACCCCAAAGATCCATATAGCAACGTTCGAAAATCTAAAAGGTACTGTTTATGAACCCGAAACTCTAGCATTTTCCTTTTGAAATATTTCTTCTGAAGAAACAAAGATGCGAACATAATCATAATCGGCCAATAAACATTCTGACCAATTATTTTTGCCGTTGAAACAAGCACGAACAAGACTATGGAATATAATATCATATTCATCATATCATAAATAAGCTCCCTATCATCCAATACTCTAAATTCATCTTTTATGTTATTTAATCCACCCTGAAACGCCGGTTCCAACTCAATATTATCATTATTACAAGCAAACAACATGACACTACAACAACTCGCAATTGGCAAATCTTTATTATCTTTGTAAAGAATTAATGCTCCCGCGATATTTTCTTTATAAAACAATTTAACCAAATCAGCATAAAAAGCAGGCAACCGCTTTTTATCAGCTTTGTACCACATAATCAGATAGTAAACATCAAACACAATCATCCAAACCGCACATGCCCACACGCAAATCAAATAGATCATCGTGACCTCCTTATGAAAAGAACTATTTAGCGATTATCACTTATAATAAAATATTTTACTATATACCACCAAACCTGTCAATAACTATTTCTAAAACAAAAAATGCCAAAACTAATACAAGTTTGACATTTTATCTATATATTTTAACGAATATTCATTAGTCTAGACAACGTCTCATTATTCTCAAGTTCTTCCTTTTCAAAATCTTCTTCCAAATAATTCAACAAATGATCTCGAACAGTAATAGGATTTATATCTTCTAGAGGGATTGGATAATGAGGTTTCAGATCACTTTTGAATCCTAAATATAAATACTTCACATAAGGCGGTTCATAAATTATCCAAAATCTTTTTAACGCTTTATATGAATAAAACTTTTTATCAATTATAATTCCATCCTGACCAATTACAACTTTCACCTTTCTAGCTGGCTGAAAATACTGATATATTAAAATAAATACTGATAATAAAAGTATAACAACAAACAAGTAATTTGCCGTTAAAACAGCATATACTAAAACAGCAGCTAACAAAACACTCACAATAACATACCACAATCTACTCTTCTGCTCTGACACGTATTCAGGAAACTCCCATACAACATGTTCTTCCCCAATACTATCAGGCACAACTGGCGTAAAAAATTGTTTTATTCTATCCATATAATTGGATTTTATTTAATTTCTATTTTTATTGTACAATATTTTAACGATTTTGACAAAATTTCTCTATTTTTTTTACAATCAAACGATTGGCTCGCCATGAAGTTATGCAAGTGAGCTCCAAAAATCAAACAGATTGGCCTGCCATGAACTCGAGCCTAAAAAATATCAATTTCTGCTTTACATAAAAGCGAGTAGTTCATGGCGGAGAGGGTGGGATTCGAACCCACGGTCCGCGTGAACGGACAACAGTTTTCAAGACTGTCGCTTTCGACCACTCAGCCACCTCTCCACAATATTATTAACACTTGTAAAAACTACAAAAATAAACATTTTGGCCTGCCAGGTACCGGAGGATAACGAAGTTATCCGACTGGTACCTGGCGGAGAGGGAGGGATTCGAACCCTCGAGCCCCTTTCGAGGCTAACACCTTAGCAGGGTGCCCCTTTCAACCACTCAGGCACCTCTCCAAAATTAGATTTTAATACTAAAAAAATCTTTTAAGAAACGGAGAGTAATGACTCTCCATGTATTATTGAACTCAATAATTGCTAAGCTCTTTCACTAACAACTCGATCTTCCATTCCACTAGGCATCGCCTCTTTCCCAGCCGTAACCGCCTCTTCTGCTGTATCAAACTGCTGTGCTAAAGATCGGTCATCTCCCCATACAGATCTTCCTTCGTATACTGTTAAATAAATATTTCTAGATCCATGGGCATCTTTTGCAATATACATTCTAGAGCTCCTTTTCTGGTAATGAATTCCAGCTCCACGATTCTCTTAAAAGATTTCTTTATTTGATAAATTATGTAAAAAAACAAAAATTAACTATATTTATGTGTCAATATATTATCAAATTTTATTAATTTTGTAAAGTCTAGTTATGCCCGGAGATATCTTCCCATAGCAATAGCACTACTTATAATATTTAATACAATAGTTGCCAGTAACTGTATACCAAACAATTTCCACAAATTACCATTGTAATAATCAACTAAACTAAAATTATATGTTTGCAAGAAATCAGATAAATATGGCCCAATCGCCCCAAAAACAGCATATAAAAGTATAAATGCAATTACCGAAGCAAAAACTGAATAGATAACACCCTCAAGCAAAAATGGCAGCCTAATAAACCAATTATTCGCCCCCACAAGCTTCATTACTTCAATTTCTTCCCTATGAGTATAGATTGTGACCCGAATGGCATTAAACACTATTAAAATCGCAATAAAAGCAAAAATCGCAGTCAAAACTATACTTACCTTTTCGACTTTACTAGTTATAGCCTTCACTCCAGCAATAATCTTCTCATGATCTGTAAAATTCTGATATTTAATGATCTCTTGATTCTCTTCGAGCGTTATAAAGGTCAATATTTTATTATAATCATCCAAACTACTAGCTCGAATTATTAGAGCATCAAGCAATGGATTATCCTCAAGTTCATTAAGAGCCTCAAGTATCTTCGGATCATCTTTATGCTTCTCTCGAAAATCAATTAACGCCTCATCCTTTGGAAAAAACAAAGTTGAAGAAACCTCTGGCAAATTATCAACTCTCTGCCGGAAATTATTAATCTGAGCAACCTCAGTTTCCGACAAGAAGAAAACAGTAACATCCACCTTCTCCTCTACAGAATATATTATAGAATCAGAGATAGCATTAAGTGAAATCAAAACATTCACTGATAATAAAGCCAATACCAAAACAGTAATTGTTACAAGCGACAACCATACATTTCTCCAAAAATCCAAAAACGCGTATTTAAAGGCTCTAAAAAATGAATAATTCATAATAATTTATTTTTGTTTATTGTTTTTTTGTTAGAGAATGTACTTACCAACTTTCTTGTCACTTATCAAATGTCCATTCTCAAGAACAACTACTCTCTTCTTTAGCATATTCACAACATCTTTATCATGAGTAACAAGCAAAACTGTTGTACCTAGATCATTAATCTTTTTTAATAGCTCAATAATGTCCTGTGTATTCGCCAAATCCAAATTACCCGTTGGTTCATCAGCTACAAGAATCTTTGGCCTGTGAATAAGCGCTCGAGCGATACTCACTCGCTGTTGCTCTCCACCTGAAAGCTGTTTAGGATATTTTGTTGCCTTATTATACAAATTAACAACTTTCAAAATCTGTGGAACGATCTTTCTAATTTTACTCTGCTTAGTCCCACAAACTTCAAGCGCAAATGAAATATTTTCAAATATAGTTTTCTGAGGAAGCAACTTAAAATCTTGAAATATAACTCCAATCTGTCGTCTTAAAATAGGAATTTCCGTCTCACGAATTTTTGCAATATCCCAACCACTAAGAAGAATGTTTCCTTCATTCGCTCTCTCCTCTGCAGTTAACATTTTAACAAGAGTAGTTTTACCACTACCACTAGCACCAATGATCGAAACAAACTCCCCCGGCAACACATGAAGACTAACCTTACTCAAAGCATAAGTATCAGGCGGATAATATTTTGTTACATTCCTAAATTTAATCATAGTTAATTAGCTGTTAGCCATTTATAGATTATTTGTTTTCTATCACGTTGTATCAGCCTGCCCTGAGCGTAGTCGAAGAGTTGATATCACGCCAGCCCTGAGCGTAGTCGAAGGGTGGATCATGTTTCGTATACCACCCACTATTTCTTTCTCACCAATATATTCTTCAACACCCCGTGTCCTAACCAACCAAGCTCACTAAAAGCAACTTTATCTAAATCAATTACTCGTTTTGGAAATATACTTCGATCAGGTCCGTAATCATTTACTTTTACTTCAATCTTTTTTTCAGTATCGAGATCAATCACTTCTAGTACTGTCCCTTTCGGATAATCTGGAGAAGCAGCGCACATACACCCTTTATACCCATACCAACTAGCATCCCCAATTTGCAAATAATTATCGTCCGCTAAAACCACCATTTTTGAATACGGTAAATGTAATACTGAATCTATTATATCATAATTCTTTACTTTTGAGGGTAACGTCACCCACTCATCAATCACACCATTATAAAAATACATCTGTTTTCTCTCAGCAGTGTCTTCAGTTTTTATTCTAATAATGAGAGGTTTCTCATCCTGAAAAGCGTCCTTATTAAAAATATCAAACTCATAAACATTGCTCACCGCTCGCAACCCATCCGGAAACTCAAATTGATCACTATCATACTGTTTCACCACAACACGCGTCTCAACAGCCAAAACCTCAGGTCTAATCCCCAAAAAGAAGTTCTCATCACTGCTAACAACCGTATACCCTTTCAAGATTGTCGGTGTATCAACAAAAACATCAGTCACCAACGCGACCTCATACGCCCCCACACCACCAACCAAAACCCCAAACAACAACAAACTCGCCACTATATATTTCTTCATCATAGTCTCAAAATTAATTAAACAAATGCGACTAGAATAACTTATTCTTTAAAGTATCGATATACCGAGACGGTTAACTGCCTGCTTGCCCTGAACTTAACTATGAAATAAGTTATAGTTCATGGGCCCCGTACTCAATTATATAATAAATTGCCAGCCTGCCGGCAGGCAGGTAGTTCGGGGATTAACCGCTTGCCATGAACTCAACTATGTAATAAGTTGCCAGCCTGCCGGCAGGCAGGTAGTTCACGGGATTAACTGTGATTATCACGTTGTATCAGTGGATATCAGTTGATCACGTTTCATCACCACTCACTAATTAACCGGCGCAACATCCGGCCCCACAAATCTTCTAATTTTCAAATCTTTCTTAAACTCTTCCAAATAATCACCAAAGTTTTCCCCCAACACTAAAATATGTCGAGCATGAACTTCTTCAGTCTCTCCCTCACCTCGCTTCTCTTCAACCATAATTATATGATAACCAAATTGAGTCTTAATTAAATCACTAATCTCACCAGAGTTAAGCGCAAACGCTGCATTCTCAAACTCCTCAACCATCACACCACGAGGGAACCAATCAAGCTCTCCTCCATTAGCAGCAGAACCAGGATCTTCACTGTATTCACCAGCTAACTCTTCAAAAGTTTTATCTCCCTTTCGTATTTCTTCAAGAACATTCTCCGATTTTTCACGCGCATCTGCAAATAGCGCATCACTAGCAATTAATTTTGATTTCAAAACCTCTCCTTCAACTATTCTTTTCTTGAATGTTTCAAGATCCCATCCAAAAAATTCTTCAATACTCTCAGCAAGCTTTTCCTCACCACCTGACTGCTCTGTAATCTCAATCATAGCTTTGTCCATATCGTCATCAGTTACTTCTTCATCAAATTCTTTCGCAAGCATCATGAAAATTTTCTCATGAATCAATTTATCGAGTACATCATACTCAATAGCCTCGTCAGAGAGTCCTGCCTCTCTTTGTGAATTCAATTGTTTAACTGCCTTCACCTCTTTTTGCCACTCACTAATTCGAACAATTCTTCCGTCAACTGTTCCAGCTGGAAATGGTAATATTTTTACACTAGCATTAACAATCACATTATTCCAATGAAATTTATACACACCAAGTCCCAACACGCCAAACAAACAAACCAAAAGTATCAAAACACTGACAACTATGATTATAGTATTCATTTTACAATTAATCCTACTACACCCATTCTTAATTTTAGCACCTACCCCCTTAATCCATCCCCCTAAGTTTACTTTTTTCATATCTTTTTTAGCAATTAGAAAGTGGAAATCAGTAATTAGAAAAAGATACTTCCCTATTTACTATTCCCCATTTACTATTCCCTATATATTATTAATTTATTACTTTATCTCCAAAAAAATACTGCCACCAATCTATTGCATTAGATCGACTAACACTTTTTAGATCTACTGTATTTTTTTCATTATTTAAATTAGTATCTTTTGTATTAATCTGATCAATTGGAATTACAGCCACCTTCTCACCCTGCTTTATCAAATTAAACTTCTCTCTTGCCTCCTGCTCAACATAAAAATCTGTCTGATAAGCCTCAATTGACTGCAAAAAGTCCTTTTTGTCCAATTTCAGCTCAACTAACTCACTCTCAAGCTCAGTTATCTCATTATCAAGCTCAACTCGATTGAGATATTCCCTAATTATACCAAAAACAAACAAAACAGCAATAACAATTGATGCAACTATAATTAACCTAGAAATTACTTTTTTATTCTTCCTATTATTCATATTTCAAACCCAAAATCATCAAATATTATTCTGCTGTTTCGCTTCCATCCTCTTTGCTTTCTCCTCCATTAAACCAGACTTAAACTTCTTATACAACCTCACTTTTTGATTGTATGAGAGCATTTCAATCTCACTTTCAATTAATTCAATTGCGTCAGGCCCCTTTTCATCACTCGCGACAGCAACCGGATCCAGATTATCCTCAATTAACTTTTTAACATTCTCAACATTTGGAATTTTATACATCTCATAAGGAGCTATATCATTTTTTTGTTTTATAATGAGATTTCCAAACTTAAAAATCTTCCCAATCAGACTTCTCTTCACAATAACCTCAGAAATATCATCATACTTCACTTCATTAATAAACTTCTCAAAAAAACTAGACTGCTCAACATCAATTATTCTCTCATCAGTTATTACAAACTTATTTTTATTATATAAGAAAAACAACCGAAAAACATAAAACGCAACCACAACCATCACAGCAAAAAACAAAATAATCCCCCAAGTCCCCTGCAAAAACAGATAAAACATCATGAAAAAATCAAGCACCAATATTAAAAATGATATCACAAGATGTGGCGCAACAATAATATGATGATGCCTTACCACACGCTGTGCCTTCTCCCCTTCATTAAATTTTATCCCCTTTAATTCCTTCATATAAAATTAATTATTTTATATTTACCCAATTATATTTCTAAAATTCACTTTAGACCTTGACTTTTGCTTGCCCCGAACTCACCTATGCAATAAGTTGTAGTTCTGGGGACCTTAGACTTTAGACTAGTTAAAATTTTATACACCTCAACAACAATCAATACCGAACTAGCCACAGCAATTGCCACAACCCAATCAATTAGACTCATTGATGTTGTTCCAAAATATTGACCCAGCGGAGTATGAATCACTAAAACTTGCAGGATAATTGAAATTAGAATTGCCAATAACAAAAATTTATTTTTGAAAAAGCCAATTGAGAAAACCGAATACTTATGACTTCGACAGTTAAACACGTTAAACATTTGAAAAAACATTAACGTTGTAAATGCCATTGTTTGTGCATATATCAAATCAACCTCCGGATTATACATCTTAAACACAAACAAAGTCCCAAGCATCATAACTACTCCAATAAGTATCATTCGAACTGTCATTGATCTATTAATAATATGTTCAGCCGACTTCCTTGGTTTCCGCTTCATAATATCTTTAGAAAAAGGCTCGATAGACAGAGCAAGAGCTGGTAATCCATCAGTAACAAGATTAATCCACAAAATTTGAATAGCCACAATCGGAATCAGAGCTTCACCCTCACTTGTTGCAATAAACATTATAGCAAAGAAAACCGTTAAAACCTCACCCAAATTTGACGACAATAAATATTGAACAAACTTACGAATATTATTATAGATTCCCCGACCTTCCTCAATAGCATTCACAATTGACGCAAAATTATCATCAGTCAACACCATGTCCGACGCTTCCTTTGAAACATCAGTCCCCGTAATCCCCATCGCAATCCCAATATTTGCTCTTTTAAGCGCTGGCGCGTCGTTCACTCCGTCTCCAGTCATTGCTACCACATGTCCTTGCTTTTGCAACGCCTCTACAATCTTAATTTTATGTTCAGGATGAACTCGCGCATATATTGATACTTTCCCAATAACATCTTCAAGTGAATCCATCTTTTCTAAATCATGACCAGTCAAAAAGTCACCCTCAATACCAAGTTCATCTGCAATTGCCTTAGCAGTAATAGCATGATCCCCTGTTATCATAATTACTCTAATTCCAGCCATCTTCGCTTTCTCAATTGCAACCTTAACCTCCTCTCTTGGCGGATCAATCATCGCCTGAAGCCCAACAAACACAAGATCATTCTCAGTCACACGACTATCCACATTCTTATACGCAAATCCAAGCACTCGCATAGCAGAACTAGCCAACTGCTCATTTACTTTCGCAATCTCTTGTTTTTCTTTCTTATCCAATTTCCGAATCTGCCCCTGATCAAGTATCAAACTACATTTCTCAAGCAACATCTCCGGAGCTCCTTTTGTATAAGCAATTTTATCATTATTAACACTATGAACTGTTGTCATCATCTTTCTCTCCGACGTAAATTCCATCTCATCAACTCTTTCCATCTCTTGATTCAATTTTTCAGAATCAAACCCAAATTTACTAGCACTAACGATCAAAGCCCCTTCAGTCGGATCCCCAATCACCTTCCCATCTTTTAATTTAGCATTATTATTAAGCGCTCCAATAGTTAACAACTTTTCTAACTCTATTGAAGCATATTTTTTATCATTATAAATAAAATCCCCCTCTTCACCATATCCTGTCCCCGTAACATCAATAATTCTATTATTAACAAAAATCTTCTTCACAGTCATCTGATTACAAGTTAGCGTTCCCGTCTTATCACTACAAATTACATTTGTCTCCCCCAAATTCTCCACTGTCGGCAACTTTCGCATCAAGGCTCCTCTCTTTACCATCTTTTTTGCCCCAATAGCCAGAGACACAATCACAACAGCAGGCAAACCTTCCGGAACTGCAGCCACAGCAAGCGACACCGCCATCTTAAACATCTCAAACAAAGCAATTCCTTTTAACACCCCACCAAGAAGCACTACTAGACTGATCAAAATCACGATTCCCCCAATATACTTCCCCATTCTACCTAATTTCTTCTGCAGAGGAGACGGCTCCTCTTTTGTACTTTGAATTAATCTTGCAATTTTCCCAAGTTCACTATTCATTCCCGTTTTCACAACCAAAACCTTAGCTCGCCCTGCAGTTACGATCGCTCCAGAAAACACCATATTAATTCTATCCCCAATTACAGTTGTATCACTCAATATCTCATCTTCTTTTTTAACCGGTAATGATTCACCCGTCAATGTAGCTTCATGAGTTGCTAAATTATAATTTTCAATAATTCTAGCATCAGCCGGAACCTTGTCCCCTGTCTCAATCATCAAAATGTCCCCAGGTACAATTTTCTCAGCATCAATCAACACCAAATTCCCATTTCGAATAACTTTTGATCTCAAAGACGCCATTTTCTTCAGCGCTTCAATCGCCTTCTCTGCTCTATACTCCTGAAAAAAACCGATCACCCCAATCAAAACCAAAATTATCATAATCACAGTCCCATCAACCACCTCATCAAGTGCAAATGAAATTACCGCTGCAAATATCAAAATATAAATCAAAAAATTATTAAACTGTTCAAATAAAATTGATAAAACAGATTTATGTTTATTTTCTTTTAATTTATTCACACCATACTTTTTCAACCGCTCTCCAGCCTCATAATCAAGCAAACCATCACTTTCAACTTTCAGTAACTCAAAACATTTCTCTTTTGCAAGAGAAAACCACAAAACATCCGAAGAGTTTTTCTTCATAGAAAATTTCAATTTATGAACTTTTACGACAAAAAATAAAATTCAGCTTTCCTTTTTCTCTTATAATCAATTAGTAGGTAAATTCGTTTAATCAGTAGCAATTCGTAGCATCAAAAAAGCTTAATCTACGTTTATTATACCATAAATTAAGCTATAGCTAAAACCCCTTTATCAACATTAAATCCTGAAATTCTAAATACTAAACTCTAAACAAATACAAATCACCAAAACTCAAAATTCCAATCCAAAATCCCAAACACCTTAACTCAAATATAAAATAAATTTAATTTTTTGCATTTTGAATTTTGCATTTTGAACTTATTTAGGATTTAGAGTTTAGAATTTAGAATTTTACTAACGCCTCCCAACAATCAAATCCAAAATAAACGCAACATATCGCTCATTCACACCCTCCGGCATCATTCCTAATATATTACCCTTTAATCTATTTAATGAATTCTTATTTGTAATGAGCCCCTCAATCAAACTTACAAAATGATCCACATTTGTCTTATTCTGATCCAGTCTAATAACCGCATTCTTCACCTCAAAATAATTTGCATTCTCCTCAGCCTGATGATCTGGAATAGGAATAATAACTGCCGGCTTCCCAAGCACTGACAGCTCAGTCAAGGTAGCGAGCCCAGCTCGACATACAACCAAATCCGCCATTGCATACAGATCCCCAAGCCCCTCATAAATATACTGCGTCTGATGATACCGCTTTGCCTTCTCTCCAAATTTCTCACGATCCACCCAATCGATCTTACTATGAGGTCCCGTAACATGAACAATCTGACAAAACTCAATCAAATCAACAATACTATCCATCATCAACTGATTAAAATACTCAGATCCCTGACTACCACCAACAACATACAGAGTAGGCAAGATTGGATCCAACCCATATTTCGCAATCGCCTTCTCTCTTTTCCCATTAAGCATATCCAACCTAATCGGATTCCCAATGTGAATAACCTTTTTCGCAGGAAACATCGCAACAGTCTTCTCAAATGCCACAGTAACCGCGGTCGAGCATCCAACCATAAGTTTATTAGCAAAACCAACACGCAAATCCTGTTGATGAATAACAGACTTAACCCCAAGCAACCACCCCGCCCAAACTAGAGGCACACTAACAAACCCACCAGCTGAAAGTATTATATCAGGCTTAAACGCCAATATTATTTTAATAGACTGAAAAACACCACCAATTATCCGAAATGGATCAATAAAATTTTTCCAACTAAAATACCTTCTCAATTTACCACTAGAAATCGACGCATACAATATATTCTCATTCTCAACCACCGTCCTCTCAATCCCCTCCCTCGTCCCAACCCAAAGATACTCAACAGCAATCTCCTGAGCATCCATCGTCTCTTTAATTGCCAATAGCGGACTAACCGACCCCATAGTCCCACCACCACTTAGTATTATCTTCATATTTCAATTATGTAAAAATAGTTCATTTAAATAAATTAGTTCGATATGCTAAAACTATTAAAATCCCAAAAAACAAGCACCCCCGAACTACAAACTATTGCATGTTTGAGTACGGGACAGGCAAATTACAAGGAAGCTCCAAAATTCAATTTCCAAATCCCAAACAATTCAATTCATCTTATTTGCGACTCGTTTGTAATTTGTTATTTGTTATTTCCTTGTTATTTGTTATTTGAAATTTGTTATTTATTTCTCCCCCTCACCCATGACAAACAGCCACACAAACAACCTCCTCAACACCACTTTTCTTCAACACTCTTACCGCCTCCCCAAAAGTAACCCCCGTCGTCAACACATCATCAACCAAAACAACTTTTTTCGGAACTTCCACTCCCAATCGGACACCAAACGCCTCACTCAAATTCTCAAACCTCTCCTTTCTATTCAATTTTGCCTGCTGACTTGTATTCTTATTCCTTATCAATAACTCCTCATCAATCTCACCCCCATATTTCTCACCCAAATATTTCGCTATCTTCTCAGACTGATTAAAACCTCTCTCAATATATCTTTTCCTATGAAGAGGTATCGGTACTATTTTAACATTATAAATATCATTCACAAAATCCTTATCCACTATCTGTTTATCAATAATCTTAGCCAATATCCCAGCCAAATCCTCAATGAAATTATACTTCAACTGCTCCACAATACGCGAAACAAAATTTTCACTATAAGTTGTTGCCACAATAATCTTATCAATTTGACTCTCACCCCGACATTTCGAGCAAATCCCATTCTCATAACCCAGCTCATTACAAATATAACACGGCTGATTCTCAATAAAACTCACTTTATCAAAACAAGAGGAGCACAAATACTCCCCCTCACGCTCGCACCCATAACATTCCTTTGGGAATATATAATCCAACACATTCTCAAACAATTTCAACATAAAATCAATTTTCTAATTGTACTCTCATCGTCCTTGCACCACAAAGACTTGCCCTGAACTCAACCATGCAACAAGGTTGCCAGCCTGCCGGCAGGCAGGTAGTTCTGGGTCTGGGGTAAAAACTTGTCTGAGCACCATCAATCAACGCACAAACAGTTGCTAAATAGAACCTTGCGAGTTTTTTTACCCCAGCGCTTTCCTGCCTGCCGGCAGGCAGGTTGTTACTTTTTGCCGCCAAAAAGTAAAAAGAACAACCGGTACTTAAAAATGACAAACTATCTTATCTTTTATTTAACCAATTTCTCTCTCCCCTTCGGGACACCCCCGTTCGGGTCTGAGCCTCAGGGTCGAAGACCAGGTTAAAACCACGGGGCTAATGTTCTACCTGTTCACACAAGCCCACTAAAGGGGCTAACTACATTTTATTTTAACTTCAGCTTATCTTTTTAACTTTAATCTGTAACTTTCACTTCTATTTAACCAATTTCTCCCAATAAGCCCCATCAACCAACCAACTCTCTCCCTGCTTAACCATTTCAAGCGTCAAATCCTGATTATAAACAACATCCTCTCCACCTACCGTCTCAGTTCTCTCAGTCGACAACAGAACAGTCGAACTACTCGCTGTTTGCTCCACAATATTAGCAACCGGAACTCTCGATACTATCCTATAAAAACCTTCATCAATTGGATACTGCTCAACTAGTCCTGGTATATAAAAATCTTCAACCCACGACGACATTGAATTTGTCATCATCGGGACAAGATCTTTTATACTTTCAAACTTACTATGATTCGTATATGTCCCAAACCGTTCAGAAAAAGTCCGAGCAACCGTTTTTATTGATGCATTTTGAACTTGCTCATCACTAATTTCAGTTTGAACAACCTTCACAACCTCCCCCTTTATCTCAACAGCTTGCCCAGGCGCTTTGTCAAACTGCTCTTGTTTTTCTTGCAAAGCTATCAATGCCTCCAAATTCTGTTTTTTATTATTATAATACAAATACCCTGCAATAACAGCAATCACAATAATCGCTAATAAAATAATTATAATTAATTTCGTTCTTTTATTCATATATATTCTTTTTATTTATCAATTATATTACACTATTTCTGACTTTCTGCCCTCGCAGAAAGCGCTTCATCTAGTTTCTCTTTCTCCTCCTTTTTAACCTTCTCTTGCGCGAGCAACTGTTTTGGATCTGACGTAATAACAGTATCCTCAAGTGGTGACGCTGTTACCTTAATCGCCACATGCTTATTTCCCGCAAAAAAGATTCCTTCACCCACATTTGACTCAAGTAATAAGTATTTTTCACCCTCAGTCAATTGAAATGTCTTCATAATCAGATCAATAGCAGCATTTGACTGACGAAGCAGAATTTTCAAAGCCGAATTCGTTACAATCGCCTGACCATATTGAGACAGAAGAAAATCATTAACATCCTGAGAAATAGTTGTTACACCTAAATAATATTTTCGACATCTCTTCACAAGCGCATGTATAAACTTAGCACTATCCTCATTTTGCATCAACCACCAACCCTCATCAATTACAAGTATTCGCTTTTTAAGCTCTGACCGCACTACATTCCAAATATAACTAACAATACTATAAATTGCCATTGGCCGAAGCTCATCTTCAAGATCTCGAACAGAAAACACAACCAATTGATTATTCATCTCAACATTTGTCGGTGCATTAAATAGTCCAGCAAAAGTACCAAGCACATATTTCTTCAACCGAAGTGACAGGTCACCCCCACCTTCCATTCCCTCGAGAACCTCATACAAATCTTGCATTATTGGTGGCTCAACCTTAGTTAAATCAGCTTCTGGCGTAATATCTTTCTTTGCATACGTCTCAAGTAGAGCTCGATCAAGAACTGAGTCCTCCAGCACACTCATGTCACCAAGCATAATTCGCAAAACACCTTTTACCGTAATTACACTACTTCGAATAATATCTTCCGTACTCATATCCCCAACTTTTCTTGGAATATCAAAAGGATTAATTTTACTCTCAGAATTTAGTGAAATATTAACATAAGTTCCACCAACAGCATCGCTCAAATTCTTATACTCTTTCTCCGGATCAATAATAATCACATCCGTTCCAAACATCATCGTTCGCAGCACTTCAAGTTTAATTGTATAACTCTTACCAGCACCAGACGTTGCAAAAACACAAGCATTCGCATTTTGCAATGAGAATCTATCAAATATAATCAAACTATTATTATGTCTATTAATCCCAAACAGAATTCCCTCGTCAGAAGTCAACTCAGACGACACAAATGGGAATGAAGCCGCAATAGGAGAAGAATTCAGATTCGTTGTAATCATCAACTCATCATTCCCAAGTGGAACAGTCGAATTAAACCCCTGTTCTGCCTGATAAAACACTCTTTTTGAATAAATAAGCCTCGATCCTAGAAGTGCCTCGATATTTTCTGTTAATTGATCCAATTTCTCCTCACTTTTTTCATAAAGAGTAATATACAAAGAAAATTGAAAAAACTTCTCAATGCCCTGAGTCAAATCATCTCGCAACTGTTCAATGTCTCGGAGAGCCGTCTCACGCAGAGGATCACGTGGAGCTCCCTTCTCGCTATCCATTGTCAACTGAGCCTGCAGATTACCTACTTTCTTCTTTAACTGCTTCAGCACGACCTCTGACTCTACTGGGTAGAAAAACATTCCCACATCAAGCGCAGCGTTGTAATTCAAAACTGGAGCAAACCAACCAACACTAATATATCTAGGATAAGTTAAAATGAATAATGTTCTAGCAAACACGTCCCCCAACCGCACAAAACCCGGTTTTGTCTCAAAAGCCGCTGGTGCAATTATATCCAAAACAGAAACCACACCTTTGCGATATGTTTTCTCTTGTTCTAATTCCACTTTTGAAACCTTTTCCTTCTTTGCTAATTTTCCAATCTTCTGATCTTCCGTATCAATTACTTTCTTGGGTTCCTTATTTATAAGTGGTTGTTTATCAATGTCTTTTGGATTTATTGCCATATAATAATATATTAAAATCGATTTTTATATAAAGTTTAGTCAGTTTTAATTCTCAATTTATCAACATCAACTAATTTCTGTTTTGCCGAAACAGTTGGGTTATAAACGTTGTAATAAAGCTCAATTAATCCCTGAGTATCAAGTCGCGCTGTCTCAACGCCAAGCTCACCAATGTTCATATTAACATGATTTACTCGTTGGTTAAGCTCGTATAAATATTTATCAAATTTTTTCTGATTTAATCTAATCAATTTAGTCGGAGTCAAAATAGTAGTTACTCGACTAAAAAATCCCATTTTTTTCGAATCAATTGGACTATATGGAATAACAATGAAGAAACGCTTTGTCATAATGTCCCCCAAATCAATCAACTCTTGAATATAAGTCTTATAACTAACAATCTGCTTTTTCAATAGATCATTTGTAATGCCTCTCTCCGCTGTTTCGATTGATTTAACATACTTATCAATATCAAGCCGTCTAGATTGAACAACAATTTGTATTGGAAAATTAAGATAATTCAAAAAACTAACATATGACGAAACGAGTGCCTTCTGTTCATCCTCACTCTTCAACGCAAAATTAATACTCGACGTCATAAGAACTGCCCGCAAAGTCCCATCTTTTAGAATTACTGCATCATTCTTAATCTCCGAAATATCCAAAAATATCTGAGTCGATTGTTCAATGTTCTTTTTTGTTTTTTTAGCTTTTGCCATATATATTCTATTTGATATATTCTTAATGTTATCTTTTACAAAATTTATTTTTTTGCAATTCCCGGTTCCAAGTCAATCCGTAGCTTATTCGTTCAATTCGTACTCATTCGTAGCCTCGTAACTGCCACCAGTATTAACAACCAAACTAAGATCATCCAACCTTGAATGAGAAACAGACTCTTTTACTGCTCTTTTCGGAGCAAATTCCTTTATCTCAGACTTTACCTCCTTAATATCTCTCACATAAACTTCCTTATTCCAAACACGGATATTTGGTCTCTGATAAGTCTGAATCAAATTAACAAAGAAGAAATGAATTGGTCTCCCATTAATCTTCGCAAATGCAAGAGTAGCAAAGATCCCAACATCAAGTGCAACAGATATTCCAAATGCAAGTAAACTAAGCGATCGATACAAAATAAAAGCAATCAAAGCCGCAACTACCATCAAAACAAACTGCCGAACCGTTATAGGTCCAATAATCTTATCCTCAACATCAATAAATTGTGGCACCGGAAACTGTTCCATACAATCTTAATATTTACTGTCTAAAGTCTAAAGTCTAAAATACATTAAAACAGAATACATCCGAGCTAAAGCTGCGGGGAAAGAGCGATCATTTATTCTCAAGAGCTTTAGCTCCGTCTTTACAGGTGAATCAGATCAGCAACCTAATAAGATATCTGTTGATTTAACTTCGACACCATCTCATACTCACTAATCGACAAAGCCGGTTCATTATTACGCTGTCGATCCTCTATAACTTGCTCTATACTCCTCTTATCTGTTATTCCTTGCATACTCATCTTCAAATACAGCCCAAAAATCGGTGAATTTCTCCAAGCCGTAACACCCTGCACCTTCTTCACATAAGACTGATCTTCAAGCAAATAAATTTTTTCTAAAACTATATCTCCCGCCCTCTTTGGATCACTATCCAGCATCCTAAAACTACTAATATCCATATTCTCAAGCTCCTCAAGTGGCCCATATGCCCGTCTCTTTGCCTTTATATCATCAAGCTTAGGCTTTTGCTCAACTGATTTCTCAACTTTCCGCAAAACATCCGGTCTGCCTGTTTGCAAAACTCTTCTCTTTGGAGCCTCCTTCTCCTTTCCATTATAACTAGCCTCAACCTTTGCGAGTACGTCCTCCAGAGACTTATTAGGCCTCTTCTGCGCCTTCTCTAGCATTGGAGCAACTTTACTTTTCTCTTCTTTCCTTCTTTTAATATCAACCTTCTCCGATAAATCCACATTACGCTTTCCTCCCCCCCCTTTGTCATCTCGACCGGCCTGTCCCTCGAAGCTCGGAGAACGTAGTGGGAAGTCATTCATCCCCCCTTTGTCATCTCGACCGAAGTCATCGGAGCGGAGAGATCTATCAAGCGAAGCCTGCCTACCGACAGGCACGGCGTCGCGATTCTCCTGTTTTAAATTATTACTTTCTTGTTTTCTTGCTTTATTGTTTTCTTTCTCCTCCTTTTCCTCAACAACCATTGGAGGTGGCGGAGCCAACCGATGATCAGGCGCAACAAACGGAATCAAATCATCACTCAATTTCTTCCCTATACCTTCTTCTTTATTTTTGCTTTCTTGTTTTTTTGCTTTTTCGCTTTCTTGACTTTCATCTTCACTCACCTCTTTTCTATCAGTTGCAACCGCTTTTCTCTTTTTTTCAATAATCTCTTTCTCCTGTGCCAATACTCGAACAATAACTGACGCCTTATCAGCCTTTATCTCAAGCCCACCATCAATCTTCGGCACACTCATCATATATTGTGTCTCTTTAGCGTCCCTGAGTCCCCGAAAAAAAGACACCACAATTTTTTTAAATCTATTTTCAATTTCACTCTCCGTAAACTTAATCTTCAACTTTTTCACCACCGAATCAACCCCCTCATTCACAATCCCCTGATCAAGCGCCCTCTTCCCATCCCCCGCATCCTTCAACCCATCATCTTTCACTCCCCTAAACCCCGATTCCTGAAGAACCTGCCTTTTAACCGGCCCTCCAACTTCTTTTTCCTCTTTTTTTTCTGATTTTAAACTTATTTGATGTTTATTATCACTTTTCTGATTTTTGTCTTTAATTATTGATGATTGATTATTGGTTATTGGTACTTTTTCATTCTCAACCTCCTCTATACTATAAAATTCACCACCCTTAAAATACTTAAGCTGGCCATCCTTATCTTTCACCAATGTATAATCACTATTTGCCATATAAACAGTTTAGTATGAAGAAGTTTGAAGATAGTTAAGAAGTTTGAAAATGGAAAATGGAAAAAAATAATAATCTATTCTCTATCATCCATCCTCCTAACCAACTTCCATCTTCCCCCTACTTATCAACTCCATTTAAACTTCTTGTCCTCCAAATCAAGATACGCCAAATGAGAATAATCCATATTACCACTACTTCGAAATATACTCGATAACCTCGCAGCATATTTCGCGCCAACATCCTCTCGCATCCCAAGTCTCTCGAGGAATACAAACTTCAAGAAATGCATGATGAACTCAGCCTTGAAAGGGTCAGCTCGAAAATGTGCTTCTAACTCATGTAAATTATTTCGCTTAAAATATTGTATCAAATACTCTTTGTACCGTGCATCCTCAGCAATCATATTATCCAGCGCTCCAATCTCCGACAATAGCTCCAAACAAGCCAAAATCTCAATTCTTTTCCGTCTTAATAGGAAATCTTCAAGCTCATCAGCTATCTTCCTATACTCTTTTCTAGTTTCCCCTGCTATTTTATCTTTTATTGCTTGAACCTGCCCCAACTCATCATTATCAATCGCCGACAGACTATCAATGTCACCCTCATCACCACTATCTTGCGTTATATCGCCGTCTTGTCCTGATTCCTGCTGTCGAACTAACTCATCATACTCCGCAATCTCTTTTTCACTATACTCAAAGATTTTCAAATCTTGAACAGCATACCGACTAGCATTAACCTCAAAATTCCGAATATTAATATACAGATCAAGTAACTTATCTAACAAATATTTTTCCTCACTTGTTAATTTCTTCACGTTCACCGAGTCCACAAAATACTTAGCCTTCTGCATCGTATTTGTCACTTCCTCGAGCGTCACAAATTCTATATAATCCTTTATCCAATTCGCAACCGTACCATTCACCTGTTCATTTTTAATTGTAATTTTTTTCTTAATCAATACCTCCTTATTATCATACAATGTCTGCAACAACTCTTTCTGAAACACCTTCTCCTCAATATCAAGCAACAGCAAAGTCACAAGCCGTGAATTCAACTCCAGCTTAAACAAATAATCCTCTTCACCCAATATAAAAACCAACTGATCTGTAAAAACACTAATAGAATTACGCTTCTCCTCCTCCGGATTTGTCACCACATACGGCTCAATCTCAGTTCCCCTCTCCTCTTTCTCCCTCTCCCTTTCCTCTTTTTGTCTCTCTCTCTTCTCTTCTTCTACCGCATCTTCATACTTATCAATAAAATCCAAAAAATCATGCGGATCACCACCCAGCGCAATTATCTTCTCATGTACCTTATCATCAAACCACTCTTCGTCCACAATCAACAACTTCTTCCCCAAAAATTCAACCGCAAACTCTTTCACCTGCTCTTTTGGCACAATCTTTCGCTCAATTATAAGAGATTCGATATCAGATATAGATACACGTTTAAAATAATAATCATTAACTAACATCACAAAACTATCCACTTCCTGAAAATCTAGATCATATCTTTTTTTAATATCTAAATTAATCTCAATATTACAATGAGCTCCCCACGCATCATAAACTTCACTACTTAATTGTATTTCTTTTTCATCCATAAGTTTTTTTTAATTGATTCACTAAGGGGTACCCCCTTTCTTTTTTGTTGTCTTTGGTGTCGGAAGAAGAGCTTTAATATCCGACTTAAGTTGTGCAGGTATTACAGATTTTAACTTTTGTGAAGCATTTGCTTTTCCTAGAGTTTCTGTCAACTGATCTTCCATATCTTGTTCATCTGGAGTTTTGCTTAACTTACCTTGTAAATCCTTTAACAAATCCTTTTGCATTTCAAGGTATTTTAATGTTTTCTTAAGTGCTCCTGCGTCTTTTGCATTTGCCATTTTCTCAAATTGTACCGCTTGAATATGACTAACATACTCATTCTGCGTACTAAGATCATTAAAAGTTGTACTAGCATCAATCAATTGAGTTGCAGTCATTCCAGGAACAAATTCTCTAAGTTCCTTTTTAAATCCAGAGTTACCCAGACTAGCAACAGCATCCCCCTTACCATCTTGCAAAAATGACCCCTCAATGCTACTACCAATTCTAAATGTAGCATTATGAATCGCATCAATCATACCCTGAGCGAGTGCTTCCTGCTTATCAGGCTCAACACTTTGCAATCTTCGTTTATCTTTTGGATTAAGCCCTTCGCCAACCCACTCCTGAACAGATGATCTACTATTTAAATATTCTTTTGCTTTTGCAGGATTAGATCCGACCAATTTTGTATATTCACTTAATTCTTCAGGGGATGCTGCAAATTGTTTACCAACATTATCTACACTTCTTTCTCTTGCAGTTACCCAACCTCCTTTATCTTTTGATAATAAATCTTTTGAACCTTCAATAATTGCCTTCTGATCAAATCCCTTAGCAGATATCTTAGCCATTATTTCACCGGCCGCTTTTGCTCCCTTAGCATTTACTAATCCAGGTAAAGCAACTTTCATAAAATCAGCATTAGCCGTCACCTTAGAAGGCAAAGACAACAAATCCAATTCATCATTTTCGATATCACGATGTATTTTATCATCTTTAAAATTTCCACCTTCATCCATATACAAAAAATCCGTATGATTCTTTTTTACAGAATCCTTAAACGTTTTTGTTCCTTCTCTATTGTTTTCTAATAATTTTAATATTTGAGAAAACTGAGAGAAATCTTTTAACTCATCCTTTGCTCCCATCTCAATACCAGCTGCAGTTCTTTGTGCCTTTGAAGCAGTCGAATCACTAAGTAACGCAAGCCGTTGTTCTGGTTTTACTATTCCTCTCGCTTTATTATATTCTGTTGCATCTTTTATTTTACGCTGATGCGCCGCTTGAGCCGCTTGATCCTCAGAAACTTTCAACATAGGATCAATACTACCAAGTTCCTTCTTCGCACCTCTAAAAAACGCCTTTACTGTATCCTTTGCTACATCCTTACCTTTTCTTCCATCCGCTTTCGAAATTCCAACCTGAGAAACAGCACTTTTCCCTGCCGCTACAAGAGTTTTTATTCCTTTTACTGGAGCATTCGCATAATCAAGCGTTCTCTCAACCGCTCCACCAGCCTTTCCTCCCCGCTCTTTCCATACAGCCATCTTTCTCTGCTTATTATCAGCCAATCTAGCCTTAAACCCTTCTTTCATAGCCCCAACTCGATTTGAGATAGGACTTCCGGCCAACTTGAGTCCTGCCTTACCAAGATTAAGCCCCTTACTTGAAATCTTACTAGCAATCTGCCCAATCGTACCACCAGCTTCCTGCGCAACGTAAACACTCATCCACAGAAGTCCTATCGCAACAACATATTGAGTAAATACATCTTGAGTTAATATCGCAGGAGTATTAGCATCCCCTGCTTCCACTATATCGTCACCTGAAGTTGCCTTTACTCCATCTGGATCAAACCCCTCTCGAAGACCCTGCGGATCAGACATTGTTAGAAGTGACAACCAAAGGAAAAAAGCCATTACAGGACCAATCGCGACGTACCAACCAAACTTGCTCCACCACTGATCAGCATATTTAGCTGTAAATGGTACAACCTTCATCACAAAAGCAAGCGGAGAAATAACAACATAAAACCAAATTGCAACTATTCGAGTAACAAGCATGGCAAGCATCACAGTCATCACAATCAGAGCCACAAAAGTCAAAACAACAGCAGTTAATAGTATTACTGTATAATGATGTTCCTCTATTCCCTTTGCTTCAGTACCACTATTTTTAGCAGCCATTATCTTATCAATTCCAATACCAACCGCCAAATTACCACCAGCAGACTGAGCAAACCCAGCCACAAACGTAAGCATCACAACCTGACCAATATCAATTATAATTCCACAAATTAATTTACTAAAATTCACTAAAATAGCCGCCTTAATTACAGCCGGTAACATTTTCTTTATCTCATATTTCTCAACTCGAAGTATTGTCGCAAACGCAATCACCAGCAGAATTATCACAAAGAACATGTTCATCGTATCCCGAACGAGGTACCAACCTTGTGAAACTGCTTTATTATCGATAAATCCCTGATAACTAGCCACCCAGACAACAAGCCCAAAAACCTTCATTGCCAAATACCCAAAGAAATATGCAAGATAAAAAATTATCGTATTAAAAATCCAAAGCATAGTTTCAACCCCAAACCCAATCGCATTTGGACCTGCATACGCGATTGTCCCACCACCAACGAGCGCAATTACACCAACTAGACCCCCAATTATTATGGCAGTTCTTTTTGAAATTCGAAAACGAATAAACCTGTATAGTCTATTTCTAAAACTAGACACTATTTGCTTTAATCTAGTGACCATTTTGGTTTGGGGAGTGTCGTCAAATAAGCTTTTCAAACGAAAATTTCAAATTTTAAGATAGAATTTTGAAATAATTTTTGAGGCCTAATATTAATTAAGCTGAAAAAATTTTTTGAAATTATAGCCAAAATTTGCAATTTGCAGTTAAAGATTATTTGGCGACACTCCCCTTATTAATTCTAAAATTATTATACCACAAATCATTGCTCTGGAGTAGTAATTATGCACAGTATAGATTCAATCTCACCCCTTCAATGATTTAACAGTGAATAACCTATCCCTCCTTCGGAGGTCGCCCCAGGTTCAAAACCATGGGGCTGACATTTTATACAGCCACCTCTAAAGAGGTTCAATCAAATAACCCGCAACCCCTTTAGGGGTTTCAACAACCTACCAAACATTAACGTGGGGTTTCGAACCCTACGCGCCCCACAGGGGACAACTTCACTTATACAGCCACCGCTAAAGAGGCTTAATAAAACTCATAGCAACCCCTTTAGGGGTTTCAACAACTTACCAAACATTAGCGTGGGGTTTCGAACCCTACGCGCCCCACAGGGGACAACTTCACCCTACGCACATCAAAAAACATCAAAAAGGTTTAATTAAATTTTTCCAACTCCTCTATTAATTCATTATTTAAATGTTTTCTTTTTTGATTTATTACATAATTATCAATCATCGAAACATCCTTTTCCGAAACAGAATAAACACCAAACCCAGATTGCCAATACAAAACCTGATCCTGCAATATTTGGTTAACACAATAAGAAGTAAATCCTTTAACTCTTCTTACAAAATCAGAAATAGCAATTGAAGGCTTAATCGAAACTAAAATATGAATATGATCATAAACCATATTATGAGAAAAATACCGAAATCCTAATTCCTGAATTTTAGAAGGTACATATTTATCCAATATATTTTCAACACTTGAATTTATAATTTTTTGCCTATTCTTCGTAGACCAAACAAAATGATAATACAATTTTGAATGAACTTGACTCATAATTTAATTCGTTAATTCTTAATTTTTCAATCTTACACCTAATCTACAAATTAACCGATCCCTCCTTCGGAGGCCGCCCCAGGTTCGAAACCTGGGGCTAACATTTTATATAGTCACCTCTAAAGAGGTTCAATAAAACAACCCGCAACCCCTTTAGGGGTTTCAATAACATATAAAACCATTAGCGTGGGGTTTCGAACCCTACGCGCCCCAAAGGGGACAATTTCACCCCACGCATCAAATACATCCATCAATTCCTCTCCAACTTCCTCACTATAACAGTTCGCACCAAACTATACCCCTCTTTCAGCCGATTTCTAAACAAATATACATTTGCGCAAAGAAGTACCAATAAACTACCAAGTAAAACTATTAACGTTGTTACTTTTGAATTACTTGAAGTAATCGCAACATCTTCATTCACAATAGCCCCAACCAGAACGTTCTCCTGCCAAGTCAAATTCTCCATATCATCAATTGATCTCGGCTGTACTCTATATTCATCGTCATACTTCGTTAATATACCAGTAATTTTCACTCGATCACCGACATTATACAAAGTTGAACTAATTCCAGCCCCCTTCTTCAAATAAACCACAAACTCATCATTCTCATCAGCAAAATACAACCGACTACTCTTCTTCTCAAGCAACTCACCCTCAATTTCCACAAAATACGCCACTAAATCCTCCCCAATATCATTTGAACTAATACGCTTTGGAATATTAACCTCCCGATTATCAATTTTCGACAAATCAGTCTTATTTTTCAATAAAACACGCTTCTCACCTCGACTCTCCGAAATTGCACCCTTCACCTTCACAAAATCCCCAATTTCAAGCTCCGGCCAATCAGCCTTTGAAAAATATACCTGCATTCCATTCAAATAAACCACACTTTTCCCATAAACATCCGGCAAAACAATAACCTGCCCCTCAATTTCAACATTTACTCGCGAAGACATTGTTTTAATAGCACTTAATTCAACCTCTTGATAATAAGTATAGGATTTTTTAGAAGAATAACTCGTCATCTGCAAACTCCCAACCTCATTCTCCTCACCTGGTGTCAAAATCGAACTTTTCTTCCACTCATCATCAATATACACATAGCTCATGTTCTCTTTTGATGTTTCATAACCATATTGACTAATAATTTCGCCATTTGGATCTTTTAACACGACACTATCACTTGAATTATTCAATGCAAGATTTGTTGTTTCACGTGGCATAAGTAAATACCCTTTCGCTTCAATTATTTCATCCTGAAAATCATACGCAGAACTACCACCCTCACTATCATCCAAACTCCACCCAGCCAAAGCCACATCCTCGTCACCATCATTGTAAAGTTCAATCCATTCACCATCATCACTTCCCTCCGGATTTGGAATAAACTCATTTATCCTCACATGATTTGAAAATTGATATACCAATTCTTCCCGAAGGTCCTGTTCTGAACCCCGAGCTTCGTCGAGGGGAGCGAAGTCATCGGAGTCGAAGGATTCCTCGTCACTGTCTTCTACATCTTCAGTTTCCTGCGAATTCGAATCCTCAACTACTAGTTCTTCGACATCTTCTAAAGTTTCTGTATCCTCTACATTTTGAGTTCCAGAATCAAATTGTTGTTCTGTGTTTTGTGTACCATGCTCCGTGTCATCAACCTGCCAAATATTTTGCTGCCCTCTCGTTGGCAATTCTGTTTCCTTGTACTCATCACTATCAAGTATTAATGAATTGCCCTTTTCAGGCGCAACATTTTCAGCATCTTCCCAGTTCCCATATTTAAGTTCATCAATAACTCGTGCATTACTATCTGTTAAAACAATAACGTCCCCCGAGTTATTTAAACTTGATTTCTCAAAAACCAAATACCCATGTGCCATAATCTCACCAAACAAAGTGGTTCTCTGTCCTGCACCCTCCTCTAAAATCCAATTTTCCAAACTAATAGGGAAGTCACTTGTATTATAAAGTTCAATCCATTCCTTATTCCCAGTCTCCGGCGCCGACATGACTTCATTGATCCTAACCCCCTGATACCTCACACTTACCCGAGAATCCGCATCCTCGGGTACCAAATCCGCATCCTCCTCCTGCAATTCTTCCTCATCTTCACCTTGATCTTCTGAAACATCAACAACCTCATCAACTTCTTCATTTTCCGAAACATCCTCATCCACCTCTTCTCCTTCCTCATTGATTATTGGAATTTGATTATTGATTATTTCTTCTCCCTCTTCATCATTAATTATTGAAATTTGACTATCGGTACTTTCTTCGCCCTCATCCACATCTTCTTGCGATCCCCCTTCCAAGTGATTCGTAAAATTCGTAGCTAATTCGTTATTCGTAGTAAGCCACTCCCAACACTCCTCCGTCTCACAATTCACCAATATATACTGATTAACATTACTATTTTCCATATAATTTGTAATCACTGATGTCTCCGCAAATACATTTGGTACAGCAACAACCATCAACAAAAACATTACAACTAAATATTTCATATCTTTTCATACTTGTGAAAAGGTAATGGTAATAAGACGTTAAATGGCGCCAACAATCCTATTACCAAAACCTTATCGTTAATTACTTAATAAAGTTTTAGAAATTCCTTTCAGGAAATTCTAAACCTTTTTCCAGCTACTGTTTTTCAATAAAACACAGCTGATATCTAAACTAAACACTTGCAACAACAGCCTCCGGCATACCTTTACCTATTGGCAATATTTTCTCAAGCAAAGTTGGATTCTCAAGTAGCTCGTCAGACACATACAAATACGGATAATCATTACCCTCTTTTGAAAATTGCCATCGATCACGCGTAGGAGTTTTTTTAATAACTTCCAATTTCTGAGCAATCTGCTCATCATTTTCAAGCAACCGAACCTCACCTTTTGGAATCCAAACTTTCATTCTTCCACTAGTCTCATAATCCTTTGCTCTCTCTTCAAATGTCCACAATATCTTTTCAGGTGAACACCGACCCACAGTCTCTTTATCTTCAAAGAAATCTGCCAGCTTTTCAGTTCGCTTTTCTTTTACTTCACTGTAAAGTGACTTAATAATCTCCCTAGCAACTTCACCCTTTAGCTCACTTGTAATCGCAAACGGATTATCTTGCGTTGGCCCAAGCCGAAATATCCAATGAATATAATTTGGCATAATCACATACGCTAAATTCTTAATATCCTTCTTAATCTCCGCACTCTGAAGCGCACTTGTCATGATACTCAGACAATCATCTGTCACAAACACACTCTTATTACTAATAATTGCAGCCGAATGAAAATACACTCCACCTTTTTTGAAAAAGCTCTTTTTATCTCGAACTTCTTCTTTTTTTACTTCTTTTGTCACGTTTTTTGTTTCTTTTGTTTTGTTCATACATTTTTTTTAATTTATAGTCTTTAGTGTTCAGCCTAGACTATGTCAACGAGTTAATTTCAGTGAGTAGTGAGTTGTGAGTAGTGAGTATTAGTTAATAAATTTGCGCAAATTATTTATAAGAATATTAATTTCATAAGGTATTTGTTTATATAATTTAGACATTGCATCATAATTCTTTTCAGAAACCAATTTTCTGCTATACGCTTTCTCCAACCAGATCATGGATTCCACAAGAGACCCTCTTGAATAACAATAAAATCTATTTTTCTCCTTATAAAAATACCGTCCAAACCCCTCTGCAATATTTGCACTAATTGAATCCGTGCTCCTACACCATTGTGTCCCAATAGTATTTTTTTCAAAATAATTCCACCCAGAAACAATTTTCCAAACAATATTTGACAATTCATTCCCATAAATAAATGCCCTTGATTGTTTTAACTCCTCAATAATTTTAAATTCTTCCTGCATATATGTTCACGATTTATTCATAATTGTGATTAATGCGATTATACTCACTACTCAGGCCTCATTCGAAGCTCATAGAGCGAAGAATGACTACTCACAACTCACCACTCACTTATCCTTCCTCCCTACATACATTATTCCACTCACCAAAAAACAAAACAACCAAATTCTGTCGACCTACCTCGACAAAATTTAACCCATTTTACCTTGGTAAAATTTAAAAACAAAAAAAGCTGTCGACCTACCTCGACAACTTCTTTTATATGTGGATAACTTTTTTATTTTTTTCTACAAATTTTAAATTTCCAACTTTAATTTTAGACATTGTTTTTTACTCACTACTCAGGCCTCATTCGAAGCTCATAGAGCGAAGAATGACCACTCACTACTCACTATTCAACATAATCACCAAAAAAACCCTCACTCAAATCATAAACCAAATCAGCCCAATCTTCACCATAAAGCGATATCGCCTCCTTCTCACTCTCAAGCCAACTAATAAGTCCACCGTCTCCCACTAAATAAACCTTTGCAATCGACGGAATTTTCATAAGTGTCCCTGATTTAAACGTAACATTTCTCCCAAGCGAATAACCCGACATCTCATGAACCGTAATCGTCTCAACAAACGAGAAATCAGCTCCAAAATAACTCTCCCAAACTCCTAGAGTTGGGTATGCATGCCGAACATTTTCATCATCAAGGAAATACACAGTATCACTGTCAGTTAGCTTCACCCATTCACCATCAGTAAAATCAGTCGTATCAACTGACTCATCTTCTTCCAGTTTCACAAAAGAAACTTCAATATCAGTCAATAAAACCTCATTATCCTGAGTTTTCAGATAAAAATCAAAATTCTTAACTTTGTCTGAGGTCACCTTAAAGACTGTCTCACCAACCTCATCAGTTTTCTGTGTCGCATACACAAAATCATCCTTGCCAGTATCATACATTAATAAAATATCTTTATAACTTATAAAATTATCCAAAACATTCTTTATAACAACCGCTATCTCCACACTATCAGATCCATCAGCAAACGCACTGTATCGATCAACAGTAACCGTACTATTTATCAATTCTACAATCTTTTCTTTTTCATCACTCTGATGGTTCACTGTTATTATTGCTGTTCTATTAATATTAGGTCGTTCATCTTGTACCGAGAGATAAATCTCATGCTCACCAATCTCAATCCCAGACCACTCATACTCCCAAACACTATAATTATTCCCAATATCCACGGCGTCGTGACATTCACCATCAATACAAACCTGCAACTCGGTAACGTGTGACCCTCCCTGATCACGAGCCTTTCCACGTATTAGATAAGGATCAGACACAATTTCGTCTCCGTCCTGCAAATACGACGAGATATCAGGCGCTATATACTCAACAGCCTCATAGTTGTACCGTCCAAATCCATTCGTTTCAATATATTTCAAAGGCAACAATTTATAATCATACAAATATACACCTGTTTCACCAAGATCATATAGCTCATCATCATCAATATCATTATATGAAGGGATTGCAAAATCAAACGTTCTGCCAGTTGCTTTCTCGGAACCTGTCTCAACAGACACAAAGAAACGATTTTCACCAACTGATATATGCTTTCCAATATAATCAAAAATCCAATGTTTATATGTTTGATTGTATTCACCTACTGACAATCTAATATCACCAAAAAAACCATCAAAAACACCATTATCATTATCTCTCCATAAAACTACCTTTTCTATTTCAAAATTATCTCTTGCTGATCCATTATTAACCATCACCATATCAGTTAAAACATTTTCACTAGCTGCATCAATTGTAAAATCAAAAACCAAATTATCATAAGTATATGACTGAAAACTGCTTTCAAAAGCAAAACTATTTGCAACAACAGTGGTAGTTGCTGACTGAATTGCAGAAGGAAACAAAAAGAACACAAAAATGAAAATGATTAAACCGACAAGCTTTTTCATACATTTTAAACAAACTTTTTTATCTATTTAAGCAGTACCCGAAAAATTAATTCCGGGTACTTCAATATTTAAGTTATACTATTTTTATTCTAATGTTCCGACCTCACTATAATCGAGGAAAAATGACTCTGGTAAATCTCGAACAAGACTTGCCCAAGAAGAACCATAAAGCTCAATTGCTTTAGCTTCAGTCTTAACCCACTCCATATTTCCATTGTTACCAATCATGTAAACCTTTGGGACAGACGGAATCTTCATCAGAGTCCCCGATTTAAATGGAACATTTCTACCTAGACTATAACCTGCCATTTTTGTTGGATTAATAACTTCTACAAAAGAGAAGTCGTCCTCAAAATAACTCTCCCAGATAGCTTGAGTAGGATAAGCATGACGAACATCATCATTATCAAGAAAATAAACTGCACTCTGATCAGGCAATTTAATAAAAGTACCATCAGTGTAATCAACTTGATTTTCTGTAAATGTTACGTTAAAACTCCCTTGCACTCCTATCCCCTCACCAGTTGAAACACTTAGCGCGACAATTCCAGCCACTTCTGTTCGAACATTAAACTTAACTCGTCCATAATTATCAGTTGTCCCACTACCAATTACAACAGGACCATCATCACGAACTTCATTTAAGAAAACTATTTGATTTGTAACAATATTTGTTGAATGATCTTTGAGTACTACGCTAACCTCTATATAATCCTTGCCATCAGCTACAGCTTCAAACGAACTAACACTCACAATTGAGTTAGCATAAGAAACATCTTCGTAATCAACTGCATTCTCATCAATATCAACAGTTACTGCAATTGAATCTGTCTGAGCAATATTTCCATTAAAATCTTTTGTCTTCAAAAACAGAGTATAGTCACCAGCACTAAGCCCTGCCCACAGAAACTCCCAACTATCCCAATTCTGCCCAGTATTAGTAGCGTCATAACAAGATCCATCAATACAAACAGAAACAAGCTCTGGCACACTACCACCTTGATCTTTTGCTTGACCTTCTATTCTATAACTAGCATCAGTAATGATGTCCCCGTCATCTAAATTTGTAATTACACCCACTGGATCATGGATATCAGCCGTCTGCGAACGATAAAGAGAACTCTCTTCATTTATTAACGTCTCAGTTGGTAAAACAGTTCCAGAGTTAAAAAATATTCCACTATCATCTAAATCATATTCACCATCACCATCTGCGTCATTAGCTTCTAAAATTTCAAACTGAAAACCACGATTATTAGTACCACCTCGCTTTGTTTCAACAGTTACAAAAAATCGATGTGCTCCTGAGTTCATATACCAACCAATATTACTAAAAACCCAATTATAATTATTATAATCATAACTCCCAGTTGCAACAACCGTGTCAACTGCAAATCCCTGGAAACCTTCTTCTCCAGCATCAGAATATAGAGTTAATTCAACAATCTCAGCTTGAGGACCAGCCAACGATTCATTCTTTATAACAAAAGTACCCAAGGTATCAGATTCATCGAGACTAAGCGTAAAATCCATAACCAAATTATCCCAAGTACTTGAATAAAACAGTTCCGGCATTGTTATTTGATTTAGTGTTACTGATAAATTTTCCACTGCAAAGACTTTTATTGGCACAAAAACCATTACACATAAAAGCAAAAAAGTAACTACTCTTTTCATATAAATTTTTATTTAATATAATTCTAATTATTTTTTAACTCATCTAACCGTATCTTCAAAGAAGAATCATCAGGGGAATAAGTTAAAGCTTTCTGATAGTACTCTATTGCCTTAGCTTCATTGTTCATTACTTCATCATAGTAAACAGCCGCTTTAACAACCAAACCACTCTCCATCTCCGGATAATTAGCAATTCCATCAAGCAATACTTTTTCAAAACTTCCTGCCTTATCTTTCAAATGGTAACGATAAATATCGAGTAACTCATTATAAGCATTAATCCACTTTGGTGAAATTTCTAAAATACCTAAATTAATTTCCTCTGACTTTTCATAATCTTTTAAATTATAATACAGATTCGCTAGATTATTCAAAATCAAGAGATCCTTTGGTTTTTGTTTTTTTAATTCATCATAAAGCTCAATCGCACCATCATTGTCAAGCAAAGCCTGTTTCAATGTAGCAAGCTCAAAAAGATTTCGATAGTCCGTTGGATCTTCATTGTATTTATCAATTATATCCAAGTAAAGCCCCTTCTGAACTTCACTCATCTCATAAGTTGTATTAATCTTCAACACATCTACCAAATTCTCACTATTTGCATCCTCATTAAAAAAAGTAACAAAAACAATCCCCCCCAAAACTACAATTAGAAAAATAACTAGCAAAATTACACCTCTGTTTTTCATAGGTTTTCTTCAATTATTAATTAATAATATTATATCACGTTTTTTAGGATTTTAACAAGGGGTGTGTGTAAACAAAAACGTAGATATAAATAACAAATAACAAGGAAATTCCAAATAGCAAATAACAAATTATAAAAAATCAAAGTAGTTTAAAATATTAAAGTAGCTTCGCAAAATATTGCGAAGCTACTTTATAGAAAATGTTTATTTTTACAATTGCTATTTGACATTTTCAACCACCTTTAATTTTCAGACATAATGATTGTTTGAAATTTTGAATTTTGCCTGCCCCATACTTAAACATGTAATAGTTTATAGTTCGGGGGTTATTGTTATTTCCTTGAAATTTGGTTCTTGTTATTTGGAATTTTTAACCGTCTTTATTATTCAAACGCCTCTCCTCCACTCACAAAAATCAACCAAAAAAAAGAGGCTCCCCACAAGGAGAGCACTCTTTTTATATCTGAACCTATTAATACTAGTAAACTAGAGATCCACCATTAACTGGTAAATTCTTAGTTGTAGCTAAATTAATATTAGTTCCAGAAGAATCTTCCCATTCAACACCAGCGACTGTTCCGTTAGCAGCGGTTGGAGCTGTGACTGAAACTTGTAGAGTCTCATTGGTTGTACAACCAGATGAGTCACCAAATAGTTTCAAAGTCTTTGTAGTACCAGCTGAAACTGACAAAGCAGTTGACCAAGTAGCACCACCATCGACTGAAACATTCCAGTCAGCTTTATCCAAACCTGCAGCAGCAGCCCATGTCTCATAGGTTGTTTCACCATCGCTACTCTTAAGAGCTGTAGCGCCAGCACCAGCAACCGTACATGTACCACCTCGAACGAACTCAATGTCACTAACTGTAATGTCATCACCAGTAGCTGTTAGATCAATTCGCAAGATCTCAAAACCAGCACCAGCAGTAGCTGTTCCACTAGGAGTAGATGTATTAGCACTTACAGTAAGAACACCTTTATGAACAGTGAAGTTGTTTGACACGTAAATGTCATCTCCAGAGTCATTAACGCCTGTAATTGACCCACCAGATGAAACGCCCTTGGCAGTCATTACGTAGGTTCCAGTACCTCCTAAACCGTATGAACCAGTAGCAGCATCAATCGCAATAGTCTTATTTGTAGCAGATGTAGTTACCTGAGCCTTTGGACTCATATCAGCCTTGACTGTCAAGGTAACATCTTCGTCTTTTACAACCACAAATGTTCCCGCTGCAAAGTTGATAGCTTTTGTTGTTCCTGTGAACACATATCCATTAGCGTCCCCAAGTAATACACCATCTAGATACAACTTAACATTTGAAACATCTGCTGAGAAATCAGCTGACAGTTCTAATGTAAATGAAGTAATGTCAATATCTTCGTAACTAGCGCTAAACTTGTATTTAGCAAGTTCATTACCAGTAGAACCTGATACTAACTGTTGAGTAGCTGGCATGTCTGCAGCCTTTGATACTGTTAGATCACCAGCAGTTACTAGAGTAGCAGCAGTACTTACAACAACTGACCCATTAGGAGTAACAGTTGCTGATTGATTTGAACTTACACCAGTTGCAGTAATATCAGTTGCTGCATCAGTCACACCAAAGGACCAAGCAGTTGTAGTACCAATACCGTCAGCAACAATCTTGATGTCAGCAGTTTGACCAGCTGTAACTGTTAAGTTTGAAATACCAGTGAAAGTTGCGTAATCAATAGCAGCTCCTCCACCATTTGTAAAGTTCTTTGTAATACCATACTGAACCCCACTGTTATTATCAACCAATTTGATATTCTGCCAGTTTGTACTTGCAGCAGAATCACCATCAGCCGCAATAGTAGCAGCATCATCAGATACAACCTTAATGCTTGTAACCTTTACATCTTCTGAAGTACCTGCAGTTAGAAGAAGTCTTCCAACTGTTACCTCAGTAGAACCAGATACATAACTACCAGCAATTGGAGAGTTCGCCATAGCAGCTACTAGAGTAGGTGCCTGAACTGTCATGTTACTACCTGTGGCTGTACCAGTCTCAGTAATATCAGTAGCACTTGCTACACCAGTTGTAGTAATATCAGTTGCAACTGTATCCATGTCAATATGAGTAACAGCATCTGTTGTTGCTCCACTTAGAACATCAGCGTAAACTTTAATTACTTTGTTTGTTTCTTTTGGCACAGTATATGAGAAGCTATAGCTACATTCTGTACTTGCAAAAGCAGAACATGTAGAACCAAGTTGGTTCCCATCTTCATCAGTAATATAAGCATTAGCTAAATCACTTGTAAGTGTCTGATCTGAAGCACCACTAAGTGTTAGATCTGAAACTTCCATATCTTCACCTGTAGCATACAAATTAATGCTTGTGAAGTGAACAGCGGTTGCACCCTTCGCTACATTATCAGCAGCAGGAGAAGTTGCAGCCTTTGAAACTACCAAATCACCACTTGATCCAATAGTAAATGTTTGTGCATTACCAGTTGCAACACCAGAAAGTGTTACACCACTTGTAATGTAGTCACCACTATCAAGACCTTGAATTCTAGCGACAGTATTTGTTGTAGCATTAGCGCCAACATATACGTGTACACCAGTTTCATCACCACCGGCAGAAGTACTAACATCAGAATAAATAACCAATGTTTCATTCTCAGATTTAGCTACATCAAGTAAACCATCAGTAGTATCTTCAAATGTAATATTAGTTCCACTAACACTTCCAGAAACATCCACTAATACTTCTTCACCGTCAACAATCTTATAAAGTTGCCAGTTTGAGAAATCAGTATTAGCAACATTTGTACCAGCAAGAACAAATCTTAGCTTGGTTAGTCGAACACCTTCATCAACACCAGCAGTTAATTTATAAGCTGCCATTTTGTTCATCTCAACACCCTTTACTAGAGCAGTACCAGATGTTGGAGCGTACGCAGCGTTCTGGGCTAATGTAGCTGAACCTTGAGCGATTGTATTTGTCTTTGCAGACTGTGAAGTAAAGTCAGCATTAGCTGTGATTGTAATTAGAACCTCACCAGCAGAACTGTCACCTCGAGCTACAACGTCCTTTGTTTCAGCAACTTGGAAACGTAAAGTCTTTGAAACTGTGATTCCAGCTGTAATATCACCGTAAACACAAACTTTCTTTACTTTACTCTTGTCAATGAAATATGGATCAGCACTTAAATCAAAATTAACTATTCCATTACTATCCATTGCTTCTACTTCAGATCCATCAATTGTAGTAGAGCTAACCTTTAGATAGAAATTCTGAGCATCACTAGATGATGCGCTACCAATGTTAGTTACTTTGAATGAATCAACATAGAATCCTTCAGTTGAATCAGTTGTTAAATTCCAACAACCAAGTTCTTTTTCAGTCTCACCTGAGATAACTGTAACAGTTGATCCACCACTTGAGGCGACAACATTTAAGTTACCAACACTCAAAGCAGAAAACTGCATTGAATTACCAGATACAGGTAAACCTGAAATTGTACCGTCACCAGATAGAGCAACAGATGCTACTGAGAAGTAGTCATTTGTTCCAGATGGAGAAGCGGCTACATTTGCTTTAATAGATAAAGTTTCAGTAGAACCACTTGCAATTGCCCAATCAAGGTTCTTGAAAGTAACTTCGTGAGTAGTAGTATTTAATGACTGGTCAGTTCCGATCTGTGCACCATTGCTGTACAATCGAATTGTACCAATATCAGCATCGTAACCTAAACCAGCTCGGCTAAGTACAATTTCATCAACTTCGATATCACCACCAGCAGCGTTGAAATCGAATTTTGCAAATAATGCATTTTGAGCACCCTTTGATACGTAATCACTTGCTGGAGTTCCTGAAGACAAAGCAACAGTCAAACCACCTCCGACAGTAACGGTTCCACCGCCACCACCTTGTGATGTATCATTATAAGTAGCCTCTGAAATAGCATCACCAGCGCTTGGCATAGTTAGAGATGTTGTAATAACATCATCCATTGACCAGCCATTTAGAGCAAATGCATCTTCATCAGCAATCATGCTCCATGAACCATCTGCATTTACGTAATAAATATCAGCACCACCGTCCATTTTTACTAATGTTCCTGCTGGATAAGCAGTCCCATCAAGTGCCTCATCAGTATCAGCATAGTTTGTCCAGAATCCATCTGGAATATCAATAACTAAACTAGCCCAGTTGTCACCGTAAAGAGCTGTAGCAGCATCTTCGGTTTCTACCCAGACTAATGCTCCATTAGGTTCAACAGCGTAAACCTTAGGAACGGTAGTAATTTTAACAAGATTTGTACCTGGTCTAACAACTACATTTCCTGCTAAATCAATAGCAGCAAGCTCATCGTCAGTGACTGTTTTCACACCTGTGAAATCATCGTACCAAGACATGTATGTAGACTGAGTTGGGAAAGTGTATCTTTCACCATCAGCAGCATAAAAATATACTGCAGGTCCACTAGCTTTAATCAAGTCACCAGCTACCAAAGTAGCAGCAGAAGCAACAGGAACAAAAGCAGCAACACCCATTGTCGCCAAAATCGTTGTCAAAACCACACCAATGGTTAAAACTTTTTTCATAAATTAATAAACTCCTGTAGGCAGAAAGGTTAATTATTCTCTCGAGAGATAATATAATTAATCTTCCATAGCCATTTATATATTAGTTATGTAGCAAACGACTCATAACAAGCCTCGACCTTTTAAGTCCACCACAACCCAAAGAGTAATACTTTAGGATTTGAATAATGAATACAAACACTCTATCACGAAACCATATCAAGCGGTTATTCACTCGCTTGCCCCGTACTCAACTATGTAATAAGTTGTAGTTCGGGGTGCTTTCGTAATCAAAATATTCATACAAAATGTAAATTAACTATACCTACTGCGATTCTTTCCCACTGTCATTCCGGGCTCCGCCTGCCCCTCGTAGCTTGTTAGCGTAGTGGGGACCCGGAACCTCATTCTAATCAACCAGTCCGCTCCAAATATTGCGATTCCCAGTCCCCAACAATCCGTAGCTAATCCGCTTGCCCCGTACTCAACTATGAAATAAGTTGTAGTTCTGGGGTTCAATCCGTACCTATCCGTAGCCCCCTTTACTCCCCAATCTGAACCTCAACAGCCTCAACATCCTCCATCTCACCTTCCTCCACCACCCGAAGGTCCTGTTCTGAACCCTGAGCTTCATCGAAGGGAGCAGAGTCATCGGAGTCGAAGGAATCAACCACAACATTAACTCTCTCTACTGTCTCATTCACTTCCTTCACCATCAATGAACTCTCCTTTATCTTCTCAATAGCAGACAATAGATCACCCTGATCAAGCAAATCTTTTGCCTCATTTATTGACTTCTCAGCCTCACCAGGTCGAACATCAATAATTATATTATTTGTTTCTGCTTCTGTTAATTCCTCATTAACTTTATCTTCACTATTGCTTTCTTGCTTTATTGTTTTTTTGCTTTCTTGACTTTCATCACTATCCGCATTCTCCTCCGTCGATTCCTCTTCCTCGACTAACACTTCTACCGCCGGAACTTTCCTCTGAGCAATCTCACCATCAGCCAAATCAATACTCTCTTTTACCTTTATCTCTGCTTTATTAATTTTTCGCTCTAGCACATCAAACAGTTCCTGATCTGTCATCTCAATCTCACCTTTTTCTCTCTCAAGAATAATAACCTCAATTGCTTGAACCGAAGTCTCAATCGTTACGTCAACAGCTTCAGTTAAATCTGAAACCATCTCAAAATTATCCTCAAATCCAACTTTCTGCAACTCAATCTTATCCCCAAGCGCATCACTCTTTTCATCTATTTCTTTAATTATATTAATTGTTTCTTTTGAATTATTTGCATTATCACTTACCTTGATCATTGTATCCTGTGCATTTTCCATATCATTTTTCAATCCGTCCACTGCCAAAACAATCTTTTCGTTTTTATCTTCCTGTGACAAATCAGATTGAATAATCTCATCAATCTCATTCACTCGATTCTCAGCAAATGACACATGCAACTCTGCTTTCTTATCGTCAGATATAGTTAAACCAACTTGAACTTTTTCAGTAGTAATCTTTACCGGATACAAAAAATCACCTGGTAGACTACCCTTAGAAGCATTTACACCAAGGATTCCTGTACTAAAAACAAAAAGACCAATCACAGTTAAAACTCCGATTGGTCGTGCAACAAAGCCAATTACCCCAGCAGGCACAGCGCTCTTCATCATAAACCATCCGTTAGCGAACACTGAACTCTTTTGTGGAGTTGTTTGTTGTTTTATTTGAGAAAGCAAAATATCACGCTGAGAATTTTTCCAATCCGCATTTGGCTTGATATCTTGAAGCTCTTTAAGTTGTTTAGTTATGTTACTCATGGGAACACGAAAATTATTTTTTGCGACTAGCTACTTTTCGTAATTTCGTAAGTTTATGTTCGTAAGTAGTACTATTTCTCTATGATTTCTTTTAGTGCAGCAAGTGCTCTATGAAGAAGTACGCGAACATTACCAGAACTTTTATCAATTATCGAAGAGATCTCTTTAATGGAAAATTCCTCAATATATTTAAGTATAATTACCTCGCGGTAAGTATCTTTTAGTTTTAGTAAATAAGGTTGCAAGTTTTCAATATCAAGCGATACTTCAACTTCCTCTCTTATATTTCTTTTTTCCTCTATCAGTAACATCTGATCTTCATCTATTAGATTGGCGTCTTTGCTCTTTGATCGATAATAATCAATTACAGCATTTCGTGCAATCCGATAAAACAAGGCATTTAAATTATCAATCTTCTTGTCAGTTTTGTTAACATATTCCCAAGTTTTCAGAAAAACCTCCGACGTAATGTCTTCAGCTTCTTCACGAGTGCGGACCTTGAAGAAAATAAACCGATAGATACGATCTACATAAAAATCATACAATTCACCATACGCCTCAGCGTCTTTATTCTGACGAACCTTGTATATGAGATATTTTTCTTTTATAGATGCTTTATTCATTTTATATGACGATAAACTACCAAAAGTGTTACAGTTACCAAGGAATAACCAAATATAATAACTATTCGAGTTGCGACTATTAGTATTATATTCGTATCATTAGTATAAGAAAACACTACCCAAATACTGCTATTTTGGGGATAATTTATCTAATTTAAGATAGTCGCATTATACACGATATATAAAAAAATGTAAACCATTTCCACACACAATCCACCATCCACCACCATTTTCCAACAAAATCGTCAAATAATCCATCATTTTACCTAATTTTACAACTATATTTCCCAAATTTCTATTTCCCCTTCTTTATTGACACCTGCAATCATATTCTCTATACTAAAATCAACCTGTTTGTACACAACACTGTACACAAACAATCCCAGTATCTCTCGCGCATGAGAACGCAAGATGTTGCGTTCCTACGTTCTGTAATTTTTTACGATTCCCTGCGATTATCCGCTTGCCCAGTAGTCAACTATATAATAAGTTGTACTTCTGGGTATATCCGTAAGAATCCGTAATCCGCCTGCCCAGCACTCGACGAAGGTTTACCCGGAACTCGAGGAACATTTACCCAGAACTCGAGGAACGAGTAGTTCTGGGAGTAGTTCTGGGAGTAGTGCTGAGGTATACAACACGTTCTAAATTATCATTTCCCCTATGCAAGACGACATAAAATACCCAGTCAGAGTATCAGTTTCAGAAGCTGCTAGACTTTTTGGCGTCAATCCACACACAATCCGCCGAGCCATAAAAGACGAAGAACTCCGCTACATCGTCGTCCAAGGCAGATACAAAATAAACTTCGAAAGCCTCGTCAAATGGTCCCAAAACAGAGCAACAGTAAAAAAGAAAACCGAACAGAAGGGGATTGGCCAATTCGTCGACCGCTGGAAAATGAACACCAAAAAATACAGCCCCGACCCCACAATAATAAAAAACAAAGACGACAAACCCGATACCAACTAAAAAATCACATTACAAACGTGATTTTTTTTAATTTATGCCTTTCCCCTCATCCTACAATTCCCTACGGGGGTTTGGGAAAAAATTAGTAGTAATAACTAACAAAAATAATAGCACCATAAAGGGGTCTGGGGACAAAACTGTCTGAACGGTCATCAATTGCCCCCACAAAAGACGCTAGCTAGAACATAGTGAGTTTTTTGTCCCCAGCGGTTTTCGTTACTTTTGGCGGCAAAAGTAACTCGAACGAGAGTTCGAAACGTCCCACCCCACACACAAAATCTCACCCACAACCACTCAAAACAAAAAAAACCACAGCCTCAACTGTGATTTTTTATATATAAAATACTAATTTACTAATTCCCAACCTCAACCACAACATTCTCAACCCGACCTTCATCAGCCAAACCCTCATAAACCTTTTCTACATTAGCAACAATCTCCACCCAATTATAATTCTTCTCAACATGAGCAACACAGTCCTGCCCAACCTTCGCCACAACATTCGGATACAGAAGCGCATACTCAATCTTTTCCTTTAGATCAACTACACTCTTATTTTTGAATGTTAATCCATACTTACTATCAATAACTTCCTTATTCTCAGGAATATCCGACGCAAGAATAGCTCTACCAAAACTCATTGCCTCAAGCAAAACGATTGGCAAACCTTCACTCTCAGACGGATGAACAAGCAAATAAGCATTAGAAAAAAGTTCTTTCCAAGTATCAGACTCACCCTCAACATTCCCAATGAAAATTATGTTAGGATTATCCTTTGCCAACTGTTTAATCTCTCTTTCATAACTATCTGTAAATGAAGCACCACCTGCAATCACTAATTTCTTATCAGTTACAATTTTATTATAAGCATTAATCAAATGATGAACACCTTTATGTCGAATCAATCGAGACAGAAATAAAATATAACTATCTTTCTCAAGCCCAAATTTTTGGTTAATCAAATCAGCTTTTACGTTGCTGTGAAGATTAACTCCATTTGGAATATATGATGTTTCTTTTTTGAATTTATCCTTGCAATAAGTTGTTAAACAATGAGAAACTGTAATCGTCCGATGTGCAAATTTCACAGATGTCCATTCACCAAATTTTAACATTGCTCTTGCAAATGAACCCCATTTCTGATGAAGTCGATCAATACAATGAAATGTTGTTACAATTTTAGTCCTCGGACTAAACAATCTTGGAATAAAAGACAATAGGGAAGGACCAACACCATGATAATGAATCACATCATATCTATTTCGAATAGCGTGCAATGTAGAAAATAATGTATGAGTAATAGCATCCAAATGTTTTGAATGAATAGATCTTATTGAAATCAAATTAACATTTCTATAACTCTTTCTAATAGAAGCAGTATACCAAGGTCGAGTGTACACAAAAACAGCATGGCCTTTCTCGGCCAACCCAAGCGACAACTGCTCAACGTGTTTCTCAACACCGCCAAACTTTGCCGGAATTCCCTTTTGTCCAATAAATGCAATCTTCATATGTTAGAAAGTAGTGAGTAGTGAGTAGTGAGTAGTGAGTAGTGAATGAATCACTCCTAACACGTCTAACACTTCTACCACCTCTTGCAACTTAATAACTAACCTTAACACTATACATATATTTTGTCAAGTAATAAACACATTTCTTCATTACACCCAAATTTCAACTAATTTTAGACAAAAATGACCATAATTCCATTACCAGCAGGGGAGTTCTAATAATCAACATAAATACTTTACACGATTCCCCCTAATTACGCAATCAATAAACCCCACAAAAATGCGAAAATGCAAAAAATCAAAAAAGCAAAAAAACTCCAAAAAATCACATTTTCAACTTTCACTTTAACTAATTCTTTTAACTTTAAACTGTATCTTTTATTTTTTATCTTTCACTTCAACTTTCACTTGAAACAGGGGAGTCGAAGCAGGGGAGTGCCACTCCCCCATTTCCCCAACAAAAAAACAGAGAATCTCTCCCCTATTTTTCTATATTTAACTTCAAATTTTCGCATTTCTTGACCTTCGAAGCTTTCTGAGCGTAGAAGGTTCGCATTTTTTATTTTTTCCTACACCTCCATCTTCAACCCCTTCTCAATCTCAACAACCTCCTTCAACTTCGACTTCGTCTGCGGATGCTTCGCAATCATAAAACTACAGCAATCCTCATACGGCTCAATCGAAATCTCATACGTTCCAATTTTTCGAGCAATCTCAATAATCTCCCTCTTATTTTTCCCAACCAGCGGAGCCAACTTCAACTTATCAGTTGCCGCGTAAATAACAGTCATATTATCAAGAGTCTGCGACGCAACCTGCGCCAAACTGTCTCCAGTAATTAACGCCTTCGCCTTCCTTTGCTCCATTAACTTGTCCGCAATCCGAAACATAATCCTCCGATAAACAATCATCCGAAAATCAGCCGGTACATTCGCAATAACGTCTTTCTGATAATCCTCAAACGGAATAATATGAAGCTTCGCCTTGCCCTGAACACCCTCAAGCACCTCCACCAACTTTTTAATCTTGACCTCAACCCCACTCTTATTAATTGTCTTATTATGAAAATGAATAAACTCTAGCCTAGCTCCCCTCTTCATCATCTCAAAAGCCGCAACCGGACTATCAATCCCACCCGACAACAAGCACATAACCTTCCCCGCAGTCCCAACCGGCAACCCACCAACCCCCTCAATCTTAGTCCCCTGCACATAACTCCTCTCATTCTCAATCTCAATCTTAATCATCAGCTCTGGATTATGCACATCAACTGTCAACTTGCGATTTGTTTGAGATTTAATATTTGCAATTTGAGATTTATTTGAAATTTGTAATTTGTTATTTGAAATTTTATTGCTGATTGGAGCTTGATTATTGGTTATTGTTTTAAGCACGTATCCCCCAACTTCCCGACTAACCTCCATCGAATCCAACGGAAACTGCTTAAACGACCTCGTCGTCTCAATCTTAAAAGTCGCAGGATTCGCATCTGCAGTAACTCGCAACGCCTTCTTCTTTATCTCATCGAGATCAGTCGCACAAACATACGCAACCGTGATCGTAGCAATCCCAGGCGTCAATTTCAAAATCTCAACCGCATGATCAACCTCAACGTTTGTTATAATAATCTTACTAGCCCCCCTCTTCACCCGCGCAGTCTCCAACTTACTTTTGATATTCTCAATCAATTTATCAACAAAAAACTTCTGATTTTTGCCCTTCAATGCAATCTCATCATAATGCACAACAACAATTCGTTTATCCCCAGTCATATATTTTTATATTTTATTAATAACTCATTATCTGATACTATAATAATACCATACTTTTTGCAAGATTTAATGTAAAATAAGTAATTTCACTTGACAAAACCATTAAAATTTGCTATAATAACAACATAATAACTTCAATATTAAGTTAATTAAGCTTAATCCTCTATTCTATTACGCTTTTTAACTTCATAAAACACAAAAATCATATGACAAACCCATTAGAACAAGCACCTAATCCAGAAGATAAAAAAACAACAGATGAATCAAAAACTCTTCCGCCACAAGGAATTGGTATAATTGATGTTGAAAAAGATAAAACAAATATATTTGACACACCAAAATTCCAAGGAATAATTTCAAAAATGGCAAAAGACCTAGAGGCACAAGGAATTAATACTGGCAAACAAGAAATACTATATGAATTACGACATGTTCATGATTTATCTCCTAAAATAATTAAAGAAATAGCAACAAAAAACCCACAAGCCCCAGAAACAAAGATTAGATTATCAATACTTCAATCTTTTGTTAAAAATTCAGCTAAAACAAAAAAATTAGATGTAGAGATTTCCGATGATTTAACAACAAAGTATGTAACACTAAACGATGCAATACAAGATTTTGTAAATAAAAAAGATTCAATCAACTTTTTCAAAAAAGGTGACCACCACATTTATGATTCACCAGAAATGAAAGAAATAATTACTCATATAACAGCTGACCTACAAGAAGCTGACCCCGAAAAAGAAGCTGCACTTCAAATTCAAAATCAAAAAGTAGAAGAAGCATTAAAAAAAATAATTCTAACACATGAAAAACAATTTAAACAGGATATCATAGAACAAATCAAATCAAATCCAAACGAAGTTAACAGAAATCAGCAAATCCTAAAATCATTTCTTAAAACTGCTTCAGGAGCAAATCCAACTTTAATTAAAAACATAAAACTGAAACTTGATATAATAAATACTGAACTTGGAATTATAAATGATGTTAATAACGACTCCCAATCAGCACTTAATAACCTAAAAGAAGAATACCAACCTAAAGAAACACAAAAAGCACCAAGCTTAAAAGAACTTGCGGAACAAACTGCTGAAAAATTTAACCCAACACAAAAAGTCACACCACTATTTGATTCTTCAAACGAAGAAGTCACTAAAGTAGTAAAAAAAGCTAAATTAAAAAAAATTCACGATAATGCCAACAAAGAAGCTGATGCCTATGAAGAAAACAGTTCAGGAATTTACAATCTTCAATCTGCAGAAAAAGACACCCCTCTTCAAGTAATCGACGAAATCATCTCACGTCTATCTAAAGTAAACTTAAAAGGAAAAACCAAAACAGAAACATCAATTGAAGACGTTAAAGCACAAAAAATAATTCAGAGCCGATTAAAAGTCGCACAAAGTTACTCTTCATACTTAAGAGAAATGGAAACACTAGGAAATCCTGGAAAAATGAAGTTATTACTAATACCAAGAGATGAAAAACGATTATTAAAAGAATTCAAGAAAAGCTACCTAAAAAACAAAAAAGAAGCCGAAAAGACAGGTATTTCATTCGATGAAACAATATTCCCAAACATCTAATTCAATATAAAAGAATCTCCTATTATTATAAGAGGTTCTTTTTTTATTACCCATTCCCTGCTATAATTAAACCAATTATTATTATCCCTACAATCCTTATGTCAATCATTAAATCATTAACCCCAAAAGATATAAAAGCTCCTCTCGACATCCCACCAAAGATGCGAGCCAAATTCAAAAAGAACTTTCTCAAAATGACTCATCATACTGGCAATCTGATGCTTTTCGCTGGCGACCAAAGAGTCGAACACCTCAACTACGACTTCGTCGGAAAAGGAATAGCAAAAGACGACGCTGACCCAGAACACCTCTTCAGAATAGCCTCAAAGGCCAAAATTGGCGTTTTCGCAACCCAACTCGGCTCAATCGCCCACTATGGAATGGACTACAAGACTATCCCCTACCTGATCAAACTAAACACAAAAACCAACCTCGTCCCAACCAAACAAAAAGATCCATATAGCACCCTAATCAACGATGTTGATGACGTTATTGAGTTCCAAAAAGAATCCAAACTACGTATCCTCGGTGTTGGCTACACCCTCTATATCGGCTCCGAATTCGAACCAAAAATGATGCGAACAGTCAGCAATGTAATAGAAAAAGCCCACGACAATGGCCTCATCGTCGTTCTCTGGATCTACCCACGAGGAAAAGCAGTCAAAGACGAAAAAGATCCACGCGTCATAGCCGGAGCAACAGCCGTCGGCTCAGCCCTCGGCGCCGACTTCATCAAAGTCAGCTACCCAATCAAAAAAGGCAAAAAATCATCCGAAATATTCAAAGAAGCTGTAGTCTCAGCCGGCCGATCAAAAGTAATTTGCGCAGGCGGCGGATCAAAATCCCCCAAACAGTTCTTCTCCGAACTCCACGACCAAATCCACATCTCCGGCGCACACGGCAACGCCACCGGCCGAAACATCCACCAAAAACCCCTCCAAAAAGCCATCCAAATGTGCAACGCAATCTCCGCAATCACCCTCGAAGGAAAGTCAGCCGAACAAGCACTTAAAATCTACAATAAGAAGTAAATCGGAGTAAATCAAAGCTAATCAAATACAAAATAACACGTAATATCTCTTACTGTGTTATTTTTTTTGAAAATACTACAATAGCCACGGGGAGTTTGAGGGGGATGTTTCGCCAAAAATTGCTCCCACGAAAGTTCTGGGATGCAATGCGAATTACATCCCCCTCAAATCTTTCCTGCCTGCCGGCAGGCAGGTTGCTTACTTTTTGGCCATGCCCGCAATGCTACGCATAGCGTTGCAGGCGGGATACAAAAAGTAAGTCGAACGCTTGCCCCGTACTCAATTATGAAATAAATTGTAGTTCGGGGGTAGTTCGAAACTTCCTACCCCACCAACATCTCAACCATCAAACTAACACAACCCCTTCGGGTCGCCCTGGGTTCGAAACCCAGGTCTAAATTATTACAATTAATCAAAACCTCTAAAGAGGTTAACAAAAACATCTAACCCCTTTAGGGGTTTTATTAACCGATAAAAACTCAGCGTAGGGTTTCGAACCCTATGCGTCCCCGCAAGGGGGCTTTACCTCCATTCCCCAACCAAACGAAGCCTATCCTTTCAAATAACCCTGTTTCAACAATCCCAATTTTTAAACAAAAAAAGACGAAGCATGTTAACTTCGCCATCTTGAAATTAATTATTCACACATCGCATAAGGGAACAGAATCTCCCCTTCCCCTACTGGATCAACAAAACCAGGCACAAACAAGAAAGATACGTCAACACCTCTGTCATTGACGCAACTGATGACGGAGTTAACACTCCAACCACCCCAAACATCATTCTCCGAATCATAACAATTAAAATCGCCCCACGTGTATCCAGCAAGATTCGGATACTCACCACGCAGACATAAATCATAGACAGTCATGGTCACAAACCCTCCCTGAGCCGGCTCACTCGTCCAATTGATAGACGGGTCACCATCCCAGTTGAGGTAAACCGATTGACCTTGATTTGGACACATTACTTCACAAGTAATGTACGCAAACGCACATCCTGCGTCCTCATCAATCTGACCATCGCAATTATTGTCCACGCCGTCGCACACTTCCGTGCCACCCATCGTGGAATTACAATTATACTCGCACCCGTTAGCTGGATCGGCGTCAAGATCATAGTAGTTAGCATCACAGCTGTTTACCTGACAAAGTCCATCAACAGTGCACTCAACATCGTCAACATTGTACAGAAGATTACAGTTATTGCCACATGCTCCACAATGAGCGATGTTCACGTTGTAAAGACCGTCCAAATCGACGTAATCCTCATCAACACTCCCATCGCAATCGTTGTCCACATTGTCGCAATATTCATTAACCAAATTACCAGCAGGCGTATTCACACATGCGTACTCGCAACCAGTGCTGTCGTCGCCGTCAGCATTATGGTACGGATAGTCACACGCGATCACAACACATTCACCAGAAACACAATCAGAAACTGCATTATCAAGAGCACATACATTACCACAAGAACCACAGTTGTTGATGTCATTCAAGAAGTCAAAGTCCTCATCTGTGATACCGTCGCAATCATTATCTTCACCGTCACAAATTTCGGTCTGAGGCATAACAGCAGGACACTCACCCCACGTACCATTACCCAGACAAGTCAATTGGACAATTTTACAAAGACCTAGCGTATTGTGACCACAATCATTCTTCTCGATATTTGCGACACAAGTACAGTCCTCATCAACAACACCGTCACAGTCGTCATCAACGAATTGATAAATACCGTCACATGCGTCAACCAAGGACTGGTCATTGCTTCCGCCAGGAGCGGTCGAACAAACAACACCAGTTTGAGCAAAGTTACATTCGTAAACACCGAGACCACAAGCTCCCATACCTCGACATTCGATGCCCAGAGGGAAGCCTTCATCTACAGTACCGTCACAATCGTTATCAAGTCCATCACAGAGCTCGACAGAGCTTTGATCATGAGACCCACCAACATCAGTATCACAGCGAGCGGATTCATTACTGGCGCATTCGATCTCGCCAACTCCACATTCGCCAATACCAACGCACGGCTTTCCAACTTGATAATCTTCATCCGTTCCAAAGTCACAATCGTTATCTTTACCGTCACACATTTCAATTGTTGCAACGACTTCACCAACACATTCACCCCACTGACCAAGAGCGCAAGTTTGAACACCTTGCCTACACTCACCTTCGCTAGATCCACAGAACTGTTGCAAACCGTCAGTGCATTCACAACCTTCGTCAATGATACCATTACAATTGTCATCAATCTCATTACAATACTCATTATCAGCCGGCATAGTTGCCGTACACTCATCAAAGCCACCATCAGCCATACAAGCCTGCGAACCCATCCTGCAAATTCCTTCGCCTGACTGGCCACAGCTAATCGGAGGGGTGACTCCATAAGTACAATCGCAAATCTCGTTCACTTCACCATCACAGTTATCATCAATCATATTGGTACAAAGCTCAGGCCCTGAAGCATCTTCAGAATTACCCGGATTTGTCGAACAAACGACCTCCAAGCCATCCTCGCGACACTCAAGAGTACCCTCACCACATGCGCCAATACCTCTACAGGTCACGCCGAGCGGAAAGTCTTCATCGATTTCATCATCACAGTCGTTATCCATTCCGTCACACAGCTCAACCGCATCCGGATATACATCTTCGTTATCCGGTTCACAGTCAGCGCAGTCCAACGATCCATCATCATCACTATCATCTTCACCAATCAAGATATCATCACAGTTATCATCCAGCCCATTGCAAATTTCTTCGCGAGGCATAACTGCGGTACAGGCTGACCACGTACGATCAGTCTGACACACTTGATCAACTTTAGTGCAAATACCTTTCCACGACACACCGCATTCACGAATATCACCAGGCTCACACAGACATTCATCTTCGTCAGTCACTCCGTCACAATCATCGTCAATCCTGTTATCGCAAATCTCAACCTTCGACTCATCACCTGACTGTCCAGGTTCCGTCGAACAAGCTTTGCGCATACTGTCAGTAACACTACATTCATAGCGCCCCCAACCACATGCACCTTCACCATTACAATCAACACCAATGTTGAAACCATCATCAACTGTACCGTTACAGTCGTTATCAATACCATCGCAAACATCAAGTTCACTCTGGTCATTACTACCACCAACATCAGTGCTACATATAGTCTCTGAAGCTGATGCACACTCGATAACACCCGAGCCACATGCACCAACACCCACGCAAGCTTCACCGACTCCGAAACCGTCGTCAATGAAACCGTTACAGCTATTGTCTAAACCATCACAGATCTCAGTCTTACCTTGATGATCACTGCCGGGGAAACTACTCGAACATACTCGATGATCGAGATCATAACATTCCCACTTACCGAGACCACATTCACCAATACCATTACAATCAGCGCCGATTTGATAGTCCTCATCAATGGAACCATCACAATCGTTGTCAAGGCCATCGCAGACGTCAATAGCCGGCTCATAATGAGAACCACCAACAATCGTCGAACAGATCGTTCGACTACCATCAGCACTGCACTCAAATTCACCTAGTCCACATTCGCCAATACCATGACATTCATTACCAAGAGAGAAACTTTCATCCACGTCACCGTCGCAATCGTTGTCCATTCCATCGCAAAGCTCCGGAATCCCATCGTACTGCGTACCGCGAACACTAGACGAACAGATTGTAAGCTCAACATTCGTGGGATCACACTCGAGCACTCCATCACTACACAGACCAACGCCCGCGCAAGAAGTTCCTAGCTCAAATCCTTCGTCAATTTCATTATCACAATCGTTATCCAAACCGTCACACGACTCCAGGACTGTCTCATCAAACAGAGATCCTCCAGGATTAGTAGAACAAACCGCTGTCTCGAGAGTCAAACATTCCCAAAGACCATTCGAACACTGACCGTTGCCTTCGCATACCAAGCCAATATCATAGTCTTCATCAACTCGCGAATCGCAATCGTTATCAAACCCATCACACAACTCCTCAGTAGGCGCGTATTCACTGCCACCCTCGAGAGTCGAGCATTGGATTTCACCATCAGAACCACATTCGTATGAACCCTCACCACACTCGCCGATTCCTCGACAATTATTACCCAGAGGGAAAATCTCATCCACTTCACCGTCGCAGTTATTATCCAGATTGTCACAGAGTTCAGTCTGCACTTCACTGGCACTGCCATCAGGATCAGTCGAACAAGTCGTAGTCAGAGCAGTCAAACACTCAATCATTCCGGTTCCACATTCACCAACGCCCTCACAGGCGTCACCAATGCCAAAACCTTCATCAATCGAACCATTACAATCATCATCTTTTCCATTACAACGCTCTTCGATACCCAGATAACCAGTACCACCAAATAGCGTCGAACAAACCGTTTCCGACTCGTTCAAACACTCGATACTACCAGCCAAGCACTCGCCAACACCCGCACAGGCATCGCCGATGTGGAAACCTTCATCTTCTTCGCCGTCACAATCATTGTCAACGCCGTCGCAGATTTCAGTTCCAGACTGATCTTCAGTCCCACCAGGCTGAGTCGAACAGATACCCAAGGTAGTTGTCTTGCATTCCCAAGTACCAACACCACAAACTCCTTTGCCCATGCATTCCAAGCCAACAAGGTAATCTTCGTCCACAAATCCGTCACAATCGTTGTCAACGCCATCGCAAGTTTCAACCTGCGAACGTGAATCAGAACCATCAGGATCAACACTGCATTTAGTCTCAGTGGCAGTAGCGCATTCGAGATGCCCCTGGAAATTTTGACATTGTCCATGGGTCCCAGAACACTCACCACCAATGTTGAAATCTTCATCGATCAACTTGTCACAATCGTTATCAAAGTTATCACAAATCTCAACATGAGTCAGTGGATCAAAAGCAGTTCCGCCCGGATTAACCGAACATACTGTTTCCGCATGATTCTTGCACTCGATAATACCCTCTTCTAGAATACACAGACCATCACCACGGCAAGGTGTTCCAATGAAAAAGCCATCGTCTTTCAAACCATTGCAGTCATTGTCAAGTCCATCACAGATCTCTGCGGTAGGAACCTGACCAGAGTCGCAATGATACTCACACCCTGACTCATAGTTGTTATCCAAATCGAACCAGAACTCCACGCATTCACCAACCTGGCATTCGAAGTTCCGAATCTCAGAATTGAAAACGCAGAGAACCTCACGATGAGGCAACGCCGAACCATTGGTGTAACAATTGGTATGGAAATCTCCACACTTATCAGGAACATTATATGGACAAATAATCTCGTCCACCTGTCCATCACAGTTATTGTCCTCACCATCACAAATTTCCGGAGTCTTCACACAAACCTCGCTATCATCAGTCTCCTCGACCAACTCAGCGACTTGATCTGTATCACCTTCCGTCACATCCGCGGGCAAACAATACCCATTAAAACAGTTCGCTTGAACATCATCAAAAACACAATCAGTATTATTACTACAAGCATACAAACAGTTACCGGTCACACATGTCTGATACTGATTACACATATTCTGACAGGAATCGTTTCCACCCCCATCAGATCCATTCAAACAGCCGGACAATGAAATAACAAATAGACACGATACCAGGACGAGCATTTTGGTCATGATAATGACCTCCTTTCGGTTGTTGTTGCTCTCTTCTTTCTTTCATTCTTGTTGTCAAAAAACAACGCCTAGAGACTCTGAGAAATATCATTTATATTACAAAATTCTACTTCTCAGAGTCTCCATTCACAATATCTCAATTTAGCAAATTTTATCAGTTTTGTCAAGTTTAAATACACTCAAATATCTAACTAATCAACAATAACACAACTAACAATAAAACAAACCACAAATTTAACTAATTTTAGCAAAAAAAAAGAGTGTATCCATGTTAGGATACACTATCAAATTTGAATTATCTCACTTACTATTTGTTCTGCTCAGGAAAAACCACTCGAGTCTTCCCTTGAGCCGCCAGATTCGGATCAAGATCCGGTTCTGTGTAATGAGGCCTGTTGCAACTAAGCTCAGCCTGATTTCCACGTCCCCAGTATCTCCCATCTGTCATGTTAAATGCAAAGATTGGAACACTTCCCCAATTATAGTGATACACTGCTTCGAAAACAAACACTTCCGTATCTAGGAAATTTGGATCCGTCAGATCATCCACACAGTCAACAAATTCATCCAATTCAGGTCCGTACATCACATACGCCTGATCAACCGCGTGACAAGTTTGACCGGCTGGACAATCAGGGCATTTGAATCGACAATTAATAGTGTCACTATTCTCAACACACTGTCCACTTTCATTGCACTTTTCCCATCTTTCGCAATCGTTATCACTCTGACACTCGTCACCAATCTCAACACAATACATATCAACACATCCGTTCGCACAAACAACCGATGCCATATCACACGTCCCATTGTCTCCGCAAACTTCGGTCGAGTATACCATGTCACGTCCATGATACGCATCAGGACCATTCGCACACGACGGAGGAATCTCCGAGATGCTACAGTCACTGTCGTTCTCACATTCATGACAGAAATTCAGTTCAATATGTTCACATTCATCATACGGACACAAGTCAAGCGTACAAGGATCCTGATCATCACAATCCTGATCATCATTACACTCACTTCCGAGACATTGTCCATCTTCACATGCGCCATGACAAATAGACGACACGATCTCACAAAAGTTATCATCCTGACATAACCCAGACGAGTAAACTAACATGAACTCATCTGGATCAACTGTTGGCACACATGCGGAATGAACATCAGTACAATGACTATCCTCTTGACAGGAATAGCAATTATTTCGTTCTTCATGATAACAAACACCAAAACTACATCGGTCATCCGTACACGGATCACCATCAAAACATTCCGAATTAAGATCACATTCTCCCTCTTCTCCCGCCTCATCCTCGTCACCACCCGGCATCAAACACTCACCAAACTGGCAACCATCCGCACAAAGAGCATGATCATAATCGCATAGACCCTCACCAATGCAAGCACCGTTTGGCCTATACCGATGATCCCCTACACAAAATGCGTTATACTGATCACAGTCAACATCATACGTACACTGACTACAAAGACTTAACTCCGTATGAGTACAAGCTCCGTCCTCACATTGATCATAGGTGCAAGCAATGCCGTCAAGGCATTCACTATTCGTCTCGCAAGGAGGATCAGGCTCGGATCGACATCCGAAACTCGCACACCCAAACTCACAATGAATGGGATGAGAATATGCACACGTGTTTTCATTACTGCATGTTCCGAAGTAATGCCTCAACATATCTCCTTCACACACGTCATGCTCAACACACGGATCATCAGGACTACATGCAATGCAGTAATCTCCACGATCAATGTTATAACATTGCCCATCAGAACAACGATCCTCAGTACAGGGTTTTCCATCATAACACTCAAGATCCGTCATACACATTCCTTCACCCTCATCATCTCGCTGCTCCATCTCTGGCTCAGGATCAATTTCAGGTTCAGGATCGATCTCAGGTTCAGGATCAATCTCAGGTTCAGGATCAGCTTCAGCTTCAACGACGTCCTCATCAGTCAGTCCACATTCAGGACTTCTACCAGGAACGCAATTGAAGTAATAACACATGACCTGACACGGATCCGCGTACATCCCACAGTCTTGGTATGTATTACAAAATCCCTGCTGTTCACGATTATCAACGCTGTCCACGGTGTCCACCGTATCAACCAGCGTATCAGGCTCGTAACTGTCCGAGGAATCAACCACGTCCTCATCAGTGCGAACACCAGGAACACAGCGATTTTCATGACAGACACGATCAATACTGCAAGGACTATCATCCAAGCACTGCACACAGACATTGCTCTCAAGGTCACAATACTCACTACCACAATCAATCTTCCCAAAACAAGGCGTACCAAAATCAATCTGCTCAACAGTCCTTCTCTCAGTACTCTCATTCACCGCATCATCATCAATTCGACGATCAATCGGCAAATGACCACCTGTATCCTCATTCGAAGATTCACAGGCCAACATCAAAAAATTACACGCAAAAATTGATACGATCAGAACGATTTTTCTTTTCATCTCGAGCTCCTTTCGGGGTTGTTTTATTGTCAAACTACAATTCCTTTGAATATATAACTTTAGCAAATTTTCACAGTTTTGTCAATAGCAACACCTTATATAGTCCATAATAGATAATTCTAATAAATACATACATATTTCATGCCTAATTTTAGCCATTTTTACATCATTATTCCGATAATTCTATAAAATATTTAAAAATCAAAAAAAAGGCACGCTTATATTAAAGCGTGCATAAATTCAATTACCGAAACGGATAACCATGACCCGACTCAAAAGATCCGGTCGTTGTGGTATTACCGTCAATCCAACACGTCGGCTCCGACACGTTATCAGTTAACCACAAAACATCCGATGCTGACCTGTTTTCATGATTACCAACGGTTACGTCGGCAAAATAACATGCTGTATTCGTGCAAAATGGCGATCCATAGATTTCAGCTGAAAAACAACCATTGGTACCAATGATCAGATCACGTTCCGCCGTCCAATTGGGAGGACTCGACGACCACGAGAATTGGCCATACAATGCCTGTCCATACGCATTTCTATACGCAGTCAACTGAGTCGTTGAGTAACAACACTCGACGTATCGCCTCTCAAGAGGTTCAGTAGGATCAGGAACGTCAACAGTCCCACACTCCTCAGCATATCGATCTGTCATTCCCGAATGATCCGAAAAATACTCACAACTATTCGTCTGCCGATTGCAGAACGCCCCATTCGAGCCTTCCCGGCACGGATCAGGATTACAACTGTCATACGGCATGTCATCGCGTCCATCAATAGTCAACTTGTCATAGAACATACAACCGCGCGCACAAACACCGTAAGCGGAATATTCATTTTCAATAGAACAGTACGAAGAATGATTATCGCAATCAGCATCACTCCAACACGGCGGCAATTCCACGTTAACATCATAACCCTTTTCACCACACGCAGAGAATGCCATCACGGAAAACACACAAATCGCACAAATCGTCAGCAACTTTTTTGCTCGGTTCATCTCGACCTCCTTATGGTCTGTTTGTTTCACTTCTAGCTTTCGCTATATCCTCCAAAGACACTACGTCTTTTATCTAAAATGTCAAACTAGTTAACACTTTGGAAAAAAGGAGGTGAAGAGTGCTTCACCCCATAGAATTTTCAACTTAGAAACTGAAAGTCGGACTACTCGGAGAGAGATAACCAGCTTCCGCAAGCGGTACCAGAACAATTAGAGCCACAGTACCAATCACACCAAGCGAGATCAAACCAATTTCCCAAGGTTTCAGCTCGTCATCTTCGATGACAATAACCTTCGTCTCGGGCAACGGCATGTCCCCTCTCAGCAAAACACTATCGGAAGTTCCGTCACCATTGTCACGAGTCCACTCAGCTTCGAGCTGTGCTTTCTCATTACTCTGGAGCAAACTCCTACGAGGACCTGTCTGAGTTCGATCAACCGGTCGAGCCACAACTTCTTCAGTCCGAACTTCTCGATTCGGCCGATCAGTTCTCTGATCATCAACCACAAGCTTGGTATTTTCATTCGCAGATTGTTCAATCACAGGCTCAGGAAACTCATCACCAATCGCAGGAAGACGATCTAACGATCGAATGCTCTGGATATTTTGCAAAAAACGATCTGGAATAACATAGTCACCATTTGCTTGAGCTAATGGCTTCTCGGAATCTTCCAGCCTCTTTTTCACTTCGGCAAGCTCCCAATCATCAATCCAAAACTTAACTTGAGTAGCGGCCTTAAAATGAGCAGGATAACACATACGAGTTTTCCACGGACAAATTGTACTTTCACGTTGCTCAGGCTGAGCTTCCTCAGCCGACTCTTCCACGGGTTGCAACGCAACCACTCTTGCCTTAAGAACCTGCAAATTTTTCCACTCTGCAGGAAAAGCAACCTGACCAGCCTTCTCCAAATTCTGATAAGCTACCCTTTCAGCATTTACCTTCAGGGGTCGGTCAGTAGCATCCGCTGCCGTCTGCCTCAAATCTGACTTCGCTTGATTCCACTCATTATACTTTGCTGTTAACGTAACCAATTTCGCATCCCACAAATTCTGAGCCGTTACCACATCAGCATTCGCGGCAGCAAGACGTTCACCCAGAGGCGCTTCCGCAACTTGAGCTTCAGCCCTTTGGTTCGCACGAGTGCTCGCGCAACCAGATAAAATGGGATTCAAAATGAAGACAAAAATTACAAGATTAAGCACCAGAGAGTTTAGCGTTTTCATATCACGCTCCTTTCCTTTTCGTTTGGGTTTCCACTTTCTAGTTTCTAGTTTTAAAGGACAATTCCTTTTTCTCAAAAGCCAAATTTTCATTTCGCTTTGCTGGGAAAAAGGCGGGATATAGTTTATCCCGCTACATAAATTTAGTTCGAATGAACAGTCAATGAATCGACTCGACCAGTTGCAGTCCGCTCAGTTCGAGCTTCAGCAGTATGATCGAAGTTCGTCCTCAATCGGAAATGAGCCGGACGATCAGCTTTCTCTCCTTGATTTTCATCAACTTGAGAATTCCTGTTCGCTCGCAAACGACGATTTCGATTCGTCACCCGAGCTTGATCAGCTCGACCACGTCGATCTCGACGTCCGTGTCGCTGAACTCGAGTGACAACTTCCGTATCAGAGCTACCAGCAATCGGCAAAACTCTTGTCGGTGGATCTTCTTCCTGTACCTCGTTCACCGGATTAGCCTTTCGATACGCCAAGAGCGCCCGAGAAGCTTTCCAAGTCAAATGATACACAGGTCCAGCCCCCAAGATATTCGGACAATCTTCTTCCATGAACTCTCGAATCAACTTAAGCTCATGATTACTGATCATTCGAGTTTTCTCCCAATCAGACGGTTTCGCGACATCTCCACTTCTCAATAAATAATCAAATTGGTACCTCGGCTGATTCAATTCTTTCTCTACACGCACTTGACGAATAGCCAAGAGCAGCTCCTCAATCTCCTGAGTCAACTTGATTTGACCTTCAGCATTGCGTTCGACGGTCAATCCAGCCAAACCCAACTGATGCCACACAAAACGCTTTTCTTCGTCATTTTGCAGTTCACCAGTGTGAAACGCCGTATTACTGTCTTTCACGTAATATTCATTTGGAATCAGAACATTCTGATTCTCCAACGGCGGTTGCGGTTGAGGTTGCACTTGAGCCTGCCTCCTTCGACCCGCCGAAGCTACATCAAGAGGAGCACCATCAGACTTGATCCATTCCACTCCTCCCCAAAGCAGAAGCCCAACCAAACCAAACACAATAACAAATAGCAAAATTTCTCCCCACGACCTTGAATTTGCCCATTCAATCTTTCGATTCATCCATTCTTTCATCGTTATCTCCTTTCCGAGATTTTTTGTTTTCATTCTCACTTCAATGTACAATAGATTACTTTAACACACACTTTACAACTTGTCAATAGAAAAACACCAAATAAATAAATTAACTAATTTTAGACAAAAATCGCCCCTGTTTTTATTCTGACAATTTATTGCTAGTTTTTATACAGAATACAATCAAAAACAAAATTTGTATTCTACTAATAAAAAACGCGATCAAATATGATTAATCGCGCACTAGTTTTGAAGAGATTTCCCTTATTATTTCCCAGCATTTGCATACTCAAAATTTTCTAGCGTACACAACTGAAAAGTTTTCTTCTCCTGATCAAAATCAAAATATTTATCCAAAAGCTCATCAACGAAACCTGCTCCATAAAATGTTATCTCTACATTTCCAATACTTTTTGTTTCTCCATCCTTCATTTTATGCTCAATAACCTGACCATGTCCGAGAAACATTCCCCAAACAGTCTTCCCTTTCATTATCAAGATAGCCTGTTTTGGCGCAACATCCTTCACATCAATAATAATATTATTATAACTTGCTCTTCCTATCCTGATCCAGCCCTCACCTCGAGGAATCACATAAACGGAGTCAAGCCGATTAGGAACAGACACCAAGAGAATATAACCCTGTAACGTTCCTCTCGGAACAACAACTTTCCGATCAACACCCTGCCCATGTTTTTCTAAATTCTTATCAAGCTCAAGAAAACATTCATACGTATCATCTACCTGCTTTTCTTCTAGAACCCTATTACACTTTGGACAAAATGTTACCGGAGAATGTACCGTTATCAAACAACTCGAACAATACATTATCATTTGCTTCCCTCCTAATATTTATTAACAATAGTAAACAATAACACAACAAAAATAAAAAAGCAACCCTATATTAAAGGTTGCTATCATTTGAATCTAGAAACTAAACACTTTACAAATAATTATACCTACGGCGGTCAAAAAACCACCCAGAGCAATAATAACAGCTACAACCTTCAACCAATCAATCTCTTTTTTCCCTGTTTTCAATGGATTTTCATATGCATCTTCATCAGACATTGGATTACACTGAGCCAAAATCTTCTTCTTATCAAGAGGATCACCCGACGGATATTCCTCCTGAATGTCCGAGTACACTAACTCTGCTACGACCTCTTCCCGCTCCTCAGGCGTCACAGTCTCTTCAGCCAAGTCAGCTATGTCAACGGCTTCTTCCTCAGAAACATTTTCCTCTTCAGAAACTACGGTCTCTTCAGCCGAATCAGCTGTATCGACGGCTTCTTCCTCAGGAACATTTTCTTCTTCAGAAACCACGGTCTCTTCAACCAAACCAGCAGTATCGACGACTTCTTCCTCATCTGTAACTTCTTCATCCACCGTCTCTTCAGTCTTATTACCTTCCTCAGCTTCCCCACCACCGTCCATTGCCATAATCGCTTCATTCATCTCATCATCACCGTCAGCAGAAACAGACTCAGGCTCCTCGAAGGTAAATTCGTCTTCATCTTCATCAGTCGAAGACTCTTGCTCGACCTCAGTTTCTGCATCAGCCACAACCTCTGGCTCAACTTCAGTTTCTGCATCAGCCAGAGCATTCGTCTTGACTTCAGTTTTTCCCTCATCTAGAGACTCTTCTACGGCTGGAATCTCTTGACCCGGCACCTGCGAATCCACAGTTCTGCCAGTTTCGACTTCGAGCGGATCCCGCACTTCAACTTCAACTTCTTTTGAAGACTCCTCATCAGAAACCAAAATCCCTGCCTCAGCGACTGCCTCAGCCACAGCTTCCTGGACCTTCAAGCTGAACCCACATGCAGGACAAAAAACAAATGTCGAATCCATAATCGCTTTCTGACAATTCGGACAAATAACCTGTTGTTCTTTTCCACATTTCGGACAAAAAACAAATTCATCCATCATTTCAAAGCTACATTCACCGTTTTGACATTTCTTCGCCATGGTTTTCACCTCCTTTGGCTTATTGTTCCTATCAAAGTCTCATTGTCAAACTACTGTTTCGAATAATTTACTTTATCATTGTCAATACCTTTTGTCAATAGCAAAACAAAAAACAGATTCCTTTTTCTAGAAATCTGTCTTTATTATCTAAAATTGCTTTATTTTTCTTCTTCTTTTGGCATTCTAACAATCTTATCTTCATTACCAAACTCCGGCAAATCACCATACTCTTTTGCCTTTACCTCTTCTTTTTTCTCTTGTTCTTCCTGTTCTTTTCCTTGTTCTTCTCTTTGTTCTTCCTTAATTTCCTCACTTATATCCGGCAATAATTCCTCTTCTTGCCCTTCATCTCCCAAATGATTCGTAGAATTCGTAGCTAATTCGTCCCGCGTAGACGGGACCCCGTTCGCGGGGTTATTCGTAGCATCCTCCTCCAAATCCTCCAACTCAACCTCCGGTATTCCCCCAAACTCTTCCTTTTCCTCTGCCATCTCTTCTTCCACGCTATCATCAGTTGGAACATTAGCATAATTAATCAATCTAGGTCCTCTCTTCAGCCAAGGTCGTCTCTCTGGATTATAAGTCAAAACAACCACAGCAAAAGCCAACACAATCCCAACTGCAATTATGATAACAATATTCATTAAAACATTTGGCTTTTCAGGATACTTAGAAACAAGTGCTTCATCCAAAATTTTCAAATCAACATCATTTATTCCTACAAACTCTGCTTTTTGCAAAATCAACACATCACCAACAGTTTGTGAAATAATTAACGCTTGTTTCGGATCAATATGATACGCTGTAATTTCAAGTTTACCAAGACCAGACGGAACATTTGACTCGATTGTGTCTTGCCATTTTTCACGTCTTTTCAACTCATCCCTTGGAAAATAATCTCGATCAATATTTAGATTCGCAGTTAATACTTTATCAAGAAATGAACTTGAATAAACAACTTGCGCTAATTTGCCAGCCATTCGCTCTTCTGATTTAGAAGCGCTATATGCATCAATACTAAAACTTGATTTCTGTAATACTAGAATGCTAACAGATGATCCATACAAAAAAGGCTGAATAAATGTCAAAACAAGTCCAATAATTAACACACCCAAAAAGACAACTGAAGCTTTTCGCCAATCTCTTTTTGCAATTTTAATGTAGTCCACTTCTCTACTATGAGTCATATGTATTTATATAATGTATTAATTTACACTTAATTTAACAATCTGTCAACTACGCAACTATTAATCAAGCACAACCTCAACGACAAGCTCCTCCTCTCCACGAATCACTGTCATCAAAATACTGTCCCCCACTTGATACTGATTCACAAGTTCAGGTAAACTTTTATTCTGATTAATCTCTTCATTCTCAATTTTTACAATAATATCCCCGACCTTCAAAATACCTTTTGCAGGACTATTAAACAAAATCCCACTTTTTGCAATGAGTACACCTTTCTTTTTATCAAATTCAGTTGACAACACCTCTGACAAATCATAATACCGTAATCCCAAATACGGCCAAACAAATGCTTCTTTTTTAATATTTCGCAAAATTGGCAATAAATAATCAACCGGCATAACAACTCCAGTACTGTCATGCAACATTCCCACCATCTTACCATCAAAATTAAAAACAGGACTAGCAACAAAACTGTCCCCAAAACTATTCTCTATTGTTAAAAATTTATAAAAAGCCTCACTAGTATGAATAAATCCCTTCTCTGCCGAATCCGAATAATTAAAATCCTTGATATTTCGAACAACAATCTCATTATCCCTTCCAAAAAGCAAAACATTCTGCCCCTCAACAATGTCATTTTTCAATGCAAACTCAGCCACAGAAAAATTATTTGCCGATATTTTCAAGAAAACAGAATTCGACTTTTCATCTGCCAGAATACTCTCACTCTCATAAATATTATGATCATGATCAACAATATAATATTTTACATTTTCATTTTGAGCTACTATGAAATTCGTCATAACCCAACCATCGTTTGTCACAAAAACACCTTTCCCCAAATAATCCCCCTCTGTCAAAAAACTATCGTTATCTAATTTTTTATACCTATAAACTGAAACCAAACTCGGTTCAACCTTATTAATAGGTTGAGCAATCCTCATATCTTCACTATTTAAATTCTTAGAGCTATCACTCGTTGTAATGAGATCATCAATCTTTGACGACAGATCACTATAACTCTTAAAATTCAAATACGGATCTGGTAACAAAAACCCATTCACCCACAACTCCCCCACAACCCCCGCAAAAAACCCCACCATAACAGCCACCACCAAAATAAAATAAAAATGTTTCTTATTCATAATATATTTATATAATTTATTTAATAGTTAATTAGCTTTTAGCTTTTAGCGATTAAACTTTAAACTTTCACTTTTCGCAGAACTTGAGCGAGGTACGAGTCAAAAGTAGACTTTGGACAACCGTCTCCGCCCCTAGTCCCATCTCGCAGTAAAGAGTACCGCCAGAAGCATAACACAAACCACAATAACATGATGCATAACCTTCTTCCTTGTAATCCCCCCCACCAAAAACAACTTACTAAGCGACAACGTCAAATACAACGCGATTGTTATAATAAATGAATTCACATAATAACCAGTTGGCAAAAAAGACACAACAGTAAACAACTCCAGTGCTATAAGAACAATAATTGAAATAAATAATTTACTCTTATTAAAACTAATTTTATTAATCCAAAAATAATAATAAATCAATAAAGCCAACAAAATCACTACAACAACAGACAGTATTTGAAAATTAAATTTCAATACAATATATGATCCAAACGCACTTGCAAACAAAAAGAAATAAGTTACAAGTGAAAAATACCACGACAGACTCTCAAGCGAATATGGCTGATATTTCAAAGGAAAAAACGAATAGATATAATACTGCTTAATAAGCAAATACAACACAATTGCACTCAGTACCACCATTACGTGAAAAACAGAAACATTAACCAAAAACAAACAAAAAGCATATGAACAAACAGCAAACCCTACCGGCAAAATCAAAAAGTGAAACAAATTTCTATCAATTTTCTTTTTATTCACAAACCATACCAATAATCCAATCTGCAATATCAACCCAATCAAAACCGCCCACCAAAGCATTGGCGTCTTTTTGATAAGTTCAAGTCCAACTATCCAAGTTAACAGTATTGTAGAAATCAGTAACCTATGAACAACAAACATAATTTTTTAATCCAAATTTAGTGAATCAAGAAGATTTTTCAACTCAAGATCTTCAGCCTCAAAATCATATTGATTATTTTCTATTTTGTCCAGTACTTTTGTCAAGTTAACAAGCAACAACTCTTTTTTATCTTTTTCAATATCCGCTACCTCCATTTTAAAAAATCTCTTTGCTTCTAACTTAACAAATAGTGCTCTGTCCTCAACTTGCCGAAACTCCTGAGTAAAATAAACATACAAAAACCGATACACATCCTCATCAAAACTCAACTCCTCATTTTGATCTACCCCTTCAGATTGATTTATCTCTGCCTTATCATTCTCATTACTCAGACTAAAAACCAACAAACTCCCAACCAAAACAACAAACACCACAATCACCCCCACCAAAAATATCGTATTCTTCTTATTCAACTTATATCTCATAACAATATATTAATTATTTTATTTACTACTTAAGATTTGGAAATTGGAAATTGCTTGCCCCGTACTCAAACATGTAATAGTTTGTAGTTCGGGGGCGATTCATTTGTTTGGAAATTGTAATTTGGAAATTGGAAATTCCCTGCTATTTGTTATTTGATTTTTGTCATTTTTTACTAACCGTCTCCTCCTTTATCTCCTCCACCTTCTCCTTTGACGCCCACAACTCCTGTACAATAACTGAAATTGCCGTCGCAACCGGAATCGCAAGAATCACACCAATAAGTCCCCCAACTCTCGCACCAATCAAAAGTGCAATAATACTCACAATAGGATTAAGCCCTACCGCTTTTTGCATCACCTTTGGAACTAAAATATTATTCTCAAGCTGTTGAATTATCACAAACAAAATTATAACCATTCCAGCCTTTAGCGGAGACTGAGCAAATGCCAAGAATACCGCAGGAATAGCACTCAAGATTGGCCCCAAATACGGCACAAACTCACCAATAGCCGCAAGTAGCGCCAAAACCAACGCGTAATTAACACCCAAAATTAAAAGCCCAATGTACACCATCACTCCAATAATTAAACACAAAATCAACTGTCCCTTCATCCACATTCCAATCTTCCGCTGAACTTTATTAATCAACTGCAAAGTAAATGGCTGATACTTATCAGGCAATACATAGGTCAGAGCTCTCTTAATAGCACTCTCCTCCACCGTCATGTAAAATGTAATAACTAAAATCAAAACAAGTGAAACTATTCCACCAAAGAAACTAAATACTGCCCCAACAAGAGAACCTGTTATATTTGTTAAATTACTTTTTAATGAATCAAACCCTTCATTAATATTTCCAAGAATTCCATGTTCTGCAGAAAAATCCTTTATTCCATCTAGCGTAGTACTAATCTTTGTGAAATACTCAGGAAAATTATTCGCCAACTGACTAACCTGTTCAACAATAGGCGGAATAAGTAGAAATACAACCGAAACAACTATTAATATAAAACCAATATAAATCAGCAATATACTCAACCATCTAGGGAACTTAATCCTCTCCATTGCGTCAACCCAAGGGTCAACAGCAGAAGCAAAAATCAAAGCAACAAATAAGATTGCTAAAACTTCTTTAATCATGTAGAGAAAAACTAAAAAAATCACAACAAGAAAAAATTTAATTATTGTCATGATAGAGAGGTCAAAGACTTGTCGAGTTGGTTGAGACATACATTAAAACAAAAAGTCAAAAATCTAAAGTCTAAAATTATAGTCTTTAGTTAATTTCGTACTTTCGTTGATAAAATTTTCGTATATCCATATTATACCACAAACAATAGAGAGAACAAAAGAAAAAAGCCCCACGTTGGGAGCTTAAATTTAGTCCTTTTTCTTAATTGCTTCATTTCGCCAAATAACAGTTTCCGCGCTCGAAGGAATAGGAACACTATCCTCATTTTCCTTCGTATAAAAATGACACATCTGATACGAAACCTTCTTACCAACAAGCCTCTTCACTCCAGTTCTAAACCGAATAGCAACCACACTCGGCATCACCTCAAACATTGTAATTGCTATTCGCCTCCTCGCCTCAGGATTCTTAATCTCCATAATAACATCCATCTTTCCCCTCCAATCTATTTTATTAACACAAAGAACAAGAAACCAAAGTGTATCAAACATGAAAAAATAAATCAAAAAAGTTGATCATGTTAGACCAACTTATAAATACTTATGCGAGTAGCTCATCAAATTGCCTTGAAATAGCCTCCGGCACATTCCCCCATTTCAAACTCCTCCAAAACAACAGAGCTTTCAAATTTTTTCCTTGAAGCACATATGCAATCGACTCACGCCCCTGATCATCAATACAACAAACCACAGAAATTTCTCTATAATAATACTGTCGAATCAAATCTAAATCATCTCTATCTTCATGAATCCTCACACAATCAAACCCAAGCGAAAAACAAAGCACAAGAATCATGAAAAACAGGAAAACCACCACAACCGCAATCAAAACAGCAATTTGCCAAATTGGTATTGCCATCATAAACATGCTTCCCTCCTTTTTCTAATTGTTTCAGCGAAAAACTTCTTAGCTTTCGTCAAAAGCAACATCGTCCTCAGCTACGACTTCTTGTTTATCTTCTATATCCCATTTGCATCCATCACAGTAACAATCAAAAGCAGACTGCGTATCAAGATATTCTGAATCACGAACTCTCAACTGATAAGTCAATTCAGCCTTTTCTCTTTTCAATTGATCAATAATTGGCTTTTTAGCAACATACATAATTGATAAACCCGAGAGAAACACAAGTGTAATTCCCACAAAAAGCAACCATACCAAGATTTGATCTTCCAGCATTAACAAATCCTCCTTTGTTTCGTTTTCACATTAATCATGAAATTCAACAATATAACAATATTTCATTCATGTCAATAATTTCAGTAATAAAAAATTCCGACCTCATTGAGGCCGAAACACATACCGGATCCTTACTGCGTTAATCGCGCATACGCAAAGATCAACAAGAACATAGCTGTCATGAACATGATATTCCCTCCTTCCCTTTATTCTTTCATTAAAAACTATTTAGTTAGCTCTAAGAGACTCTTTGAAAGGAGGAAATAAGTTTAAAGAACAAACTCCCTTAGAACTAACAAAGTAGTTTTCAAGTTTAAATTGTATATTTTCTTAATTCAGGTAGGTCCACGAGTAATACTATACTCGCGGAATTTTGGACATACTAGACTGGAACATTGGGGGTTTTGGGCAGATTGAGGGTGGGCTAACTCTAATCAGGAAGAAAATCTTCCCGATTATAAACAACTCCCCTTCCCTCAGGAATAATCGATTCCTGTCCCCTCTTGAAAAAACTCATTTCCCATCGTGTATATGTTTGCTCGCACACACGCCTTGTCGTAGGCCAAATAACAATGGCCACCAAATCAGCAAATCCCTCAAACATGCTTCGAACAACGTCTTTCTCGGTTTTACCAAACATGGTAAATCTCCTTTTTAAGGTAAACTCCACCTGAATTAACAAATTGTTAAAGAAGCCACTAATTCCGTATTATAGCACAATTTATTAATTTTGTCAAGTTTAAGCTAAAATTAGCCCATATCTATCCCCCATTAATCCCTTGACTTTTATCTAAAATTAGCATATAATACTGAGGAAATCCTAAACTCTAAATTCCTGCCTGCCGGCAGGCAGGCTAAACTCTAAACAAATTCCAAACTCAAAATTCAAATTTTCAAAATTATTACTGATTAGCCTCCTTTAGCCCTATTTAGCCTTATTTTTATGCAAGCAATAACTAACAAACAAGCATTCCATAACTATGAAATTCTAGATAAACTAGAAGTTGGTATTGTATTACAAGGACATGAAGTAAAATCAGTAAAAGCAGGCCAAATTAGCCTCAAAGGCGCCTATGTATCAATCCAAAGCAACCCTAGTCCAGAACTGTTTTTAATGAAGTCCACAATCTCCAGATACAAAAAAGCCGGCCCACTACCAGATTACGATTCAATGCGTGCACGAAAACTTTTGATAAAAAAGCAAGAATTGAATAAATTAATAGGAAAACTAGAGCAAAAAGGCTTGACAATAGTACCCATTAAAGTGTATACTAAACGCAATCTAGTCAAAGTACTAATAGGTATTGCTAGAGGAAAAAAGCTATTTGAAAAAAAAGCACAAAAGAAAAAACAAGACGTCGACAAACAAATCAGACGTGCTGTGAAACTGCAAAACCCTAAATTCTAATATCTAAATCCTAAACAAACTCGAAATATTAAATTCCAAATTCAAAACCTGGAATTTAGAACATTCGAATTTTGTATTTAATTAGAATTTCGAATTTAGAGTTTAGAATTTCTGCGATTAACCCCGGGGATGCTGGGCTTCGACAGGCAATTATTTAACTTTTCTTGTGCAGGATGAGCTCCAAGTTTCTCATAAAACTACTTGGAAAAACGATAAGTGCAAAAACACTATCAAGCAAAGCAAACTCATTGTTTACAATGCCTAGCTTTGCGCCTGTTGCTGTTTAACAATAAACAGTGGCCATCGGACCTCTGATGATTACTAAGAGAATTCCGGTGTAAACAAGTTATCTAGGTTAGAGATCTTCCTTAATCTTTATCCGAAATTAATAAGGATCGAAATTTGGTTTTTCTGTTTATTCTTAAGATTGAATTTCTAAACAAACTAGAGTAAACTAATCCTGTAGACTCATAAAAGTTGATTGTTTGGACGCGGGTTCAACTCCCGCCATCTCCACCATTCTTCGCTCTTGCTTCGCAGAGCTACGAATGGCGCAGCCATATACTGTTTAAAATCAAAAAAGCGAAGAATGTCCTTCGTAGCTGTTATCAGCGAAGAAGGACCCCCGATCAAAACAAACAGACCGAATGGCGCAGCCATTTACTGTTTAAAATCAAAAAAGCGAAGAATGTCCTTCGTAGCTGTTATCAGCGAAGAAGGACCCCTGATCAAAACAAGCATTCTTCGCTCTTGCTTCGCAGAGCTACGAATGGCGTAGATATTTATTAGATAAGAAAACCAATGAATAACCCAAAATTCTACAATGTATACATATTAAAAAGTCTTAAATTTTCTGAGCGCATTTATAAAGGTTATACAGAACAAAATGTTTTTGATAGACTCTATGATCACAATCATGGGAAATGCAAACACACAGAAAGATTTGCGCCATGGAAAATAATAGCTCACTTTTCTTTTGAAGATAAATATACTGCACTAAATTTTGAAAGATATCTAAAAACAGCATCAGGCATTGCCTTCATGAGAAAAAGATTAATTAAAAACGAAAATTAACTACAATGAGAAAATCATACAAATTTAAAAGAAAACAAACTCAGATAAAAAAGTTTGCTTATAATCACATGATTAGAGCACACGATGTTGTTGTAATTGACACAGATGGTGAACAACTTGGAGAACTAGATACAAAAGAAGCTATTAAAATAGCTCAAGACAAAGGATTTGATCTAGTAGAAGTACAACCAACAGCAAAACCACCAATCTGTAAAATAATGAATTACGGAAGTTTTCAATATAAACGAGAGAAACAGATCAAAAAACAAAAAGCTCAGACTAAAACTCTTGATGTTAAAAGTGTTAGAATTTCACTAAAGATTGGAGAACACGACAAACAAACAAGAATCAAACAAGCTAACAAATTTTTAGAAAAAGGACATAAGATAAAAATTGAATTAATCTTGCGAGGACGAGAATTCACTCACATGGACCTAGCACGAAAAGCTGTTCGAGACTTCAAAGACGAACTAGCAGTCGTAACAGTAGTCGAACAAGACGTTACAAAGCAAGGAAATAAACTATTTATCATTCTAATACCAGAAAAGTAACCCACCTAGACAGATATTGACTTAATTTAACAAATACTATATACTTTCGAAATCAATAAATAAACGTTATTACAACATATGGCAAAACAAAAGACAATCAAAGCAGTCTCAAAAAGAGTTAAAATCACAAAAACCGGTAAAATAATGAAAAAGACAGCTGGCCGAGACCATTTTAATTCCCGAGAAAAAAGCAAAGTAACCCGAAACAAACGAAAGAAAGGCCAACTTGCAAAAGCAAACGTAAAAAACGTTAAAACATTTATCCCACATAACTAAAATTTAGTATTGAACTATTAAGTAATCTACTCACTACTTACTACTCACTACTCACTAATATCATATGCCACGAGTAAAAAGAGGTACAATTCATACAAAACGAAGACGTAACATACTAAAAGCTACAAAAGGTTATCGTCACGGTCGTAAGAACCTAATCAAACTAGCAAGAGTCGCAATGATAAAAGCTGGTGCCTACGCCTACCGAGATAGACGAACCAAGAAAAGAGAGTTCAGACGACTATGGCAAATCAAACTTAATGCTGCAGTTCGAGTCTTTGACCTTAGTTACAGCAAATTCATCCATGCACTTAAAAGCAATAAAATCGAAATGGACAGAAAAGTTCTTTCAGACATTGCAGAAAACAACACTGAAATATTTGCAAAACTAGTAGAAAAAATCAAACCCGCTAAATAAGCTTCAAAAACTCAGCCGCAAGGCTGATTTTTTATTAACAACACTCTTGACTTAATAATTTAAATCATCTATAATCTAATTACAATTTTTCAAGGATCGGTGGTGTAGTTGGTTAACACACCTGCCTGTCACGCAGGAGATCGCGGGTTCGAGTCCCGTCCGGTCCGCCAAGAACTACTCGCTTCTTTTTTGAAGTAAGTAGTTTTTGTTTTAAACAAAGGCTCAAGTTCTTGGCAGGCCAACCTGTTGATTATTAAAACAAAAAATCCAGTTATATTAAACTGGATCACTTTCTATTTTTTCCTCACAAGCACAAAACATCTACTATCATACTCATGAAGTCGCCCATCAAGAGCTCGAATCATCACTTTTTTACCCCGAAGAGGATTATCAACCACACTCTCAACAAAGTTAACAATAAACGGTCCCTCACCAAGCTCTTCCTCCATACGAGCATACCTACTATTTCGCGTGTGTCTCAACTTAACCTTCTGAGTAAGATAATAAACAACAACTTCATTCCTCATACTAATATCCTTTCCTCGTCCCCACAAAATAAGTAACGATAACAACTCATACCAAAATACCAGATCCCCCAACTTCTGTCAATCAAGTTCACTCTAACTACTTTCCATTCTCCCTATTCACCCCAACCAATCTCCACTTCCCCATGTTCCCATTTCCAAAAAAAATCCCCGTAGAAACCACGAATTATTCTGCTCTGGCTATCTCTCGGGTAAAAGAAGCACTCTAAAGCAAATACGTTAGTTTCTACGAGGCAACAGTCCCGCTAGAGCAAGAAACGTGAAAAAGATAGGACTAACTACAAGTTCCACGTAAACTGCCACTGTATGCAGGCTATTGTAAAACAAATTATAATCAAAAATAAATCACCTGTCAACTTCCACTTTTTTGCGATTCTTTCGTACTTTCGCCGTTCGGCCTCGTCTTCGACTCCGAAGTCGCTCAGACTCAAGGAGAGTTCACGGCCGAGAGGTAAATTGAATTTCGTATGTATAAAAAAAGCCAACCCAGTTTGGTCAGCTACATATTATAGTTATCGTTTGGATTGTAATCCTTGCTCGCAAAACCAACCTCAAACATGAGAACCAGCACAAACCCAATCACAACTGAAAAAGCAATTGCTTTCCACCAAATCATCCCTGCAACCATCGAAAATAAACACACAGCAACCGATAAAACAATGTACAAAACAATCCCCCAAAACAAACCAAGCGTTCTTTTCTTTTCTTTTTCAATCTTCTCTGTCATTATTCTCTCCCTTCACCTGTCGAAATAGAACTACCAGTGCCTCCACCCATTTTCAAAATCCTTTCCTTTAATTAAAATGAACATCAGTCCCCCCACCTTAACTAAATAATCATTTTTTGTCAATAATTAAATATTTAATTTGTATTTTTGTAACGTTGTGTTAATATAAAATTATACATATTGCCCTTTCTCAACACAATACAACGAAACAAAGGTGAATCATGGATACAGATAACGCTCGACCAATCAAAATCCATTTATTGTCAACAACAGAACTTATTAACAATGCACTAAAAAAAGTCTTTCCCTTTCCACTTGCTCAATTTGTTCCATTAGAAGAAGAAGCTGATCTGATCATTTTTGACGATCCCAATGAGCTAACAACAAAAATTGATGATAAAAAAGCGTACGCGTATCTTCAAGGTATAATCTTGAATCAAAAAACACCCTCTTTCCCAATTAATGTTGATATTATTCCAATATCCCAATCTGTTGCCAGATTAACAACTCTCATCAATCAACTTCGCGAAAAGCTAGTTCCAAGAGCACAGTCTCTAGTATAAATGATAATCTAAAAACAACAACTATCTCCGTCGAATCACACTGATTCGACTTTTTTCTTTTCTTTTACAAAATCCTCAAAAATTCTCAAAATTCGATTGGGACCATCATTCATCATAAATTGAACAAAAAGACTGGCTTGCTCTTTTTCATGTTGCGTATCATGAGTCCAAGACCACATTCCCTCGATAATATGTCCATATTCATGAATTAATGTTGACAAAGTATTCATCAAATCATCAATCTTCCCACCTTTTTCCTCATCTAAAAAATCTCTCACTTCATCTACTGGCGATTTATGGTTATAATTCATACACTGCAAATTCCAAGATAACGACCCACCTCTCCGCGCATGAGCTATTTCAGAACGATTAGAATAGTAAAAAAGACCTGTTGAATGCTTATCATAAACATCATTCAACACATCAACAAACTCAGTTGTTATTTTATCTACTAATTCTAATTCTTGCATATTTCCATCCATCCATTCTTTAAGTTCTTCCGTTGCCTGACTATATGCATCTTTCAATCCACAATCTGTAATACAAAACTTTTTATCTTCTTTTTGCTTTTCTTCCGTACTCCTTCTCTTTTCACGCTGATTTTCGATAAATTTCACTAATTTATATGGTAAACTGTTCATCCAATTTTCTTGATCAAATGGAAATTTCACCTCTTTTGAAAGAACAGCTTTCCTAATATCTTCCAAACTCACTTTGTGATCATTTACTTCAAACAATGGCAAAAGAGTCATAAGCTTAATCGCATTACTTTTATTATCATATTCATCTAAATGTTTTAACGGTTCGCCCTTAAATAACGCTTCAGCATCCTCAATATAACCAGCCGGTAAATGATAATCTTCTCCACGTGATAAATAATCATATGGTAACTCATCAATAGGAAAACGAGCAGATCCATCTTCCATTCTATTTCTAAAACTTTCAAAATATGACTTCACAAGAGCGAGTTGAACTTGACGGTTAAGGACCTTTTGTATTTTATCTTTATTTGCAATATCTTGACGAGATCTAGTCAACTCAACTCCTGTCGGTAGATCAATCACGATTCCACCCCAATTCTGTAAACTTTTATTCATGAAATCGGGAATAAGACCGGTATACTCTGATCCTAAATCCTTCACATATAACCCATATTGAGTAACAATATTATTTGGATTCTTGTAAATAATTAAATCACCCAAATCCTCAATCTGATTTATTGATAAAGTTTCATACTTTGCATTTATACTTTCATCTTGATAAGAAATATTAGCTCGATCAGAACTCAACGCGCTTGTGAGGGTCATCACTGCATCCTTCACGAAAGCTGCCTCTATATACGGATTATCAACTTCCTGATTTTTACTAATAATTGTTCCTTTGAACTCTTCAGACGCAGATCGAAAATCAATTGAAACATCATTGATCATTTCATGTTCAACTATCGGTTTAATAGTCAAATACCAGACAGTTCCATCACCAGTACTTGTCTTAATCTTAATCTCCTTAAAATCTTTGAACAATGTGTAAACACCCTGACCATAATAACCAATAAATCCTTTACTTTTATCCAACTTACTAGTTTCCCCAGGCACTAAAAATTGATTAAGAACAGTACTTATATCCATACCAACAGGATCCTGAAACGAAGTAGTAAGTTCATTCTCAACATTTGCCGCCACAGTAATCTCTATATTCCGCTTTTCCTCGTCCATGCCATCTGCCTGCATAACATCAACAGCGTTCTGAATCAACTCCCAAACGTAAAGATCTGTTGAATTAAGCGCCTGAAAATGAACTGCATGAGTTATCTCACGCACAATATGCTCTCTTTTTTTCCCCTCGGTCACCAATCTAACAGTATCTCCCAAATCATCAATCGTTCCTTCAAAATTTTGAGCACTACTCTCTCGTAATCTTTTCCATTGAATTATCTCTGAGAGATTAATTGTCTGAGCTTTTGTTTCCGGTACCTTGACCGTTTCAACTCCCTTAGAAGCCAATTCGTCTTCCTCTCTTTGGATAAATGTAAGAAAAGGTCTGAGAGTTCGAGGCAGTTCAGATTGTGGTACCGAAATTTTATTTTTTATCAATGTATATCCATCACAGTTAACTGCATTGCTGTATTCACGAACATAGGACAACTCATAAACAAGGTCCTCAAATTCATTAATTGACTCACTTTGAAACTTTTCACAATAAAATTTAATTATTTTATTTGCAACTAATAGATCATCCTCTTTGTTAATGTCAATTGAATTCCGAACAATCTTAAACAAAGTAGTTAATCTCCGAGAATCAAGATACCCAACTTTTCTGAATAGATCAACTATCTCGGGTATGAAAAAATTAGGTTCAATATACTCCGCTTCGTAAAATATTGGCAACAAAAGTTCCATATCAGCTGGAGATAAATGTCGATTTTCCAAAACTCTATATGTAACCCTTTCAAATTTTTCTCTATTCGGAATAGGATACTTCAATAAATAATTTTTCAACAAAACCGCATGTTCTACTTTTAAAACTCCCTTTTTTGTGTCTAATAATCCTCTACTCTGATTATCTGATTCCTGCAACTTCGGCTCAAATTCATCACTATATGAAGCACGAGTTCTTTTATTAAATAAAACTTGTTCCCCTGTCGTGATAAATTTTTTAATTTCATGAGAATAATCCCAAGACCTGTCATCTCTTCGAGCACCAAAATCACGCAACCGCTCCGGCAACCTATGTTGCAGAGACTTTACCATATTTCTATAATCCATGCCTCCATGAACACTCTCCTGCTCACTCCCTATCTTTGCGGTCTCAAGATGATTACCATCTTTATCAAAAACAACCATATAAAATTCTTTATGATCGTAACGAGCCCCTTTTGGTTGAGCCATCGCAATCCATTGATCAGTTAACTCGTCATGTTTAAAATCACTTACTACTTCCACTGACAATCTTTCATAAGCTTCAATCGGCGATTTTGTCTGATCACTTTCCATCGGTTTATAATAAGATTTTGAAAAATGAGCATCAACTCCACAACATGTACAACTTGATTCAGTCGAATATTTAGCATCCATTATTATCTGATTAACCTCATCCGTTTCATTTACTACTTTTTCTTCCCCTTTGGCATTAACATAAGCTACTATTTCTCTAAACCTTCCATTACCAATAAAATAATAATTTACAATTTTAACAATAGGTTCATCATCACTAACCGGTCTATCATACGCAATAGGAATACATTGAGCCATCCTTTTTTCTGTTTCTTCTACTAATTTTTCCTCCCTCCTTGCAGACTCAAATTCACCATATACAGTTACTTTACTTGACCATTTACTCGGATCAAACTGCCAGAGAACTTTTCCCTCTTTATTAATAATACAAAAAAACTCTGGACTAATTTTGTCATCATAGGAATGTAGCATATTAGATTCAGACGAATCATGAAAAATCAAAAGAGGATCCCCTCCTTCATTTATCAACACATCACTAAGATAACCACCAAATTCAATACCAGCATTTGCTTTTAGCACATCTAAATCAATACTCTTCTGACCTTCAATTTCAATCATTGATCTGTGTTCTTCATTAACCAATTCCGTAGCATGTGACCAAATCTTTTCTTTCTTCTGAGTTTCTTCATCTTCATTATTCCTCACTCGATGTTTAGACAAATATTTAGTACAATACACAAACTCACTTTTCTCCTCACCATCATCACCCGTTTTCTCTCTTTTATCTATTGTTACCCATGAATTATTTATCGGAAGTTCGGGATTAATAATCTCACCAGTTTGCGAATCTTGTATTTTATCTCTATAAACAGTTATCTCTGAATCACGAAATAAAATCTTCCCTGGACCACCAATATCCACAACATATCCCTCCTCTGAATAATATCTGTCAAAACGTTCAGATCTCATTCCTTCCTCCTTTTTTACATAATTTACTCCATCAATGCTATAATTACCATCCTTTTTTATTTTAAAATGCGCAGGAGTATCCGGTTCATATTGCTCAAACATAGAAAAAATTGAAACACCATTTATCTTCAAAATCTCAACCAACTGTGGACTAGCAAACAAAACATCAATATTCTTCGATAACTGATTAATCTCTTTTATCTTTATTTTATTACTCCGATCATCTCCATGAATGTACCTGTGCAATATATCCCAAGCTTCTACAGCACTAGAGCCAGACAATCTAGACAGAATTTTTTGAGTAAATATTTGAGTTATTTCAGAATTTTTTATCTCATACATCTTTGCCTGATATTTTGCAACCCACTGTGACTCAAAAGAAAAATTCTCCCACTGCTCACTCACCAAATCAATCAGAGAATCAAAAGACCTTGGTTCTTTTTCTACTTGTTGTTGCGTTTCTGCTTCAGAATTCACAATCAGTGCTTCTTCTGCATGTTCCTGCGTTTCCACTTCAGAATTAATCGTTAGATCTTTATCTATTTGTTTCTGCGTTTCCACTTCAAGAGTCACCATTTTCCCCTTGTTCCAACCGACAGATAGTTCAACCACTTTATTCATTATCTCCGGATTCTTTTCCACCTGCGCCCTCTCATCAATAATTAAAAAATTATCAGTAGCAATTACACCCAATTTACTTTCATTTTTAAACTTTGCTTCAAAAAGAGGTGTATTTGACGAACTAATCCATGAAGAAACCCTTTTTAATCCAGGAACCAAATCAATTGGAGACTGATAAATGTTAGGATCAAGCAAAGCAACTTCTTTCAATCCAAGCGCAAGCTCATGAAACTCTATCTCATTGGGAAGAAAGTGCATGTCAGAAAAAGATTCTTTGACTCTTTTTTGTAAATAATCAATTATATTATCATCTTTTTGATACAATTTTGATCTATTCTGAAATTCCCTGCAAGCTGGCAACAAACTATTAATAACCTCAAAACATTCTGGTTTTGATAGATTCATTGCTTGATCAATAACATCCTTAAATGACCCTACAGTCTCTTCATTAACCTCTATTTTATCTCTCTGTTCACCAAGAACTGTCGATGGCGGGAGATCAATAACCAAAGTATTAAGAAGCGCAATGCCCCTTACTGAAATCTTTTCAATAACAATCCCCCCAACTTGCAATACAATTTCACTTTTATGCTCCTGCTCAGAATCACCTTTTTCATAATAAACACGAGGTGATATTTTCCCCTTTTCCTTGAGTTTATAAACCGGTGGTTTTTCACTCAATTTAGGGACCAACAATTTTTCAAAAACCACTCTTGGACTCATTCCAATTCCATTATCACTAATAACACATTTACCATCCTCCAACTTAACATCAATTAACGGTAAATCTTTGGGCGGTTCTGCCCCCCCGTCAGGTTGCCATCTTTCCAACTTTTCATCATTAATCTTCAATTCTGCATCCTGAGTATGAGAAAAATATTCCTCTATAATCTTTCGAGCCTCCTCCTCCTCAAACCCTTTTGATCTTAATTCTACAACAGTACCATGCTCTTCTATTGATGAATCCTCTTTTATACTAAAATCTATATTTCCATCTTTATTCTTGAATTCAACTCGTATGCCAACACTCTCATCTTCAGATTTAGTTTTCACAATCACCCGATCTTTTGAATCTTGTAAATGATTAAGTATTTGATAAAATCCAATACCAAATCTCCCTATCGGACTCCTATGCTTTATCGACGCATCAAGTGCGTTACTAGCTACCTCAACAACCGCTCGATAAAAAAGAGTTGATTGATGTTTAATATCAGTCTCAATCCTCGCCGGAACAACATCATTTATTCTCGTAAGAGTATGTTTTATCTCATTTTTATCAACACCAAAAGCCAAATGTTCCGAATATAATTTCCCTCGATCTAAATCATCATTTTCTCCAATTAACGTCTTCACATATGAAACAGTTTCACTCAAACTATTCCATTTCTCAATTCCAACAACTTCTCTAATCTTTTTAGCCGTCTTTGCTGACAAACCTTTCGCATCTTTACTCTTCAATATTTCAGCAACCTCTGGCTCACGAAAAATCTGCCTCAACTGTTTCATAACTTTTCCTTTTTCAACAGACGACAACTCTCTATACTCATCTTTTGTAACTCCCAATTTTTCCAACATCTCCAAATACAAAAGTTTCCCCTCCGAAGGATAATTAACTCTCTCATTTACTAATTCCAATTTTGATTCATCCATATTTACAAAAATATTTAAATTATATATACATTTTACCCTATTTTTTCCAAAACTTCCATTATCCTATTTATCTTACTGTGATTACCCGAATTTCCCTGCCTGCCGGCAGGCAGGCAATTTCAAATTTCTAATTTCAATCCCTACTCATGCCTCAACGCCTCTATCGGATCCAACTTCGCCGCCTTCTTCGCCGGATACAACCCAAATACTAAACCAACAAGTATCGACATAACCGTCGCCAAAACCATTCCCACATATGAAACATTAAAATCCCAATTATACCCCTGACTGTTCGCCCCAACCGAAATCAAAAACGAAATCAAAATCCCTAAGATTATCCCAATTATCCCACCAATTAACGTTATAATAACCGCCTCCCAGAGAAACTGCCACATGATCACCGAATTATTTGCCCCAATCGCCTTTCGCAGACCTATTTCATAAGTTCGTTCAGTAACAGACACATACATTATATTCATAATCCCAACTCCACCAACAATCAGCGATATCGAACCAAGCAATATTAAGAGTATTTGAATACCACTCACAACAACATCCATCATCTCAGCCGCCTGCTCCATCGACACAACCGCAAAATCATCCTTATCAGGATCAGTAATCTCATGCGCATCTCTCATGATCCAAGTCATATCCTCAACCGTCTGATCCCCAAGTGTCGTATCAATCATCTGCGCAAATATAAATGAAATGTAATTAATTCCAAGTAACCTTTTTTGTAGTGTTTCTACCGGAACAATCGCCATATTATCCCAATCAAACCCAAATGTCGCTCCCCTCTCCTTGGCTACACCAATTACCCGAAACCGTTCCTTCCCAATCTTTATATACTTATCAATCGGATCACTCTGATTAAATAACTTGTCCGCCAACTTAAATCCAAGCACCGCCACCTTTGACAACGAACTATCTTCCTCATCAGAAAAAAATCGGCCATTCTCAACCTCCGTACTATCAATATCAATAAAATCAGCACTAACCCCAAAGAGAAACGCCTTCACAAGTTCACTGTCATAACTAACAGCCTCCTGCCCCATCACTCCACCATAATACTTCGAAATATTAGGATGTTTACCAATCTCTTTCGCGTCATCCAGCGTCATAGTTGTAATAGCAGCGCCACCAACCATACTAAAAGCGTTCTCAGCCGATTGCTGAGACGTCGACGGTGTCTTCACCTCAACCTCAATCGTCCCCGACCCAAATGCCTCAATCTCCGCCACAATAAAATTCTCAATCGCATTCCCCGCCGACAAAACCACAATCACCGAAGTTATCCCAATCACAACACCCAGCAACGACAATACTGTCCTACCCTTATTCTTCCGTAAGCTTTGCTTAGCTAATTGTATACTAAGTAATCGCATAATCGCAGTTAATCGTGGGATAAACCCGTTAACCAGTTAACCGGTTAACCTTTATTTATTATCAGCTTTAGATCTTAAATATTTAATTTGCTCATTGATCTTTATAATTAAACTTTCATATCTGCTCGTTAAATCATCAAACTTCTCTTTCGAAATATAATTCCTTCCTGACGCAACAGCTAAATGGCTTTGTACTTCTTCTGCTTCTCCCCTTGAAATATATAAAACTCTTATCTTATCCAAATAATAATATCTACCATGGCTCTCAGCTATATTTGCAATAATTGAATTGGCTGCTTTTATTATCTGTTGAACCAATGCATATCTCTCAACATCAGGAAACTTACTACTAATCTCATAAATCTCCATAAGCAAACCATACCCAATTTGCCAAATTCTCATCTTATTAAAACTTTCCGCCATATTTTTATTTATAAATACTTAAAAACAAGATTAACAGCGCAACTAAGGTTAACAGCGTAGCTAAGGTTAACAGCATAGCTAAGGTTAACGCGCAAGCAAGATTAACTGCGATTAAATAACCCATTGTCCCAAGTTACGATCTACCGAAACGATTAACTAATTAACGCGAAGCAAGATTAACAGCGTAGCTAAGGTTAACAGCGTAGCTAAGGTTAACGCGCAAGCAAGATTAACTGCTATTAAATAACCCATTGTCCCAAGTTACGATCTACCGAAACGATTAACTGATTAACGCGAAGCAAGATTAACAGCGTAGCTAAGGTTAACAGCGTAGATAAGGTTAACGCGCAAGCAAGATTAACTGCGATTAAATAACCCATTGTCCCAAGTTACGATCTACCGAAACGATTAACTGATTAACGCGAAGCAAGATTAACAGCATAGCTAAGATTAACAGCATAGCTAAGATTAACAGCGTAGCTAAGATTAACAGCGTAGCTAAGATTAACAGCGTAGCTAAGATTAACAGCATAGCTAAGATTAACAGCGTAGCTAAGATTAACAGCATAGCTAAGATTAACAGCGTAGCTAAGATTAACAGCGTAGCTAAGATTAACAGCGTAGCTAAGATTAACAGCGTAGCTAAGATTAACAGCGTAGCTAAGATTAACTGCGACTATTCGTATCTAAGCGCCTCAATCGGATCAAACCTACTCGCCTTCCTCGCCGGATAAATACCAAATATCAACCCAATCACCACACTCACCCCACAAGACAATAGTAACGAAGTCGAAGTTATAACAAAATCCCAATCATAATCAAAACTCCTTACAATTACAGCAGTCAAAAATGAAAACGCAACACCAATCGTAATACCAATTAACGCTGCAAAAAGTGTAATCGTCACAGTCTCAATCAAAAATTGCCAAATAATATCCCTATTTTTCGCCCCAAGCGCTTTCTTAAGTCCAACCTCCTTAATCCTCTCCGTAACAGCAGCAAGCATAATATTCATAATCCCAACTCCTCCCACAACAAGCGAAATCGCCGCAATTGCCACCAAAAAATACTTAAGCGAACTTGTCACAGCAGTCAAACTCTCAAGCGCAGCCGCCGTATTCGCAACCTCAAAATCATCTTTTTTCGGATCATCAATATTATGTCTATCTCTTAAAATCTCTTCAGCCTGCACTACAACATAATCCATATCTTCCTCTTTTTCCACTTCCATTCGGATAAACCCAACATAGTCTATCCCTACAATTTTTTTCTGCACAGTTGTAACAGGCGCAAATATCATTTTATCAGTATTCTGAAATGCAACCACTCCATTTGATTCCATCACTCCAATTACCCGATAATTATTTTTCTTTATTTTAATAGTTTCACCAATCGCACTCTGAGTATCAAAAAGCTCCTCCTTTATCTCACTACCAAGCACAACAACATTATTGAGTAAATTTTCATCCTCATTTGTCAAAAAATGCCCTTCAGCAAGATCGCTATCTGAAATTTCCAAATATCCTTCACTCACTCCCTGAATATTTCCAGAAACTTTTTGATTTTGATAAGTTACCGTTTCAATAGTTGTCACATAAGAACTTATTGCTCTAATTTCAGGAATTTGATCTTCCAATGCTTTCTTATCATCATTTGTCAGAGTAGTAATCACAACCCCAAAAACAGCCGCCGGAGGCCCATCAGACTCTGATTTACCAGGCAACACCCCAACCAGATTACTTCCGACACTACGCAACTGATTAACAATCAAACTCTCAGCCCCAGCCCCAACAGACAACACAATAATCACCGACGATATCCCAATAATAATTCCAAGCATAGTCAAAAAAGAGCGCATTTTACTTGCCCTCAAATTCTTCACTGACATTTTCAAACTATTCGTTATTATGTTCATACAACTTTTAGCTATTAGCCTTTAGCCATTAGATAATTCTATCTTTACTAATCTATTCAATAATCAAAACTTGTTCATCAATCACTTCTACAGCTTGGTCATCAGTTATCGGGATAACCTTATAATCTACATTTTTAATAAAATTATCAACTATTTCTTTTTCTTCTTCAACATAATGAGGAGAAACAACAAAATCAACAATATTCAAAGACGAAAAATCAATTAATCCTACATCATTTACATCAAAAGGTTCGGCAATCCCAATATCCGGTCCGGGAATTATACTTCCCGCACTAACACCTACATAAACCTTATCATTCTTGATAAACTCCTTCATCACTTGATCAAACCCATTCTCTTTAATCTTCTTTAACAAATAAAATGTATTTCCGCCACAAACATACATAGCGTCATAATCTGCCAAATCTTCATAACTGTATTTTCTATCCAAATCTAACACATTCAAATTATCAACACAAATCCCTATATCAATCAATTCTTGCTTTGATTCTTCAACATATTTCCATTCAATATCTTCCCTTGCCGCAGTTGGAACAAATACAACCTTAATCTCATCAGGTCTTTTGTTTATCAAACTTGAAAATCGCTCACCTATCTTTTCATTGGTAAAACCAGTTGAAGTCAATAATAACTTTTTCATGTGATAAATAATTTTAACTATAACTTTTATCTTATCTTTTAATCTACTCTACTTACATAATTTAACCTACGAAAATACGAAAAAATCTCTTGCGATTAATTTCGTACTTTCGTAAGTCAAATTTTCGTACGTCACTTCTTCACCCCTCCCCCATTACTCGTAAATATCCTATCCTCAATCCTCTTATCAACGATAACTATTCCATCCTTCAACTCAATCATCCTCTTCGCGTGCCTTGCCGTATCTTCTTCATGCGTAACAAGAATAATAGTAATCCCCTGCTTATCAAGCTCCTGAAGCGTCGACATGATAGCTCCCGCTGTTTTTGAATCCAAATTTCCCGTCGGCTCATCAGCAAAAATAAGAGACGGCTTATTAACAAGCGCCCGCGCAATCGCCACTCTCTGCTTCTCACCACCCGACAACTGATTAGACAAATAATTAGTTCGATCCGTCAACCCAACCAGCGCAATAGCATCATCAATCCTCTTCTTATGTTCACTAACAGGCAATTTACTATACATCAGAGGCAACTGAACATTTTCATAAACAGTTGTTCTTGGCAACAAATTAAACGACTGAAACACAAACCCAACCTGCTCATTCCTTATCTCCGCCATCTCATCATCAGTCAAATCCTTAACATTCTTCCCATCAAAATAATACTCACCACAAGTCGCTCGATCAAGAAACCCCAAAATATTCATCAATGTTGATTTACCACTTCCACTTCTCCCCATTATCGACAAAAACTCCCCTTTTTCTATACTAAAAGAGATGCTGTGAAGCACCTTTGTAACAACACCATCGTTATCAAAATCCTTACATAGATCTTTTATTTCTATAAGTTTTGTCATATATCAATTTTTGTGGGTATCAAAACGATTTAATTTCCAAATTCCAAGCACCAATTTCCAAACAAATCTCAAATCCCAAACAACAAATCAATACAATTTATTTTGATTGGAAATTTGCGCTTCATTTGGAAATTGTTTGGAAATTGAAATTTGGAAATTGGAAATTATATTATTTCACCTCCTTCATATAAGTAACAATCTCCTCCCCCTCACTAATTCCATCCAAAACTTCTATCAACCCATCATCAGCACGCAAACCAGTAGTAATCGAAATTTCACGATGAGAGCTGCCATCAAGTATTCGAATAAACTTACCTTCCCCATTTTTATCAATTACAGCCCGACGAGGAACATATAAAACATCTTTTTTCTCGTCAGTAAAAATAGTAGTATTTGCTGTCATACCAGGTTTTATTCGTGCGTCCTCTTGATTAAACTCAATTTTAACTTTATAATAAATAACTTCTTGTATAACAGTTTGAGCAGGTTCTATATGAACAACTCTGCCTTCAAAAATTTCATCATCAGAAAAAGCATCCAAAGTTATTTCAACTAAGTCCTCAACTTTTATTTTTGTAATATCAGACTCCGAAATATCAACTTCTATCTCAAAATTATTAAGGCTTACCATCTCTGCAACCAAATTCGTTGTATTGACTCTCTCACCTATGTCAAAATTAATTTTTGTAACAGTTCCGTCCATTGGCGCTTTTAGCCAAGCATCTTGCCACTGCTTATTAGCCAACTCATATCCAGCGCTAAGCTGATTCACAAGTGCTAGGTAAGAAGCAACATCCACGCTTCTAGGTGGTGCCTTTTTCAAATCAAGTTGAGCAAGCGTCAAATCATAAGACGCCTTGTATGAAGCAATACTGTTCTGTGCAGAACTAACCTGACTATCACGATTCACAATAGCCAAATCATAATTAGTTTCTGCCAGAGCTAGAGCATTCTGCGCACTTATCACTGCTGACTGATACGTATTTGACTGCGTATCCTCTGTAATTCGACCATTTATTAAATTTTGTTTTGCCGATTCAAGGGAACTAATATCTGAACTAATTGTAACCTGACGAGTTGTAATATTACTCTTATAGGTATTTAATGTTGTCTGAGTAAATGAGGTTGAAGTAATTGTACCTGAGAGTGCACTATACATGTCCTGCAAATTGTCATAAATATAATCAAGTGTCTGATCAACATTGTTTATTGCATTATCAATATCACTATCACTCTTTGAAACAAGAGCCACTGACAACAAACTCTTTGCTACCGCCAAAAAATTCTGTGCTAATTCGCGACTAGCAATCTCTGAATTCCTTGCATTCGGATTTGACACAGCATAATGATTAGAAATATCAGAGTCCCCAAGTATATCATTAACCTCATCAAGTGAAACCTCACAATCAGCCAAAGCCTTGCCCATTACACTAAGTGCGGTTTCCCTTAAATTTTCAATGTTTTGCCCTTGAGTTCCAGATACATCAAGTAAATCCTGATTAGCCCTGTCTAAGTTTGCCTGTGCATCAATAACTAACTTTTGATATTTAACAAGTTCAGTATCATATTTCAATTTTATATTTTCTAAACTATCAAGAGCACTCAGATAATCAGCATGAGCCTTGTCAACTGATCTCTGTGAAACAACCACATCTTCACTTGATGAGCCAGCTAAGACCTGGTTTAAGTCGGCCCTAGCTTTTTGCAGACTAGCACTGGCTTTCGTTAATGCATATTTGAGCTCTCGATCATCTAATTTCAAAATATTATCCCCGAGTTTCACTTGATCACCAACCTCAATATACTTCTCCCGCAAAACTCCAGCAACAGTAAAAGCAAGCTCAATCGCCTCACTAGACTCAACTGATCCTGTTGCCTCAACTGTTTGAATAATATCTCCCTTTATAACAGTATCAGTTGTATACTCGTACTGTGGTCCAGCTTCCTTCCCCACAAAATAAAAAACTGCAATTACAATAATTACCAATATTACAAATAGCCACCAAAACTTTTTGAGGATTCTTTTCATATAATTGTAGTATACCATTTTTATAATAACTAATCTAAAATTTTATACACAAAAACTCTACCAAGTTTACCGAAAGCAGAACGTTATATCAAAACTCTATTGTCCTAATTTAAGTTCAATTTTCCCCTGACCACCATGGACCTCTACTTTTACTCCATTCCCATTCATATCCTCAACCTCCAAAACACCTTCCGACTCATCCTCCTCTTTCGTATTATTGATTATTGGTAATTGGTTATTGATATTTTCTTCCTCCTCCTCATTGATTATTGGTATTTGATTATTGGTGCTTTCTTCTCCTTCCTCCTCATCCGCATTATCCACATCTTTCTTAATCAACTCATTAAACTTCACGACCGTCTCCCCCACTCTTTCCCTAACCCAATCTTGCCTTTCTTCACGCAACTCTGTTAATTCATCCTTTGCAGTCTCACTTCCTTCTTTTATCTCAGTCAAAAGTTCTTTCTTCTTTTCATTAAACTCTGTAATTTCTTCAGCATGCATCTCTATTCTTTCTTTTACTGCTACTAAATGTTCTTGTATCTTCTCCGGTAAATTCTCATTGTTAATAGCGTTAAGTAATTTTGTTGCTTTTCCTTTATGCTCTTCGAGTCGTGCACGCACACTCTCTTTATCTTCCTCTGTCAACCTTAACTCAAGTTTCTCAAGAGTTGCCTGTTTCTTCTCCTGAAAATCCGCTAAACGCTCAACAATTTTACTTGTTTTCTCGTCAACTCGCTCAAGCCATTTTTCTTTTCTTTCCTCAACTTTTATCATCAGAGCATCAGCCTTATCCATCATTTTCTCAGCTTTTGCCTGCAACTTCTCATTATCTGACTCAGCAAACTTCTCAGCCCACTCCGTTCTTTTTTCAGCATACTTGAGTCGAAGCTCCGACTCTTTTACTTGATCAAAAGTAAAAGCAAGCGTTACTCTCTCCTTAATCCCCTGCCACAGCACTCCCCAAGATGACGGTGCTTTCATAGTTGCATTCTCAACATCCTCAGAAATTATTTCCGTAACCTCCTGCGCACTAGCCAACGCTGGTGTCAAAATAAAACAAATAGCAATTACTAAAACGATTGTTTTTCTCATAAAATTTATAAGTTAATATTCATCTCTCAACATTATATCCTATTTAACAAATAAAAAAAGCCCCGTAACGAGCCCATCTGTTTCTATGCCTCATGACAGCGCAGTCATTTTTTGATGCATCCAAACTCTAAACAGACAAGTTACGGAGCTACCCAACAGTTTCAATAAAACTGCTTTTTGCTAATTAATAATCTCTCGCTCCCCCATCTGGCTCTGTCCGGGAAGGGACAAACAAGCACTCTAAACAGAAAAACAAGAGATTATGTATCTATTCTTACAAAATATTTAAATCTTGTCAATAAAGTAAGCTAACTTTACACAATATTGACAATTGTCACCTTCTCATATATAATATACCTACATTAAATATAACCTTTGACTTCCTGACCTTCGAAGCTGTTCTCAGCGTAGAAGGTTGACTTAGGACAATCAAATACATAAGTATGGCACGACAAAACAAGAAAAAAGGTACCGGCACAAAAGTTCCTAAGATAAAAAGACTTAGAAAACAAAACCGAACCAAATAAACTTCAACAAAATAAAGTAGCTTCACAAAATCTTGTGAAGCTACTTTATTTTATATCTTTCCTGACCTTCGGCCTGTCCTTCGTAGCTGTTAGCGTAGTAGGAAGCTGTTCTCAGCATAGAAGGTTCACTTTGCACTAATCAATTATCCCCCACTCAACAAGATAATACCAAACAACCAAAACAACCGCAATCAACACAAACCAAAACAACAAAATCTTCCACTTACTCCTAATCTTATCCCATTTCAAAATAACACCCTCTCTCCCCACATTATAAAAAACCCAAACAATCCATGCGACTACTGCAACAACAATCACCGCCAATATTTTCTTATAAATCATCGGATCCATATTTTATAGTTAATATTAAATTGCGATTAAAACCCCAATTTCAAATTTCCTAATTTCCAATTTCAAAAGCCTTCACACTCAACCAAAAACCAGCCATCGCAAACATCACGACCAAATAGACAACCCAAAAATGTTTATGTGTATGTTTTAGTCTCATAATCTATACTTTATCTTTATTAATTTCCTCATCCTGTGCTTCATCTTGAGCGGAGTCGAAAGACGATTCTTCACTTTCCAATTGTTGTTCTGTGTTCCGTGCTCCATGCTCCGTGTTCCGTGCTCCATGTTCTGTGTTCCGTGTCCCATGTTCCATGCCTTCATTCACGTCATTCGCATCATTCGCATGTTTATTCGCATCATTCGCATCGCTATCAATAGCATCAACATCATAATAATCCTCATGCATCTCACCCAAATCAACTCCCTCAATCTTTCCCGTAAACTTCTCCGCATGACGCCTAGTGGCAACCTTCTTACCCTCTACATCAGACTCAGACTGTCTTCCAGCTTCAACTCGAAGAGTCAATGGCTGATTATGCTTCTGAGCTTGCTCAATATCTTCAAATCCATGAGGTTGCATGCTAATATCTTCTGCTAAATAACCAGATAGTTCATTTGATAAATCATATCGTTGTGATCGAAGTGGGAAATATCCCGGTTTATCACAAGTGATGAAATACTGCTCATTTCCAACAAGGAATGCATATCGACCAAATCGATCAGTAACCTTTGAATCAAGCAACTTATTATACTGCGTATCAAACACTCGAACCACAGCATGTCCAAGATTCTTATTAGTCTTAACATCAGTCACCACACCGAAGCTATCAGGTCGCGCATTAACAGCTACTCTCTTGAAGATCAAGTATGACCCCAAATGAGCCAAAGCCAATCCACCAACCCAGATCTGAGGATTTACAATAAAAGACACTATCGCAAGTACTGGACCAATAATAACGATTCCACTCTGCCATCTTCGCATGATAAACAGTTTAATCATTTTCACATCAGACACATCGCTCTTCAATGGATCAAGCGCAATTCCAAATACTACAGAAGTATCATTCTCTGCTATCTCAAACTCACCACCATGATAAATTGACTCTAAATCTCCGTCCACACTATGACTTGCGATCTTACTTGGGAATTTGAATTCTTTCTTAAACACTTCCATGTAATACTTACCAGGTTTCAAAATAAATTGATATCGTCCTTGTTTATCAGTTACTTGAGTTCGTATTAATCTCTTAGTTTCACTGTTATATACTCGAACAATAGCCAAATCAACCGGTTTTTTAGTTACCGAATTATAAATTGTTCCCCATTTTTTCTTTCTTCTAGCTGAAAATAGAACAAACAAAGGCTGAGTAAATAGATACTGAAGTAATGTTCCAATACCAGCCGCCCCAGTTGTTCCAACTGTAGCAAGAGACGCACCAGCACCAACTGTAATTGTAGCTATCGCACCCTCACGAGTCACATCATTAACTTTCTCAATCACTGGATTATCAATAGTACCTTTTTCTATATCTTTTCCAAACTTAACATTCACACGCAAGACCTTTCCTACAGCTTTCTTTGCATCTCTATAGCTAATGTCAGACACTCGACTAACAACCTTCGCAACCACCTTTGTTGTACCTACAACAACAGGACTATTCATAATCTCCTCTGTCTCATATACTATTTCAAATATTCTCTCACCCTCACTCTTATCCCATTCATCTTGCTCGTCAATAGTATTATAAATGATTCGAGTATCACGATCATTTGTCATGTCAGTAGCCTCGTCAACCACTTCATCAATAATATCAACTAATTCATCTGGAGTAATATCCCCATCACCCACAATCTCATCATCAATTGCGTCAAAAATGTCCTCTAATTGATCATCAGTCAAATCTTCAATAATCTCGTCCATAGCATCTTCCACGTCATCATCTGTAAATGAATCATCTCCATCAATAGCATCCTCAATATCATTTAAATCCTCCTCATCAGCTATTACTTCATCTATAATATCACCAATTATTTCATCAATTTCCTCATCAGTTAATTCATCAATATCAATGTTCTCAAATTCTTCCTCTATTTCCTCAATAATATCTGCAATATCATCATCAGATAAATCATTCTCAATTATTTCGTCAATTATTTCATCGCTTTGATCATCAGTTAAATCTTCATCTGTTAAGTCTTCGATAGCATCAACCACATCTTCAGGATCCAAATCTCCTGTTACATCATCCACACTATCATCAAGTTCTTCATCAGTTAATACGTCATCCTCCAACGCATCTTCAATATTTTCAATAATTTCTTCATACTCATCATCCGTCACATCATTTTCTTCAATTTCATCCAAAATATCCTGAATTTCATCGTCAGTTAAATCAGTTTCTTCCTCAAGTAACTCTGTTAAATCAACTTCATCTTCAACGTCATTAATTACATCATTTATAATCTCCTCAACTTCTTCCTCTGTTAAAGGATCTACCGCGTCCCCTGCCTCTTCTAACAACTCTTCATCAATATCTTCCAAAATATCATCTCCCAAATCCTGCTCTATTAACTCTTCAATAACCACAGCAATCTCAAGATCATCCATATCAGCTTCCTCTTCGAGAGTCTCTATAATATCATTAATATCTTCCACATTCTCAATCACATCTTCAATAATTTCCTCAGCTTCATCTCCAGTTAAATTATCATCATCTAAAATCTCTTCTTCAAATTCTTCCGCAATGTCCTCGAGATCACCTTCGTCAAGGTCTATTATTAAATCAATTATATCAGAGATCTCTTCATCAGAAATCTCAGTTTCAACCAAAATATCCACAATATCATTGATATCTTCAGTACCTTCAATCTCTTCTTCTATAATTTCCTCTAATTCGTCCTCTGTTAAAGTTTCATCATCTCCAACTTCTTCACCAATCTCCTCCATAATGTCCTCTATATCATCAATCAAATCATTGTCAATAATCTCTTCAATGACATCATCGATTACGGAATCATCAATCCCTTCTTCCTCCAAAATTTCCTCTAACTCTTCTATGTCAGTATCCGTATCAATTATAATAATTTCTTGAAAGTTTGTCTCATTATTATCTAAATAATCAGAACAACCAGGATCATCAGGATAATCAACTAACCCGTCATTGTCATTATCAATCTCATCAATACAAGCCGGCACAGTAGCCTCAAGTTCAGGCCACTCATTATTATCTAAATAATTTGTACATTCAGAATCAAATGGATAATCAATATATCCATCATCATCATTATCACTATTATCACTACACTGTTTATCACAATCTCCACAATCACTAGCGCAAGTCAAACAACTCTCATTGTCAGAACAAACGAGATCACCACAGAAATTATCAGTTTCGAGACTACCACAATCCTGACTACAACTACTTATATTCTCACCTATTTCAATAGAACATATTCCATTTCCGCAATACTCAACTTTACAATCTCCACAATCAGACTGACATGAGCTACATGATTCGCTGTCACTACAAACACTGTCTCCACAGTATTCACCGACCTCAAGTCCTCCACAATCCGAGAAACAACCAAGATAATCTTCTCCTTCAGTACATTCTCCATCTCCACAATGAGCCTCACTACAAGCCCCACAATCAGCGCTACAAGTGAAACATTGCTCAGTCTCCTGACAGACACTGTCGCCACAATAATACCCTTCTATTTCATAACCTCCACAATCCATACCACAACTCAAATTATCCTCATTAGCACTACAAATCCCGTCACCACAATTTGGCTCTGAACAAACTCCACAATCCGCACTACAAGTACCACAAGCCTCACTCGCATCACAAAGGTTATCTCCACAATATATGTTAGTCTCTAAATTTCCACAATCAGATGAACAATTTGTTACATCTTCTCCATTTTCACTAGAGCAGATACCATTTCCACAAATCTCTACTTCACTACACTCATTACAATCAGTAGCGCAAGTACTACAACTCTCACTCTTACTACAACTTCCGTCCCCACAATAAGGTTGTTCACATTCACCACAATCACTAGTACAAGACGAACATGTCTCCGCTAAATCCGCTCGACAAAATCCATCTCCACAAAAAGGTTCGATGCAAACTCCACAATCAGATTGACATGAGCTACAACTTTCCTCTCCACTAGTACACACACCATCGCCACAAGTGACTGCTTCTTCGCAAACACCACAATCAGATTGACATGAACTACAACTCTCGTCCCCAAAACATCTACCATTTCCACAAGACTCTGCACATTCTCCACAATCAGTTGAGCAAGATGAACACGTTTCACTATCACTACAAACAGCATCTCCACAAACAGTTTCTTCCTGACAAGCTCCACAATCACTCTGACAACTATCGCAATTTTCACCCGCCACGTCACTACATATTCCATTTCCACAACTCTCTTCCTGACACGAGCCACAGTCATCCGAGCAAGTAGAACAACTCTCACCATCACTACAAATATCATCCCCACAACTAAGCGTTGCCACAACCGTATTACTTGTAGTATTTGAGAATATATAAGCACTATTATCATCTTTAATCTTTGATTGATTTAATATAGATACACCAACACTAGCACTTTCCAGTATTTCAACATTAAACGTAACATAACCAGACTGTCCAGGAGACAGACTATCAACCTCAACCTGCACAACGCCAGAGGCACCAGGGTTTCCAACAACTTCCCCCAAACTAGTAACAACAGTTCCAGCTTTATACTCCGTATTAGCCGGGATTGCATCTTCAACTACCAAATTCACAGCGTCCCCAGCTCCCTCGGCATTTGAATAATCAACTCTATACTGCAACACATTCCCAACCTCAACATTAGCGTCAGCCGCCTCAACAAATTCCCGTGAACCAATGTCACTATAAACTAGGAAGGTCAAAAATCCACCAAGTAACAACTTAATCAAAATACCAACAACAAATCCAACCATCACAACACCAGTTACCCTACTATAGGTATGATGTCGATAATATCGATTATTATGAAATGGCTCATTTGTATTGTTAATAACTTGATAAACATCATGAGAATCTTCCTGTTTATGATTCTTAAATAATATTTTATGTAACTGTTTAATTTTTTGTTTAATAGTCCCAGTTGCGTTTGCCATTATAAGCATCACAAACAAAAACAATATGCCAAAAATAGTCCACAAAGCTCCGTTTGTAAACTTAATTGAATTATCAACCGCCTTTAGCAGTTTATCTCCACTAGAAACTCCACTCGCACTAGCTGATTTCGCAAAATTAAATGCGTACTCAGGATTATAGAGTGAAACTGTCTTATTAATTGATAATACTGCACCTTCAACCACTTCGCCCGTAATCTCAACATCAACCGGAGTTGAAAAATCTGTCTCAGCTCCATCTTCATTTTCCGCCACTGCCATAAACGAATATGTAGTTGACTCTCCCTCAGCCGACATTGTAAATCCACTCATACCAACCAAAACTTCAAGTCCTTGGACTTCAACCGAACTCCCCCAGTCAGAAAAACTCAAACTAACCTTTTCATCACCCAGCGTTCCGTCTGCCTGTACCCACTGAGATGTTGTACTCTCGTAAATCGCACATTTTGTATAATCAGGATTACTATTAGCATCCAAATTTATAATCGCACTACTTGCAGAATTTTTCTGTATACTAGATAAATTCGGTTTAGCTGCTAATGTATATACAGAATTATCTGTTGCTAATTGAGAAGGCAAATTACTCGAACCTTTTTCATTATAAGCGTAAACTTTTCTACGATACGAAGTATTTGGCACTAAATCAACTTCAGTTTTTTCAGTTACATCTGACAGTTCCTCAAGTAAACTACTTTCACCATCCAACAAGTCATTATAAAACTTAAACCCTAAAAGTAATTTTTTACCATTTATATACTTACCTTTATCACCATGCCCCCATGTCCACTGAATTGAGCTGTCTGAGAGAGCGACCCCCTGCAAACCAACTGGAGCATTTGGTTGAAGAAAAATATCAGATGGCACAATCCTTCTCACAGGACTTTTTATTGTATAAAGAAAATTCGCTATATCAAGTCTAGGTGACGCATTAGCATCAGTTGTACTCATGACCGCCTTCCAAATCAGAGTTGTTGTAGCAGTAATATAATCATATTGAGTACCAGGAGTCACGCTAACAAACGAAGCTGATCCTGCATCATAAGTAAAATTTAATATTTTATCATTATCTCCAAAAACATATAACTCATCATCATCAATTGAGTTCAAATGAGTCGCTCCAGCCACACCAGTTGTCGATACTGTACATGTTGTTCCACCATTTTCAGTGTGAGCATATGTATCATTGTCACCAACTGCGAGAAATCTTGTTGCACTTTCATTTCGAATCCAATTCAAATTTTCACTTGTACTACAACTAGTTACCGAAGACCAAGTAGTCCCATCAGCTGATTTAATAATCGTTCCACTGTCACCGACTGCCGTAAACCAACCATTACTCATTTCTATATGATTCAAATTTTGAGCTGTACCAGTTGAAATAGTACCCCAACTTGCACCTGAATCATCAGAAGCAATCATAGTTCCACCGTCCCCTACAAAGAAAATAGCTGTTCCATCTTCACTCTGCCAAACACCATTTAAATTATTTGCAGTTGCAGCTCCACCAAATCCAACGATCTCACAAGTAGCTTTAGTAATATCATTATCAGTATCAGCAGGCTCCAAGTCAACTTTAACACCAACACCACCAGAACCTGACGCATAAATTATAAATTCATTCGTTGTTTCAATTGCCATCTCAGTTAAGTCAACTGTTACGTCAACAACACCTCCACAAAGTGGTTCTTGCGTTCCTAAATCTGAAGACACTGCTGTAAAATAACCACCACTACCCACTGAAATAATATAAGTTGTTTCACCAACGTCCCCTGACCAATAATCCATCAAATCACTTACTCCTTCTGAAACTGACAAATCTCCCCAAATCCCCCCTACTTTAATAGCATTATTACCTGCGTCACCAAGAACAAAGGATACACCTCCCACCTCACCTGTATTCATATCAACCGCACGTCCAGATGTATCCTCCTGTGCAAACGTGTACGAAGGGTTCAGCGTATCTTGAACATAATATGCAATCGTTGTGTTTGTTGGTGTATAATCAGTCTTATTAAGAGTTACATAACTTAAATCAGTAGCACCTGCATACAAATCTGTTGATTGAACTGTATAATCTGTCGCAATTGTAAATGTTTGAACCCTGTCCCATCTCTTACTCTCTCCAGTTGAATTATTAGCATAAACATCCATGTCTCCATCAGAATCATAATCACCAACAGCAATTGACGCTGTCTGATCAATATCACTTAGAAGTTCCTTTGAAAATACTAACTCTCCATAATTTCTGTAAATTATATTCTTTTCAGCCACAGAACTTCCCATTGCAATCACAATATCAAGATCATAATCATTATCAAGATCCACTAAATCAATATCATAACTGTCAGCTCCAGCTAAATTCGCGAGCTGAGTAAAAACACCTTGCCCATTATTATAATAAATAAAATTATTTGTGTCCCCTGTATCATCATCAATTATCACAGCATCCAGATCACCGTCACCATCCAAATCTCCCAATCGAATCACTTTGGTATCAGTTAGAAAAGCATCGCTAGCTGTAAATACTGCACTTCCATTATTAGTAAATATTCTCGCTGAATTAGCATTGTCAGTGTCAGGAAAAACAAGATCCATATCTCCATCATTATCAATGTCACCCACGTCAAAACCATAAGTATTGTCAGCCGTTGCTCCAAACGGATTTACTTCTGCTGACGCAAAAACTCCACTAGCACTTAACCAAAGTTCATTCGCAGCTCCCACATTACCAAATACAACATCCAAGTAACCATCATTATTAAAATCAGCGGTTTTCACATCATAAGTATCAAGAGTTCCTGATCCAAAAGAACCAGTTGAAAAAGAATTACTTCCATTATTTGTATAAAGTGTATTCTGACCACCAACAACCGCCTCAATAACATCCAGATCGCCATCATTATCATAATCAACAAGCCCAACTGAAACATCACTAACATTACCAAAAACAGCGATCTGCGTATACGATTGACTACCATCATTAATCCACAACTCATTTACTCCACCACTATTATTCACATACAAATCACTGTCCCCATCATTATCAGAATCAAACACAGCTAAAACCTGCTCACCCGCAGCCAAAGCGGTTCCAGACAAGCTATTTGCCGCACTTACACTGTAAAGATAGTTTTGTTCATTACCCCCACTGTCATTACCAACAATCACATCCATATCTCCATCATTATCAACATCAGCAGCTAAAATCACTTCCGTATCATTTGAATCAGCACTTATCTCCTCCTCACTAAAATCACCAAACTCAATATTTCTATAAATATAATTTGTGTCTCCTGTCCCACCACAGAGCACATCCTGCATCCCATCCCCATCGACGTCAGCCGTATACAATGAATCAGCCTCACAATCAAGATCAGCATCCAGTGAAGAATGAATAAACGTACCAGTTCCATCATTTAATTCCAAATACATGTAATCCTCACCTGCATTATTAGCCGTTATAATCAAATCTATGTCACCATCATTTTCTACGTCAATAGCCGTTGTACGAGGATTATCTCCCCCACCAATAACACTAGTCGATGAAGTAAAAACACCACTACCATCATTTTTATAAACAGTCAGAAGCGACCCACCAGTGTTACCAATCACAAAATCATCATCTCCATCATTATCAACATCAAACACTTCGAAGTGTCCATCATTATCAGCACCAAAAGTATCCACTGCTGTTGTTAATGTATTTGTTTTATCATTAAGTAAAATATATCTTCCATCCGTAATATCAAGATAACCATCATTATTAAAATCACCTCCTTCAAGTTGATCTTCGACCGAACCACTTGCTGTAAACGAACCAGTTTCTGTAAACACTCCTGCTCCATTATTAATACAAATAACAATTTTAGATGCAAGATTATATGCCGCGTAATCAATATCCCCATCATTATCCGCATCATAAGGAACAGCCTCCGATACTCCACATTGCCCTGCTGTTGTGGTCCAAGTACCGTCCCCATCATTACTATTAAAACTCTCATTAGCACCATAATTCATTACAAGCACATCAAGGTCACCATCATTGTCAGCGTCAAAAACATCAACATCAGTAGTTCTACCTAGACCAAACTTTGCCGAAGCAGCTGCAAAAGTATTTTTTGTCGGTAACGCAATAGAATTATTTCCAGCCAAGGAATAATCTACATCAGTGTTGGTAGTGTCAATCTTGCCAATATCGTGAAAATATTCAATATAGTCATAAGTAGCTCCAGTTGCAACAGTAAATTCATTCGCACTACTATAAGCTGAATGATTACCATAAACATCAACTGCTTTTGCTCTCCAATAATATACTATTTCAGGTGAAAGTGCATTGTCAGCCGGTAAAGTAAAAGTAGCAGTATCTCCAGCCGAATACCAACTAGCGTCCCACCCTAAATTATCTTTTGTCTGATCAAATGTATATAAAGTTGATCCAAAACTTGAATTAGTCGAAAACTGCAAAACATATCTCAGCTTATCAGAATCAGCATCACTCGAAGAAAAAGTTAACGACGGAGTTGCAGAAACACTCGTTGCCTCGTCAGCTGGAGTGATAAGAGTTGGAGTACCAGGTGCTTCGTCAAGAGTATAATCAACAGTTATAGCTGAAATAGTTGGTGTAGCACTACCATCAGTACTTGTAATAGTAGTCTTCCATAACAACTCATCCCCTCTTGAGAGAAAATTAAAAGCAGTACCAGAAGTAACAGTGTCCCAACTCAATCCGTTATTTGTTGATAACTGATAAACAATTGTCCCACCAGTTGCGTCCGCTGTTGCAGTTAGAGTACCAGCCACAACATAACCATCCCCAGACACAATGTCAGCAGCCACCTGAGAAGTACCACTTGATTTATAATTTGCAGAATACTTTGTATAGTACGGCTGTCCAGACAAAGAAAAGACAATATGAGTAATATTATTTGAATCAAGATAAAGATCTCCAGTTGATCCGGTCGAACTATTCAAATCATCTAATCCTGCTGTTATACCATCAGCTTCTACCCAATTTGACCCATTCCAATATGAATAATAAATTTGATCTCCAGTTGAATTTGCCAAAAATATAATTGGCTTATTATTCACACCGTGAATTGCCAACTCACTATTTTGATACTGTTTCAAACCAGAACCGTCAAGCGCTGACAACTCTTCATTCCCAGCCACTCCGCCCATTGTTCCCCACTGCGCAGAGTCCCAATGAGTTAAATACACTTTCTCATGAAAAGTGTCTCCATTGTTATCAGATTCCCACATTAAATATGGTAAATCCGTTGTATCAAGTGTTAAACTAACATTTTGAACATTTGCGTGAGGCAAAACAATTGTGTCAATTCCTGCAGTTGTGTCCATCTTTTCAAACCGACCGTCCACACTATCCCAATGAGTTTCATAAAGACTTGTTGTTTTCTGCCAAGTAATGTGAGGCATACCAGCAGTAGTTAACTCCAATCCATAAACTGAACCTGCATTAACGTTATCAACGGTTTGGTTCCCTGCTACATTATCCATTCCCTCCCAACGATCATCTCCCCCACCATCCCATTTTGTGAAATAAACATTACCTCCAATATTATCATACCAAGATACAAATGGATTATCAGAACCATCAAGGCTTAACTGACCAGTACCTGCTCCAGCTCCTGCCATTGTATCTTTTCCTGCAACGTCATTAGCATCAACCCAAGCAACACCACTCCATTTTGTGAAATATAATCCTGAATCAACACCCATCAATTGAAAAAGTATATTGGGATTATCAGAACCATCAATCTCAACCTCATATGATACTGGCGTTCCAGCAAGAGTGAGCTGCAAATTAACACTTACTCCTGTTCCAAGGTTTCCCCAAGCCGCGCCACTCCATTGTTTCACATTCAAATCAGTACCATCCATCCAAAACACATAAATGTTATCACTACCATCAATTAATATTCTAGAATCCCAAGCTCCATTTGCAATAATTGTTTCATATCCATCATCAACACCATTAGCCTGTGTCCACTCAGTACCATTCCATCTCGTCAAATATACAGCACTTGTTATAGTATCCTCTGCAATCATCCAAGCATAGCCATTACTATCAGTCACCATTTCTTGATTTCGCCAAGTACTCGCACTATTCACTATTGCAGGATCAGTAGCGTCAGTAGCAGAAAGCCAATACGGCTTTGTCAACTGTACATTACCTTCTGTATAGTCGGTATCCGTTTCCGTCAGACTACTGAAATCCTCCGTATACACAACGTCCCCCGCACTAACTCCCGAGTAATTTAGTAATGTTAATGTTCCCGCCAATATAAAAATCAACAGAACCGAAAAATATAAAATTCTGTAACTCCACAATTTTTTTATCATAAGAAAATCAAATACTTCAAATAAAGTATTCTTTTTAAATTTATAGTCTAATTATAACACAAAATAGGCCCTTTGGCCTACTTAGTTATCAACATTCTTTAGTAAGTGGTGAGTAGTGAGTGGTGAGTAATATTTATAACTATACTCACTACCCACTTTGCGATTAAAATAACTTATTGTCTAAAGTATCGATCTACCGAAACGCTTCCCGCCATAGGCGGGCCAGCCTCTGGCTGGAACTGCGATTCCTACTCACTACTCAGGCCTCATTCGAAGCTCATAGAGCGAAGAATGACTACTCACAACTCGACCTTTTAAGATTCTGATTCACACAAAACCCACTCCGACACGAACAATCATCTTTGCTGTAAGCCGAACTACAACTGTATAACGTTGTACAAATCTCAGGTTGCTCAAAATTTGATTCAAATTTAGCATTAATACAAGACAATGCATGACACCCGGGTTGCGGAATACAATCATTATCGCTCTGACACGTTATTAGTGGATTGATCTGATTATTCTCCACCTCATTTGGCACAAAATTAATCATAATAATAGACACAAGAGAAATTATAATCAAACACCCTACAGCCACAGTCATCTGAAAATCTTTAATCATATTTTTTATTCCTAATTATTAATAAAATTATTGCAACAAATATTATAAAAATCGAAAATAACTGCGCCCACCTCATATCAAAAACCATAGGACTAAAATCCGTCCTCAAAAACTCCAACCAAAACCTCAACACAGAATACAAAATCAAATAAATCAAAAACACATTTCCCTTCATCCCCTTCTTCCCCCTCTCCTCTCCTCTACCTCTTCTAGCCCTTAAAATAAACAATAATACGAACAAGATCACCAAACTCCCAACCGACTCATAAAGAAACGTCGGATGAAAATACTCAGAATTCAAATAAACATCCGGTCTATTCGCAATCTCAATCGGAATCCCCCAAGGCAGATCAGTAGGCTTACCAAAAATTTCTTGATTAAAATAATTACCAACCCGACCAATAACCTGACCCACAACAAGCCCAACCACCGCAATGTCAGCAATCTTCCAGAAACTAACCTTCTTCCATTTTGCAAATAAAACTGTCGCAATAAATCCACCAATCATAACACCATGAACCGCCATTCCCCCATTCCAAATCTGAAATATTTCAAATAAATTTTCACTATAAAATTCCCAAGCATAAATCACATAATAAACCCTCGCCCCAATCACAGCCCCAATCGCAAACCAAATCACAAGCTCCTCAAAAATCTTTGGTTCAAGATTATGTTTCACCGCCAACTTCATCGCAACGTAGAGTCCAATCAAACCACCAACAACCATCAAAAAAGCATACCAGTGTATCTCAACTGACCCAATTGAAAATAAAATTGGACTTGGAATATAACTATGCAAAAAGTTAAACATATCTAAAGTATAATAAATTTCGACAATAAAGTAAACAAAAAAACCTGAGACTATTATCTCAGGTGTCACATTTATTACGAATGACCAACTTGCTTTGACATAACCGACAGTTGAGGTCTTCGTTTTTTGATTTCACGAGATGCACCCATAACAAGTGCAACGAAATTTGTATGCGCTTTGAGCAAAATCCTATCCTCACTAATAACAAGCCACGCTTTGTTTTCCGAACCATTCATTCCGACTTCGACATCCACAGAATAATCCGGAGGCAAATCACGATTGAGCATCTGTACTGCGCGTTCATGAGCTTCTTGTGTGACTGTCATCGGAATCGTCATGCCTTCTCTCCTCTTTGCTATTTAACTACCCAAAAGGACACCTGTCACCTCCCATGGGAGTCGAAGCTCTAAAAATAAGAGCGTAGACTGCTCTAAACAACTTGGAAAGTAACCTATTTATCATACAAATTTTTTTCCAATTTGTCAATAACCAATAAAAAAACTCGAAGTGTTTCACTTCGAGCAAACTATTACAATATTACAGCATATCCCTCATCTTTTCCAAAATAACTTTTTTCACATCATCAAAATGATATGATTTTTCATAAAGAGCTTTCAATGCCCCAAGAGTCACTGCTTCCTCGAATTGATCCATAAGCAATGTTCGCCACAAACCATAAGCCTCTTCTCGTAATTTACTGCAATCATCATAAGGTAACAGAGAAACTAACTCCTCAATCCAAACAAAACTCGTATTCTTTTCTTTCAATTTAATTGCACCCAACTTTTCCCATTCCCTCACAACCACATCTCTAGCGGCTCTGTGTCAATAAGTGTGGTTAGAAAGTATGAATAATAGCGGAAATAAGCCAAGAATTAGCTTTCTTACATAGGTTTGAACATTTTGGAAGCCATAAGACGTTCTTTTTATCAATTTACATTT